>OVXI01000055.1_pt1 | contig 31320 bp, 26 predicted proteins | sample 1732031 | NCBI WGS metagenome assembly OVXI01 (sample SAMEA4545821, study PRJEB24839) | metagenome | biome: chicken; feature: ceca content | place: Italy | collected 2013-05 | reverse complement strand
GCTGATGCTTCCCGCCCGCTTGGGGTTCCTTATGAAAGAGATCAGACGCGCTTCTGCGTGACATAGGTGTTGAACCAGACGGCGAAGAACATCAGGCCGCCGTTCACCACGTACTGCATGTACTCGTTGACGTTCAGCAGCGTCATGCCGTTGCTGATGATGCCGGTGAACAGCACGCCGATGAGGGTGCCCCACACGGTACCGATGCCGCCCAGCATGCTGGTGCCGCCGATGACGACGGAGGAGATGATCTGGGTCTCCCAGCCGCGGCCGAAGCCGAAGGTGGCGCTGCGGACCTGAGCGGAGTTCATCACACCGCTGAGCACGCACATCAGCTGCACGATGCACATGACGAACAGACGGGTCTTCCACACGCTGATGCCGTTGAGGCGGGCAGCCTCGGCGTTGCCGCCCACGGCGTAGATCTGGCGGCCCAGGGCGGTCTTTTCCGTGATGAACCAGAAGACAAAGAACACCGCGATAAAGACCAGAGCGGGGACGGGGATGCCGGCGATGCGGCCGGTGCCCAGGTAGACGTACCAGTCAGGGTAGCAGGCGGTGATGGGGAAGCCGCCGCAGATGATGGCGGCCAGGCCGTACATGATGTTCAGGGTAGCCAGGGTCACGATGAAGGAGGGCATCCCGAACTTGTGGCGGGACCAGGCGTGGAACACGCCCAGCAGCATGCCCACGGCGACGGCGGCCACCACGCCGATGACGGCGCCCAGCGCCAGGGGAATGCCGGCAACATCGTTGAGGGTCTTGGAGATCCAGGCGACGATCACGGCGCTCAGGGCCACCTGGGAGCCTACGGACAGGTCGATCTCGCCGGCGATCATCACCAGGCACATGCCGTAGGCGATCACGCCCTTCATGGCGGAGTTGCGCAGCACGTTGAGAAGGTTGCTCGGCGTCAGGAAAGCCGGCTCCGCGATCGCCAGAACGATGATGATGACCACCAGCAGCAGCTCGATCATGTGGTCCAAAAGGAAGTTGTTGGTCTTTTTCTTGGAGAAAAGACTCATTTCAGGCATCTTTTTCAGTTTTTGGCTCATTCTATTGTTCCTCCCATGCAGTCAGCGTAAAGCTGGTCGATCGTCAGATCTTCAGGATAGACCTCACCGATGATGTGTCCCATGTGCATAATCAGGATCCGGTGGCAGACCTCCAGCAGCTCCTCCAGCTCGGAGGACACAAAGATGCTGGACACGCCCTTTCGAGCCTGGTCCCACATGATCTGGAAGATCTGCTGCTTGGCATTCACGTCGATGCCCCGGGAGGGCTCGTCGTACATCATGATAGCGGGGTCCGTATTCAGCCAGTTGCCGATGACGACCTTCTGCTGATTGCCGCCGGACAGGGACCCCACGGCGGCCATCAGGCCGGGGACCTTGATCTGAAGGTCGTCCACCTGCCGCTGGGCCATCTCCTTCCGGCGCTTCTTGTTGATGACGTGGTGGTCGGAGATCTTGTCCAGGCAGGCGTTGCACAGGTTGTCCCGGATGGAGTGGATCAGGATGACGCCCTGGTTTTTCCGCTCCTCCGGCGTCAGGCCCATGCCCATGTGCTTCATCTGCTCCGGGGTGGCCTTGCGGCTCATGACCTGGCCGTTTACCGTGATCTGGCCGCTGTCGTAGCCGTCCACGCCGAACAGGGAGCGCAGCAGCTCCGTGCGCCCGGCGCCCAGCATACCGGCGATGCCCAGGACTTCACCCTTCTTCAGCTCGAAGCTGACGTCCTCGAACTTGCCCTTCCTGGTCAGGTGGTCCACCTTCATGACCACCTCGTCCTGGACCTTCAGGTCGGCGGGACGGGTCTTGACCTCCACATCGCCGAACATCATCTTGATGACGCCCTTGTGGTCCAGCTCGGAGACGTCCTTCTTCCCGATGAACTTGCCGTCCCGCAGCACGGTGACGGTGTCCGCGATCTCCCAGATCTCCTGAAGGCGGTGGGAGATGTAGATGATGATAACGCCCTGATCCCGCAGGGTGCGGATGACGTTGAACAGGCTCTCCGTCTCGTTGTGAGCCAGGGCGCTGGTGGGCTCGTCCAGCATCAGCACCTTGGGGGAAAAGCTCATGGCCTTGGTGATCTCCACCACCTGGCACTGCCACATGCTCAGGCGAAAGACCTTCTCGTGGGGGTCGATGTCCACGTTCATCTTCTTGAGGAGATCCCCGGCCATCTGGTAGGTCTTTTTCCAGTCGATGAGGTTGCCCTTCTTGGGCATACGGCCCAGGTAGATGTTTTCCGCCACGGACAAATAGGGGACCAGGCTCAGCTCCTGATAGACGGTAGCGATGCCCTGGGCGAAGGCGTCCATGGGGGAGGAAAAGTGCAGCTCCTGGTCGTCCAGAAAGAACTTGCCGGCGGTGGGCTGAATGGCGCCGGAAAACACCTTGACCAAGGTGGATTTTCCAGAGCCGTTCTTGCCGATGAACGCGTGTACCTTGCCCCCCTCAAAGGAGACGGAGACGTCGTCCAGCGCCCGAGTGCCCGGATAGTCCTTCACGATCCCTTCCGTTCTCAAAACACTCATATGGTATTCCTTCCATTTCCTGTCGACTCGTCTTGAACAGCGAACGGCGTGTCGGGGCGCCGCGGGCAGGGCGAAAGCGGAAGCCCACCGAGCGCGGGCTGCGGAAGTTTTCCGCCGCCGGTCTGCCGTTTCTGATCCGCTGCTGATAGGAGACGGCCCCGCCGCCCGTATGGTGGACGGCGGGGCGGTCCGATCTTACATCATGCTCTGGAGGTCAGCCAGGTAGGTGTCCAGGCCCTCCGTATCGCCCCGCACCAGGGGGATGCCGGGGATGATGTTGGTCTCGCCCTCGCCCTCAAAGGAGGTGCCCTCGATGGCGTTGACCAGGGCCTCCACGGTGGAGTAGCCGATCTGGAAGGCGTCCTGAGCGGTGACGGCCTGCAGGATGTTGGTGTCGTCCTTCAGCAGGTCAACGATCTGCTCGGAACCGTCGGTACCGAAGACGAAGATCTCGCCAGCCTTGCCGGCGTTCTCCACGGCCATGACGGAGCCCACGGTGCCGCCGTCGTTCGCGGCATAGATGATGTCCAGATCGGGGTTGGCGCTGATCATGTCGCCGGCGGTCTCAACGGCCATATCCTGGAGCCAGGCGTCCTGGTCGGCGATGATCTCATAGTTGATGCCAGCCTCGTCCAGGGCGGCGAAGAAGCCGTCAACACGGTCGGCGGACTGCTCGGGGATCTGGGTCTTGAACTGGATGACGCCGATGTTGATGGTCTCGTCGGCGCCGTAGTTCTCCTGGATGAACTTCACAGCGGCCTCACCGGTCTGGTGGCAGAAGGAGTAGTTGTCAGCGGAGTAGGAAGCCACAGCGCCGGGGAAGGCGTCCAGGGCGTTGTTGCAGATGGCGACCTTCATGCCGGCGTCCATCACATCGGCGATGGTGGCGGGAGAGGTCTGGGTGTTCAGGGGGGAGATGGCCACGCCGGCCACGCCCTGGGCCAGGTAGGTGTTCAGCGCGTCGGTCTCACGGGTCTGGTCGTTGTTGGTGTTGGTCATCTGGATCTCATAGCCCAGGTCGTCAGCGGCGGCCTGATAGCCGGCGGACAGCAGCTTGAAGAACTGGTCCTCCTGGAACACGATACCGGCGATGAGCTTGTTGCCCTCGGTCTCAGTGGTCTCGCCGCCCTCGGCGGTGTTGTCGGTCTCGCCGCTATTAGCGGGGGGGGGTGTTGCTCTCGCCGCCGTTGTTGGCGGTGTTGTTGCCGCCGCTGCAGGCTACGAGAGCCAGGGCCATGCACAGGGCCAGGGCGCACGCAAGGATCTTTTTCATCTTGTTCATCGTTTGCCTCCTAGATATTTTGATCTTTATTTCCAACGGCGAAGCCGTTTGGAACGGGAATGGGAGATCACGCGTCGAAGTCGCCGCGGATCTTGCGGACGGACTGGTTCATGGACCGGTAGCCGTCGGCGGGGACATAGTCGGGGATGGAGTTGCCGGAGCCGAAGGCAAAGCCGCCGTGGCCCACAGACTTGCTGACAACATCCTGTATGTAGTCGAACATGGCGTCGCTGTCCAGCCGGCACACGGCGTCGGTGTCGATGCCGCCGAAGTTGCCGATGCGGTCGCCGTACTTCTCCACCCAGTAGGAGAAGGGGGCGATCTGGTCCTCGTTGGAGTGCTTGGCGTCGATCCCCGCGGCGATGATGTCGTCCATCACGTCGAAGATGCAGCCGCAGGAGTGGAGCAGGAAGGGCTTCCCCGCGTCATGGACCGCCTGGATGATGGGCTTATACTGGGGGATGATCAGCTCCCGGATGTCGTCGGGAGGCAGCAGGGTGGTGGACTTGAAGCCCAGGTCGTCGCCGAAGCGGCAGACGCAGTAGATGTCGCCGTACTCCTGGAGGAACCGCTTCCAGATCTTCAGGTTGCTCTCGCCGATCTTGAAGAACATGTCGTGGTACAACTCCTCGTCGTCGGCCCGCATGTAGCACAGATCCTCGTAGCCCACCAGGTCCTGGACGCACTCGAAGATGCCGTAGCCCACGCCGCCGATGGCCTTCATGCCCTCCGGCATGTTCCGGCGCAGGGCCTCGAAGGAGCGGCGGTACATCTGGAAGTAGGTGTCGCAGATCCCGTCCCAGGGGTACTTCTCAAAGTCCTCCCGGGTCTGGATGACGCCCTTCACGTGCTCGCCCAGGGCGCCGCTGCCCGGCATGGCGGGGCCGATGAGCTCCTCGAAGGAGACGGTGTCGTACCCCATGTCCCGGAAAAAGCCGCAGTAGTTGCGGAAAAACTCGTCCATGTCCCGGTCGTCCCCGTTGTACAGGTCGGCGAAGGTCACGCCGGTGATCTCCTCCATGACCTTGGGGTCCACCTTGTGCTCGTAAAGGGGAAAGCGCTTGACCTCGATATTCCTCGCGGCCTTCACCATATTGGTGTAATCCGGCTGAAACTCTCTCATGGCTTATGTAACTCCTTATTCGTCCCAGGCGGTGTAGAACGCCTCCACGTTGGCGAGGGGCACGTCTCGGTTGATCTCGCTCTCCCCGATGAGCCCGCCGCCGTTGACCCGCAGGGCCTGGATCATGGTCCGGGCCGCCTGCTTTACGTCCTCCGGCGTGCCGTGGGGCAGGGTGTTCTGGCGGCTGATCTCACCCCAGAAGGTGATCTTTCCGGCGAACTCCTTGGCCACCTTCTCCACGCCCATGCACCACAGCTGGGAATTGATGGCGTCCACCCCCATCTCGATGAAGTGGGGATAGAGGTCGAATATGTAGCCGTCGCTGTGGAAGAAGACCTTCTTCCCGGCGGCGTGAATGCGGTCGAACAGCTCCTGGTACAGGGGCTTGAACAGCTTGACCCAGGCGTCGGGGGAGATCAGCAGGCTCCGCTGGGTCCCCCAGTCGTCGCCGAAGGGCACGGCGTCCACATCCATGGTCAGCCAGGCGTCCACGTAGACCCGGAGGAAATCCATCGCCATGTCCATCATGGCGAACATCTCCGGCTCCTCCAGGGCGATGTCGCAGTAGAGGTCCTCGGTTCCCCGCAGGAACTGGAACCGCTCGAACACGCTGACCCAGCCGCCGATGATGAATTTCCCGGCTCTCCGGGCGGCGGCGATCTTCTCCTCCAGAGCGGGCTTGTTGCTCTCCCACTCCCGGAGGAACTGCGCCGTGGGGGGCGTATACCCCTTCATGGCCTCGTAATCCGCGAAAACGGGGTGTTTCACTTCACCCACCACGCCGGCCTGGATGTTGGTCCAGCGGCTGCCCCAGGGGTCCGTATAGGTGCCGACCTCGTAGTACTCCGGCGTAAAGCCGTGGTCGAAGGGGCCCACAAAGGAGGCGATGTCCACCCGGTCCGCGTAGCGGGCCTGCAGGTCCTCGAAGGCCTTGCCGTGGGCCAGACGGGCCGCGGGCAGGACCCAGATATCCAGAGGGATGCGGTCGCTGCCCCGGAAGGCCAGGGTGTTCAGGACTCTCTCCCGACCGGTCATTGATAAATACCCTCTTCCCACCAGATCTTGTTCATCAGCTCATACCGCTTCAGCTCCAGGCCGGTGAAGGCGCAGTTGGAGGTGGAGAAGATGTAGCCGTAGCCGGGCATTCCCTGGCGCAGCGCCCGGCGGACGTCCTCGATGAGCTCCTCCTCGGTGCCCGTCTGCATCAGGCCGCAGTTCACGTTGCCGATGAGGCACACCCGGTCGCCGTAGAGCCGCTTGGCCTCCGCCAGGTCCACGCCGCCCTGGGGGTCCAGAGAGTGGACGGCGTCGGGGCCGCAGTCCACGATCATGTCCAGAATGGGCATCACGTTGCCGTCGGTGTGCTTGATGGAGTAGTAGCCGTTGGCCCGGTAGTAGTCCAGGATCTCCTTCAGGTAGGGCTGGACGAATTCGGCGAACATGTCCCGGCTGTAGAAGGGGTTGACGTTGAAGCAGTAGTCGGAGCACAGGGCCCAGCCGTCCAGCAGGCCGGGGTGCTTGTGCATCTCGTCGCACAGCTTCTGGGCGAACTCCACGTTCCGCTTGGTGCCGTCGTGGATCTTCTCCGGCTCCTCGTACATCATGGTGGAGAACTCCATCATGGTGTCGCCGGTGGGGATGGGGTAGGTGGGATCGCCGTGGATCATCAGGAAGTACTTGTCGCCGGACAGCTCCCGGATGGTCTCCAGGATGGCCCGGGTGGAGTCGATGTCGGTGGGCATCTCCCCGTTGGGACCGGGATTGGGATGGACAAAAATGGCGCTGTGGTGATACTTTTCCGCAGTCTCGATGTAGGCCTTGGCCATGTCCACCAGGTGGAGGCGGCGCTCGGCGGCGCTCATCTGGTACCACTGGGAGTAGTCCCGGTGAAGAGGATGGATGCGGCCGATGGCCTCCATGGTCAGGAACATCACCAGTTCAAAATGAGGGACATGTCCCTGGATGGGCTCGCGGCGCAGGGCTTTGATAAAATCCTCTCTCGGCGTCATAGCTGTCACGCTCCTATATCTTCAAATTTTAATCAATATGGAAAAACGGATTTTGAAATGTTGAAAATTTTTGTGTAATCTGCTATATTCGGTAGTGTACTGATTTTTTCTGTGCCTCGCATTCAAAAACAGGCACAGTACAAAATCGAAGATTTCACGAAAGGAGCGGTCCTATGGAAAAGAAGCCCATCGCCTGGGTGGATTCCCCTGTCTACTCCAAGGAGCGGAAGGTGCTGACGGGTCAGACGCTGCAGGTCCCCGGCCTGCGGATGTATGGCCACCACAATACCGCCCACGCCATCTCCCCGCTGGACACCCACTACCACCGGGACTGCTTTGAGTTTACATATCTCGTCCACGGCAATGTGCGCTTCTCCGTGGATGGGCGGACATACCCTCTCTCCGGCGGCGACCTGTTCGTGACCATGCCCAACGAGGTCCACGACACCGCCGGCATCCCGATGTCGGTACACCAGCTCTACTGGTTCCAGCTGGAGGCCCGGGACCCCGGCAACTTCCTCTTCATGGCCCCCGACGCCGCCCGGGAGCTTCTGGACCTGCTCTCCCGGCTCCCCGCCCGGGTCATCAAGCTGGAGGCGGGGGAGATCACGGAGCTGCTGGCCAAGGTGTTTCAGGCGTTTCACAAGGGGGACCCCATCAGCCGAAAGCAGGGGGTCCATCTGCTGAGCTATTTCCTCTACCACGTGGTGGAGTGCGCCGAGACCACACGGTTTCTCATTACCCCGGACATCGGCCGCACCATTGACTATATTTTCCAGCATTTGGCCGAGGACCTGCCCATGGAGGAGCTGGCCCGGGTCGCTCTGCTGTCGGAATCCCGCTTCAAGCAGAAATTCAAGGCGGAGGTGGGCACCAGCCCCCGGGACTTTGTCAACTTCCACAAGGTGGAGGCCGCCAAGAATCTGCTGCTGGAGGGCCACAGCGTCACCGATGTGGCCATGGAGCTGAGCTTCTCCAGCAGCAACTACTTCTCCAGTGTTTTTCGGCGGTACACCTCCTTTTCCCCGACCCAGTACCCCCAGTCCATGGCGGGGGCCAGCCGCCTGTCCCCGGACAACGAGGATTACAGAGACAAGGAGAGCGCGCCAGACAGGGGGGAGGACCCGTAAAGGCTCTGCGGGACATTCGATTTGATTCGGGGCGGGCTTCGCCTCCCTGAGCTTCCCCGCGCGCCGTACGGCGCCTTCGCCTTGGAATGGCTTTGACATGACGAAAGGCTCCGTGTCCGCAAAAAAGCGGACAGGGAGCCTTCTATACCTATATGGGAATTCGAAAGGCGCGGCGGTGGCGGTCACGCGGCCCGGCGGAGAGGGAATACCGTTTTTGTGCGAAGTATGATTCTGTATTGCTTTCCAGGGGGGAGGTTCCTATAATGAGGCTGATATATTACAATTACACAAAAGAAAGGAACGAGCAAAATGGCAGAGATGACCTCCCTCCAGCGTGTGCAGGCAGTGCTTGACGGCCGGATGCCCGACCGTCTTCCCGTGATTCCCCAGGGCTTTATGTTCAGCGCCAAGAGCGCCGGCTACAGCATCGGCGAGATCAACCGCAGCCCCGCGAAAATGGCCCAGAGCCATCTGGCGTGCCTGGAGAAATATGGCTACGACGGCTGCGTCGTGGATGTGGACGACGCCACTCTGGCGGAGGCCTGCGGCGCGAAGGTGATCTTCCGGGACCGGGATGTGGCCTCGGTGGATGAGCACAACCCCGTCCTCACAGACCTGCGGGACATCGACGACCTCCAGCTTCCGGACCCCCTGCGGGACGGGCGCATCTGCGACTGGCTGGAGACCACCCAGCGTCTGGTGGAAGCGGTAGGCGACCAGGTGTTCATCATGGGCCGGGCCGACCAGGGCCCCTTCAGCCTGCTGTGCCTCCTGCGGGGGACCCAGGACCTGATGATGGACCTTCTCACCGAGGACGAGGACGTCATCCGCCACGCGCTGGAGTGGACCACCCAGGCCCACATCCGCTTCGCCCAGGCCCAGCTCCAGGCCGGCGCCCACGCCACCAGCATGGGTGACGCCTACGCCAGCTCCGACCTGATCTCCCCGGATATGTACCGCGCCTTCGCCTACCCCTATGAGAAGCTGGTGGTGGAGGCCCTGGCTCCCACGGGGAAGCCCTACTCCGTCCACATTTGCGGCGACACCTCCTCCATCGTGGGGGATATGGGCCGGCTGGGCGCCCGGATCTTGGAGCTGGACTGGAAGGTGGACATGGGCGCGGCCCGGGCGGCGGTGCCCGACGCCACCGTGCTTATGGGCAACATCGACCCCAGCGACCCCATGTGCATCGGCACCCCGGAGAAGGTCCGTAGCTGTGTCCGGGAGCTGATCGAGAAGACCCGGGGCCGGGGGATCATCCTCAGCTCCGGCTGCGCCCTGGGCGCCAACACCAAGCCGGAGAACATGGCCGCCCTGGTGGAGTCCGCGAAGCTCTACGGCACCCGGGAGCAGCTGGAGGAACTGCAGAAATAGTGCGCTTGCCGGAGGGGCGCGGCCTGCGGGCCGCGCCCGGACATGGTCTGCCAGATCCCGCGGCCGCTGGGGAACCGACGGCGGGCTCAGGACCATCTGCGCAGAAATTTATTTGAGACAAAGGAGCGAGATCCAACATGAAACGCAGTGAGATCAACCGCGCCCTCCAGGAGATGGAAGCCACCCTGAAGCGCTACCAGATCAACCTTCCGCCTTTCTGCCGCTTCACCCCGGAGGAGTGGCAGAGCAAGGGGCACAACTACGATGAGATCCGGGACAACATGCTGGGCTGGGACATCACCGACTACGGCCAGGGGGACTTTGACAAGGTGGGCTTCTCCCTCATCACCCTCCGCAACGGCAACCTGAAGATGCAGGACCGCTACGCCAAGACCTACGCCGAAAAGCTCATCTATCTGAAGGAGGGGCAGTATTCCCCCAACCACTTCCACTGGAACAAGATGGAGGACATCATCAACCGCTGCGGCGGCACGCTGCTGATCCGGGTGTACAACTCCCTCCCCGACGAGTCCATCGACAAGGTCTCCGACGTCACCGTCCACCTGGACGGCTGCGCCGTCACCGTCCCCGCCGGCACCCAGGTGCGCCTGGAGCCCGGTATGAGCATCTCCATCCAGCCCCGGCTGTACCACGACTTTGAGGTGGAGCCGGGCACCGGCCCCATCGTCATCGGCGAGGTCAGCCAGTGCAACGATGACAACACCGACAACCGCTTCAATCCCCCGGTGGGCCGCTTCCCCACCATCGAGGAGGACGAGCCCCCCTACCGCCTGCTGTGCAATGAGTACCCCGCCGCGAAGTGATGACAGCGACGGCAGGCCTTGCTCCTTCCTCATTTTTGGGGTGATTTTCCCGCCTTCTAAAAGAAAGCTTTCGTTTTTGCCTTCTGACAGCGGCAATCCATTGACAGAACGAGGCGGCCCATTCGTCTGCGAATGGGCCGCCTCGTTCTATCGTTCTGTTAAGGCTCTGCAGCCAGCCACTGCATATTTTCCGTGAGAGGGTCTGCCTTTGCTAGTGTCAATTGTACAGCCCGCTGCGGCGGTTGCGGTAAAATCGGACGGACGCCCGATAGGACAGGGCCGTCAGCGCCGCCACCAACACCGCGCCGCCCCCGATCAGCAGAGGCGCCGGCAGGGCGATCAGGGATGCCAGCAGAGCCATCAGCTCCTCCTCCCCGGCGATGGTGAACCATCCGCCCACCAAAGCGGCCGTAGCGATGAGCAGCGTCATCTGCACGACACGTCCCTTCTCCACCCCGAAGCGGTAGGACAGGGGGATGCCCAGGTCCGTCATAATGAGGACCATGGCCGCCAGCGCGCTCATCAGTTCCAGAGCGCCGGGCCAGTCCGGGGCCTGGCCGGAGGTGAATCCCTGGGCGGCCCGCCCCAGGAGGATCACCGCCGCGGCGAAGGCCATGGACAGCAGGCTCAGTACGTACTTGCTCCCCACGATCTGGCCGGGCCGGTAGGGCAGCATGGCGGCGTACCGGTCCCAACGGCACTTCTCGTCGTAGGTGATGGTGCTGATGGGGAGCAGGAAAGCCAGGACCAGAGCGTAGGTGGCCCCGAAGGTCTCCATTTGAGGGATGACGGAAAACACCAGGGCCAGCACCACCACCAGGCGCTTCTGTTTGTCCGCCACATAGAGGTCCTTTCTCAGCAGAGCGGTCATTGTTCTTCCTCCTTTGCCAAATGCAGAATGATGTCCTCCAGGGTGGCCCGGTCCACCACCATGTCCCGGGGCGCCCGGTCCCGGTCCACCAGGGCCTCCGCCCCGTACTGGCCCAGGCGCACCCCGTGGAGGGCGGCGGGGTCCACACGATTCAAGTCCTCCCGGCCGCACTTGAGAATGCCGTACCGGTCCAGCAGCACGTCCTTCTCCTCGCACAGCACCAGCCGCCCCTTCTCCAGGAAGGCCACGTAGTCGCAGATCTTCTCCAGGTCGCTGACGATGTGGCTGGAGATGAGCACCGCGTGGCCGTCCTGGGCGGCGAAGTCCGCGAACACCTCCAGAAGCTCCTCCCGGACCATGGGGTCCAGGCCGCTGGTGGCCTCGTCCAGGAGCAGCAGCCGGGCCCTGTGGGACAACGCGGCGGCAATACCCAGCTTCATGGTCATGCCCCGGGAGTACTCCTTGAACTTCTTGTTTCCAGGGAGCTGGAATTTGTCCAGCCACCGCTCGTAGGCGTCCTGCTCCCAGTTTCGGTAGGTGTCGGCCATGATCTTCCCCAGCTGCCTGGCGGTGATGAACTCCGGCACGCAGGTCTCGTCCAGCACCACGCCGACCTCCTCCTTCACCTTCTGGAACTCCTGGCTCTTGTTGTCCACCCCCAGGACCTCCACCGTGCCGCCGTCCCGCTCCATGGCGTCCATGATGAGCCGGATGGTGGTGCTCTTCCCGGCCCCGTTGGCCCCCACCAGGCCCAGGACGCAGCCCATGGGCAGGGTCAGGTCTAGGCCCTTCAGGGCGAAGTCCTTGTACCGCTTGGTCAGTCCCTTGATCTCTATGGCGTTCATATTCCTTATTCCTCCTCGCTCAACACGCGCAGCATGTTGTCTAAATCCTCTAACGTCAGGCCGCACTGGCGGCCCAGGTCCACCGCGGCCTGGAGATGCTCCTCGATCTCCCGCAGCCCGGCCTCCTTCTGCAGCTCCAGGTCCTGCTCCGACACGAAGCAGCCCTTGCCCGCCACGGTGTAAATGTATCCATCCCGCTCCAGCTCCTCGTAGGCCCGCTTGGTGGTGATCACGCTGATCCGCAGGTCCCGGGCCAGGGCCCGGATGGAGGGCAGGGCCTCCCCGGGCTTCAGCCGCCCCGTGGCCACGGCGCCCTTGATCTGCCGGCAGATCTGCTCGTAGATGGGCTGGCCGCTGGAGTTGCTGATGATGATGTCCACGGCTTCACCTCCGTCTTTCCGTATATGTACAGTATATACAGTAATTACAGTTTGTCAAGGGGAAACCGGAAAATTCCAAGAGAAATTTTAGGGAGGCCGGCGCGGCGGAAAAACATGGGACAAAACAGGCAAAGATTTTTCAAATATTTTACTTTTGGGGTTGTTCTTTCTCCAAAACTGTGATATAACACCATACTGCCGGAAAGGCGGTCCGCACGTCGGAGCCCAAACTATTTTTGCTATGAGGTGGCTGTCTCTATGGAAAAAGTGAAAAAGAAGGGCCAGGGCTACCAGATCGACATGATCCACGGCCCCCTGGCCGGGAAGCTCCTGGTGTTTGCCATCCCGCTGATGCTCTCCAGCATCCTGCAGCTCCTGTTCAACGCCGCCGATGTCATCGTGGTGGGACGCTGGTCTGGAAAAGAGGCCCTGGCGGCGGTGGGCTCCAATACCTCCCTCATCAACCTGATGGTCAACCTCTTTGTGGGCTTCTCCGTGGGCACCAACGTGGTGGTGGCCCGGGACCTGGGGGCCGGCCGGGAGGAGGACGTGCGGGACAGCGTCCACACCTCCATCGCCCTGTCCCTGGTCAGCGGCGTGGTGCTGATGGGCCTGGGCCTGCTGCTGAGCCGGCAGATGCTGGAGCTCATGGGCTCCCCGGAGGACGTCATCGGCCTGGCCGCCGTGTACCTGCGGATCTACTTCTGCGGCATGCCCGGCAACATGCTCTATAACTTCGGCGCCGCCATTCTCCGGGCCCAGGGGGACACCAAGCGACCCCTCTACTTCCTCACCGCCGCAGGCATCATCAACGTGATTTTGAACCTGGTGTTCGTCATCGTCTTCCATATGGACGTGGCCGGCGTGGCCCTGGCTACCATTATCTCCCAGTACGTGTCCGCCATTCTGGTGCTGCTGACCCTGATGCGGGACAAGGGTCCCCTCCGGGTGGACCTGCGGGCGCTGCGGCTAGACATGAAGGTGGTGCGGCGCATCCTCCAGGTGGGCCTGCCCGCCGGGTTCCAGGGCATGGTGTTCTCCATCTCCAACGTGGTCATCCAGTCCTCCATCAACTCCTTCGGCTCCACCGTGGTGGCCGGCTCCGCCGCCTCCTCCAACATCGAGGGCTTCGTCTACGCCGGCATGAACGCCTTCTACCAGACGGCCCTGACCTTTACCAGCCAGAACTACGGCGCCTGCGAGTGCAAGCGGGTGGACCGGATCATGGGCCTGTGCCTGCTCTACAGCGGTCTCATCGGCCTGGTGCTGGGGAATCTGGCCTACCTCTTCGGCTATCCCCTGGGCTCCATCTACGCCCCCGGCCAGGAGGAGGTCATCGCCCAGGCGGTGGACCGGTTGTCCATCTGCTGCACCACCTACTTCCTCTGCGGCCTGATGGACACCCAGGTGGGCGTGCTCCGGGGCATCGGCTACTCGGTGGTGCCCATGATCGTGTCCCTGGTGGGCTCCTGCGCCCTGCGGCTGCTGTGGGTGGCCACCATCTTCCAGCTGAACCGCACGCCTGAGATGCTCTACCTCTCCTACCCTGTCAGCTGGGCCATCACCGCCGCCACCCACTTCGTCTTCTTCCTCTTCATCCGCAAGCGGGCCTACGCCAAGGCCGTCGGCGTCCACGCCATCAATTAGAAAAATACATAGAAGCGAAAAAGTCCCCCGGGCTTCGGCCCGGGGGACTTTTTTGACAGTTGGCTGTTATGAAACAGGGACCTCCTCGCTCTCGGCAAAGGGGTCGCCCAGGGGCGGCGGATCCTGGACAGGCGTTTCCGGCTCCGGCGGCGCCGGGGGCTCCGGGGCCGCCTTCCACTCCAGGTTCACCCCCGTTTCCCGGTCGAACAGGTGGGCGGCGCTGCCCCGGAAGGTGAAGCGCACCGGCGTGCCCATGGCGAGGGCGCGTTCCCGGGTCTCCAGCTCCTCCTCGGACACCGGCACCACGATGACCACATCCCGGCCGCAGGCGTCCACATGGATGTGGATGGCGCTGCCCATCATCTCCGACACGTCCACGCTGGCGAAGATGGCGTTGTCGGCGGTGGTGAGGACCATGTGCTCCGGGCGGACCCCCAGGGTGACGGGACCGCTCTCCACGCCGCCGTCCGCCAGCCGCCGGCACTTCTCCGGGAAGAGGGCAACCGTGGCCCCGGCCAGGGACACATGGTACCGATCTCCCTGCCGCACCAGCTCCGCGTCAAAGAAGTTCATCTGGGGGGTGCCGATGAATCCCGCTACAAACAGGTTGGCTGGGTGGATGAACACCTCCTGGGGGGTGCCTACCTGCTGGATGTAGCCCTCCTTCATAATGACGATCCGGTCCCCCAGGGTCATGGCCTCGGTCTGGTCGTGGGTGACGTAGATGAAGGTGGTGTTGATCCGCTTGCGGAGCTTGATGATCTCCGAGCGCATCTGGTTGCGGAGCTTTGCGTCCAGGTTGCTCAGGGGCTCATCCATCAGGAACACCTGGGGATTGCGGACGATGGCCCGACCGATGGCCACCCGCTGGCGCTGTCCGCCGGAGAGGGCCTTGGGCTTCCGGGCCAGCAGCTCCGAGATGTCCAGGATCTCCGCCGCCTCCCGGACCTTCTGGTCGATGACCCGCTTGGGGAGCTTCCGCAGCTTCAGGCCGTAGGCGATGTTGTCATAGACGGTCATGTGGGGATAGAGGGCGTAGTTCTGAAAGACCATGGCGATGTCCCGGTCCTTGGGGGGCACATTGTTCACCAGACGGCCGCCGATATAGATCTCCCCGTCAGTGATGGCCTCCAGCCCCGCCACCATCCGCAGGGTGGTGGATTTTCCGCAGCCGGAGGGCCCCACCAGGACGATGAACTCCTTGTCGGCGATCTCCAGGTTGAAGTCCTGGACCGCCACCACGCTGTTGTCGTATACCTTTTTTACTTTCCGTAAGCTCAGGTCTGCCATAGTCGGTCATTCTCCTCCGGCGTTCTTCTCATATTCCTTCTCCAGCCGCTGCTCCCGGCGCTCCTCCACGGCGGCCTCCACCCGCTCCGGCACCGTCTTCTTTACATAGCGGTAGCCCCGGCGGATGTACTTGATAACGATCACCACGGCGAAGGTCAGGGGGCACAGGGCGAAGAGGACCGTCAGCGCCAGCAGGGCGGCGGCGTAGTCCTCCGTCAGGCGCAGGGCGTTCTCCCAGTAGGGGTAGATGACGCCGTTGGTCCGCATGGACCGCTCGCCGAAGCTGCCGATCACCGCCAGCAGGTTCTCCAGGGAGTAGCGGCTGCTGTTCTCCACCACATCCCCGTCCTCTACGGGGAAGCTGTCGGTCATGATGTTCTTGGCGTAGCCGGAGATGGGGTCCGGCATGACGATCTCGTAGCAGTTGATGGAGGTGTCCTCCACCAGCTCCTGGAGGGCGGAGAAGGACAGGAAGATCCCGCCCTCCCCGTCGTAGGCCCGCCGGGTGGCGAAGTCGTCCTCCCGGGCTACCACGCCGGCCACCACGAAGGGCTTTCCCCCAATGGTCATGGACATCCCCGTCAGGTCCACCCCGCCGAAGAGCCGCCAGGCCATCTCCTCGTCCAGCACCACCAGGTCGTCCATCAGGTCGTCCTCGGAGATGTAACTGCCGGAGCGGAGGGGCAGGGGGTGGAAGTAGAAGAAATCTCCTCCCACGCCGATGGCGTCCACGGTGGCGGAGCCGTTCTCGGCGGAGACGGTCACCTCGGCCTGGCCGCTGTAGGCGTCCAGATACAGCTTGCCGCCCTCGGGAGCCTCCAGGGACTCCTCCACGAACCGGGTCTCCAGGCTCTGGCGGAAGTTGTAGATGTCCTCCACCGTCTTTCCCTGCCCCACCGGCAGGTAGCAGGCCAGCTGGGCGAACCGGGTCTCGCTGTCTCCGCGAAACCGCTCCGCGGCGGAAATGGACCCGGAGGCCCCGCTGACGTACCGCAGTCCCAGCCAGGAGGCCAGGGACGCCAGCACCAGTACCACGTTGAGGCACACCAGGAACCACTGCTTGAAGCCGAAGCCCCGGATGTCCTGGAGCACCTGCCGGCCCAGTTCACGCGGCTTCATCATGCGCCATCCACCATCCTGACCAGCTCGCCGGCCTCCAGGGGTTTGCTGGAGGTTGTGATCACGTAGTCGTTGTTGGAGCTCAGGCCGGAGACCGCCGCGCTGGTGTCGTCCTCCGCCAGGACCTGCACGTCCACGCGCGTGGCCGTATAGCGGTTGCCCAGGGGGGTGCTCTTGGAGGTGACCACCAGGACAAAGCTGCCGTTGGTGTCCTCCCGCAGGGCGCTCTTGGGGATGATGGCGTCATAGTTGGCGCTGCGCTGGCCGATGGAGAGGGTGAGGGAGGCGCCGGCCTCGATGTCCCCGGTGACCCGGAACACCAGAAGACGGCCCTGGCCGGGCTTATCCGGGTCGGCGGTGATGCCCTCCAGGGTAGCGGTGACGCTGTTGCCCCAGTAGTAGTTGCTCACTTCCGCGGTGTCGCCCACCTTCACCTGCTGGGCCTGCTCATTGGTGACGGGGATCTTGATGGTGTAGCCCCGGTCCACCACCTCGATGACGGCCATGGCCTTGCCAGGAGTGGTCTCCTTGCCGGCGGAGACGTTGATGGCGCTGATGGTGCCGGAGACGTTGGCGGTGATCTCCGTACCGATGGACTCGCTGGTGTATTTGTCCACCAGCTCCTGCTGCTTCTGGATCTGAAGGCGGGTGGCCTGGAGGCCCAGATTGTCCAGCTGCTTGTCAATGTCCGCGCCGTTCAGGGCTTTCTCCAGCTCCTGCTCCTTCTCGGCGATGGTGTCCACCGCCGCGTCATAGGCGGTCTTTTTCTCCTGCAGGGCAGTCACGTTCTCCGTCAGGGTGGTGATGCGGGCGGTCTGCTCCCGCTGGGCCGCCTCATAGAGGTTGATCTGGGCCTTCAGATCGGCGTTGTCCGCCTCGGCGTCCTCCAGGGTCTCCTCCGCGTCCCGCAGCTCCCGCTGGGCGGAGCGCAGCTCGCTTTCCGCGTCGTCCAGCTTACTCTGGATAGCCCGGCGCTGCTCGCTGGCGCTGCCGGAGGCGATGTCCTGGTCGGCAACCAACCGGTCATAGGCTGTCTGCTTAGACGCCACATCGTTTTGGGCCGATAAAAGGGCGTCATAGGCGGTCTGATAGTCCTGCAGATCTCCTTCAGACGGATCAGAGGCCGGAACCGCCGTCCGGGTTGTCCCGCCCTCCTCGCCTGTTCCACCGCCGGTGGTGGGAGGGGTAGTGACATATTGCGTCAAATATGCTTCGATATAGACCTGATTGTTTCCGCTGATCTCCTGGGGCGTATCCGTCGCTGTGTCAATGCTTGTGACACCATATCCCTTTGCTTTGACCGCCTCTATCAACGCCCCGAGGTCAGACTTATACGCCAGCCAGTCGCTTCGCCATGTATTTTTCGCCTTTTCCAGCGCAGTCTTGGCGTCCGCGATCTGCCGGTCCAGGTCCACGCTGCCGCCGGACTCCAGCTCGTCCAGCTGCTGCTGGTAGGTATCCACGGCGGTCTGGGCGGTAGACACCTTCTGGGTCCACTCGGTGACCGCGGCCTGGGCCTCCTGGAGGGCGGGGTCGTCGGCGAGGGCGTCGTTGAGCTCGGAGAGCATCAGCTCCAGCTGGCTCAGCTCCGTCTTGGCGGCGGCCAGGTCACCTTTGGCGTAGGAGATCTCCGCATCGGTGACCGCGTTGGCGTCCCGGTCCGCCTGGGCCTTCTCCAGATCCTCCCGGAGAGTCTTGACGGTCAGATCGTCGGCGGCGTAGCCCTTGGACAGCTCCAGCAGCTGCTTCTGGTAGTTGATGTTTAGGGTCTGGAGCTGCTCCTGGGCGTCCTTCAGCTCCTGGCTCTCCACGTCCCCCAGCACGAACAGAAGATCGCCTTGGTTGACGGTGTCTCCCACCTTCACGCACACAGAGCGGACCTCTCTCGTCTGGTCCAGGACCACCTCATAGCTCTCGTTGGCGGAGACGGTGCCGCTGCCCCGGATGCGGGCGTTGATGGTGCCGGAGGTGACCAGGGTGGTGCTCACCTCCGCCAGGGAGCGGTTCATAATGGTGTTGGAAAAGAAGGTGAGCACCAGCAGCACCGCCAGGAACACAATGGCGATGGTCTTGATCAGCTCTCTCTTCTTTGACTTCTCTTTCACTTCCATAGACTCAAATTCTTCCTTTCACTGGGGTCAGCCTAACCTTTGACGGAGCCCTGGTGGGCGATGCCCTCCACCAGGTAGTCCTCGCCGTGGAGGAACAGGAGGATGCAGGGTACCATATAGATGGTGGCAATGGCGAAGGCCAGCCCCACCTCGTTGGCGTTGATGGTGCTCAGATACACCGACAGCGGATGCTTGGAGGCGTCCTCCAGCAGGATGATGGGCTGCTCCACCATGTTCCAGTAGTCGATGAACACCAATATGGCGATGGAGTACAGGGCGCTGCGGCACTGGGGCAGGCAGATGTCCTTGAAGATCTGCCACTCGCTGGACCCGTCCAGCTTGGCCGCCTCGATGAGGGAGGCGGGAATGCGCCGCATGAATTTGGTCAGCAGAAATACGGAAAAGGGGGCGAACATGCCGGGGAAGATGATGGCCCAGCGGGTGTTCAGAATCCCCAGCCACTGGCTGACCAGATAGTTGGGCACCAGGGTCACCTGGTAGGGCATGAGCATCAGGATCACATAAAAGAAGAAAAGAAAGCTCCGCACCTTCCCCCGCCAGCGGGTGAAGCCGTAGGCGGTGATGGAGGCCACCCCCACCTGGAGCACCACGATGGGCACCACCAATATCACGCTGTTCCAGAACTTCAGCAGGTAGTCCGGGCTCTTGAACAGAACGGTGATGTACTGGGACAGGCTCACCTTGTCGGGGATGAACTTCAGATTCACCGTCTCGGAGATGTAGGCGTTCCCGGAGACGCTGGAGAACACCTTGCCGTAGTTGGCGGCGATCTCGCTCTGGGTCATGAAGGAGTTGGTAAAAGTCAGCACCGTGGGCAGAAGAAACGCCACGGCGAAGAAGGCCGCCAGCACCGTCAGGACCCCACGGCCGAAATACCGCTTTTTGATCATCCCTCCACATCCTTTCCGAAGATGTCCTCCACCTTAAACAGCAGGGCGATGAGGGCCACCATCACAATGGCCAGCAGCACCGCCGCCGAGGACATCTTCTGGTAGTCCGGCTGGGCGAAGGTGTTGTTCATGAAGTGCTGCAGCATGTAGAGCCCCTCGTAGGGGTAATTCCCCGTCAGCAGGTAGATCTCCCGGAACACCTTGAAGGAGTTGATGATGGAGAGAATGGTGACGAAGAGCACCGTGGGGGAGAGGTAGCGCAGCTTGATGTTGAAGAACTTGTGGGCGGCGGAGGCCCCCTCCACGTCCGCCACCTCCAGCAGCTCCTTGGGGATGTTGTTCAGGGCGGCCATGAACAGGATCATGTTGTACCCCAGGTTCTTCCAAAGGAAGAGGATGATAATGACCATCATGCACCAGCCCGGGGCGTTGAGCCAGTCCACCGGCTGCCAGCCGAAGGGGGCCAGCATGGCGTTGAGGGTGCCGTTGCGGTGGAACACCACCTGCCAGATGAGCACCACCGAGGCCACGGGGACCATCATGGGGCTCAAAAAGAAGGTGCGGAACCAGCTTTTGCAGGGGATGCGGCACTCCAGAATCAGGGCCAGCCCCAGGCTCAGCACCACCGCCAGGGGCACGGCCAGGATGGAGAAGATGGCGGTATTCTTGGCGGCGGTCTGGAAGGAGTAGTTCTGGAGCACGGAGATGAAGTTGTCCAGGCCTACGAACTCCGGGTTGATGGGGCTGCGGATCACCGAGTACCAGACCACCACCAGGAAGGGGGCGATGAAGAACACCGTCACCCCCAGCACGCTGGGGCCCAGAAAGCCGATGCTCCGCAGCAGGTCCAGCACCCGCTCATTGCTCCGGTCCCACAGCCGGCGGGCCGGGGCCGGCGGCTTCGGGGCGCCGGACCGCCGTATTCTCTTTTTCAGGGGGGCGGCCGGGGCGGATACCGCCCCGGCCCGCTCCCCGCGAGGTTTAAAGATTCTCATTGATGTAAAGGGTCACGCGGCTCTGGATCTGCCGGGCGGCGTCCTGGGCGGTCTTGTCGCCGTTGAAGAAGCCCTGAGCCTCACTGTTTACAATGTTGTAGATCTCCTGGTCGTAGCTGTAGATGGAGTCGATAGCGTTGTAGAGGGCCATGAACTGGTCGTACTCCTCCTGGCTGGTGGCATAGATGTCCACCATGATGTCGCCCATGCCGTAGCCCATGGTGGAGATCTCAATGGGATTTCCGTTCTCGTCCAGCACCGGGTCTCCGTTCTCGTCCAGCTCGTACTCCGGGGTCATGGCCTCCTCCATGGCTTTGTCGAAGTCCTGCTTGTTGACGTAGAACTCATAACCGCCCCACCAGTCCTCTTCATCGCTCTGGGGCAGAAGGAGCTCCCGCATGAAGGACCAGGCGCCCTCCTTGTCCTTGCAGGTGGTGGACATGGCCATGCCGCTGCCGATGTTAAAGCTGCTGCCCACGCTGCCGTCCTCCATGGGATAGCCGATGAAGGAGAAATCGCCGTTGAAAATGGCCTTGTAGAGCTGCATGTCCGCCAGGTCGGACAGGTACAGGTCCATGAGCATCTGCTGGCCGTTCTGGACCCGGGTGGCGTCGTCCACGTACTCCTCGTTGTTGTAGTCGTACTCCAGGGGGAAGGTGTTGCAGAACTCCAGCAGGGAGATGAGGTTCTCGCTGTCAAAGGAGCAGGTGCCGTCGTCCCAGTTCACGAAGTTGTCCAGGTTCATGGCCAGGACGTTGGAGAGCATTCCCTCCTTGGTATTCCCCTGGCCGAAGAGCTGGCAGCCATCGGGCATGGTGGCCAGCGCCGCCTCCATGTCCGCCACGGTCCAGCTCATCCGGTCGCCCACCACGCTGGTGGCGCCCACGGCGGTGCGGATGGTGAAGGAGCTGAAGATCTGGTAGAGCTTGCCGTCCTGCTCCGCGGCCTGGAGCACGTTCTCCATCAGGGCCTCCCGGCCTCCCAGCTCGGTGTCGGCATCGATGTAGGGCCACAGGTCCTCCAGAATGTCCTTGGCGCCGTACTGGCGGATGGGCAGGCCGCTGGTGGACAGAATGTCCGGCACGTTGCCGGCGCCAATCTCCGTGTTCAGCCGGGTCAGGCCGGCGTTGTAGTCCTCGTCGGTGTTGTACTCGGAGTAGTCAATGACCTCGATGCGGTAGTCCTTGTTGGAGCGGTTGAACTCCAGGATGGCGTTGCGGACGTCGTAGTCCAGGTACATGCAGCCGTAGGTCAATATCGTCTTGTCCGCCAGGACGGAGGCGTCGGTCTCCGTCAGAATGGCCAGCTCGTAGGTCTCGCTGCCGCCCCGACTCCAGCTGTTGGTCATGGCCACCACCCGGCCGTCCTCCAGGAAGGTGAAGAACATCAGGTCCCCGGAGTTGATGTCGGAGTCGATCCAGTTGAGGAGCCGGACGCCCTCCTGGGTCTCGGGGTCGTAGCCGTAGATGGACTCGCCGTTCTGGTAGTAGAACAGGTACTTGCCGCCGCCGGGGTAGATGTTATAGACGCTCACAGGCATGTCGTACTCCGTGCCCCAGTCCTGGGCGGCCACGTCGATGACCCGCATGACCTGCCGCCGGGTGGTCTGGTCCGCCTCGTCCGGCACGCTGCAGTTGAGGCCCACGGTGCCGTCCCCCAGCAGGGACATGGTGCCCCACATGTCCTGGCCCAGGTCGATTTCAAAGAGCTTTTTCATGCTCTGGTCCAGCACCACGATCTTGCTGGAGGAGGTGGTGTCGGTGTAGTTGTTCACCATGACGTAGAAATTCCCCTCGTTATCGATGATGGGGGGATCGAGGTAGCTGTCCTCCCCGGCGCCCACCGCATCGTTCAGGCCGGTGGTGTCCACCCGGGCCAGCTCGCTGCCGGTGGAGTCCAGCTGGCGGCGGATCTGGGTGTTGGCGTAGTCGGTCTGGTAGTTCCACTTGCTGTCGGTGTCGGGGTCGAAATTCTCGGGCAGATCAAAGGTGTATGTATTGATCTGCTCCGTGACCCACAGCGTACCGTCGGCGCCGGTGGTCAGATCGCTGATGTAGGTGTCGCCCTCCTGGCCCTCCGGGATCTCAGCAGGGGAGAAGTTCTCCAGCTCCTCCGCCGCTCCGTCCTCAATGGAGATGCGGTAGATCTTGCTGGTGCTGGCGTAGCCCACGTAGGAGCCGTCCTCGCCGGCGCTGGGGTTATTCCAGAACTCCTCCGCCTCCTCCTCGGTCATGTCCCGGACCACCTCGCCCTGGGCGTTGTAGAGCTGGGGCGTGTTGACGTCTCCCAGAACGTAGACATACCGGCCGTCGCAGCAGCCGCTGTTGATGTAGTCCAGATCCAGGTCGCACTCCAGAAATTCCGGCACATAGATGGTGCCGCTGAGCTGTTCGGCGTCTCCGCTGTCCCCGCCGCTGCCGCAGGCCGCCAGGGCCAGCAGCATGCACAGGGCCAGCAGCAGTGCCGTCAGCTTCTTTCCATATCTTCTCATTGGGTCCTCCTCCTTATCTCTCACATGCCGGTGACCCGGCGGTGTCGGGGCGGCGCGGGCCGGCCCCGGTCAGGCTTTTTCTCCCGATATTGTAAAAGACGTTCTTTTCCGGAAGAAAGTTCCTGCCTATTCACACTTTATTCTACCGCCCCTTGCATCAAATTTGCATCGTAACGGCATAGGAACTGTTTGTTTCAGCTTAAGAAATCTTTAAGAAGAGGACCCTATTCGTCAGCTCTGCTCGCCCAGGTAGAGCTTGACCCGGCTCTGAATCTGCCGGGCGGTCTCCTCGGCGCTCTCATCCCCGTTGAAGAAGGCCTGGGCCGCCGAGCGGACGATGTCCGCCACGCCGTCGCTGCTCTCTGCCGTCGTGTCGATGGCGTCGCACAGGGTGTTGAAACGGTCCAGCTGCTCCTGGGTCATGGCGTAGAAGTCCAGGGAGAACCCGGTCCCGGTCACACCGCCGTGAGCCAGCTCAATTTCCTCGCCGTTCTCGTCCTCGATCATCTCCCGCCGCATGGCCTTTTCCGCCATGGCGTCGAAATCCCGGCGGTTGGCGGGGAAGCAGAAAAACCACTCCTCACCGCTCTCCTGGGGCAGCAGCAGCTCCCGCAGGAAGGACCAGGCCCCCTCCTTGTCCCGGCAGGTGCTGGACAGGGCCATGACCCGCCCCCGGTCCAGACGGAAGGCGCTGCCGCAGCCGCCGTCGGTGGGATAGCCTACGAAGGCGGCCTTCCCGCCGAAGAGGGTGTCCAGCATCTGCATGTCCTCAAAGCACATCAGATCCTCGCTGTAGAGCATCTGCTTGCCGGCGCGGAGGCGCTCGAAGTCGGTCTGGTAGCTCTCCCAGTCCACCTTGCTCCAGTCAAACTCCAGGGGGAAGGTGTCGCACAGGCGCAGGGCGTCGATGAATTCCTGGCTGTCGAAGCTGCACTGGCCCTTCTCCCAGTCCACGAACCGGTCCAGGCTCCGCAGGACGGAGAGCTCCAGCATACTGTTTTTGGTGTTGCCCTCGCCGAAAATCTGGCAGCCCTCGGGCATGGTCTGGAGGGCCGCCAGGAGCTCGTCCAGGGTCCAGCTCATCCGGTCTCCCACCACCTTGGGGTCCCCAGCCGCCGTGGCGATGGTGAAGCTGTCAAAGACCTGGTAGAGCTTTCCGTCCTGCTGCGCGGCCCGGAACACGCTCTCCACCAGCCCCGCCCGGCCGATGTCCGGGTCCTTCTCGATGTAGGGCCACAGGTCCTCCAGGATGCCCTTGGCCCCGTACTGGCGGATGGGCAGACCTCTGGCGTCCAGAATGTCCGGCACGTTGCCTGCGGCGATCTCCGTGTTCAGCTTGGTCAGGCCTGCGGCGTTGTCCCCGTCGGCGCCGTATCCGCTGTAGTCCCGGATCTCGATGCGGTACTTTCCGTTGGAGCGGTTGAAGTTGATGATCTGTCCCCGGGTCTGGCTGTCCAGATTCAGGGTGGCGAAGGTCAGCACGGTCTTTTCCCCGATGGAGGAGCGGTCGGTCTCTGTGAGCAACACCAGCTCCGCCCCCGGGCCGCCCTCCCGGCTGTTGGTCACGGCGGCCATCCGCCCGTCCGGCAGAAAGGCGAAGAATGCCAGGTCGTCCCGGTCCACGTCCACGCCGCTCCACTGCAGCAGCTCCGTCCCCAGAGGGCCTCCTGTTTCCGTGCCGGCCTGGAGATCCCCCTGGGCGCAGCCCCAGAGGCTGTCGCCCCGCTCATAGCAGAAGAGATATTTGCCGGAGCCGGGGTAGACGGCGTCGGCGCCGGAGGGCAGGGTGTACTCTGGTCCCCAATTCTTAGCCGCCGGGTCAATGGTCCGCAGGACCCGGCTTCCCGTATCGCTCCAGCTGCTGAGGGCCATAGTGCCGTCCCCCAGCTGAAGCAGATCTCCGAACAGGCCGTCCTCCTCGCCGGTGGTGAACAGCGTCTCCAGCTTCTCATCCAGCACGGCTACCGCCCTGTCGGTGAGGGCATAGAGCCTGTCCTCGCCGTCCATTTGGGCGCTGTTGACATAGGCGCCGCCCAGCCGTTGGGACAGCTCCTCCAGATCCACGCGGCGAAGCTCCCGGCCGGTCCCGTCCAGCTGCCGCTGGACCCGGGTGGTTTCGGTGACCTGGTAGTCCCACTTGTCCCCGCTGGCCTCGTCAAAGCCCTCCGGAAGCTGAAAGGTGGTGGAGGTAAGCTCCTCCGTTACCCACAAGGTGCCGTCCGCTCCCGGACGCAAATTGTTTATGTTCACGAAGTTCTCCGCAGCCTCGGGGCCGGACAGGGGGACGTAGTTTTCCAGAGGCGCGGTCGTCCCGTCCAGTGCCACCCGGCGAATGACCGTCCGTCCGTCGTTCTCCGCTGTTCCCAAAATATAGAGGGTCTCCCCGTCGGCGCAGCCCGCGCTGATCTGCTCCATTCCGGCCTCGCAGCGGACAAAGCTGGGCGTGTAAACTGTTCCGCCGGCCTCCGTGCCGCCTCCGCCGCTGCCGCAGGCCGCCAGGGCCGGCACCAGGCTCAATCCCAGCAGCACTGCCGCCAGCCGCCGTCTCATTTCTTTCATAACGCTTGACCTCCTATGGATATTCCCGGCCCGACCGACGCCGTGTACCGGGGGCAACGGGGCTGGAAGTGTCTGCCAGCGCCCGGTCGTCCCCATTCTACGGCCGTCTGCATCGGACTTGTATCCATCTGCCATCCCTTTTGTGTGCTCTCTCTTAAGATTGCCTTAACGTTTTTTTAGCGGAGCTTAAGGGAACGGAAAATTCCCGGCCGCAACGGCATACCGGCCTCAAAATAGGCCGGCGGGGGACGGCGGACGCAGGAATGGCGGCTTTGCCACCTAAAGTTGCCCAAATGCCTCGACAAACAGGTCCAACATCAGGTTGCCGCCCTCTTCGTTCGCGCTTGATTTGAAAAGGACCGGTTTGTCTGTTGCCCTATTCACCACAATATGTTTACCGGTTTCAAAAAATATCGTACCATTTGAAATACCTCGGCGTAAAAAGAAGGGATAGTAAAATCGCTTTTGCGCCGCACTTAATGGAGTAAACTCAAAAAATAAGCAAAAAAATGCGGAGTGAATGTTCAAAATATATACAAAAGGTGTTTTATTATGGATGATTAAAACAGCAATAAAATTCCATATGGTTTCAATTTTTTGTAGAACTGCACGAAATGAAATCGATTTACATTTGTGGAGATGGCTGAAACTTGCGCTGAGGCCCCGATATTGTGCTGCCCGCATTGACACTGCTGCACTGTTTCTGGTATAATTTCTTCGAAAATTCGCTCTATTTTCTATATTTCTTATGTGTATAGAGGGGAAGGCGTTGGTGGGGGAATGGCAGTGAATGGCAGTCATAAAAACGTAACAATCTCCGATGTAGCCCGGGCGGCCGGTGTATCTAAGACAACGGTTTCAAGATACATCAACGGCAAGTATTCCCTGATGAGCCGGGAGACCCGGGAGCGCATCGCCGCCGTCATTGAGATGAGCCACTACCGTCCCAGCTCCATCGCCCAGTCCCTGAAAGCCAAGCAGTCCTACCAGATCGGCGTGGTGGTGGCGGACGTCTCCAGCCCCTTCTCCGCCGCTTTGATCCGGGGCATCGGCCATGTGCTCCTGGAGAACAACTACGTGGCCCTCTTCGCTGACAGCAAAAACTCCCTGGAGCTGGAGCAACGGCTGATCCAGACCCTGGTCAGCCGGAAGGTGGATGGCCTGATCGTCAATACCAACAGCTACTACAACCCATCCCTCATCCAGCTGGCCTGCCAGGGGATGCCGGTGGTGCTGTGCGACCGGCAGGTCAGTGACTACAACTTCCCCCTTGTGGGCAGCGAGCAGCGCCAGCCGATCCTCGACGTGGTGGCTCACTTGAAAGAGGAGGGGTTCCATACCGCCGCCTTCTTCACCGAGGAGTATGCCGCCAACTCCGCCCGGTTCACCCGGCGGAACGCCTTCTTGGAGGCTATGGCCTTTCACTACCCGGATCAGGACGCCCAGAGCCTGTCCTTCACCGTGGACATCAGCGACCAGGCGGGAACCATCCGCGCCATCGAACAGCTCCTGGGCCGCTGCGGCAGCGGCAATACCCCCGCCATCATCGGGGTGAACAACGTCACTACCATGCACGTGGTGGGGGCCATCCGGGCCATGGGCCTGGAGATTCCCCGGCAGGTGGGCATTTGCGGGCCCAACGACTGGGGCTGGGACGAGCAGATCAACTGGCCTGTCATCGTCCCTCCTGGTATTACCACCTTTACGGTGCAGTCTTATGAGATCGGCTGTACCGTGGCCCAGGTCCTGCTTCAGCGGATTCAGAACCCTGCCGCGGAGAAGCAGGAGATCCGCCTGCCCTCGGAGCTGGTGGTCCGGGGCTCCACCCGGCTGCGGGCCGCCCGGGTCTGACGGCGCGCCCTGTGCCCTATACCTTAATTATAATACGCCCATAGGGACGAGAATAACAGGAGGTCAACAGGAATATGGACATTTTACAGAGACTGGGGAACGCCGGCGTGGTGCCCGTGGTGGTCATTGAGGACGCCAAGGACGCCGTCCCCACCGCCAAGGCCATGCTCTCCGGCGGCATCGACGTCATGGAGATCACCTTCCGCACCGCCGCCGCCGCGGACTCCATCAAGGCCGTGGCCGACAGCTGCCCCGACATGCTGGTGGGCGCCGGCACCGTCATCACCCTGGACCAGTGCAAGCAGGCCGTGGAGTGCGGAGCCAAGTTCATCGTCTCTCCCGGCTTTGACGAGGAGGTCGTCCGCTGGTGCGTGGACAACGGCGTGGCCGTCACCCCCGGCTGCGTGACCCCCACGGAGATCACCGCCGCCATGAAGCTGGGGCTGAAGGTGGTCAAGTTCTTCCCCGCCAACGTCTACGGCGGCCTCACCGCCCTGAAGGCCCTCTCCGCCCCCTTCGGCGGCGTGAAGTTCATCCCCACCGGCGGCGTCAACGACAAGAACCTGGGCGAGTTCATCTCCGCCCCCTTCGTCCACGCCGTGGGCGGCAGCTGGGTGTGCCCCAAGGCCGACATCTCCGCCGGCAACTTTGACAAGATCACCGCCCTGTGCGCTGAGGCCCGCCGTACCCTGCTGGGTTTCGAGGTGGCCCACATCGGCATCAACACCGACGACGCCGATGCGGCCCAGGCCGTGGCGGGGACCTTCAACGCCGCCTTCGGCCTGCCCACCCGCATGGGCAATAAGTCCGTGTTCGCCTCCGACGGCATCGAGGTCATGAAGAGCCAGTACCTGGGCAAGCAGGGCCACATCGCCGTGCGTACCAACCGGGTGGACATCGCCATCGCCGAGCTGGCCAAGCGGGGCTACGAGGTGGATATGGAGACCGCCGGCTACAAGAACGGCCGCATCAACGCAGTGTACCTGAAGGACCAGATCGGCGGCTTCGCCGTGCATCTGCTGCAGAAATAATCAGGAGGAGAGATACATACCATGAAAGTCCTGACTTTTGGCGAGATCATGCTGCGCCTGCGGGCCCCCGGCCATGAGAGATTTTTCCAGAGCAATATGATGGAGGCCACCTTCGGCGGCGGCGAGGCCAACGTGGCCGTGTCCCTGGCCAACTACGGCATGGACGCCCAGTACTGCACCGTGCTGCCTGACAACGCCATTGGCGACGAGTGTATCAAGGAGCTGCGCCGCTTCGGCGTGGACGTGAGCAAGGTCCAGCGTGGCCCCGGCCGCATGGGCATCTACTTCCTGGAGAACGGCGCCAACCAGCTGCCCAGCAAGGTGGTCTATGACCGTGCCTACTCCGCCATCGCCCTGGCCAAGCCCGGCGACATCGACTGGGACAAGGTCTTCGAGGGTGTGGAGTGGTTCCACATCACCGGCATCACCCCCGCCATCAGCGAGAGCGCCATGGAGCTGTCCCTGGAGTCCGTGAAGGCCGCCAAGGCCAAGGGCATCACCGTCTCCTGCGACCTCAACTACCGCAAGAACCTGTGGAAGTACGGCAGGAAGGCCGCCGAGGTCATGCGGGAGATGGCCAAGTACGTGGACGTGGCCGTGGCCAACGAGGAGGACGTGCAGAAGTCCCTGGAGATCACCGTGGACGTGAACGTGGAGTCCGGCGAGCTGGACCGGGAGAAATACCGGGCCCTGGGGGACAAGGTTCTGGCGGAGTACCCCGACATGAAGATGATCGCCATCACCCTGCGGGAGAGCCACAGCGCCGACTGGAACGGCTGGGCCGCCTGCCTCAACGACGGCAAGAACTTCTACGTCTCCAAGAAATACGAGATCCGGGACATCATCGACCGTGTGGGCGGCGGCGACAGCTTTGCCGGCGGCCTGATCTACGGCCTGACCCACTATGAGGACAAGCAGCAGGCCCTGGAGTTCGCCGTGGCGGCCTCCTGCCTGAAGCACTCCATCATCGGCGACTTCAACCGGGTCAGCGTCTCCGACGTGGAGAAGTTGGCCGGCGGCGACGGCACCGGCCGCGTCCAGCGCTGAGCCCATCCTATTTTGACAGCTTCCTCCCTTTCCCCTCTTTTGTCCCGCCGCCGGGTCCCTCCGGCGGCGGGACAGCTTGCTTCCCCGCGGTTTTCCCCGTCCGCGATGCATTTTTCGACAGGAAGCGGCAAAAGTTCTTGACCGTGTCTGCGGCGAGTTGTATAATTTTTGTAAATTCATTCTCCGGCGCCGTGGGGCGTGCCCCCGCGGATCATTGAAACCAGGCGTATTTCAGCATATATCGCAAGCATTGGGCAGTTCTGGCCCATGGCCCGGAAGGTGGTCAGCCGCGAGCGTCAGGAGCGGCCGCCGCCCATGATGGGCTTTATACTGTGTATTCTGTATGTAAGGAGCCTGCCGCCGTGACCTTCAGTTCAGCCGCCTTCCTCTTCTTTTTCCTCCCCGCCGCCGTGCTGCTCTATCGGCTCGTCCCCGGCGTCCGGGGGAAAAATCTGTTTTTGGCCCTGGCCGGGCTGGTGTTCTACGCCTTCGGCCAGCTCCGGGGATTGCCGCTGCTTCTTCTGTCCGCCCTGGTGACCTATCTGGCCGGCCTGCTGGCTGCCAGACCCCGGTGGGCCCGCACCGCTCTGGCCGGAGCCGTCGCCTGCCATCTGGCCGTCCTGGGAACCTTCAAATACCTGGACTTCTTCTCCCTATCCCTGGGCGGTCTGTTGGGTCAGGAGCTGCCGCTTTTGGGCTGGACGCTGCCCTTGGGCATCTCCTTCTTTACCTTCAAGGGCATCTCCTACGTGGTGGATGTAGGCCGGGGGACCTGCCGGGCGTCCCGGTCCTTTTTGGATGTTCTGCTGTATATGTCCTTCTTCCCGGAGGTGACGGCGGGGCCCATCTCCCGCTTCGGCCGGTTCTCCCCCCAGCTTGCCGCCCGGCAGGCGGGCGCCCGGGAGCTGGCCCTGGGCCTGCGGCGGTTTATCATCGGCCTTGCTAAGAAGGTCCTCCTCTCCGCCCACGCCGCGGCAGTGGCGGGCGAGGTGTTCGCTCTGGGGAGCGGCGGGGACGTCCGCACCGGCTGGCTGGGCGCTCTGGCCTGCCTCATGGAGATCTACTTCGATTTCTCCGGCTACAGCGACATGTCCATCGGTCTTGCCGCCATGTTCGGCTTTACCTCCCCGGAGAACTTCCGCTATCCTTACGCCGCCGCCTCCGTCACCGAGTTCTGGCGGCGCTGGCATCTGTCCCTCTCCCTTTGGTTCCGGGACTATGTCTACATCCCCCTGGGGGGCAGCCGACGCGGCCGGGTCAGAACCTACGTGAATAAGTTCCTGGTATTCCTCCTCAGCGGCCTGTGGCACGGGGCCAGCTGGACCTTCGTGCTGTGGGGCGCATGGCACGGGCTGTTCGCCGTCTTCGAGAGCGCCCTGGGTGTGGGCCGCAAGGGTGGAAAGCCGGTCTCTCGTCCTCTCCGGGGGCTGGGCCATGTGTACACCCTGGTGGTGGCCGCCCTGGGGTTCGTCCTCTTCCGGGCCGGGAGCCTTGGCGAGGCGTGGCAGGTGCTCCGCGCCTGCTTCACGGGCTTTGCCCTGACGGGGGAGGCCGCCCTGCTGCTGGAGCTGGTGACGCCGGCCCAGTGGCTGGCCCTGGCTGTGGGGGCCGCGGCCTCCCTGCCCATAGTTCCCGCCGCGGCGGAGAGGCTGGGGACCAGAGGCCGGGCCGCCGCCGAGAGCGTCTGCTTCCTTCTGGCCGCCGCCCTCTTCTGCCTGTGCCTGCCGGCGGTGGCCGCGGGAGGCTTTGAGAGCTTCATCTATGCCCAGTTTTAGGGGAGGGGCGCTATGAAGAACAGAAGCAATTTCTGGTACGGCGTTTTTGCCGCTCTGATCCTGGCGCTGTGTCTGGTCCCCTCCCTGGGGATGCTCCTGCCGGACAGCGGCGA
>OVXI01000053.1_pt1 | contig 31748 bp, 32 predicted proteins | sample 1732031 | NCBI WGS metagenome assembly OVXI01 (sample SAMEA4545821, study PRJEB24839) | metagenome | biome: chicken; feature: ceca content | place: Italy | collected 2013-05 | reverse complement strand
AGATCATAGACGGGCCCCGAGCCCACCTCCTCGGGCAATTCGCGTTTGCGGATCTCCTTCTCGATGAACTTCTCGATCTGATGGAATTTGCCCTGCTCCTCCTCGTTGACGAACGTAACGGCGGCACCCGTCGCCGCGGCGCGGGCCGTGCGGCCGATGCGGTGGATGTAGTCCTCCGGATCGTGCGGTACATCGTAGTTGATGACCAGTCCGATATCTTCGATGTCGATGCCTCGGGCCACGATGTCCGTGGCCACGAGGATGTCGACCTTGCCGTTCTTGAAATCGAGCATCACCTCCTCGCGCTGCGCCTGCTCCAGATCGGAGTGCATGGCCGCCACGTTGAGTTTCATCCGTTTGAGGATATGGGCCAGCTCCTTGACCTTCATCTTCGACGACGAAAAGACGATCGTCTTGTAGGGCAGGGGCTCGGCGAACATGCTGCGCACGATGCCCAGCTTCTGCCGTTCGTAGCAGACATAGGCCGACTGGTCGATCGCCTCGTTGGGTTTCGAGATGGCGATGTTCACCTCGGCCGGATCGCGCAGGATGGTCTTGGCCAGCTCGCGGATCTTCGGAGGAAGCGTCGCCGAGAACATGATCGTCTGCCGCTCGCGGGGCATGTAGGAGACGATCTTCATGATGTCGTCGCTGAAACCCATGTCGAGCATGCGGTCGGCCTCGTCGAGAATCAGACACTCCACATGCGAAAGGTCGATGCCGCTGTTCTGCAGGTGGGCGATCATGCGGCCCGGGGTGGCGATCACCACGTCCGATCCCATCAGCATGCCGCGTTTCTGCGCGTCCCAGCCCTTGCCGTCGCCGCCGCCGTAGACCACCGTAGTCGAAATCGGCAGGTAGTAGCCGAATCCCTGAAACTGCTGGTCGATCTGCTGCGCCAGCTCGCGCGTGGGTACGATGATGAGCGACTTCACCACATTGTCCTCGTTGCCCTCGATGAGCAGCCGGTTCAGCAGCGGCAGCGTATAGGCCGCCGTCTTGCCCGTGCCGGTCTGGGCGCAGCCGATGATGTCGCGCCCCTCCAGAATGATCGGAATGGCGGCCTCCTGCACGGGGGTCATCTCCTCGAAATGCATATCGTACAGACCGTCGAGAATCTCATCCTCGAGGTCGAGTTCGTCGAATCTCATAACCTAATATATCTTTAACAAAACATTTGCTTTTCCCGCCGTCGTCGTCCGCACCGGCACCCCCGGGCGGCGACCGGCTTGCCCGAACTCATATCGCTTCGCCGATCAGCGTTACGGGCGTGCAATCCGTGATCCGCACCCGCACGTATTCGCCGATGCGATGGTTGCCGCGGTCGAAGACGACCACTTTGTTCTGCGACGTACGGCCCGAGAGCTGGTCGTCGCGTTTTTTCGAAACCGACTCGGCCAGCACCTCGAACTCCCGCCCCACGTCGCGGCGGTTGCCGGCGAGCGAGAGCTCCGATTGCAAGGCGATGATCTCCGCCAGACGCCGCGACTTCACCTCCTCCGGCACGTCGTCGGGCAGATGACGCTGCGCGAAGGTTCCGGGCCGTTCGGAATATTTGAACATGAAAGCCGAATCGTAGCCCACCTCGCGCATCAGCGAGAGGGTTTGAGCGTGCTCCTCCTCCGTTTCGCCGGAGAATCCGGCGATCAGGTCGGTCGTGATGGCGCAATCGGGCATATAGCGACGGATGGCGGCGATGCGGCCGAGATACCACTCGCGGTCGTACTTGCGGTTCATGCGCCGGAGCATCGACGACGCGCCCGACTGGGCCGGCAGATGGATCGCACGGCAGATGTTGGGCATCGAAGCCATCGCTTCGAGCAGGCGGTCGCTCATATCCTTGGGATGCGACGTAGCGAAACGGACCCTCAGCTGCGGAGAGACCTCCGCCACACGGCGCAGCAGCTCCGGAAAGTCCACCTCGCCCGCGCGGTACGAGTTGACGTTCTGCCCCAACAGCGTAACCTCGCGGTAGCCGTTTTTGAAAAGGCTCCGCGCCTCGGCGACGATCGTCTCCGGATCGCGGCTGCGCTCCACGCCCCGCGTATAGGGCACCACGCAGTAGGAACAATAGTTGTTGCACCCGCGCATGATGGCGATGAAAGCGCTCACCCCGTTGCGGTCGAGCCGCACGGGCGCGATCTCGGCATAGGTCTCTTCGGCCGAGAGCATCACGTTCACCCCCTTTCCGCCGGCCTCGGCCTCGCGCACCAGACGCGGCAGATCGCGGTAAGCGTCCGGCCCGGCGACCACGTCGACGCCGTGGGCGCCCTCCGTGAGCTGCTCCCGAAGCCGCTCGGCCATGCAGCCGAGCACCCCCACGACGAGCGCGGGTTTCGCACGGCGCAGCCGCCGCATCTCGGCCAGACGCCCCCAGATGCGCTGCTCGGCATTGTCGCGGATCGAACAGGTGTTGATGAGCACCACATCCGCCTGATCGATCCGATCCGTGTAGACATAGCCCGCGGCCTGCATGAGCGACACGACGATCTCCGAATCGCCGACGTTCATTTGGCAACCGTAGGTCTCGATGAAGAGCTTTCGGCCCGCCCCTTCGAGCGGGCGCAATTTGTTCGGTTCGAAATTCAAAATTATCTCTCAATAAAAATTATCCGTATCCGGCAAACCTGTCCGGCAAACCGGCTCCGAAACAGACTTACTCTCAGCAACTCCGCTCCCGGAAAGTCCGATTTTCCGTCCGGATCCCTCCCGGCAAGGCGGCCCCGATCGCACCGTCCCCGGCAGGCGCTCCCCCGTTCGCACCGTCCCGGCAGGCCCCACGAAACCGACCTATATAAGTATATCCGCTGCGGTCAGGTCCGATCCCGGAAAAACGCCCCTGCGCACGAAGCGCCCGTCCGCGCAAAGCCGTCGTCCGAAGCGCAATCCGCGCTATTCGGCCTGTATCTCGTCCGCCGATGGGAAAGGTTTGAACCCTTCGCCGTACGTATCGTAAGCATCCGTTACGACCACGAACGCATTGGGGTCGATCTCCTTGATCTTGTGCTGCACCAGACGCACCTCCTTGCGGCTCACCACCAGAAAGATCACGTCGCGGTCGGCCTCGGTGTACATGCCCTTCGCCTTGAGATAGGTCGCGCTGCGGTCGAGGTCGTTGAGGATGAAATCTTTCAGTTGGCGGTGGTTGTCGCTGATGATGAACAGCAGCTTGTCGTAGGAGGCTCCGTCGAGCATATAGGCCACCACGCGCGAAGCCGCCCAGATCGTTATGAGCGAGTAGAGCGTCAGCATCCAGCCGCCCTGCGCAGCTTCGCCCGTGCCGAGTCCGAAGCCGATGACGATCAGACCCGACAGCACCACGACGCCGTCGGCGAGGAAGATCCCCGTCGAGAACTTGATCCCCGCGAACTTCTGCAACAGCATGCCGAGAATATCCGTACCGCCGGTGGTCGCCTGCTGACGCACGACGAGCCCCTGTCCGACCCCCACGACCACGGCGCCCATGATGCAGGTCAGCAGCAAATCGTTCGACAGATCGAGCCGTCCGCCGAGCAGCAGCGCCGGATCGAGCGAATGCACGGCCTCCTCGTTGGGGTAGACCAGACGGGTCAGGATATTCATGAAGCCCGGGGTATAGAGCGCCGCCAGCACGGTGCGGGCGCCGAATTTTCCGCCGAAAACCAGCACGGCGATAATCATCAGGGGCACGTCGAACATATAGCCGAAAGTACCCACTTGGATCGAGGGGAAGATGTTGTGGAGGACGATACCGGCGCCGTAGACGCCTCCCGGGACGAAATTGTAGGGATTGATGAAGAACACGAATCCCGCCCCCATGATCGAGCACCCCACGAAAATCAGAATCCACGAGCGCCACCACGACCACGAGCCCATCGGTTCGAGCAATGCTTTCGTTTTGAACATAACGGTCAGTTTTAAGGTTAATTATTTTCAGGTTTCAGGTCGGACGGTCGGAAACCGCCCGCAGGGACGCGGCACCAATCCGGCTCTGCGCACGGTCTATCGAAAACGTTTTGCCTCCGCAGCCGTTTCCCTCCGCGGCAGCGACCGAATGAATCGGCTCCGTTGTACTACACGGCTTGTCGAAAACGTCGGGTTTTCCTTGCGTTTTCCCGCCTCGGCAATGCCCGAGTAAACTCGGATTGCGCCCGGCTTATCGAAAACGTTGAAGTTTTCCTTCGTTTTCTCGCCTCGGCAATACCCGAGTAAACTCGGATTGCACTCGGCTTATCGAAAACGTTCGCAAAGATAATAGATTCCGGTGAAAAAGCCCAGAAGCCGGCGCGGAATTTTTCGAGTTTAGGTTCGTTTTTCAGACAATTTATTATATTTGCATAATCTATACCCCCATTAAACGCACTATGATACTGACCTATTATTGCGCTATCACGATGATTATCATCGCCTACCTGCTGGGGTCGATCCCCAGTGCGGTGTGGATCGGCAAGAAATACTACGGCGTGGACATCCGCGAGCACGGCAGCCGGAACGCCGGAACGACCAACATGCTTCGCGTACTGGGCAAACGGGCCGCGATTCCGGTTTTCGCGCTCGACTTCATCAAGGGATTCGTCGCCGTTACGATCATCGAAATGCTCAAGTACGACGAACACGTGAGCGAGGTGTGGCTCATCAATCTGAAGATCGTGGCGGTGTTCGCCGCCGTGCTGGGGCACATCTTCCCCATCTTCGCGGGATTCAGGGGCGGCAAGGGCGTCGCCACGCTCGTCGGGGCTATCACGGGCATCTACCCGCCGGTCGTGCTGCTCTGCTTCGGAGTCTGGTTCGTGGTGCTGATGGCATCGCACTACGTCTCGCTCGCTTCGATGGTCGCGGGCTGCTGCTTCCCGGTTTTCACGCTGCTCTCGCCCAAGGTCAACGAGTCGGTGCCGTTCGTGATCTTCTCGTTCGCAATCACCTTTCTGCTGATCTTCACCCATCGAAAAAACATCCAGCGCTTGAGAGCCGGCACCGAATCGAAAACCTATATCTGGCGACCCCGCAAGATCAGAATCGACCCGGACGAACGCAGGGAGAAACACGGGTAGCGGAATCCGCCCCGGCAGATATTCGAAAACGCAGGATTCGTAACGCAAAAGAGCGCCCGGCGTTAAAAAGAATACCGCGTTTTTGGCAAACTTCATTTTTTGAATTACCTTTGTAGCGAATGCCCGCAGCCGGGCGCGCCCCGAACGATGTTAAAGGAGAACCTGATCAAACTCTACGAAGCGAGTTTTCGTGAAAACCGTGAAATGCCGGCGCTGACCGATTATTTCAAGGAAGAGCACTTTTCGTACTACGAGATGGCCAAGGAGATCGCCAAGCTGCATCTGCTCTTCAAAAAGGCGGGCATCGGGCAGGGAGACAAAATCGCGCTCATCGGCCGCAACAACCCCCGCTGGTGCATCACCTATATCGCAACGATCACCTACGGCGCGGTCATCGTCCCCATCCTGCAGGATTTCAATCCCAACGACGTCATCCACATCATCAACCACTCCGAGAGCCGGCTGCTGTTTCTGGGCGACAACTTCTGGGACATCATCGAGGAGGATCAGATCCGCCAGATCGAGGCGGTCTTTTCGCTCACGGACTTCCATGCGGTGTACGAACGCAACGGCAAGTCGCTCACCAAATTTCAGAAAGAAATTCTGAAAAACTACCGTTCGAAATACCCGCGCGGATTCAGCGTCAACGACATCAAATATCCGGAAATTCCCAACGACCGGGTGGTGCTGCTCAACTACACGTCCGGCACGACAGGTTATTCGAAGGGGGTGATGCTCACCGTGAACAACCTCACGGGCAACGTGCTTTTCGCCAAAGGAGCCGTCAACACCCGGACCGGGACGCAGTATTTCCAGCGGGGCGGGCGGACGCTTTCGTTCCTTCCGCTGGCCCACGCCTACGGCTGCGCGTTCGACTTTCTCGCCCCGCTGGCCGTGGGCGGGCATATCACGCTGCTGGGCCGCATCCCTTCGCCCAAGATACTCTTGGAGGCTATGTCGGTCGTGAAGCCTACGATCATCTGCTGCGTGCCGATGATTCTGGAGAAGATCTACCGCAAACAGGTCCTCCCGCTGCTCGAAAAGGGACCGATGAGCATCGCCATGAAGATCCCGCTGCTCAATAGCGCGATCCACTCGGTCATCCGCAAAAAGCTGATGGATGCATTCGGCGGCAACGTCAACATCTTCATCGTGGGAGGCGCCCCGATGAATCAGGAGACCGAAGCGTTCCTGATGACGATCAAGTTCCCGATCACGATCGGCTACGGGATGACCGAATGCGCACCGCTGATCAGCTTCACGCCCGACAACGAGTTCAAGGCGGGTTCGTGCGGACGCTACCTCAGCCAGTTCATCGACGTGCGGATCGACTCGGACGATCCGCAGCACAAAGCCGGAGAGATCCTCGTCCGCGGCGAGCACGTGATGAAAGGATACTACAAGAACGATAAAGACACCGAGCGCGTGCTCGATGCCGACGGCTGGCTCCACACCGGAGACATGGCGACGATGGACCCCGACGGCACGCTCTATATCCGCGGCCGCTCGAAGACCATGATTCTCAGCGGAAGCGGTCAGAACATATACCCCGAGGAGATCGAGGATAAACTCAACAACATGTATCTGGTGCTCGAGTCGCTCATCATGGAGAGCGAAGGCCGGCTCAAGGCTCTCGTGGTCCCGGACTTCGAACAAGCCGAGCAGGAGGGAGTGGACAAGAGCGAACTGCCCGCGATCATGGAGAACAACATCCGCGAGCTGAACAAGCTGGTGGCCGGATACGAACAGGTGGGGGACTTCACGATCTATCCCACGGAATTCGAAAAAACACCCAAGCGGAGCATCAAGCGCTACCTCTACTCGCCGGCTCTGCTGAACAAAAATTGAAAACGAAACGGACAAGACACACGATCAGCAGGTAACCACTGGATTCTCTATCCCAATTCTTCATAGTCAACTGAATCCAATTCTACAATGAGGCGTCACTAATAGTTCGGTTACCTGCTTTTTTCGATATTCGGAGCGTTCCGATACAGGGCGCTCCGTTTTTTTATATGCTCCGCAGCCCGGCTTCGCTCCACCGAAGCGACGGAAATAACAGGGAAGGAACGGCCCGAAAAGAACGGCGCGCGCAAAACGACACGGACCGGAATATCGGAGCGGGAGGATCAAAGACGAAACAGTTGAGGAGGCCCCGGCAGGAATAAAAATTCCCGAGACGAAACGGCGAAAACCGAACAACTGAAACGCAAGGACAAAAATGAAACGGCACGCACAAAACGACACGGACCGGAAGACCGGGGAACGAAACGCCAGAAACGCAACCGGCAAGGATGAGACGATAGAAATGAACCGGCTGGCACAAAACGGCAGCGGCAGAACGATATGAATCTTTAATCACAATACGATTGCCTGCTCAGAACACATTCTCGTCCCCAATCCCATAAGCGCAGGCATTCCCCGATCCCGAAAACGCCAGCATTCCCCGATCCCGAGTTCCTCGCTCCCGAGGTGCCGGAATTCTCCGGCTCCGAAGAGACCGGGCGGAAATCGTCCGATTCAGTCCCTACCAACCGTTCGTACAACCTATAAAGGGTCTTCCATCATCCGATTCAAATGTGCGATTTTAAGGAGAAAGCACCGAAAAAAACATCCTGTCGGACGATGATGCCGACAGGTAAGCGGCAGGAGAGCTTGTCCGTCTTACGGCGATTTCGCGGCTCTAAACTTTCGCAGCAGGAAATCCAGACGTAAAAAAAAGTACACCGTACAACCGCATCCAGTAAACACAAACGGAATCCCAATATCGCAGTCGCTCCCAGTCTCGAAAGCAAAGTTCCATTCCGGCATTCCCCCAATAATTGGAATCGGGTGCCGAGACCGGATCCCTCTCTCCGACCTGATGCCTCACCGAATCTTACTGCAGCACTCCTGCCATGCGCTTTCGGACCTCCGCATCTCCCGCCCGCAGGTCTTCGCCCCCGAAAGCGCTGGCATTCCTCGATCCTCAGAACGCCGGAGGTCCCGATCCCCCAAGCGTCCTCGGCTCGCATACGGGCGAAACGGACGACCGCAGCCTCATGGAACAAAAAAGCCTGCACAATGGTTGCGCAGGCCGTTCCGTGCATGGAATTAGAGGCTGACTAAAACGACACGGAACCGATGATATGCAGTCCTGTCCGAGGACAGGGGCGATCGGCGGACAAGTGCGAACGACGAAACGGCGGCCGGTACGAAGGGGAGGGCTTGCGGAGACGAACAAAGAAGCGCGGACAAACTCCCCATTCACCCACGAGGTCTTCGACCACCCACACAATAGAATCACAAGAAGAAGTATGCCCACGCTGTGAAACAGCGCGAACACCGTGCTTCTCTCTTACCGTGTTGCGAAAATGTCGAAGTTTCGTGAGTCGGGAAAAAGCCGATGTATCATCGTTCGTATGTTGCAACCCTCACAGATTGCACTGACAAAGATAGCAAAAAAAGTTGAATTTCGCTCCACAGTCCCGGCCCCGGCAAATAAAACATGCGCTCTCCGCATCCGACACACCGGAAACGCCCCTGTCCGTCCGATTCCCGAAAGCCTCCGCATTGCCGAAGACCGAGCGGCAATGCGTCTCGGTCCCCGATGCGGCGGAGCGCACTCCGCCGCAGGTCCGCACGGTTTGCGGCATCCGGAAAAAACATCGCTGCATCGCATGACCTGCGTTTTCCGGACATCGGCAAAGGCGTTCGAAAAGGGACGGAACGGGAACGACAGAGAACGGAGACGGTGCACGGCCCGCAAAACACCGGGACGCTCGTACTGCGGCGTCCCGGCAATCCATGCGAAACCCGACCGCTCACACCTGAGAAGGCGCCTGTCCGCCGATCTGCACAGCACCGACCGTCTCGAACATCGGCCGGCCGGGGCAGCCTCCCCGACACGGCCGTTTCCCGGGCACGTTTCGGCGAGACGGAAGGCACGAAGAACAGGGAGGATCCGCGATCTATCCTTCCCGGTTCGACCGAGGAAAATCCGGCATCGTCCGCAACCATTGCAGATTACGGATTCACCGCGCCGTCCCCGGCATCGCCGGGGCTTTGCCGGCCATTCGCCGTCTCTGCCGCCCCGCGGCGGAGCGCACTCGGACGAAACTCGCGACGGCCCCGACGCCGGCGACGAACAGCGAAAAGGTCCGCATCCGACAGCCTCGAAAACATTCAGCGGCCGGCAGTCGCTTCCCCGTCCCGGCAGTCCCCGAACGCTCCGGACCGCACGGTCTGTCGGGACTCTCTATCCGGCGCTGCCGGGGAGTTTGCGAAACGTACAATTCACGAAATACGCCGCTACACGACAATTTCTTTCCAAAAAAGCGGAGGAATTATTATAATTCGTAACTATTTTTTGCTTAAATTTGCACTATTGTAAAATTAGTCCTACCTTTAATTGATGATTCGGGAAATTCTGACCGTCGGAGCCGGCGGCGCTGCGGGAAGCGTCGTCCGTTATTTGCTCGCGGGCAATCTCATGGCAGGTTGCACGTGGTGCGGTTTTCCGGCCGGCACCTTCGCCGTGAATGCACTCGGATCGCTGCTCATCGGCCTGCTGGCCGGTGCGGCGGGCAGTTCGGCGTGGCTGATGCGGCTGCTGGCGGTGGGATTCTGCGGCGGATTCACGACCTTCTCGGCTTTTTCGGCCGAAACGGTACACCTGCTCCGCGACGGCCAGTACGGTCCCGCCGCCCTCTATGCCGGATTGAGCGTCGGGGTATGCACGGCATGCGCGGCATTGGGGATGTGGCTCGGAGAGTTGACGAGAAATTAACGAACATAATATAGCACACGACATGGTAATATTGGTACTCAACTGCGGCAGCTCGTCGATCAAATATCAGGTGATCGACATCGAAGCCGGCGCGAACACCCTGCTCGCCAAAGGTCTGGTCGAGCGCATCGGTCTTCCCGAAGGCGACCTCACCCACAAACCCGTCGGCAAGGAGCGTTTCGAACTCCACCGCCCCATTCCGGATCACACGACCGGCATCCGGCTCGTGCTGGAGGCGCTCACGAATCCCGTGCACGGCGTGATCGCGTCGCTCTCGGAGGTGAAAGCCGTCGGCCACCGCGTAGCACACGGCGGCGAGTTCTTCCCCGCGAGCTGCGTCGTAACCGACGAAGTGAAGGAGAAGATCCGCGCGCTTTTCGAAATCGCGCCGCTGCACAATCCCGCCAACCTCGAAGGCATCCTCTCGATCGAAAAGGTACTGCCGGGCGTACCGCAGGCGGCCGTGTTCGACACCTCGTTCCACCAGACCATACCGGCCATCAACTACATGTACGCGCTGCCCTACGAATACTACGAGAAATACCGCGTACGCAAATACGGATTCCACGGCACCAGCCACAAGTTCGTGGCCGCCAAGGGGGCCGCACTCGCAGGTCTCGACCTCGCGCATTCGAAGATCGTAACCTGCCACATCGGCAACGGCGCCTCCGTAACGGCCGTGCTCGACGGCCGTTCGTTCGACACGTCGATGGGCTTCTCGCCGGTGGACGGACTGGTGATGGGTACCCGCTGCGGCGAGGTGGACCCCAGCGCCATCACCTTCATCGGCGAAAAGGAAGGCATGAACTACGGCGAACTGAACGCCATGATGAATAAAAAGTCGGGCGTGCAGGGGCTCACGGGACTGTCGAGCGACATGCGCGACATCGACAAAGCCTATCACGAAGGCAACGGGAAGGCGATCCTCGCCCGCGACATGTACGACAACCGCATCCGCAAATTCATCGGCCAGTATGCCGCCGAGATGGGCGGTCTGGACCTCATCGTCTTCACGGGCGGCGTGGGCGAGAACTCGGACGAAATGCGCGAAGGCGTCTGCCGGGGTCTCGAATTCATGGGCGTGGAGTTCGACGCTGAGGCCAACAAGGGCGCGCGCGGCGTGGACAAGCTCCTGTCGAAGCCCGCATCGCGCGTCAAGGTGGCCATGATCGCCACGGACGAGGAACTGGTGATCGCGACGGACACGTACAACCTCGTGAAATAACGCCCGTTCCCGCAGGGCCGAATGCGCATCGCTCCCTGTCCGGAGCACACCGGGCAGGAGAGACGAGCGAAAAGATCCGACAATACCACAATAAATACACAATAAAAGAATTATGATTCAGCATCTCACAGACATCGTAACAGAAGCGAGAAAAAAAGGCAAGAAACGTCTGGCCGTCGCATACGGTCAGGATTCGCACACGCTCGAAGCCGTTTATGAGGCATACAAAGAGGGGCTCGTGGAGCCCACGCTCTACGGCGAACGCGCCGTGATCGAGCAGGTATGCGCCGAGAACGATATCGACATCAAGGCATTCAACATCGTCGAGGAGAAGAGCGACGTGAAGTGCGTGCAGTTGGCCGTGGCCGCCGTCGTCGCAGGCAACGCAGACGTACTGATGAAGGGGCTGGTTTCGACCGACAAGTACATGCGCGGCATCCTCAACAAGGATGCGGGTCTCTTCCCCCCGAAAGGCGTGCTGAGCCACGTCTCGGTGATCGAAATGCCCTGCTATCACAAACTGCTCACCATTTCGGACGTGGCGGTGATTCCGCAGCCCGACTTCAAGCAAAAGACCATCCAGATCGGCTATCTCGCCAAGACGGCCAGCCTGCTGGGCATTCCGACCCCGAAGATCGCCTGCATCGCCCCGTCGGAGCAGGTGTTGCCGAATGTGATCTCCTCGACCGAAGGAGCCATACTGGCGAAGATGGGCGACCGCGGACAGCTCGGGAACGTCGTCGTAGACGGTCCGCTGTCGATCGACGTGGCGCTCTACAAGGAGGTGGCCGAGCACAAGAAGGTGAAGGGTTCGAGCGTTGCCGGAGACCCCGACTGTCTGCTCTTCCCCAATCTCGAATCGGGCAACGTCTTCTTCAAGTCGGCTACGCACCTCTGCAACGGCGAGATCGCGGCGATGGTGATGGGCACGAAGGTTCCGTGCGTGCTCACTTCGCGCGGCGACACCAGCAAAACCAAACTTTACTCGATCGCACTGGCCTGCCTCGCAGCGAAATAGACACCAACCTCCTAAACTTCTGCAATGACTTTATGAGCTTCAAGATCTTAGCCATAAATCCGGGTTCCACCTCCACGAAGGTAGCACTTTTCGAAGACGAACGTCCGTTGCTCGACCTCACGCTGCGTCATACGGCCGAGGAGATCGCAGCCTACGCCAACATCACCGACCAGCTGCCGTGGCGCCGCGAGATCATCCTCAAAGCGCTCGCCGAACAGGGATTCGACATCCGCGAGCTGTCGGCCGTCATCGGCCGCGGCGGACTGATCAAGCCCATCCCCGCAGGCGTTTACGAAGTGAACGACGCCATGCGCCACGACCTCATCCACGCTCAGATGGAGCACGCTTCGAACCTCGGCGGTCTGATCGCCGACGAAATCGCACGCATGGCGGGTGTCAAGGCCTACATCGCCGATCCCGTCGTGGTGGACGAAATGGAGGACGTGGCCCGCATCAGCGGTCTGCCGGAATGTCCCCGCCGCTCGATCTTCCATGCCCTCAACCAGAAAGCCACGGCGCGTCTGCACTGCGAAAAAACGGGGCTCCGTTATGAGGATTCGAACCTCATCGTCGCGCACATGGGCGGCGGCATCTCGGTCAGCGCCCACTGCCGCGGCCGGGTGATCGACACGAACAACGCACTCAACGGCGACGGGCCGCTGGCGCCCGAGCGTGCCGGCACCCTGCCTGCCGAAGGGTTGGTGGAGATCTGCTTTTCGGGCAAATACACCAAGAAGGAGGTGATGAAGAAACTGGCCGGCAAAGGCGGCATGGTGGCTCACCTCGGCCTGAACTCCGTACAACAGCTGTGCATCAACGCCGACCGAGGCGACGAAAAGTGCCGCGCCATGATCGAAGCACTGGGATACAATATCGCCAAGGAGATCGGCGCCATGGCCACCGTCCTGAAAGGCAAGGTCGACGGCATCGTCCTCACGGGCGGCGTTGCTTACAACGAGCCGGTGAACGAGGTGATCCGCGCACACGCTTCGTTCATCGCCCCGATCTATATCTACCCGGGCGAAAACGAGCTGGAGTCGCTGAATCTGAATGCGCTGGTCGTGCTGCGCGGCGTCATCACACCCCGCGTCTACGCATAAGGCGCACGACTGTCTACGAAAGGAGAAGGGGCTGTCCAAGACTTGTTGGACAGCCCTTTTTTATTCGTCCCGCCATTCGGCGGTTTTCCCGAACGGACAATTCCCAGAGGGTTGAAAAGACTTGTCGGACAACCCCTTCCCTTTTGCACGGAATGACATGGCGGAACGGCGGAAAGTTAAGACAGCCGAGAGCGAGAGCGACAAAATACGGCACAATGATATAGACCGCTTTGTCCCGCCTTGCCGCGGTCGGGGGCTTTGCGTTTCGGCGTCGTCGAAGGAGCGGCCCGGGTCGCGAAGCGGCGTGCGGTCCGCCGCAGGCGGCGAACGGAAGGCATGGCCTCAGTCATGCCGAAGAGGCGCCGAAAGACGGAAAAGAGTTATATTATCCGCAGTGCGGAGGCAAAAGATCGCGCACGGTGAACAGTGTGGCGTGAGGACGGAGCGGAGGCGGGTGGGAAACGCGAGGAAGGAGCAGTCCGAAGAGCCCGTATCGTTCGACCCACGGCGGCCCGGCGATCCGTACAAAACGCGCAAGGACCGGCCCTGCCGCCGCGACCGTCCGCAGACCCGATCGGTCGGCCCGTACGGCGGACAGGGCAGCATCCCGCACCGAGAACGAGTTGCCGGCACGGCCCCAGGATGGTTCTTCTGGGCGGCCGAGAGAGATCGGAGCCCTCATCGTCCGTGCCGAAAACACCGGGCGGATAGCTTCCGGCCTCCCGAAGCACAGGAAAAAGATCGTTTTCGCAACTCTCTTCGGGGAACGAAGGCAAACACGCCGTCAGCGAAGCACGCCCGCGAAAAGGACGGACCGTCCGCCGGAGGCTGCCGCCCGCACGGCTCCGCCCCCTCCCGCAGGCGGCGCCCCGCCGAGCGGCGGGAGGAGGAAACGGCAGGCTTTCGCTGCATTTCCGGTCCGCATCGTCCCTAAATACCGGAATCGGTCAGCACTCCCCCTGCTCTTTTCTCAGAAACTCTCGGCGGATCATGCGGGATACCTCGCGGAAAGCTTCCATGCGAAACGATGCGGCCAGACCGACATAGACCGCTACTCCGGCGGCCATTTCGGCGAAAAGACGCAGCAAAGGCGCCTCGATCAGCCGGCCGACCCACCAGACGGCAGCATACATCGCCGCCGTGAGGAGCACGATCGGGAGCAGGGTCAGCAGAAGCCTCCCCACGGTGAGCGTCGTAAACCTCCGGGCCGCCCCGACATTGAGCCCCATCTCGATCGCCGACATCGCCACGAGCCCCCACACGACCGCTGTTACGCTGTGGAAAATCGTGAGGGCGAAGATCGCCGTCATCACCGTCTTCTTGACCGCTTCGAGCCGCACGATGATCCGTCCGTCGCTTTCGACTTTCAGCACATTGTAGGCCAGAATAGCGATCGGATAGAAGAATCCGGTGAGGCACACCGCCTTGAAATAGGGGACCGTCGGCAGCCATTGTTCGCCGATCAAGACCGGAAACAGTTCGTCGGCGACGGCGATCAGCCCCGCCATCGCCGGGAAAAGGGCGAACGCCGTTATCATCGCCAGCTGGCGATACCCCTCGGCGAACCGGATCGCGTCGCCGCCGATCTTCGACAGTGCGGGATAGGTTACACCCTGCACCGACTGCATCGCCGAGGTGAGCGGCAAATCCTTGATCTTCACGGCCTGATCGAAAAAGCCCAGCACAGAGGCGGGATAGAGCCGCCCGATGAAGAATTGGGGAATCTTGGTGTAGACGGCCGAGATCAGATCGGTCGTCATCAGGCTCAGGCTGAAAGGGGCCATCCGCCGGAGTGCGCTACGGTCGAAACGCCCGCGCGGGCGCCAGTCGCTCAGCCACCACAGCAGTCCCGTGCGCACGGCCATGGCCGTTATGCGCTGGCCGACGAAGCTCCACAAGCCGAAGCCCGACACGGCCAGCCCCACGGCTGCGGCGCCGCCGGCCGCCGAAGCGGCGAAGACGACCTTGGACATCAGCGCAAAACGCATCTGCCGGGCGAAGATCGTATTCTGGATGGTGCACAGCGCACTGACGGGCAGCAGCAGAAACAGCACGGGCCCCACGTTCGCCACCAGCGGCATGGCATAGAACCGCGCCACGAGCGGTGCGGCCGCGGCCAGCAATACATAGAGCACGACAGCGACGGCGAAGTTGAGCACGAAGACCGACTTGTAATCCGCCGCCGTAGGATCGGGCTTGCGGATCAACGCCTGCGAAAAACCGCTGTCCACGAGGATCAACGCCACGGCCACCACGGCCGTGAGGATGCCCCACGCGCCGGTTTCGTCGGGCACCAGATGACGCAGCACGACGAGGCTGACTCCCATTTGCAGAAGCGCCGACCCCGCCTTTTCGGCAATGCCCCACGCTACTCCGCGCGCGACCCGGCTCTTGAGCTCCCCTTTCGGTCCCTTCAGCGGGTTTTCAGGCCCGCCCCGATCCGGCTGCGCCCTCATACGATGCGTCAGTTACATGTCGCGTTTTCGATCTCCCGCATGCGCTTGCGGATGTTTTCGACCGTCGAAAGCTCCACGTAGGAAGCGCCTCCGTCGGGTCCGAAGCTGCCGCCCACGATGGCCAGCAGGTCGGCGGGTTCGAGTTTGCGGTACTGGTCGATGAATTCGAGCGCATCTACGAGGAAATGATATTTATCCGTCAACTCCTGACGGCGCAGGATGGGGACCACGCCGTAGGAGAGTGCGAGAATGCGCTGGGCATGGAGCCGGTAGCAGACGGCCATCACCGTCTTGCGACCGCGGAAAGCCGCGAGGTAACGCCCCGTGCGACCCGTCTTGGTATCGAGCACGACGTATTTCACCGGCAGATTGGTGCAGGCCCGGACGGCCGAACGGGCCAGCTGCGCCGTGATCTCGTGGTTCACGGAGACCATGTTCATGTCGATCATCGGCGCGAAATGGGTCTCGTCGCGCTCGATCTCGCGGGCGATGCGCGCCATGGTCTCGACCGCTTCCTTCGGGTAATCGCCCATGGCGGTCTCGTCGCTGAGCATCACGGCATCCACACGTTCGTAGATCGCGCTGGCCACGTCGCTCACCTCGGCACGTGTGGGACGCGGCGAGTGGACCATCGAATAGAGCATCTGCGTGGCGATGATGACGGGGCGTTTGGCCGCTATGCACTTCTCGACGATGCGGCGCTGGGCATTGGGGATGGCTTCGGCCGGAAGCTCCACGCCGAGGTCTCCGCGCGCCACCATGATGCCGTAGGACTTTTCGATGATCTCGTCGATGTTGTCCAGCCCCTCCTGATTCTCGATCTTCGAGATGATCTTGATGGGGCTGCCATGGGCATCGAGAATATCCTGCACGGCCTGAATGTCGCGGGCGTTGCGCACGAAAGAGTGGGCGATGAAATCCACGTCGTGCGCCACGGCCCACTCGATGAAACGGCGGTCCTTCTCGGTTACGGAGGGTAAGCCGATCGACACGCCCGGGACGTTCACGCTCTTGCGCGAGCGCATGAGGCCCCCCGTCGTGAACTCGCAAACGAGCTCCGTCTCGCTCTTCTCCACCACGCGGATCTCCATTTCCCCGTCGGCGATAAGCATGCGCGCACCCACGGGAATGTCCTCCACGATGGTCTCGACATTCATATAGACCACCTTGCGCGTGGTGAGGTCTTCGCCCTTCGAACCGCGCACGGCGATCCGGTCGCCGGCCGCGAAGCGGATGCCGTTGCCGTATTCGTCGGCGATGGTCGTTACGCGGATTTCGGGTCCTTTCGTGTCGATCATGATGGGGATCGCATCGTTGACCTTATGCACCGTCTCGACGATCCGTGCGGCACCCTCTTCCGTTACATGAGCCGTATTGATGCGCACGACGTCCATCCCCGCGTCGAAAAGCTGCCGCACGAACTCCTCCGTGCAGCGGAAGTCGGACATCGTGGCCACGATCTTCGTTTTTTTCATTCTGTACATATCTTGTCCTAATTAACCTGATCCATTCTGAGGAGCGCTTCGACGCCCAATTCGTAAGACAGAAGTCCGAAACCCATGATCGACCCCGCGCACACGGGGGCCAGCAGCGACACGCGGCGGAACTCCTCGCGGGCGAGGATCGACGAGATGTGGACCTCCACGACGGGCACCGCGACCGCCTCCACGGCATCGCGCAGCGCCACGGAGGTGTGGGTGTAGCCCCCGGCGTTCAGCACCACCCCGTCCCAGACCCCTTCGGCCCCGTGCAGTGCGTCGATCAGTTCGCCCTCCGCATTGGACTGGAAATAGCCGAACTCCGCATCGGGACGGGACGCACGCAGCCGCTCCATGAGCGAGCCGAACGGCTCGCGGCCGTAGATCTCGGGATCGCGCCGCCCCTGCAAATTGAGGTTCGGGCCGTTGAGAATCAAAATTTTCTTCATAACGTGAACGTTGCAACGGCTCGCGGCCGTCGGGATTTGCCGCGCAAATATAGTGATAATTCCACATATTTTCGATATATTTGCCCGCGCCGGCCGATAAAACGATCCCGAGGACGGGTTCCTTTCACCCGATGCGCGGGGTCCGCCCGCACCCCTTCGGAAAAGGGAAGGAGCACGGTCCCGAGCGAAGCGGCATTGGGCGGCCGTCGGGACACGGCCCTCCCCGTTCGGCCGCACGGCGGGCCGCAATCCGCCGACCGGACGAAACCGGACCGGAGCAAATACCGCTCCGGCGCGGGACGTTTCGGAGAACCGCCCCGTCCAAACCGTTCAACCGTTATGCACCGGCCGCAAAGCCGGAAAAGAGAACATGACCGAACTCGGACTGATCGAACACATCCGCCGGCTCTGCGGCCTTCAGCCCCCGGGCGACTTCGAAGGGATCGGAGACGACTGCGCCGTACTGCCCGTCGGCGGCGGCGAATCGCTCGTATTCACGACCGACCTGCTGTGCGAAGGGGTTCATTTCCTCAGACATGCGACCACCGCCCGCGAACTGGGCGGCAAAGCCCTCGCCGTCAACCTCAGCGACGTCGCCTCGATGGGTGCGACGCCCGTCGCCACGCTCCTTTCGCTCTCGCTGCCCCCGGACGCTACGGGCCCTTGGGCCGAGGAATTCGCCGCGGGATATTGCGACGCTTCGGCCCGCTGGGGCACGGCCCTCGTCGGCGGCGACACCACGGCTTCGGCCTCGGGCATCACCGTCAGCGTTACGGCCATCGGACGTGCGGCCGACGCACACATCAAGCGCCGCAGCGCCGCCTGCGCAGGCGACGTGATCCTCACGGCCGGCCGGCTGGGTGCTTCGGCCGCCGGCCTGCGCGACCTGCTCGCCAGCCGTCTCGACACGCCTCTCGCCGCAATCCACCGCAACCCCGTGCCGCAGACGGCCGAAGGGGCATGGCTCGGCACACGGCCGGAAGTCCACGCGATGATGGACCTCTCCGACGGACTCGCCTCGGACATATGCCGCATCATGGAACAGTCGCACACGGGCGCAGAGATCGACCTCGAACGGATACCGACGGACGACGGGGCCGACCTGCGCACAGCGCTCTGCGGCGGCGAAGACTACAAACTGCTGCTCACGGCGGCGCCGCACGGCGCCGAAACTCTCTGCGCCGACTTCCTCGCACATTTCGGCACGCCGCTCTACCCCGTGGGGCGCATCACCCCTTCGCAAGAGGGGCAGTCCGGCCCCGTCTGGCTGCTTCGCGGCGAGCGGCAGCGCCTCCGTTTCGAGGGCTTCGAACATTTCTGATTCACCGCCGTCCGCGAAAGAACGGCCCCCAGCACTGACCCGAAAGACGGGGCAGCGTAGGGAGGAACATCCCGCAAACGACACGCGGGCAGCACAGCGCATGGGAGACGGAGGGACGCTTCCCGGACGTTCGGCGCGCAAGAACGGCAGCAAAAGGCACCCCACGGCGAATCGGCAAACGGCCGGACGACATGCGGGCAGCACAGCGCATGGGATACGGAGGGACGCTTCCCGGATGTTCGGCACGCAGGCCGAAGCTCCGGCACCGACACAATATCACGAAAAGATCCGGACGGTCCGAACGGATAATCCGCTCCGAAACATGCGATTCCGGAGCGGTTTTCGATGTGCTTTTTACCGCATTTTTTCATCTATTCTTCCTATTTTCAGCTTCATCCGCACTTTTTCGACCAAAAATTTGGTGGGGGGGGAATTCCCTAATTTTGCCCCCGGAATCGGGACGCTTATCGCGTCGAAGGGAATTCCGGCCCCTCCGTTCGGGAGCCGCCCGGCGTCGAAAAACGTCGAATCGTTTTCTTCCGTTTCCCGCCCGGCATAGTCCGGACGAGTGCGGCCCGGCATACGGATCGTCGGCACCCCGACTTCTCTTCGCCTCTCTACCCGCCCCGGCGATTTCCGGACGAAGCCCGGATTGCCTCCGGCCAGACGAAACCGTCCCGCTCCGCGAAGTCGAACCCGAAAAACAAAGCGCTGCCTATGAAACACTGACCCCTTACCGTCCACCGAAATGCACCGAGTGCCGGCACGACGCAGCTGCCGGCACGGGGAAAACCGGAACGGACCCCTGCCGGTCCGCACGCATGCGCCGAGCAGCGCACGCTCCCGGCCGGCGACGTCCATGTCCCGCGTTCCGCGCACCCCGAATCACCCGTTTCAAACAAAACGCCCGCGGGACAGGCAACCCAAACACGCTCAATCCATGAAAACAAGATTTACACTGCTTCTGCTCGCACTGCTCGGTCTCGGCACCGTCGATTCGTTCGCACAGCTGACCACGGGCAAACCCTCCGCCAAAGTCATCCGCACGGGCAACCGCGCCCAAGCCGGCGATTTCGGCCTCTATGTCGGCGCCACGAGCAACATGTTCAAAGATCTCTTCGACAGCGACGTCAAGATCAACTGTCTGCCGCTCATCAACCTCAAATACATGGTTTCCGACCAGTTCGAAACACGCCTCGGCATCGAACTCTACAAGACCTCCGAGCGTATCAAGGGCGACCTGCACTCCTTCGAAGAGAACGCGGCGCCGGTCTTCGGCGACAGCAAGTTCGCCAATTCGTCGGCGCTGTTCTATCCGGGTATCGCCTATCACTTCTCGAAACGGAATCTGCTCGACGTATATGTCGGGGCCGAACTGCCTATCGGATGGGACAGCACCCGCAACATCGAGGAGGGAGACGACTGGAAACAGAAGACCTCGAAAAACTCATTCGTCATCGGTCTGGGCGCATTCATCGGTCTGCAAGCCTACATCGCCAATCTGCCGCTGGCCATAGGCGTCGAATACGGCATTTCGTCGCGTTTCGACACCGGACTGAAATACAAATCCGAGATGACCGACGAGGACGGCACGCAGACGCTCTATTCGACCGACATCACCAGCTTTCCGAACCTCAATCCCGGAGACGAACAGTACGACAAACTCAAGGCCCGCAAGGGCGAGATCGGCAGTCAGTTCCGCCTCACGCTGACCTATTACTTCAAATAAAACCCGCGCCACTCATGAGAACTCCCAAATTCCTGTTGTGCGGGCTGCTGGCCCTCTGCTGCGCGGCATGCAGCGTAACCCGCACGCGCACCTACGCACCCGCCTCGACCAAACTCGATCTGCAGATGAGCGACCTGAACTACATCGGACAGACCGAAATCAGCGTCGATTTCCGCACCTACCTCGGATTCATCCGCGTAACCGACGCGCTCAACGGAACGCCCTACGACGGACGCGAACAGCTCATCGCCCGGGTCGGCGGCGACGGAACGCATCCGCAGCTGCGGGGAAAACTCCGGCGCGCGGCCGTCAAACTGCTCGAAGAGTTTCCCGACGCCGACTACTTCGTCGTCGTGAAACAGATCCGCCACAAAAACCGGCTCTTCCTCGGAGCCGAAATCACGGACAAGGCCGTGGTCAAGGCCTACTCCTTCAAATAAACGGTTTCCGCCGTATCCCGCTTCCGGGATACGGCGGAAATCCTCTCTCCGTCCATCATCCGCAAACACATGAAACACCTACTTCCGATTCTCGCGCTCTGCGTTTTCTCGGGCGCCTGCACCTCCGAAAAAGACGCCACGGAACTGCTGCTCTTCGTAACGGCGTCGGACACGTCGGCCGCCGCCGGAGAGATCGTCTACTTCGACATCGAGGCCCGCAGTCTCGACAGCCGGATCGACACGGTGAGCGTCCGCACCTACGACAAGGAGAACGGACCGCTCCCCCTCTTCTCCGACCGTCCCCGAACGGAGCGCTACACGCACCGCCTCTACTGGTCCGTTCCCGCCACTGCGCGCGATTCGCTCGACGTGGAGCTGACGTTCCGAGCCACCGATCCCGCCGGACAGAGCCGCGAACGGCACATTGCGTTTCTCGTTCGCGGGAGTGCCGCGCCGCTCCGCGAATTGAGCGGCATCACCCTCTATGCGCCCGCTTCCGGCAATCCCGACGGCTTCTCGCTCACGACCCGTCAGCCGGTCCGCACCGCCACGGCAGCTCTCGGGGAGGTGGACTTCTATCTTTATGCCGACCCCGAGGCACCCGAGGACGCGCTGCCCCGGCAATGGCGCACCCGCACCGACATTCGCTTCGCCAAGGTCAACCGCTTCGATTTCGCCGCTGCGACCGACCGTTCGCTGCGCGCCGTCTACGACGCCTCGGTCCGCACCGATTATGTGGACGATCTGACCGCTGACGACATCATCCTCATCGGGCGCGAAGCGCCTCTCGGCGCCGACAGCGTCGCAGCCGGCGACACATCCGCGCGCGCAGGTGCATGGGGCGTCGTGAAAATCATGCAGGCATACGACGAACCGGGCAGTTCGAACGATCGCTACCTGCTACACATCAAATACATAGATTGAACGGCCTTCGTGAGGAAGCGAGAGCGGGAGGTTTCCGACGGCCGTTACTCCAACAGATAGACATGTTCGCCGCGCCGCTGCATGCGGTAGCGTTCGCGGGCATACTCTTCGAGGTAATCGTCGTAACGGAGCCGTTCGAGAAGGGCGCTGTCCCGTGCGATACGCTCCTCGTAGAGCGCTTTCTCACGCTCCAGCACGGCGATCTGACGGCGGATACGGACCGTGTGCAGCAGATTGCGCCCCACGAGCAACACCGTGAATACGAGAATGATCGCCGTCGTTACGATCCAGAAACGCCTGCCTATCCTGAATGCCATGCCGGAACGTGCTAAGGAATGTGCATGTACTTGTGCGTCTGGATCGAGACGTTCCAGCGGGGCGCAGCCTTGGCGTACTCCACGATGAGCGGCATCATCCGCTCCGCGACGCTCCACTCGGGCTGGAGGTAGAGCAGGCACTCCGGCGCGGTTCGGGCGGCATGCTGCTCGGCCCATTCGAAGTCCGCTTCGCTCTCCACGATCACCTTCAGTTCGTGCGCCCGCGCACAGACCTCCGCAAGGGGCGGCCGGCGGCGTTTGGGCGAGAGACACACCCAATCGAACGACCCGCTGAAGGGGTGCGAACCCGATGTTTCGAGAAAAATCCGCAACCCGTTCGCATGCAGAGCCTCCGTGAGCGCTCCCAGCGGGTAGAGCAGCGGTTCGCCGCCGGTGATGACGACGGCCTGCGCCGCGCAGGAGGCCACCCGCTCCACGATCGTTTCGATCCGGACTGGCGGATAGAGTTTCGGATTCCACGTATATTTTGCATCGCACCAGCTGCACCCTACGTCGCAGCCGCCGAGACGGATGAAGTAGGCCGGTTTGCCGGCGTGGAACCCCTCGCCCTGTATGGTGTAGAAATCTTCGACCAGAGGCAGCAGCCGTCCTCCGTCGAGCAGTTCGCTATGAATGTCGATGCGCATCGGTGTCCGACAGTTAGTCCGTTACCACATACACGTCCTTCAGGTTGCGGCCCAGCTGATCGTAGTCGAGACCGTAGCCGACGATGAATTCGTTGCCGATCTCCATCGCACGGTACTCCACCGGCACCGTCTTCGAATAGGAGGCCGGTTTGAAGAAGAGCGTACAGACGGAGATGCTCGCAGGCTTGTGCGATTCGAGGTCGCGGACCATATGCTCGATGCTCTCGCCCGTGTCGACGATATCCTCGACGATGATTACATGACGGCCTTCGATGCTGTTATTCAGACCGATCAGGCTGCGCACGTCGCCTGTCGTGCACGTACCGCAGTACGAGGCCAGCTTCACGAACGAAAGTTCGCAGTCGAACTCGATCTTTTTCATCAGGTCGCTCATGAACATGAACGAACCGTTGAGCACTCCGATGAAAAGCGGCAGCTGTTTATCCCTGTAATCGGCATTGATCCGCTCCGCGACGGCCGCCACGGCACTGTCGATCTGCGCAGCGGGAATCATCACCCGAAACGTCTTGTCGTGGAGTCGAATGACATTCTTCATCATATTCGGTTCGGTTTTGGTTATTGGTGCAAAAATAACGAATTGCGCGCAAGAAACGCATGTTCCGCACAAATTTATTCGCTCCGATCCGCTGTTTCGTCCGTCGTCGCGGCCTCGTGCGCACCGTGGCATCGCCGGAAAGGGCACGCCGGCACTCCCCGATCCGACGACGCACCGCACGCATCGGGACGCCCCTTTGCCGCCCGGCCGCCGTATCGGCATAACGGCAGGATGAAAGGACGACAGAACAAATTGAAGGATGGAGGGATGGTCCTCTCCCGGCACGCCGGCCTCCCGCACTTCCGCCTCCGAATATCCGGCGCAGCGCCCCCGATCCGTCGTCCGTGTCCGAAAAAAGAGACGCCCCTTCTCCACAACTCTCCGATGACGCGAACGCCCTGTCGAAACAATTTTCCGGCAGGGCGAAATCGCAAAAACGAAACCGGCCGCGCAACCGGTTCCTCCGATCCCCCGCTAAACGAGCCCGGAGAAGCCCATGAAAGCCATGGCGAGGATACCCGCCGTGATGAGCGCGACCGGCACACCGCGGAACGCCTCCGGCACATCCTCGAATTCGAGCCGTTCGCGGATACCGGCGAACAACACCAGCGCCAGCCCGAACCCGAGGGCCGTAGCCACCGAATAGGTTACGCTCTGCAACAGATCGAACTCCTTCTGAATCATGAGAATCGCTACGCCCAGCACGGCACAGTTGGTCGTGATGAGCGGCAGAAAGATGCCGAGCGCTTGGTAGAGCGAAGGAGAAACTTTCTTGAGGATGATCTCCACCATCTGCACGAGCGCCGCGATGACGAGGATGAAAACGATCGTCTGCATGTATTCGATGTGCAGCGGCACGAGCACATACGTCTGGATCAGCCACGCCACCACCGAGGCGATGGCCATGACGAACGTTACGGCGGCTCCCATGCCGAGCGACGTTTCGACCTTCGACGAGACGCCGAGGAAGGGACAGATGCCGAGGAACTGCGCCAGCACGACATTGTTGACGAAGATGGCGCCTATGATGATCGCGAAATACGAAAGCTCCATATCTATTTCTTGGCTAATTTGTTGAAAAGCACCATCAGATACCCCAGCACGATGAAGGCGCCCGGGGCCAGTACGAACGTCAGCGGCATGTAGCTCAGTTCGTTGCCCGCGGCATCCAGATAGGTCAGGTGCAGCGGATAACCGAAGATGGCGCCGCTGCCGAGCACCTCGCGCACAGCACCGATCACCGTCAGCGAGAGCGTGAATCCGAGGCCGATGCCCAATCCGTCGAGCGCCGCGTCGAAGGCTCCGTGCTTCGACGCGAACGCCTCGGCACGGCCGAGGATGATGCAGTTGACCACGATCAGCGGAATGAAGACGCCCAGCGCGGCATAGAGCACCGGCACGAAAGCCTGCATGAGCATCTGGATGATCGTAACGAACGAAGCGATCACGACGATGAAGGCCGGAATGCGCACCTTGTCGGGAATCAGGTTCTTGATGAGCGAAATCACGATGTTCGACAGGATCAGCACGGCCATCGTCGCCAGCCCCATGCCCATGCCGTTCACGGCCGAAGTGGTCGTACCGAGCGTCGGGCACATGCCCAGCACCAGCACGAATGTCGGATTGTTGCGGACGATGCCGCTCAGAATCAATTGAAATTTACTCATTACCGTCTCCTTTCCGAGCCCCGGGCTCCTTGTCCGCCGCGAAGCCGTCCGCCTCACGAGCGTTTCTGTTCACGATACGGCTCCCCGCCTCCCGGTCCCGGATATCCGTACGGTCGCCGACACGGCCTCTGCGGTCCGCCACGCTGTCCGGCGTCCGGTTCGCAGCGCCCGATGCTTCGTCCGCATGATCCGCATTTTCGCCGGACGCAGCCGTGGCGCCCGAAGCGGCGTCCGTTGCACCCGAAGCCACGTCCGTGGGTACCGTTCCGGTCGCTACGCTCCGGTAGGCCATCCACGCACGGTTGACCGCATCGCAATAGGCCCGCGACGAGATCGTCGCCGCCGTCAGCGCATCCACGTCGCCGCCGTCCTTGACCACGGCGAGCCGACCGTCGACGAGCCGCATCGTTTCGAGCCGCTTGCCCCGTATGCTTCCGAGCAGCGGATTGTCCTCGTCGGCCATCTTGGTGCCGAGGCCCGGCGTTTCGTTCTGCTCCAACACGTCGATATTCACGACCTCGCCGTCGGGCGCAAAACCGACCATCATGCGGATCATGCCGCTGAAGCCGTTCTTGGTCGCCGTCTGCACGGCATAACCCGCGACGTCGCCCGCCGCATCCGTCGCCGTATAGACCGTGATAGGCAGGCCGTCGATCGTCAGCGAATCGGTTACGGTCGTCTCGAAGGGCGGCAGCACCTTGTTGAGCGCCTCGACCACTGCGGCGGCTTTCGCACGGGCGATCGGCTCCTCGGTGATCCGGTTCACGACACCGACGCCGGCCGAGGTGATGAGCGTGATCGTAAAGAGCACCGACACCATATTAAAAAGCGTACTTTTCATCCTTGCGCCCTCCTTTGTCTTACGCCGAAGCGGCGGGGTTTGACATATTTGTTAATCAGAGGAACCGCGGCGTTCATGATGAGGATCGCAAAGGACATGCCCTCGGGATAGGCCCCCCAAAGGCGGATGCACATCGTGAGCGCACCGATGCCCGCGGCATAGATCACCCCTCCGCGGACCGTCATCGGCGAAGTCGAATAGTCCGTCGCCATGAAGATCGCGCCGAGCATCGCTCCGCCCGCCAGCAGGTGAAAGAGCGGGAATTCCCACAGTGCCGCCCCCGTCCAACCGCGTCCGAGCGCTGCGAAGAAGGCGAAAAGGGCCATCGAAACGAAGATCACGACCGGAATATGCCACGTGATGACCCGGCGCCAGAGGAGGTAGAGGAAACCCAGCAGAAGCGCCGCGGCCGCCACCTCGCCCATCGAACCCGCGACGTTGCCGATGAAGAGGTCCGGAAGATTCGCGCCTGCGAACAGGGGACTGTATTTCATCGCCGCCAGCGGCGTGGCGCCCGTGAAGGCATCCGTAGCGAACGAGGTCATCTGCACGGGATAGGCCACCAGAAGAAAGACGCGGCCCACGAGCGCGGGATTGAAGGGATTCTTGCCCAGACCGCCGAAGGTCATCTTCGCTACGGCGATCGCAACGAACGCCCCGACCGCGACGATCCACCACGGAATCGAGACGGGCAGGTTGAAAGCCAGCAGAACGCCCGTTACGGCCGCCGAAAGATTGCCCACGGTACAGGGACCTTTGACCAGAAACCGCTGGATCAGGAACTCGAAGAGCACGCAGCACGCCACCGACAGCAGGGTGAGCAGCAGCACGCTCCAGCCGAACACCCATGTCGAGACCGCCAGTGCAGGCAGCAGCGCCGCCAGCACGTCGCGCATGATCGACTGCGTGGACTGCGACGACTGCACATGGGGCGCGGGAGCGACAATCAGTTTGTTTGCCATATCATAAGTCGGTTTACGTTTACTTTTTGGGAGTGTTGGCCGCCGCACGGGCACGGAGAATGCCCATCACGGTCTGCTTGCCCAGACGGATCCAGTCGAGCAGCGGCAGATAGGCCGGACACGACGCCGAGCAGCAGCCGCACTCGATGCACGAGGCGATGTCGCCCGCTTCGAGTGTCTCCCAACCCCGCTTCTGCGCCATCTTCGACAACAGGTAGGGTTCGAGCCCCATCGGGCAGGCTGCCACGCACCGGGCGCACTTGATGCAATTCGACGAAGTGCGGCGTTCGGCATCCGCACCGCCGAGGATCGTGATGCCCGAACACCCCTTCGTTACGGGAGCCTCGGGATTGGACATCGCACGCCCCATCATCGGACCGCCGTTCACGATCTTGCAGTCGCCATCGGGCAGGCCGCCGGCGGCCTCGATCAACGCCGATACGGGCGTCCCCAAGCGTACAAGCAGATTCTTAGGTTCTTTCAGACCTTTGCCGGTGATCGTTACGACACGTTCGACGAGCGGTTTGTTCTTCTGCACGGCCTCGTACACCGCCACCGCGGTCGAAGCGTTGCACACGACAACCCCCACGTCGATCGGAAGCGCCGGCGGAAGAGGCACCTCACGGCCCGTCAGGGCTGCGATGAGCTGTTTCTCGCCCCCCTGCGGGTACTTCACCTTCAGCGGCACGACCTCCACCCCGTCGTATTCCGCGGCCAAACGCGCGAGACGGGCGATGGCGTCGGGTTTGTTGTTTTCGATGCCGATCGAAGCCTTCCGCACTCCGAGGGCCCGCATCAGGATCGTAACGCCCACGAGCAGCTCCTCGCTCCGTTCGAGCATCACGCGGTGATCCGACGTGAGATAGGGTTCGCATTCGACGCCGTTGACGACGAGCCGCTCGGCCTTTCGGCTCGGAGGCACCGCGAGTTTCACATGCGTGGGGAACGTGGCGCCCCCCATGCCGACGACGCCCGCCGCCTTGATCTTAGCGACGATCTCCTGCGGCGCGAGCGTACACTCTTTCACAACCGTATCCGCGAGGTCGATGCCCGCGGCCCACTCGTCGCCCTCGCGGCGGATCGTGATCGCTGCCTGACGCAATCCCTGCCCGTTGACGGCCATGTCCACGGCCGTAACGGTACCTGAAACGGAGGCGTGTATGTCGGCCGACACGAAACCCGCAGCTTCGGCGATGAGCTGGCCTGCCAGCACCTTGTCGCCTTTGGCGACCTTGGCCTTGGCCGGTGCGCCGATGTGCTGCGCAAGCGGGATCGTAACCACCTCGGGAAGCGGCAGCGCCTCGATGGCACGGCCGCGGCTCAGCTTGCAATCCGACGGATGGATGCCGCCTTTCGGGAATGTCTTCATAGCTTTTTTCCTGATTTAAGGTTTACGATTTCGCATCCGGGACGGAAGCGGAAGAGACGGCCGTCTCATCGGCAACGGCGGCCGGACGATCGACATTCGCCCCATGTGCTCCCGACGCAGATACCGCGCCGGAAGCCGGGGCTGCCGCAGATTCGGCCGGTTCCGGGGGAAGCGGGGAGGCAACCGGTGCGGAGGGACGTGCCGCAGGTCCAAAGACGCCCGGCGCGGAGGCAGGCGCCGAAGTTTCGGTCGCACGTGCGGCAAAAGCAGCCGGCGATCCGGATTCTGCAGATGCCGCTGGAGGTGCGGGAACCGCAGAGGAAGCCGCCGATCGGCCCGCAGAGGCGGGGTTCGGTTCCTGCGGCAGCGGTTCCATGTTTTCGAGCACGATCGCTCCCGTGGGACATTCGTTCACGCATTTGCGGCAAAGCTTGCACTTCTGAGGGTCGATATAAGCGAGGTTGTTTTCGAGGGTGATGGCCCCGAACGGGCAGACTTTCACACATTTGCCGCAGCCGATGCAACCCGCTTTGCAAGCCTTCATCACCACGGCGCCCTTGTCGTGCGAAACGCACGCGACATACACCGCCCTGTTCTTGGGCCATTTTTTTCGCAATTCGATGATTTTCTTCGGACAAGCCTTCACGCAGGCCCCGCAGGCCGTACAGCGATCCGGATCGACCGCGGGAAGTCCGGTCGCTGGGTCGATGCGGATGGCGCCGAACGCGCAGACCTCCACGCAGTCTCCGTAGCCCAGACACCCGAACGAACAACCCGTCTGGCCGACATAGAGCGTTGCCGCCACGGCGCACGAGCGCGCTCCGTCGTATACGTTCGTACGGGGCCGCTTGGTGCAACTGCCGCCGCACCGCACCGTCGCCACCTGCGCTTCCTTCTCGGGAGCGGCCTTGCCCAGATAGTCGGCGACCGCACGCATGCAGGCCGCACCTCCCACAGGACAGTAGAGGGCCGAAATGTCGTCCCGCTTCACCAGTGCGTCGGCCATGCCGCGGCAGCCGGCGAAACCGCAGCCGCCGCAGTTGGCGCCGGGCAGCATCTTCTCCACCTCGTCGATGCGCGGGTCTTCGTCGACCTTGAATTTCCGGGCCACGAAGTAGAGCACGACTGCCGAAAGGATACCCAACGCGCAGAGCGTCAGAACCGTAAATAGCAATACTTCCATTATCGTCTCGTTATTGTAAAATGTATCGTGTGTTCGATCCGATGTCTGAAGAGCCACAGCGCGAAGTAGTAAAGCCCCACTCCGAACAGCGAAACAAGGGCGCCGAGCCCCTCGCTCCAACCCAGCACGCGCAGCGTAAGGACCAGCAGAAGCGCCAGCACGGCCAGAGCCCCCACGTAAGCCAGCATCACCGCCCGGGCTCCGATGCCGCGCCGCACGCCGACCGCCACCTCGTCTCCGGCAGCATAACGGGCCGCATCCGGCGTCTGTACTTCGACGATCTTTTCCCGGGCTTCGCCCATCCCGCATGCCTCGCGTGCACGACACGTACCGCAGGCACCCGCAGCGGCGATCCTCACGTATATGCGGTCGGCCGCCGTCCGCACCACGACCCCGCTATGTTCGACGAGTTTCGCCACACTTCCCTAATCGCCGTATTTATTCGTGAGGGGCATCAGCCGCTCGTGTCCGAAGGCGCAGGTCGAGAGGCGCAGCACGGGCGGAAACTGATAGCGTTTCTTCTCGTTGCGCATAATCATCGCATGGATCTTCTCCACGACCTCCGAATCGAAACCGGCGTTGACGATCTCCTCGCGGTGCTGTCCCTCCTCGATCATCCGGAACAGGATGGCGTCCACCACCTCGTAGGGCGGCAGGATGTCGCTGTCCTTCTGGTCCGGATGCAGTTCCGACGAAGGCTCCTTGTCGAGAATGCTGTCCGGGATCACATTGCCGCGGGTGCGGTTGATGTAGCGCGCCAGATCGTACATTTCGGTTTTGTAGAGATCGCCCGTCGGGCTGAATGCCCCGGCCGTGTCGCCGTAAAGCGTGCAGAGGCCGAGCGCATTCTCGCTTTTGTTCGACGAGTTGAGCAGCACGTAGCCCGTCTTGTTCTGCAGAGCCATGAGCAGGATGGTCCGGATACGTGTCTGGATGTTCTCCTCCGTGGCATCGAAATCCGTGCCGCCGATCACGGGTTTGAGCGTATCGGTTACGCTCGTATAGATTTCGTTGATGGGGATGACGTTGAATTCGATCCCGAGATTTTCGGCCAGCGTCTTGGCGTCCTCGACCGAACGGTCCGGCGAAAAGTGCGACGGCATGAGCAGGGCACGGACGTTTTCGCGCCCCAGCGCAGCCACCGCGAGACAGGCGACTACCGCCGAGTCGATGCCGCCCGAAAGACCGATGGATGCCTTGCGGTAGTCGTTCTTGAGGTAGAAATCGCGCAGACCGCACACGGCCGCCTCGTAGACGAGGCGCGTCCGGTCGCCGGCGGTCGGAATGGGAACCGCCTGCACGGCGGCTTCGGTATCGAAAATCTGGAAATCCTCTTCGAAATTCTTCATCATCAGACACAAATCGCCTCTGCGGTCGAAGGCGCCCGACGTGCCGTCGTAAACGATCTCGGTCGAACCGCCCACATGGTTCACCAGCACGAGGTTCTTGCCCTCGACGAACGCGATGCGGCGCATCATTTCGTAGCGGTAGGTCATCATCCCCCGGCCGTAGCGGCGGGCATTGATCGAAACGATGGTCTCCACCGACCGGTCGCAGTCGTGCACGCGGCTCAGGTCGTCGCCCACGACGATCGCGCACTTATGGCCCTTGATCGTGGCGTATTCATAGCCTTTCGACGGTACGAGAAAACCCATCTCGCGGCGGGCGGTGATGTATTTCTTTCCGACGTAACGGAGCACCTTCCGGTCCTCGATCAGCGCTGCGGCGCTGACCGTACCGTCGGATGTGAGGAGCGGGAGGCCGACGATGGCAGCGATGCCGTCGCAGCAGGAGGCGATTTCCACAAGGGCGTCTTCGCACAGTTCGAGGAAGGTCGTTTTGCGCAGCAGGTCGAATGCGGGGGTACCGCTGACGGCCTGTTCTGCGAAAATCACGAGGTCGGCATGTCGCGCCTTGGCTTTCTGGACGGCACCGATGATCTTCGAGGTATTGCCGTCGATGTCGCCGACCGTGTAGTTTAACTGAGCAATTGCTATCTTCATCTATCGTGAATTAAGACTCCGAATATATGATTTCGCAAATATAACAATAAAATCGCAATTATCAGCGTGAAGAAAGGGGTAATTTTGCCTTTTCCGAATGCGGGAACCCGTGCGGAACGAGGGGCCGGAGCCCCCTCCGGATTACTCTTCCGAAAAGGGTGTGCGACCGGACATCGCGTCCGGTCATCGACAAGCCGAAACCCGTCCCCGGCACGGGACGGCGGCCGGCATCACGATCCCGTCAAGCCGCAAGCCGCCACGGCAC
>OVXI01000048.1_pt1 | contig 34168 bp, 40 predicted proteins | sample 1732031 | NCBI WGS metagenome assembly OVXI01 (sample SAMEA4545821, study PRJEB24839) | metagenome | biome: chicken; feature: ceca content | place: Italy | collected 2013-05 | reverse complement strand
GATCCACTCCACCCACAAGCATTGCCCCTCATCCCCTCGTTACAGGCTTATCATACCATTGTCCCGAACGGTGACACCGGAGGAATATGAGGCGGTGGCACGACGTGTGGCGGGCAAGGTGGGGATTGAACTGTTCGACCCCAGCACGTTCGAGCCGGAGAGGCTTATGTATTGGCCCAGCACGTCCAAGGACGGGGAATACGTGTTCGAGTACTCAGACGCCCCATTCCTCGTGCCTGACGATATTCTGGCCGAATACCACGACTGGCATGACATCTCGGAGTGGTGTTACCATGAGGCGCATTTGGAGAGTGCGAGAAAACGGCAGGAGAAGGCGGAAGACCCTACCACCAAGACGGGGTTGATCGGGGCGTTTTGCCGATGCTATGACATCCATGAAGCCATTGAGTCCTTCCTGTCCGACGTGTATGAGCCCGCATCCAACGGACGGTACACATATATCAAGGGCAGCACCGCCAATGGCGTTCTCACCTACGAGGACAAGTTCGCTTTCTCCCACCACGGCACCGACCCGGCGGGAGGGCAGCTTAGAAATGCCTATGACCTAGTGCGCATCCACAAGTTCGGGGAGCTTGACCCCAACGCCGAGTATGTTCCCGGCAAATCGCCTTCGGAGAAAGCCATGATCGATTTCGTCCAATCAGATGAAAAGGTCAGGAAAGAGTCCGTGGAGGCGAGAATAAAAGGGGCCAATCTCGACTTTGTGGATGAAGAGGGCAGAGAGGAGATAGAGGGTGCCTTGGAGGAGGACGCCGAATGGAGGTCAAAATTGGAGATCGACAAGTCCGGCGTGATCAAGTCAAGCGCACCGAATATATCCCTGATACTCACCAATGACCCTTTGCTGAAAGGCAGGTTCGCATACAACCAATTTGACAACAAGCGGTACCTGATGAAATCGGTGCCATGGAGGAAAATAACATCCCCCGAGCCTGTCAAGGAGGTGGAGTACGCTGGCGTCAGGTCATACCTCGAATCGGTATATGGCATAGTGGCCACGCAGAAGATAGAGGACGGACTCACGCTCGAGTTCAACAAGAACGCCTTCCATCCCATACGGGATTACCTCACTTCACTAAAGTGGGACGGGGTTGAGAGGATAGACACTTTGCTCATAGACTACCTTGGCGCCGAGGACACCCAGTACACTAGAGAGGCGATGAGGGTGACGCTGTTGGGAGCGGTGTCCCGTGTCATGGAGCCCGGATGCAAGTTTGACACGGCGTTGGTGTTAGTAGGCGGAGAGGGAACCACCAAGAGCTCGTTCTTTTACGGACTTGGGATGAGGTGGTTTTCTGACACGTTCCTGACCGTGGATGGCACCAAGGCGTTTGAACAGCTGCAAGGGGCATGGATAGTGGAGATGGCCGAGCTTTCCTCTCTCAAAAAGGCGGAGGTGGAGAGTGTGAAGCATTTCCTAACCAAACGGTCGGATGAGTTCAGGCCGGCGTATCAGCGAACCAAGGAGACGTTCCCACGACAGAACATATTCGTTGGGACAACAAACGAATGGTCGTTCTTGCGTGACGACACTGGGAACCGACGGTTCCTGCCTATCGCCGTGAGACCCGAACACCGGACAAAAAGGGTTTACGCTGACGGAATTAAAGGATTTGCCCCCGAGTTCAAGGACGCCATAGACCAGATATGGGCAGAGGCCTATATGATGTGGGAGATAGGATACCCGACCATCCTTTCGCCGGAAGCGGAAGCGGAAGCGAAGAGCATACGGGAGGATCACAGGGAAGTGGACGACCGGACGGGGCTCATCACGGATTACGTCAACATGCCAATTCCGGAAGACTGGGATAAAATGAGTGTGTCCGACCGGATCAACTACAAATACAACGAGCAAGCTCAGGCGGAGGCTACCGGAAAGAGAATGACCATATCCGCCGCGGAGATATGGATAGAGTGCTTGGAGCGACCAATGGCGGACATGAACAACTTCAACACCAAGCCCATACATTCAGTACTAAAGAATTTACCCGGATGGGAACGGCAACCTTGGAAAAAGGTGGTGCCCAAATACGGGTCACAAGTGATATACAAACGATTAAAATTATAGAAGACATGGATAAGATTATCAAATCACAATTAGAGACTTGGCAGGTGGACGGAATAAAGAAAATAGACTCCGCCATATACAGATGTGTAAGTAGGGTAACCGGACAGAGCCGGAAGACGTTGTGGGACGATCCTTCGGATCAATCCCGCAGAGACGCCAGATCACTGTACATTCATCTGTTGCAAAAGCACCTAACGCCTTTACAGGTGGACTGCCTATTGGCTGGTCACGCCACAAGAACGCAGTTCAACACGAGCGTGAGACGGCACAACAGGCTAATGGCCAACGAGGATAAACGATATATGCGCCTAAGAGAGAGAGCGGCTCAGGCCGTCGCTAGACACCTGTTGGCAGTGAGACACGGCTTATGATACGAGTTGACCACACAAGGCATGGGCTGCCACCCTTGATTTACTGCAGGGATTTGAACGAGTTGGTGAATATGGTATTGCTTTACGTGGGAAGGCAGTACAACATGGCGGCCGGCAACGTGTTCAATTTCGCCTGTGATGAGAATCACATGGACGCTCAGAGGGTGGCGGCTGCCATCCTACTGTATTACATGAGTCCGATGCAAATGGTACATGAGACCCTGACCATCCCGACCGAGGAGCTCGCCCAAGCGAGAATTAGGGAACACACCGAGCGGATGCGCTCATCAACAAAATACGTGTCCAAGTACTATTGGATACTACACCAACTATGGAAGAGTAATAAAGCGAGATTAAAATGAAAAGTTACATAGAATACATAACCGAACACATGGGTTCCAAGGACAGCTTGGAAACGACAATCCTTACCGCCCAACAGGACGCTTGGGACGAGTGCCGGAAGGCCATCATACAGATATTGTACGACGAAAAGGTGGGCAATGACACCCTGTTGAGGGTGGCCCGAGTGCAAATGCCCAAACAGGTAAAAAAATGAGAGAGTCGGTAGTGGAAAAGGAGCTAGTTCGCTCCGTCCGTCTCTTGGGGGGCGTCTGTTACAAATGGGTGTCCCCCGGCACCACGGGTGTGCCCGACCGGATAGTGATCCTGCCCGGGGGGAGGGTGCATTTCGTGGAGCTTAAGACGGACACGGGAGAGCCAAGCGCCAGACAGCTTCATGTTATCGAGACCCTTAACGGACTTGGCGTGCCTGTCCATATACTGTACGGATTGGGCGACGTCAGGGAGTTTATGATTAAAGTGGCTGCGGAATGAGCAAACCTGTGAAATACACACCAAGGGCCTTTCAGCAAAAGGCCTTTGAGTTCGCTATCAGAAGGAAGCGTTTTGCCCTGTTTCTTGATATGGGGCTGGGTAAGACGGCTGTAACACTGTCATGGGCAGAGTATTTGATCTGTCGGGAGCTGGCGGTGGATAAGGTCCTTGTCATAGCACCCAAGTTGGTGGTGCAGAACACATGGCCGTCTGAGGTGGCCAAGTGGGAGCACACCTCTACATTAAAGGTGTCGGTAATAGTCGGCGACAAGAAACAGCGGATGGCGGCGTTGGTGAAGAAGGCCGACGTGTACCTGATCAACAGGGAAATGGTGTCATGGCTCATAGATGAGGTGTATAAAGGAAGGAAATGCCCTTTTGACGCCATTATCATAGATGAGTCAAGCTCGTTTAAAAACCGTAGGTCAAACCGCTGGAAATCCCTAAAGAAATGGGCGTTCAAAGTGCCAAGGATGGTGTTGCTCACGGGGACTCCGGCGCCGAATGGCTATTTGGACTTATGGGCTCAGATGTACTTCGTGGACGGTGGGAAGCGATTGGGTACCACGTTCGACGCTTACAAGGAGAAGTATTTCGAGGTTGACCTGAACACCATTTACTCGGGCTACCCTAAATTCGTCCTACGTGAAGGGGCGGAGCAGGAGATAAAGGACGCCATAAAGGACGTGGCCATATACATGAGCGCCGAGGATCATGCGGACTTGCCACCTGTCACATACAACACGATACGGATACCGCTCTCTCCACAGGAGCGAGCCAAATACCAAGCTTTCGAGAGGGACAGGGTCATGGAGCTGATAGAGACAGGAGAAGAGCTTACCGCCTCCAGCGCCTCGGCCTTGTCCAACAAACTACTTCAATTCGCAAACGGTGCGGTGTACTACGAGGAGGTGGATGGCGACAAGATAATGAAGAGATGGGAGGAGGTGTCCAAGGCCAAGCTGTCCGCTTTGGTTGATTTCGTGGATGAACAGCAGGGCCAACCGATATTGCTCGCCTACACGTTCAAGCACGACAAGGAGCGGATCATACGTGCGCTGAAAGGTCGTAAGGTCAGAGAACTGAAAGACAAGTCCGATGAAAATGACTGGAATAATGGCGAGATAGAGGTGTTGCTAACCCACCCTGCATCGGGAGGATACGGCTTGAACTTGCAATACGGTGGGCACATAGCTGTTTGGTATGGATGCCCTTGGAACTTGGAATGGTATCAGCAATTCAACGCCCGGCTACCCAGATCGGGACAGGAGCACCCTGTTATCATCCATCATCTGGTCATAGAAGGAACCGAGGACGAGCGGCCGTTGTCGGTGTTGCAAGACAAAGGGGACGTGCAAGCAGAGTTACTTAACAATTTAAAGTTAAAGATGGAAAAGTACGCTCCGTAAGGTTGCAAGTACCAAAATTTTGTTCTATATTTGAGGTCAAATAGCCAAGTAAACAATATGGAGCACATAGCAGACTCGATTAAATCAATTTTACTAGCCGTGGGTACAGCCTTATTGGCTATATGGACTCAGTTTGAGGTGGCGTTTGTGGCCTTGATAGCGGGGTTCACGTGGAATTTCTTGATGGGCATGATAGCCGACGCCGCCACGGCGGTAAGAAGCGGTAAGAAGTTCTCTTTCTCGCTCAAAAAAGCGGGAGAAGGGTTTCTTCTTTTGATGATTTTCGTCATAACAATATTTGCCATATATTACATGGCAAGAGTCAATGAAGGGCTGCCCGTCACCCTTATCACCTACCTGACCTACATAGCCTCTTATTTTTACCTCACCAACGGTTTTAAAAACGCATCAATAGCGCTACCCAAAGAGAAATCCCTCCGGTTCATATACGACGTGCTGAGCACCGAAGGATTCTTCAAATTAAAATACTCACTCGGATTAAAAATAAAAAACAGTCATGACGACAGACCTGAACAATAACCGGCATGAGCTCATGCTCTACTTCCACTCAGCCAAGATGACAAGGCGGATCACCGACTTGGTCGTGCATTGCTCAGCCACCAAGCCTTTCCAAGGCCACGACGTGGACACGATAGACCAATGGCATAAGGCGAGGGGATTCAAGAGACAGCCCTTAAGTGGCAGAATATGTGGATACCATTTCGTCGTGCTAGAGGACGGCACCATACAGACAGGCCGTCATCTTAACGAGATAGGAGCGCATGTGGCGGGGTCAAACGCCAAGAGCATAGGTATATGCTACATTGGCGGCATAGGAGCGGACGGCAAAGCGTCCGACACACGGACACAGGAGCAGAAGGAGGCCATGGAATGGCTCATCGTTCAGATGACCATCATGTTTCCGGACATTAAGATAAAAGGGCACCGAGACTATTCACCTGACCTAAACGGAGATGGCGTAATACAGCCGTGGGAGTGGATGAAAGAGTGCCCTTGTTTCAACACCATGGATGAGTACGGTCATCTATGATGCACCATTAAGTTCTTTTAACGATAAAAAGTAGGGGATTATTTGGCTATTTGCGGAATATCCTCTACTTTTGTCATTGTAACAAATAAAACAATGAACGATATGGAAAAGAACCCGTTAAACGAACAAATTGGCGGAGACCATTACGCCAAACTAAAAATCCAGCCCATGGAATACTCCATGGCGAACAACCTTAACGCCTGCCAGCACACGGCGATCAAGTACATCACCAGATACAAGGACAAGGGAGGGGTGCAGGACTTGGACAAGGCCATCCACACCATTGAGATGCTAAAGACCCTGGAGTACGGTGACAGGCTGTATCCCATAGCGAAGGAGGGCGAAGTGCTAATACTCACCGATCACGAGAAAGCCCCTCCGTACACCACCGAGATAGGCATCGTCCATGAGGATGTGGATGGCCCCGCCACCGAAAGGGAAAAACAGAGGCTATTTGATGCCCTCGAAGAAGTGGGCAAGCGATGGAACCCTGAAAAGAAAGTCATCGAGGATATTTCCGACTCAGAGGAATGCCCCGATGATCCGGAAGAACTAGTCCCCGGAGATGTATGTATATTTTGGGATCAAGACTCTGTTGATCAGGCTACGATAGACAGGCTGTCGGCAATTTGCCCCGGATATTATAGGTATAGAACCAAAGCGGATGTACAATTTAATTACGCCGTCAAATGGGACGGCACATTTGAGCACTTAGAGAAGGTGAGAAAGAGGGAACTATGAAATCAGCCATCATGATTATACTAACAGCCTTGTTGGCCATACTGCCATTCACGGCGTGTGAACCTATCGCCGACTACCCTAACCCCCTTACGGGGACAAAGTGGATATGCGAGATACCGGACGGGTATTACTACCTGCAGTTCACAAACGAACGATATGGCTTAATGGCTACAATGCTGGAAGGCTCTTTACTGGAGGACAGTAATATGCAATTTGCCTATGGAGTAAAAGGTGACTCGGTGCACATATCCCTAACACGGCACACTGAGCTGAAAGGGGTGTTTGGTAATGGTAAGATGAAAATAGGAATACTAACTTATAAAATATTGAGATGAATAGGGGAGTAAGGATATTTTACGGCATATACCCATCATACGAAGATATGGTGGATGCCTTGGAGGAAAACTGCATATTGCTAAACGACAAGTCCGAGATCAGAGAACCGGATGGCGACATGGCTATTTATGTTTGGCGCATGATGGAGGCTAATGGCCAGCCCATGTACGCACTGGCCAAAGAATTAGAAATTTAATAAAGAGTAAACCTATGGAAGAAAAAAAGACTGTGGAGGATTTTGCCTCAGACGCTATTAAACTGTGGATTAAGTTTGATATTGCTACCATAAATGCCGAGCAATATGAGCAAGGACTAATCAATTTATTCGAGCAAGCTCAAAAGGATGCCTACAATCAAGCATTAGAGGATGCTGTCGCCCACGGAGAGGTAAAGAGAGTCCAAAAGACTTGTAGGGGACATGGTCAAAAAGCAGGGGGTGGTTCATGGCTTGAGCACGTAATTGACAGGGAATCCATTTTAAAATTGAAAAAGAAATGACAATACAAGATGTGTTATATGAGGAGGCGACCAAACACGCCACCACACCAAAGGAAAAAGCTTTGGCATGGGCGTATGCCAATGGCTTGGAGGTGGAAGTCCAAGAATGGGCGGAGGACTTCATGGAGCAAGGGTTTAAAGAAGATGAGGCCTATAGGTTGGCTTTGGCTGAATGGGATTTATAGAGCAAAAGAGTATTATATAGCAAAAGGGCATAGTAATGGTACTATGCCCTTTTTGGCTTATTGGCTCATATGTGAGAGGTGAGGAAACTATCCCACATTGGGGGGCACCCCATTAGAATTTTTTATTCTCATGCCGTATGAATCGGATATTTTATAGTAAGTACCGTCCGGAGCCTGAACTTCGTAGTACACAATACATGGGACAAAGCTACCGCCAGAGCTTTGTAGCTGAGGGAGATTAATTGAAGGAACACCCCAATATGCCCCGCCAGTTATTCCCGGGGCCCTGCTAAATGAAGTACCTGAATCGGTGTGATTACTCATTACGTATATATTACACCGGTGCTTATAAATACCCCACTCAAACGTGAGAAACATATTATTTGTTTCCACCGTAAAATCACTCAAATTCTCTAGAACCCCAAATTGAATCCAAAACCCACTATTTCCTGATAAGTCAAGTATTCGTGAGGTACCCAGATGGTAATAATCCCAATCATGAGTCTCAGCTAAGACTGGGTCATAAACCCTAAACCAGTCGTTATCACCACCTATCAAGTGAACACCTATATCGTTGGTGATATATAATTCAACATTTCTTACTACAAAGATGCCAATCTCGCCAAACGGAGTTACCTTATCTTTAGCTAATGCTGAAATGTCGTATTTACCTGCACCTAAATCCACCAAGTCTGTGTATGGAACCGAGACAGCGATCTGAGGAGATGTTAATGGTATTACATAACTCTTTGAGTTAGATCCCACAGGAGTCGTGCTAGATATTCTTACAACAAAATCCTTCCCTTGCAAAAAGGGTGCTTCTCGCATGTCATATATGGTAATTCTATCTGGTGTGTCATCTGCCTCTATTACTAAATCCTCATTTTTCTGTCTAATCAAATCAAACTCAAAGGTAGTGCCTTTGAATCTCATGCCTGATATAGTGCTAGTATCGTAACCCATAAAATCAAAAATTCTAAAGGGCGCCTCTCTTGAGGTGTATCCATACTCTGCAACATCCCCTGATGTGCGAACAATTTGTAGCCCACAATCTTTATTCTTCCCGCGCCACCAATCGGTGCTTCTATCAGGTTCTACATCGGGTAAGTTAACAGGTTTATGCTTTGACCACATATTGATGTTTGGGTGAGTGCATAACCCCCCTACATTATACCGTACAGGGTACCCTAACGTCTGAGCCACCAAATGAATACTTATTCCCGAGTTTGGTAGTTTTGCCATACTTATTCCTCCCCTATTTTATAGGCGGATATTCCACCTCCACTAATCAATCCTGAGTCAATAACCTTACTAAAGCTTCCGTATGCTATACAGTCGCCTTTTACATACACGCTCCCTGTCACGGTCAAGTCGCCCTCAACGGTCAAGGAGTCTTTTACAAATCCGCCTAAAGCCACATATTTAGGCACCTCTTTTATCACTTCTTTAATGACAATCTTCTCGGTTGTGATGTCAACCTTAAAGATCTTTGCTAACCATTTGATAAACATTTTCATATCATTATTTTTTAAGTTATCCAAATGCTGTTACCTCTGCAACCGCCACAAACGAGCCGTCCTCAGTCATTTTACTTTTGAGCACCCCATTTAATTTGAAGTGCAATTCGCTTCCCGCTGCCTCAATAGTCCACCCATTTCCCAAGTTGAATTTTGGAGATTGTGCCTGCGTGGTGAATAGGGCGTTAGGTGATTGTATTAGGTTCGTGCCTAATATATTACCCACTACATGCAGTTTCTGAGTAGGTGAATCAACTCCGATGCCCACATTACCGTTGTAATTTATTATCATCCTATTTCCTACCCCCGCACTCTGTCCAATACTAAAATAAATGTTACCGCTCGAACTGGTGGAGTTAATAACGGTATGACCCGTTTCATTCCTAATATACACACCTTGATCAGCTGCCAAAGAGCGAATGCCGGCTAATGCTAAAATGCCTGATGCTCTGTTCAAAGGAACGGCAGTAGTTCCTATGAATACAGTGCTATTACCCAATACCGAACTTGGAATAGTCCCAGTCAGATTATTTGCAGTAAGTGAAGTAACGTCTAATGCCACATTTGCAGTACCGTTAAAACTAACTGCACTAGCGGTAGCTGCGCCTGTTATGGAGAAAGTTCGAGCTGTGGCTAGCTTAGTTGCTGATTCTACAGTCTCATTTCTAAGCCAACTACGATAAACTGTTTGTTGACTATAAATTGTTCCCGGAAGTGCGCTTTCACTCGCATACTCTTCAATTGATATATTCTTAGTCCAATCTGTATTCCTACCAAATCCATTTATAATATTGCTTACTTTTACTCCGGCATAAGCCAACCTTGGTATGGCTATATATAAATCACTAGTAGAAAAATACCCCAATATAACATCAACACTATCTTCTGAGCTATTCTCCAAACTTAATTTTGTTCCTGCCAAGTACCAAGGGTTAGCTGCATTATAATAATTGTAAGTAGCCACAGTTAAATCATACCGTCTATAGCCTTGATATACTCCAATCGTTAATGAGAACATCTGGGAAGGTGTGGGTTTCAGTCGTATGAGAAAGTACCCTCCAGCTGCAGGTTGTGCAGCTGTATTCTTCAATGATATCTCCTTGCTGAAGTTATCGTGATGATATCCATCCACCATATCTGCATTCAGATTACTCACCAATGTAGTTGATGCCACGTTGATGATATTGGCATATACATTGGCCCATCTACTGGATGAAGTGCCTAAGTTATACGCATTGGTGGCTCCGGGTCTAACATTATGTGTCTCTATTACCAAATTAGAGGTAGTCGCGTTAGCATCCTTGCCGTTCGGAACAAATGAAATGTTTCCACCGACAGGAGCCGTTACATAATTGAAGTTAGGTTGTGTAAACTCAATATGCTTAACGCCTCCTGTACTTGAAATGATTAATCTACCAACTGTTACTGCTTGTGTGAAGTTTTTAGCTCCACTTATAGTCTGATTGGTGGCTAAAGTAACATACCTACCATCACCAAATGCATTGAAGTTACCAGTATGATAAACTTTATTCCAAGATTTGGATAACGTACTAACATCACTCCAATCCCCAAATATTAAATCCCCAGTATCTCCTAAACCCAACCCCTTATCATGAGTTACTGCACCTATTCTTAATACCGCAGTTCCTGTACTTGACGTCTTATAGAATGCCGCTTCTACGTTTGCAGTAGTGCTTCTAATTAGTCCAGTTACAGTACCTCCTGATAGTGGAAGGTATCTACCGGCATGGTTTCCCCACCCATAAGCGGTTTCTCCATGTAATATCCGGCTATCATCGCCCAGAGCTACCGTACTTCCGGTAGCTCCTGTAGGTATCCTTGCGATATTAAGCACCCCTGACGTTATCTTGGACGCAGGCAAATCCGGTATCTGAGCCACGGATGCGGTTCCGGTTATTTCACTGAACGCATAAGTGGGCTTAGATGCCCCAATCCAACTTGGTTTGCCTGTAATCTCTGCCCAAGTAGGCACATAGGAATTTGGCTTAAATGAACCACCTTTGGTGGCGGTAAATACCCCATTGCTATATTCCAAGTCCGTCAATGCATTCCCGCTACCTGTCACATTAACCATGAACTCTGGTATGATAGCTGACTGAGGCACATTAACCCAATGCGTCCCATTATACCTGAGTAGCTGATTAGGTGCTAAAGTAGTTATCTGCACGTCGGTGAGTTCAGCCAAGGATGAGGCTCCTCCACCACCCCCAGAAGGCCCGAGTCCATAAGAACTAATCCCTTTGGTGGAATAGAAATTATGTTCGAGGTAAACCGCATCGTTATCCCCGTCCCACTTAAACCAGCTCATCAAGTTGTTCAGATATGTGACCTGAGCTTGGGTTAAGTGCTTCTCTGCATTAACGTTATTACGGTGGTTATTGAACTGGCCTACGGTGACCGCGTCAGTTATTCCATATCCAGCTATAGTGGTAGGCTTTTCTAATAATTGGGCAAACCAAGTATTATGTGGATTAGCGTTAGTTATTTGGCTATGGTTATACGCAACAGCCCCTCTGTCACCCCGGTACGCGGTAGAGGATGTTTCACCTAAATGTAAATTGGTGGCTCCCGCTGCTATTCCATTCAACTTCTCTTTATCCGCTGCGGACATGAATCCGGCCACCGAGGTAGTGGCTACTCCATGTGCGTTACCAGTTGCTCCAACGTGAGACAATGGGGCATACAAAGTGTCCGCATAAGCCTTTACTCTTGCGTTGGTGTAATACAACCTACTTCCTTCGGGTACTGCGCTTGTTGTAAGGGAGGCCAAACTCCCATCTCCTCTGATGTACTGTGCGGTAGTCCCGGTAGGGCTATCAAATTTGCCGTCCAACGCAGATTGCAGTCCGACTATTTGACTGATCTGGTGGGTATGATTGATGGAAGCAAAATTGCTTGTGACCCACGAACGGGTTGCGTAAGGGCTCAAATCGGGGACTATCGAACTTTCAGGCACATTAACCCAATGCGTCCCATTGAACATTAAAAAATCTCGGTTGACCGGGTCACTCAGGTTCACATCCAACAGTTCGGCCAGAGTGGATGCACCACCGCCTCCGCCCCCAGAGGGGTCTAGTCCATAGGCTGAAACGCCTTTGGTGGAATAGACGTTATGTTCGGAGTATATGGCCCCATTGGCCTCATCCCACTTCCACCAGTTTCTCGCCTGTGACCACCATGTGTACATATCCGCCACAACACCTCCCACTGTGTCCAGACTCTCAGCCAATATGCGTCCTTGGTTAGCTGACAACGCTATCGATCCGTTGGTGCTATCCAAGCCGTCATATATAAAATTGGGTATTCTGTTCTCTATCTCCCAAACGGTTCGTAGGGAACTAAGAACGTTATTGTCGGTAAGAGGCAGGGCACTGTTAAGACGCACAATCTCTATGCTGGTCTCCCCACCCCCACCACCTCCTCCCTGCCCGCTTTGTGGATACTCGTCGTCAAATTCTGATACATTTTGAACGTCTATGCTGGCGAACATGAACCCTGTCGTTCCCACGGGCTCCTTCTCCATCGTGGCCCCATTGACCCGGCTGTATTTCTCACCGTTGAGCGCTATTCTCGAGCATGCGAAGATGTGGCCAAGGCGATTGTAGATCGGGGCCGGAACCCCGATTTGTCCCCCAAAGGTCACTTTCTCCACCGTATAGGGAAACGAGAAGATATTTTTAGTCGTGAAATCCTGTTCGTCATATTCCTCCAGATTGTCCCTCACCTCCATATCCGACGGCTTCATCCCGCCTTCAACGGTCAGGACGAAAGGGGTGAGCCCGTTTGTCCACACACCATCCTGATACTCCATCGTAAGGGTAGCGTAAGGTGATCCTGACGCCGTGGATGATTTCCAGACCTGTATTCGGGTGTCAGTCCCTACCCACCCTGTCAAGACTATGCTGGCGGATACTGCCGCTGACGGGACAGAAGTGGTTCGTGATTGCGAGGTGGACAGGTTGGTGGCCACCACTGTGGCGACTCCCGGGAACCCCTTGATGAACAAAGGCATGGCATCTCCCGGCTTGGCAAGATAACAATCCCCTACGGGGCCTTGGGCGTTATTGAACAGCATGAACCCCCTGAAAATGGTGTTGAAGTCATTCTCATGGTGGGAATACTCTATCTCCACCAATGGGGATGTGTCATTTGGCATCGCCAGCATGTGATCGCTGTCCGCCAGCAAAGCGGCCCCGTTCGTTATCTCGAAGTAAACACACGTCTCGTTGGCGGGCAGGCTTGCAAGCGCCATGGCAAAGTAGTACCCTTCTGACAGCTCCCATTTTGTGAACGCCACGGACGAGAGTCTCCGTCTTGTCATGGACTCCTTCATGACAAGACTGATCTGTCCCCCCTCGTATAATTCCTCACTCAATCTGACCTGTACAAAAAACACCCTTTTGGTGAGCTTTTGAATGTATCGGTCCATAAGAGGGTAATAGTCCCCCCTCTTGTCCCTCGTGAACGGGATAGGGCACCCCAACACGGGTATTTGTAGTCCTTGGTTGTAGATCATATCTTAATCAGTTATTTCTTTAATAATAAGCCCCCACTCTTGGGTGGTGTGCTTGCCTATGGACGATGATACCTCCGACACCCACCCTTTGATCGTTCGGCCCCTGTATCGGATGGACACGAGCCCGTACTTGTTCTCGTTTATCGCATCCACCACATTGAATGTGGCGTCGGTGGAGAACTCCGCTTTCATTGGCAAGAACAACGGGGTAACACCCGTGAAATCCAACGGGGCGTTCTCATCCACATAGGTGGACTCGAACATCAAACGTGTGCGGGCATACGCCTGACTGCCGTCAGCCACCAAAGGAGCCATTTTATTTGGGGTCTTGCCCACCATGGATACCGCCAATAGCCTCATGTGGTTTCGTATCACTCTGGCCGGGGTGTAAGGCAGGTTGTATAGTGACTCAGAATCCCCACTATACGAGGAGATATCCTGATACGTGTATGCCAAATATGGCCATCTGAATGGCACTACCGCAATCATCACAATATCCGAAGACGAGGTACTGTCCCCCACTGTCTCATTGGTGGCGTACTTTCCTATCCTTTGGTCTATGACCAAAGGATCAATTATATATGGACAATCCAACGATAGTTCGGACTCGTCAGAGGAGTAAGCGGGTGAGTCCCCGTCCCTCAAATCCCACACTTTGTCAGCGAACAGTGACATGTTGCCGGACTCATTTCCGGCATCAAATTTACTTGACACTTTTACCGTGTTGTACACGTGTTCGGACACATGACTTATGACAACCCCATTGGCATTGACGTTCATGGGGGTGGGAGAGTCCAGATAGAACTCGTCCATCTTGGCTATGTGCAGGTTTCGTCCTGTCACATCCACCCCTATGCCGTCCACAACATTCAACGCTGTCAACGCATTCTTAAGGGTGGTTACTATCTTGCCTCCCGCCGCCGAGCCTATGTTGCGCATGAAGTCGGGAGATGACACCACGTGTATATATCGGGTGCTGTCGGGATTTATGGTGTCCAACGATGATGTAAACGTTATGTTGGGGTCTATCTTGGCCAATAGGGACGTAAGCATGTCCCGGAATGTGACTACCTGCAGCCTTCGATTATCGTTAGGTGATGCGGCGAACTTGGATACTCTCATATAGGTGTCCATTCCGGCAAAACCCGAGCTGCCTTGCCCGTTCCTATCACCAAACTGGGATCGGAATATCAAGTATCCTGTTCGTATCAACCCTATCTGTGTCCCCTCGGGTATCACCCCTGTGGACAACTCAGGTAATGACAGGGTAAGGGGGTTGATCACCCACTCGTAATAGTGGTAATAGAGTCCAGACGCTTCTGGGTTTGAGGCTGGCACATATATTCGACTGGTAAAAGTAGGGGTGAAATTGCGCGTCGGAGTCCACTGCTCATCCCCCGGATACTTAAACCCGAATGCCACGGAGGCAAACTCATCCTTGTCATAACTTATTATCTGTGCGCATAGGTTCATCTGAATGGTCACAGTGAGCGGGTCATTAAAAGTGATATCCCTATTAACCGTGACCTCGAACCGTGTGGCGGGGTTGTCGGTACCGTCCCCGTTGAAGGTGAGGTCAGGGTCATACGCCCGCGCCGATCTCATAGCCCCACTTATTGGTCTGTATTTATTGGTTCTACCACCGCTTCGATCAGGGGATGTATATTGCAAAACATTATTGGCTATGCGCCTTATGCCTTTGTATTCCAATAGATTGTCAATGCTGGACGATGCCGGAAACGTGAGCTCATACTCTGTCTCCATATTGGCATTTATCTTGTCTCGATAAGATATTTCTCTTACCGAAATAGTCACATAGTTGAAGTCATCCTCATAGGTGGAGAAGTCAAGCTGGAAATCGGCAAAATGAGAGTACGTCCAATCCTCGTTCCGGTGATCCACCCTGAGTATGACATCAGAATAAATCCCTGTTCGCTCATAGACGGAGGTAAGCAAGTCATGATACCTGCCGCCAAACCGTAGCTGCTGGGACTGCTCGGCTCCGACGCCATGCCAGTCTGAACGGGTCAGAATGTATGTCAAGCTTTCCCACCCGTCAGGATCATTGTATCGGTAGAGCTGCCCGTCATGAAGCAACCCGTACCGGAACCTCTTAGGTGTTTCTCTTACGTTGCTCATTTTTAACCTTTTCCAAATCGTTGTACAGGGTTATTCTCATTCTGGCATATTCGATTAGAAGGTGCCACCACACAGTTGCAATACCTCCTATGAAAGAGGCCAATAAGCATTTAAGCCACGAGGCGACGGGAATCACCACCGCTACCACCCCCGACCCTATCACTACCACTGTCAATATCACGAGAAGAATCTTAACCCCAATTGTTGTTTTCATAAGGCAAATATACGATTTTATTTTATGTTTGCAAGTAATAAATGCACAAAAACCCACTCTTACGAGCGGGCCTTTATTAATTAGCGAAATCAGAATGTTTTTATTATCCCTATCATGTGCCCGGAAGGGGCACCCGAGATGTATCTGTACTCTATTCCCACATCTCGGATCATCACCCCAGCACCTATGGTCAGATGTAGATTATTGGGGAACGCCACTCCCCCTATCGATACAAACGGTTGGAGGCGGTTTTGGTCTGATACTATTCGCTCCACCTTTGTCACAGGGGTGAATGTGTACCCCAATGAATCTAATCTGTTATATTGAACCACCGGATACACATCTATGTACCCCTTTGTGCTATCCTGAACGAGGGGTACGTGATAGTACACCCTCTGGCCAAACTCAGATAATATCCTTGCGGTGTCAACGGTTTCCCGCACATAGGTGGTGTCCACGCTGTGTATCGTGTCCGTCTTTGTTGGCAGCCACCGTGTCTCAACCACTTTGTATGGTTTGGGGATCGGCACCGTATCCCTTACCGTTTCGCCTTCTATATACACTGTGTCCACGTCGGGGCTAAAGAGTCTAGCTATCGCTACGCCAAACATGGCTCCGACAAGAAACATCCATATAAGAGCCTGTTTATCATTCATCTTTGAGCATGTGGTTAAGGATCAAATCCCATACCACCCCTTTGGTGTCCTTGTTGGCCTTTCTGAGGGCGTCCACATCCTCGGCGCTCCACACTCGGGTGTCAATATCCACCTCCTCGTCAAGCCATGATTGCATGGCCTCCCCATACTTCTTATCCCACTTGTCCGTGGCGTCACCCTCCTTGTATCCCTTTGGCTTGGTGGCTTCGGATAGCTCTTTCTGTACTTTTCCGTATTCCTCATGCAGTTTTAGCATTTTTACACGTGGCTTTACGGCGGCTATGAACGCTTCCGAGCTCAAATCACTGACCGACACCGACGCTATGGAGGTGTACAAGTCTATTGCTTCCTTTCTTGTCATTACTCTGCAAAAATTTTAGTTATTTGTGCCTCTATCTGCGCTGCTGTTTTGCCGGGTGCCGCATAATTCAGGTTGTTTAAATACCCGTCTGAGATTGTGGCACTGCCAATCGAGTTGCCGGCCTCGTCCTGTACCTGATACTCACTTGAAGAAACAGACTCTTTCACTGTTTTTCCATCCTTAAGCACCCTATGAATGTTCTCTGATGTTTTAACTAGTTTCATAATCACCTTATTTAAAAATTAATTACTTCTTTTGAATGACAAATATACCTTTTATCCTGTTAAATCCAAACGGATTAACCTCATTTAACTTACAATCTGCTCCGTCTGCCGTTCATTCGCTTGGCCCACTCCATTTGTCGGAGTAATGACGCATGCCCCGGGTTCTTCTTGCGGCGCATGTCGTCACGAAGTCCTTTTATCTCCCTTAGCATACGCTCATCGTCTTCTTTATAGACTGAAAGCTGTACGGGGCTCCGCAAAATAGAGTCTATGTCAATTTTATCCGCATCAGGCAGGATTTTGGTTCCCGCCTCTAGGTTATACAGCGTAGGGGTGTCGGGTGTGATGAACATCTTACCGGAAGGTGTGATACCCAACTCTTTCTTTCCACCGTCTCCGAGTAACGCCACGCCGTCCTTGTCCATCGTTCCCCCTTCGGCGAAGTACGGTATGGACTGTGCCAATATGGTCGCACTGGCCAAAGCCGCTATCGCAGTGTATAGGGGGGTCATAGCGCCAAGCGCCAATAAGTTCCCCGGGTTCGAGGTGGCTATCGCCCAGTTGACCCACACCTGGGCCAACGCCGCCGCCTGCTGCAATAAGAATTGCTCACGCTCCTTTTGTCGTTGTTGGCGATCCAGCTCATCTTGCATCCCCTGATAGTAGTCTCTCATCCGAAGCCTCTCCTCTTCCGCCTCCTGAGCGGTGATCACTCCGGCTTTCTCCCTATCCTCTATGTCTTTCATCCTCTCATCCTCCATGGCCGAGAGTTTTTCCCGTTGCTCGTCTATTTTTTGCAACTGCATGGCGTAATAGGAGTCCCAAATGGCATTGATGAGCGCCACCGTTTGTTTTGCGGCCTCAACCTCCAAATCCTGCCTCATCTTGACTTCCGCCCTCTTAAGCTCTATGCTGTCCTTTGCGTACTGCTGATCCCTCTCTTGGGTGAGGCGTCTCTGCTCGTCAAGAAGGTTCCTTTCGTCCTCGCTTCCCTTTCTAACAATAGCTAATTGTTGGTTTATGGCGTCAAGCTGGACGTTGTACCTATCCTGATTGTATTGTCGCTGCAAGGCTATGTTCCTGCTCTCCGTGGACGGCGTGGACAGACCTAGCGCCGACAGGATAGATGATCTGTTTTCATCCTCTATGAACGCTTGCGCCTGCATATACGCCCTGTCCAGAGCGGCTAATTGCGAATTGGCTCCCAAGTCTATCTCCTGCGCCTGTCTCTCGGTCATCTCCCGCTGAATGGACAGGAACTCGGAGAAAAACCCCTGATAATTCCTAAGACTGGTGGCACTCCAATCGTCCTGAGCTTTGAGAACAGCTATGCTCCTCTCTTGCGCTATGGCCTTGGACGCCTCAGCCCATTGCTTCTCCAATTCAGTGTATCGGGCATACGTAATCTTGCCCTCCGAATACAGCCGTTGGTTCTTTTGTCGTGTATCATTAAGTCTGAGGGTGTCAACCCTCATCTTTTCATCGGCATTGGCGATGGCGTCCGCCAAATCTATTTCCGCCAATCGAGCCTGTAAGTCATACAGCTCCTGAGCCGCCCTTGCTCGCTCCTCAAAGTCTTGCAGTTCACCTGTCACAGTCTCACGTGAGGCTTGCAGTTCCTTGTCCCGTATCTGTTCAGCCAAACGAATACGTTCCTCTGAGAACGTCTGCAACTGCCGTAGCATTGCCTGACCTTGCTGAATGACCGTGTTTCCACCTGAACCCTTCTTCAAATCATCCCCCCAGAAATCAAGTCCGTTCTCAGAAGAGAATTTGGCGAAATCCTCATAGGCGGATTGAAAGGCAGTCAAACCCTCACGAAAACTATCAAGGTCTTTACGAGCCTGTCCTCGCCTACGGCCTAATATCCACTCATCCAAAGTCTGCCCGTCAGTGAGTATAGGTATTTGCAATATTGCTCCTACTCTTTGCCAAAATGATATTTCTTGATTTTGCTGACGCTCCATGGCGCTGGTGTACGCACCCACTGCCTTCTCCAGTATGGACTGTGCATAGGCTCTTTTTGCTATGGCTTCTATGTACGCCGGGGTTATGTCCACAAGATTTTTCTCCGCCGTTTCAAAGTCTTTGGCTCGTCCTGTCACATTTTCCAACACCTTGTTGTATTCTTGAACGGCGTCAGATTTAGAGATAAATCCTTTTCTAGCGGCGTCCATGACCGATGTAAGTTGAAGCATCTCTTTCACCGCCTCGGCCACATCCCCTGACCCTTTCTTAAGCTCCTTGTAAAAGTTTCGGATACCCTCTGTGGCGGAATCAACCTGCCTCTTAAACAGGTTCCCTAATTGATCACCAAAAGCCACAAAAAGAGTGGCCACAATGACAGCGATAGTGTTCAATGATAGCAAGGAGCTTATCATCACCCTTGTGGCTCCTGCCCATCCTAGAGCCCTACCCGTCGCGGCATTTATTGACTTGGATAATCGCTCAAAGTCTGACACGAACATAGGTATGTTATTGGAGAGCGACATAAACCCTATCCTTGCGTCAATCGCAAAGTTAGGCAACTCTCGCATTATCTGCGTCAAAGAGAACGTGGCCCCGTATGCCTTTGTTTGGCTCATAGCGAGCTGTCCGGATGCTTGTTGCATCCGAACATATTCATCTATGGCCGACTGCATCGCCTTGCTCTTCTCTATGTAAAGCCTATTCTCGGTGCCATGCAGCTTTATGATTGATTGCAATTCCCTGTTCAGCAACTTTATGCGGGCGTCCTGTTTCTCCAACTCCGTGGTGTACTCCGACGCCACTATGGCGTTGAGCCTTTCCGTCTCCTGCTGTGCCTTTCGATCCACCCTATACTGCTGGGTATCTTTCAGACGCTTCTCCTCCAGTCGGGATTGACGCTCCAACTCACGGTAGTAGGCATTCATCTGTTCAAGCTCGATCGAGGTCTGGCCTATCTTTGCCGCTTGGGCTTTTGTGTACTCGGCCGACGCCGCCGCTTGATCCCTCTCCGCCGCAGCCTGTTGCTTTTGGGTGGCTATTAGCTGACGCTGCTCATCCCTGTATGCCCTAGTGATCTGCTGACGCCGCTCCATTTGACGGTAATACTCATTCAGCTGGGCGAGTTCATTGGCGTTTTCTGTCACCTGAGTCCTCTGCTGCTGACTGTTTCTCTGGCGTTCCTGTGCCAAACGCCGTTCAGCCTCCGCCAATTTGGCTATTGCCTGTTCCAAGGAATTTACCCTCGTGGCGAGTTCAGTGAATTGATCATCGGTGATGTTATTCACATTATTGAGCCCCGTCAAAGCCTCCCTCATGCGCCCCACGGCGGAAGTCAGAGCCTCCATTTCCGCACGGGCCTCGGACGATATGAGATTATTTATTAGATACCCTGCCATTTTTCGATCGCAATTGCTGTTTCTTAATCGCCTCAACTTGCTGTTTGTACAAGTTGAGTGTCTCTATGTATTGAAGAACTGGGGTGTCGAGGGTGATGTGGTAGCCCTCTTTGTTTAGAAAGGATATGATGCCCAAGAAGTCCGCCCGGGTCGCCGGCGGGTACTCTTTGTCACCACCCTCGTCCTCTTTTAGTTTTATATCAATCGCCTTTATTTCGGCGTCTATGCGTTTTATGTTGTCCACCGCCCCTCTCAGTCCGCTGACAGATAGCAATGAGTCAATACCCTCTTTCTCCTCCTCGGTGAGTGCGCCGGAATGGAGCACAAGCTGTATCGCCCTGAGAGCCACCAGCTTCTTCCTGAGTGACCGACGTCGGTCGAACTCGGCCTTCTCCCGCATGAGCTCCTCGCTCTTGGATAGCTCTATATATTGTGCGTCCACCATGTCCTTTGCGGTCATAAGCACCCACATGGGTAATGGTATCCGACTAAGCGCCTTGGGGCCATTAACCCTTAATTCTATGTACCTTTTCAATTTGAACGAGTAGCTGTCCAAGTCATGGTACGTTAATTTGAGAAAAAAGGGCAACAGCCATGCTCTCACCCTTTTACTTATTCTCTTATCCATGCGTCAATCCTTTCCCTTAATTTGGGAAGAAAATACTCTTCCCTGTAATATTCCCAGCCTACATCACTCAGCCCTTCCAACATGCCCCCGTACTTGTCATTGATGGGGGTCGGGAGATCAAATATGATCTGTTCGGGGGTCACATTGACTATAAGCCTGTCGTACACCAGCTTCCCTGTTATGATGAGGTCAGGTGTGTCATAGGGCTTGCTCCCGAATATGCTCTCTGCTGTTTGCCTGTTTCTGACGGACAGCCTTGACTTCATCTGAGCATACCTGTCCGCCGCCACAGATGAAGTGAAGTACGGGTCATCACTGTATCCGGGGGTGATCAGCGCCCCCTCCCTGTTCCTCCCCGAGTACATCTGATCCTTGTTCAGCTCCTCCAGAATTGTCTTGTCCTCCGTTAGTATTTCCACCATCCACCCTATTAGGACTTTTGGCAGATTTTCCAGTTTGTCTAACGTTCTTAGAATGCTGCTCATAGGCTTTGTTTAATTGGGTGTCAACATCTTTCTTGCCCAGATCGGGGAACATGACCTTTAGGAACTCGTCTGAGAACATTGCCCTAAACTCTGCTTTGGTTTGGGCAAAAGCCGCGGAGTTAATCACCCCGCGACCTACTTGTATATGTTTACCCATATTATGCTCCTGTTACAGTGACTTGCACCACGTTAGACTCATAGCCTCCCATAGTCTGAGAGCCGACTCCCAATGCCACAAGCTCCGCCGGACTAGCCAACGAGACACTTCTTTGCCCAGCGGTGACAGACAAAGAGAAACTCTTTGTGGCGTCATTGGCCGCTACCGCTGTGACAGGCACCACGGCTCCAGTGGCCACATTATATACTTTCCAAGCGTCAGGGTCAGACAACTCTGACTTGTACTGGTCATACACGTTGGTGCGCCCAGCCAAAGTCTCAACCACGACGGACACGGAACCCGCCCCCGGGGTGGCTGTGAGATGAAGGTCAGTCAGACCATTTAGCTCTTTTGATATGTCATACCCGTCATAAGGAAACTGCAGGATGTCGCCCACCGCCCCCATGGCCAAGGGGTTGTTCAAGGTAACGTTCATATAATGACGCACACCGTTGGTACCATCGTATTGCGGTTTTTGCACGAATATGTTCGCATCAAATCCCGCAAACCCTGTGGAGGTCAGCTGACCTTCAATGAATGTCTTGTCAATAACATATACCGACCAGTTGCCCATGTTGGCTGCCGATAAACGTTTCCACCAAGTGTATCCGTAATTGTCAATCTCCAATTGAAAACTCTTCGGGTCATCCGTGTACCCATAAATGTTTCCATACCCGGATGTGATCGCCGTGGGGTCGGCGGTGTTATCCGTAGCCCCAAACAACGGTCGGGTCAAAGGCAGCACCCTGTTCGTAGTGGACAGAGCGGCATTCTGGAGGTATTCCAACACATCCTCATACGTGTTGGCATTAGCCAAAGGGACCTCAAACCCTCTGGGGGCAAGGATGACTCCCATGACCCTGTCTCTCTTCACGTCGCAGCCGAAATTAAGCCCCACATTAAGGGATTGAACGGCGCATTTTGCTTTATTTATAACCATAGTTTTAGCATTGTTTTGTTATAGTGATTTGCAAATTGTTTATTTGCCAAGCGTCTATAGCTTGATTGAATCTATGGCTCTCATATCCATTCTCCCCCGGCACGCCATAGAAGTAATGGGGGGTGTATGTGGGCTTACGGGTGACGTTCATGTACCTGCTTAGCTCCCACATGCTCCTAAGCTCATTCAACACCGGATTTAATATTGGCTTGAAATTGTACCTGTCCCTCTGTTCTCGAATCCAATCAGCTTTACTTTTCGCCGCCAAGACGATGTCTGGTAAATCCCAAACCCACCCTGATGACGTCTCCTCGATCATACGGCTCCTTATGGAGTTAATGAAGAGAAAAGGATATTTACTGTCTTCCGGCAATGAACCGACCTGTTCAATGAACTCCAACGGCGTGGAATAATAAAACAGTATCCTCATGTCCTTGCCCGTACTGGCTCGTATCCTGTCCTGAACAAGCGGGATCATTTTATTAAACAGCCATTGTGGTGTCCTAAAGTCCATACGCTTCCGTGCCAAATAAATCAAACAAATATCTCTCGCCGTCTCGTGTCCTGTAGTTGCCCCAAGGGTTCCACAAGTTAGCCACGCAAAAGGGCTTGACGTTGTACTCGTCCCTGTGCTCTACCAGCCATTTGGCTATGTGGATGTTGATCCTAACCGCGTCGTTGTGGGCGAGCTGTATCTTTCGATATGCGCTGACCACGTGTTGGTTCTCGGCCTTTGGTGTAGTGGCGTTGACGTTGAATGCCATTCGTATCTCATTTCTATACACATAGTTCACATAGATATAATTGGCTATAGGCGACCTCTTGGCCTCCTCATCCACCAGAACCTGTTTCAGTATGACCCATTTATCAGGCACAGGGTTGTCTTTCAGCCCTTCCTTGAATTGTTCGTACAGCGTCTCACCTAACATGCGAACAAGGTACTCCTTCTCGAATCGAGCTATGGCGTTATCGAGCTGAGTGACCCCCACTTGGGTCAACTCAGCCGCGATACCGTCATTCCCTCGTTCAATGGGGATATACAGGTCGTCATGGAAATATGTGTAATCGATGAGCATATTACTTGGCGGCGCCTTTGTTTCTGAGTGTCTCTGCCTTGATAGGATGGACAAGATACTCCTTGCCTTTCGTTAGGCCGAACTTGCCCGTCCCTATTACTTTGACCTTCTTTGTCAAATCAACCTTTCCGGTCTCTTTCTTACTCTCCACTATGCCCGTCTTGGCTTGCTCTTTTTTAGTATCGGTTTTCATATTATCCGTTCGTTATTATAGTTCAACTTATTACCCGTTTCCTGTGTTCTCACCGCCTCCGGTGGTAGAGTCCGGCGCCTGAATGGCAGCTATCACCGAGGTAAAGTCATCATAGATGACCGCTCCTTGGTCAATAGAGTTGATGTACGAGTGAAGACGTGCTTCAAACACCACCGATATACGGTTATGGCTGAAATCATCCTCGTTGTACCCCCACCGGGAGGTGATGTCCTCTAACATTCTCAGTTTCCACTTACGTGTGTCCATAAGAAGGAAGTGGTCAGGCTCAATTTCGGTGGTTTCCAACACCTGAATACGTTGCAACACCCCATCGATTTGGATTTTGATGTAGTTGCCATTGGCGTCTTTGGTCAAATCCAAAATGGCGGCGTCGCCGGGGTTCAGGAACACAACATCGGGCACCATTCTAAGCAAACGCATTTGCAGCATGGCCGCACGTATGGCATCAGCACGGTTGGCCCTCTCGATCGAGTCGTCCAACGCCGTGGTGGTGTAAGAAGTGGCCTTGCTCAGGATACCTGTCAACTCCTCTGGGTTAGTAGTGGAATTGCCATTAAGCACCTTGTCAGCGATCTCTTGGATCACTTCTCCGTATAAGATTTCCCTCAACTCGGACTCCATGTAAATCACGTCAGTCAGCGCCTCGGTGGTCAAGGTTGCCATGACGGCCACCTTCTTGGCCACAGACGACTCCTCTGTACGTTCCCAGTCCTTTAGAGGTTTCAAGGCGCCTTCCTCGATGAAAGCCGCTCCTCCCTCTTCGTTCACCCTGTTAATCCAGAATATGATCTGGGCATTGGTTCGTCCTCTGACCAGTCGGTTTAAGATCACCATCTCTGGCGGGGCCGGAGCGTTGATCGTCCGATCCACCTCGGTTGTGAACGAGTGTGGTGAGTTGGCGAAGTTCGCCGTGGTTATGATCGAGGCCGCTTTCAAAGGTATCTCCACCTTTCTTCCGTCGGTCATGGCTGTCTTGATGGTGTCAAAAGCCTCCTTTGACACCAATTCGGGCACGTCCCCCGATTTGCGCTGACGGTTTTGCTTCTCGTCCAGATCAGTGATCTTGGCCGCTATGTCATCCAATCGGCTTTTGAGCTCGGTCACATCCGGGAAGCTGGCTTTCAGCTCATCGGTTTTTGCCTTGATGGCAGACTCAATCTCATCTTTCGTCATGCCAACGGGTAACGAGGATTTGAACTCCTCCAGCAATTTTTTAATCTGCTCTTCGTTCATGTTTTGCTTGTTTAAAATAATACTTCTTTCATTACTCTCGTTATGACGTCAATCGGCAGAGTGTCGTCAGACGGCTCTTGTTTCGATTGATCTGCCTGAGTGGATGGCGGCTCTGTCTGAGTGCCTTCCGGCTCATATTTATTATTGTCAACCACGGGGGTGATCGGGTTACTGCCGAACACCACCGAGCTGCCCTCTATCAATTTTGCCTCGGTGACCGCAAAGAAAAATCCTCTCTCTTCGGCGGCGTCCTTATTGGCCACATAGTCTATATACTTGTCCCAATTCTCTTTCTCCTCGATGAAGTATTTCTCGGTGCTGTTCACACACATGAAAAGATTAACATAGCGCATGCCCACCGAGTGCTGTTTCACCCAGTTATTGGCATACTGCTTGTACATGAACGGGTTCCTCTCGGGGGTTATGCCCACCTTGAATATAAGCACCTCCGTGTCTCCGGGCAATGGCACCCCCAAGTCCGTCCCATTCATTTTCCTGAGCATCGGAACGGCGCTGTCGGAAATAATGTCCCCGAAGCCCCTCTTATGGGAATCCAGCAAGTACGCTGTCTTGGTCTCTGACACCGATTTCTTCCACAGGCCCGGTATGTGCACGTCGTCGTGGGAGTCAAGCCATTTGCATGAATTTATCACTAGCTCTCTCTCTAGCACCCTCGTGTCAGGCGCCTGACCACCTATCATCTCCTCCTTAACCGCCACGTTCGTGTCCTTTAGTGTCATCACCGGAGGACAGACGACGGCGTCGGCAAACTTCATCGATTGCTTCTTCGCCTCCATGACCTTGCCCTTATTAGCGGCAAGCCATTTTAGCCTTTCGTCTTTTGTCAGGTTCGTGGGTATCATTTGTTGACTGTTTTGTTCTGTTTAAGCTTGTCTATCTTCCTTTCAACAGCCTGTCGGGCCATTGACGAAAGGTTTCCTTCCTTTAGCTTGTTCTCGAAATACCTTATTTTGCTTTCTGTTCCCGCCATGTTATTGCAGTGTTTCCGGAAGGAAGCTGTCCAGTATGTCCTTGGCCTCCCTCTTCGTTATTATTTCCGATTGCACCAAACTGTTAAGCCCTTGCGAGGCGGTTTGCAGCGCCACCCCTTTTTTGGCCAAGGCATCTTGGTATATATCCAAGTGTGACCAGTCAGGAGCGTATGTCCAATCCCTTTTAGGCACCCCCACCATTTCGAGGATGCTGTTCACTATGTCCACCCCTTCCGGTATCACCGTGTCGGTGTAGAACATCAGTTTTGCCTCTGGGAGGGCTTTAAACCTTGTCTCCCGCACCGTGAACGCCGCCGGTATGCCGTAAGCGTCATACAGCTCTACTTTATTGTGGTTGTATATCTCCGGCATCTTAAGGTCATCCACCGGAGGCAGCATCGGCGTGTATGTCGAGGCCCCTTTGGTGACTATGTATTTCCACTGATCGGACAATGATCCGTATTTCTTTAGCTTGTCCTGAATGTCGGCCATCTCCTCGTTGAGGAATGGCGCTGTGAGCATGTCCACGTCCTTGGCACCCAATCCTATTATGCCACGGGCTCCCCCGTCTGCCATGAATTGCTGCATGGTCTCCTCTATCGTGATGAGGGTGGACACCACCCAGCTCATCGGGGCCAGCCTTGACACCCTCTCAGGGTTCATCGGGTCAATCGGCGCATGCTTGTCCCAGAACACCTCCATCTTGTCCGCCGCTATCTCCATCACCCCTCCGGGCAACGTTACCTGCCATTTCGTGACCTTGGGCCGGTATAACCGATCCAACTCATTCTTGACTGATTGGTAGGCTGGTGTCACAAGGCTGTTTGGCACGACGTAATAGTAGTGCCTGTCCGTTCCATATAGCTTGTGCTTGTACACGAACGCTTTCCCGTAGGTGAGAAGGAACACGGTCAGCATGTGGGTGAATTGCCTGAAATCCTGCGCCTCGTTCATCTTTGCCAGCATCTCCATGTCGGCCTTGACCGTGGGGTTCATGATCGCCCTGCTCCTGTCGTCAAGCGCCCAAATGCGCAAATTGGACTGAGCCAACGCCCGTTTGTTTATGGCGCTTCTCACCGCCGAGCACTGGGAATACGCAATACTCTGCCCATGGGTCGTCTGGGTGTTCACATACCGTTTGGTCTTGCCACCCACCACGGCGTTGAGCGGCCCCATCGCGCCCCCTTTAAGCATAAGCCTGTCTATTGCGAAATCGATAAATCCCATGCGTTATGAGTGTATTTTGGCTGTAAATATACGAATTGAATCCCAATTGATAAAGATATTCCATATATTTAACGTTATTTAGTCTTTTTGATACCAAATTGGGAGTGATTTAACTTACTTGTCCGTCACCACCCACCTGAAATTATGCCAAATGGCGTATCCGGCGCTGTCGATACCATGGTTGTACTTGTCTATTGGCATGTTGGTCGTCACGCCGTTCTTGCTCTCGTACACGTAATTGGTGAACTCCGTGACGGACTCGTACCCCCCGTTCTTGTTGGGTATCGATCTTACCACCCTCAACTTGAATTTCTTCATCAGGGCGATCCTCACCACGATGTTCGGTTTCTTGACCTTTACGAATTGCAGCGGGTCATTACGCTTTATGGCTATGAGGTTCAGCTCGCGGACGAAGTGCTCGTCCCTGTACTTGTCCGCGGAGTCGCAGGCGACCGTCACAAGCGGCCTCTTTGCCTCTTTGTCCACCGACCTTAGCTCTTCCTCCAGCTTGCGCTGATAGTCCAACAGCGTCGGCGATATGAGCTCGTAGAGCGTGTCCGTGTCCGAGCATGATTGCCACGTCTCGTACTTTATCGTCAGTGTCCGACCTTGCCGGCCCACACGGGTCAGGACGGAAGGGTCAACCGTGTATCCGAAGTCAAGCCCCCATCCGGTGTCGTCGAACCCCTCATCCTCCGGGTACTCGTCCAAGTAGTCGGGTGAGAACACAGCCCCTTCCATCTGCGCCGCTTTCCCCTCACCATACACGAGCCACCAGTATCGGTCGGCGGTGCCGTTCACCGTGTTGACCGGATGCGGCGGCCTCTTCTCCTCTTTCTCGTCGTCCCACACCCTGTGGGCCAAACCATAATCATCCACGACTATCTTGGACTTAGAGAAATCCCAAGGGCATTTCGCCTCGATGGACTCAACCACCGTGTCGGACAAGAACGGGTTGTTCAAATAGGACACGTCGAAATACCGGACGTTTTCCTCCTTGGCCAGCGTGTAAACCCAGTGATCAGAGAGAGTCGGGTTGAAGTCGGCCATGAACAGCATCTCGCACCTCATTATCCATCCATCCAGCAGCGACCTGACTTGGTTCTCTATCACCTCGTTGACGAACACTATGTCAGACCTTGGCGCCTCCTTTCGTCCGCCTTTCCCCGATGCCGAGGCGTCGTCGGACAAACCGAAGAAGTCAATGGTTGATCCCCACAGGCGTATCTTGGGCTTGGGATTGGCTATGGCCGAGTAGTCCACCCCCTCTTCCAGCCCCATCATTTGAAAGCACTCCAAAAAGTCCTTGAAAGTGTAATCACGGGCGAGGGTAAGACGGGAACGGAGCACCGCTATGTACAGCGGCTCTTCCCTGTTATGGTCGCAAAATGTAACTATAAGCTTGATGAAGGAGTAAGTCTTGGACGAACGGGCCGATCCTTTGGCCAGTATCTTGGGCAACACGAACCTGCCCGTGTCCTTTTTCACGTAATCCTTGGCGGTGGAGTAGAACCTGAGCGCCGCGTTGTACAAAGGGGTGGTGTCCAGCTTGAATGTCTTGGCCATGTCTTCGGTTTTTTCAGGCAAATATAGTCAACAAATCCGTACCATCCAAATAAAATCGGGGCAACCCGGTATCACTACCAAGCAGCCCCTTAACAATAAAACCTAGAAAAATCTTCAATAATGGAAAAAAGCGCAAAAAGTCTGTGTCGTATGTCCGGTACAAATGTAGCACATTTTTACGTGACACGCAAGCTTTTCCTGTACTTTTTAACTGTAAAATTATTCGCCTATTAGCCAAGCGGGCTATAACGTATTGACTACGTGGAATATAGGCTGTTTAGCAAAATAGTACCTTGTTGAGGGTCAAATCCGTGATAAGGCTATTTGGCTTGCACAATTTGGCTATTAGGCTGAATGGCGGAAACAATTTTAGTGTCCAAGCCTCCCCGGGCCGCTTCGATTCTTGCGCAAATGGTAGGGGGTGGGCTGTGGTTTAAACGGCTATGACAGCCATTTTGCCACGTTGGCACACCTACCTATAACCCGCATCGGCAACCCTTGTTTTTTGCCTCCGATTCCATACAGCTAAACCGCCTGAAAACCTTTGTGACAGCGGCTTTCAGGCAATCGAGGATATCGGCAATTAAACATAATAGGCGTTATATGACTATCATCTATAACTCGTTGGTATAGTGGTAGTTAAGCTGCATGGTCGTATGGCTGTTTGGCACGTGCCGTCTTTTTTAACACTTGGAAAAACCGAAAATCCGAGCTAAAAGGCTTGTACTTTTAGGCGGTTTTGCACATTTTCGGGTGTTTTGTGCAATTATACTGTGTTATTGCACAAATGGGGTGAAAGTGTGCAATTCTATACTTCGGTGGCATCTTCGGCATGGCTCTGCAGCTTGCTTCGCTTGGTTAAGTCTATCGGTGCACTGTCTAGCTGTATGTTTATGCGACGTTCCGTATGTGTAGAGTTAACCTCGATTTCTCGCTTATCTTGCAAACCTAGGATTCTAGTCGCAAACTGAGCGTTATTTATTCCTGCTAAAGCGTTATCTGCAATATGCGACTCTATATGTTCCTTTATAAGTTGCGCTACCTCCGCAATATTGGCATCTTTACTATTAAGATATTGTGTTGTGAACTTGCGTTGTGTAATACCTGCAAACGAACAAAACGCTTGCAATGTTAAAGGTCGCCTTGTCTCCGTGCTTGACCACTCGCCGGCGCTCATGCCGGCTTTGATCATATCCTTCACATAGAACGGTGCCGCAGATGCGGCTTGCAAATACAGATTAAATATCTGTACTAGCTGCATGGCGTTGTATTGTATTGCATCCGTCTTTGCTCGCTGTTCGAGCTGTTCAATAGCAATCTGAGAAATTGAGTCAGGAGAATTCGTTGGTATAATTGAAACAAGAGAGTTAACTCTCTCCAAAATAGCAATCGTTGCCGTGTCCTGATGCTTGATTTGGTTTGTCGGTGTAGGGAACAAGTCCCCTTGTACAATGTATTTCTCTTTATCCATAGTGTTTTTTCGGTAAAATTAGGCGTGATCTGGTGTAAAGGGTGTATATTTAAGGTTAGTTAACTATATTAACCCAATTTTCTTTTGGTTTTAAATACTTATTAACAATAAATATTTGGCCATGGACTGAAAAGCTACTATCTTTGTAATGTAAGATTAAGAACAATAAAGCTTGAAGATTATGAAAACAGAAAAAAAACAAAAAGTCTGGAATTACCTATCTAAAATAGAAGTAGGTGACCGACCAGTAACCGATTTTGTCACCATAAATGACGTAGATGAGTATTTAGATTGGGACACTTTAGCCGCGCTCATTTATGATAATGGGGCATTTGACCGGGAAATATGCCATTACTCAAACGCAATCAAGTATCTAGCGGAGAATGACCCTAGTTTGCACGAAAGCCTGCAAATAGCGCACGAATACGGATATACGGTTGATGCTTTATCTAGCGAAACACTAGCCTCTTTATTAGCATCCCATTATGCGCGGATGGAATGGGATGATATGAAAGATGAAGTGTCCGACTTCCTGGATAGTATCGAATGGGATGAAGATGAAGACGAAGACTAGCAATTAATCTACAACGTTATGTACAAAATTAGTAATATTAAAATAATAAAAGGGTGCATGTGGCGCACAATAAGCGCCGCCGCCGCAAAAAAGTTATACCAGTCAGAGAGCATATATAGGCTGTATGATGATGATTCGATTGCCTTAATAGAAAAGGCAAACCAAATAGACGGCAAGGGTATTTATGCCCTTGAAATAGGGCATATATCATTCTTACCGTGGGATGTGCTAGGTGAAATGGCTTTGTACCTAAAAACTATTGTGCGCAACGCAATAGTAGAGAAATTAGGCGCCGGCGAGCACACTATATCGGTGATGGGGTGTTCTTACAAGATAAATATAATCCCTAAATCACATGATAAGGTGTATTTTTGGCGGTTCGGACAATGGGTACCGATTGATGGCGCCGAACTAGGCGGATTTTTTGATAATAATGGGTACGACGGATTAGAGTTAACGAGTTACCCGAACTTAATAGAACTAATTAGATATTTAAATAATAACTAGCCTTTAAAAGTTGCGCACGACACGTATCAGTGCAAACAGTCATGGTAGAAAATTTAGAAAAATTAGTTGCGGTATTAGATTATAATGAGGCGGCACAAAGTATGATTGAAGACGCCTTAAATGGTGTTTCAGAGTACGAATACATTTGGTATGATGAGACCTTTGAAAATGAAGACGGATTCACCTACTACGGTGAACTGTATGAACTCTACCAGAACGAAGAAGAGTTTAAGAATACCCTTAAAGAGAAGGGGTTATATGATAAGTTTGGGGCTCTGTTCCGTAATTTTGATTGGGATTTGTCCTATCATTACGAGGACTTCCTATATGAATTTAAGGCGGCGTTGGATAATGTAAACAGTGATGCCGTTTACATAGTAAAGGCGAAAGGCATGAATTGGCGAAATGCCAGCGGATATAAAACCGTGCGTTATAATGGTGATGCTGAGGAATTTTTAAGAGGCATAGCACCCGACACGGACTATACCATGCGGGTATATGATAATGATGAAGACGGGACACTATTAGTTAAGGTTTATCACCATGATGTGCCGTGTGGTTCAACCATGGTACTACTACCTATTGAAAAAGCCATTGCAGAAATGGACAAAGAGACAAAAATTGACCTCATTAAATACCTAATAGACGATACTAATACTGACGAACGATTCCTATACTCGCACGTGCTAGAGAAAAAAAGTGAAAATGAATATTGCATAACAAGGTACATAAACCGCTATGCAGATGCGAAGTTAAACGCTTTGCTAACTTTCTTCGCTGTTGATGATGATTGCCACGAAGAAGTTGCAGAAGTATATATTAAATCACTAAAAAATTTCTAAATATGACACTAAGAGAATTTTCAAAAATGGTGAAGGTGCTTAAAGCGCACCGTGTAAAAAATAACTTTATATCGGTCACGTATGCAGACCGATTAAGTATCAACACCCTCTCCGCCGAAAAAACAGTATTGATAGAGAATAGAGGAGGCGCTTTGCGCTCATTGTATCACGCAAAATCAAAAGAAATATGAAAACATTTAAAGTTCACGCCTGGTCGGCGAAAAACGACCTATTAACCGACAAATGGCAATTGATAGAGGCATCAACCCCACAAGCGGCGGCAAACAAACTGAAAAAGAAGCTAGCCGAAAAAGGTGTTAAAGTCGCCGTGGTAGAAATATTCAGATGTAACCGTACCAACCGACACTTCAAAGTGACCTACACTTCACCTAAAACCGGTAAACAGTGGCACACCATAACGGACAACATGCCGCTAATAGACAACACAAAGAATGTGGATACCCCCACGCAAAAAAATTTATCGTTACTGAAAAAGTTATGCAAAAAATGAGAAGACTACCAAAAACAGCCTCCGACGAGTTAAAACAGCTTGTCGGGCTTCTCGAATCTGAACGAGGGGCACAAGTAATTGACGAATTAATGCGGGCAAACCTTGCATACCTAGTCATGGATGCAATTCCAATAGAGGAAATCATATCCGAACTGGAGGAACGTGGCGAATTAGAAGAAGTGTACGAATATTGCCGATCTATTGCCTCCAACGATGCAATATTGACCGCCGCAAAAGATTTGGAATTGCGCTACTTGCTTACTGAGCTGGTGGGTGTTCCATATCACTCGACGAAAAATGAACTAGCAGAAGCAATACTAAACTTAACACTATGAAAGAAGTGAAACGGTTAAGCCGTGATGTAAACCGGTTTATTCGCCTCAACAGATTAGACGGCAAAAAAATTGTCCGTCTAATCCTATTGGGGGAAATCATTATCTTTAAAGCGGAGACAAAGAAGGAAGCCAGAGAATACGGCTTAAACCCTTCTTTGCCGTTCTACATCTACAACCCAAACAAACACCCGATACAATTATGACAACAAAGGAATTACAGAAAACAATTAGGGAGAAACTCCGTACTAATCGGCGCTATGAACTTATTGTGCTATGTAGCCGAATTCCCACCGTGTACATGACGAGCCCGGGCTCATTCTCATCTATCCCCTCCGATGCGGTGCGAGACGAAGACGGCTCAATACTAAATGCGTATCTACAATGCGACGACGGTTACATACCTCATCCGATAGCATAAGTCCAAACAGCCAAACAGAACACTTGCCAAACGCCGTGTCCCCATAGACAGCCTATCCGGATGATTGGCTGTCTCCATTTTTGCCCTTTGGCACACCCCCTACCGCCAAAAAATATCCACCCTTGCATTTTAAATCTGTTAACATGACACCCCCTCCGCCAAAAAAATTTTTGGCTATTTTTCCGGCCCCCGGGACTTCCTTTTGCTTCCACCCCCAATTAGGAAAAAATATGGTTTATTTAATAACATGAATTACTTTATGAACCAAGTTATTTTATAAATCGGTTTATAAAATAAACCAAACCACATCTACTCGCAAACCAACACTGATTATCAATTAGTTACAAAACCCATTTGGCGACTAAAAAATGCTTGTGAGTAGCATCAAACTGGCTCCCACAAAGGGTTTCAGGTTTTAAAAATTGACCCAAAAAATGACAAATTTTTTAGTGAGTAGCGTCAAAC
>OVXI01000047.1_pt1 | contig 34742 bp, 40 predicted proteins | sample 1732031 | NCBI WGS metagenome assembly OVXI01 (sample SAMEA4545821, study PRJEB24839) | metagenome | biome: chicken; feature: ceca content | place: Italy | collected 2013-05 | reverse complement strand
GTTTCAAACACACCCAGCTTGCAGGCGGTGCCGCCCACATCCACGCCAATGACATATTTTTTCATAAAGCATCCTCTTTTCCTTCGTTTTCCAAAGAATGAATGTACTGCTGCAAATCCACAACGGTGCCGGTTTCCCGGGCCTTTTCCGCTGCGAACACGATCAGATGGTTGTCCACGGAGACCGCAACATCCGAGACAGAGCACCCCGGGTCTCCGCCGGTGAGGTACTGATAAAGGGACTCAATGATCCCCTCGTCTCCGCCGCCGTGACCACCGGAGATGCCGTCTTTCCCGGTGATGGGAATTTCCTGGGTGGTGCGGCTTTCAAAATCATACAGGCGGATGGGCTCCCCCGTACCGTCCAGAGCTGCCCGCAGCTCTGCCTTGGTGCCCATAATGTGGATGTACCGTCCGCCCCGGTTGAAGGCGCACATGGTAAAGGTAACGGTTACCCCATCTTCAAACAGCAGATTCACCGTCTGGTGGTCCACCACATCGTTGTCGCACCGGAATACGCATTTTCCGTATTGGGTGGTGCGCAGGGCTTGCGCAATCATTTCATCGGTGGGGTCTGCCTGCCGGGCGCAGGTGGTGCGGAACCAGTCGTTTTTCTTGTCCTCCAGGTACAGCTTCACAGCGTTGTAGGGGCACGTATCTCCCTGAGGGCAGCCGTCCATGCAACGTTCAGGTGCACCTTCCGGGGCGTTTTCCTGGCGGAAATACTGTAAGGAGCCAAAGGACTGAACCTTCCGGCACTTTTTTCCAATGAGCCATTGGAGAATGTCCAGGTCGTGACAGGATTTTTGCAGGAGCATACAGGAGGAGCGGCCTGCATTTCCCCAGTTGCCCCGGACGAAGCTGTGGCTCTGGTGCACATTGCCCACACATTCTTCGTGGTTGATAGAGACAATCTGCCCCAGCCGCCCTTCCGCAATCAGGGCTTTCAACGTGGTAAAGAAGGGGGTGTAGCGCAGCACGTGGCACACCACCACCTTCACACCCATTTTTTCTGCGTGGCGGGCGATTTTCAGGCAGGACTGGGGGTCCGGTGCCACAGGCTTTTCCAAAAGAATCTCATAGCCCAAAGAAATGGCAGCCATTGCCGGCTCCAGGTGCTGCTGGTCCATGGTGCAAATGAGGGCCACATCGGCGCATTTGCCCAGGGCCAGCAAATCCTTCCAGTGGGAAAAGCACATTTCTTCCGGGATATTGTGCCGCAGACGAATCTGCTCCCGGCGGCTTTCGATGGGCTCAGCTACCCCTACCACCTGAAACTGCCGGGGCATTTGAGCCATGATGTTTGTGTAGGTTTCTCCCCGGTTTCCTGCACCGATGAGAATGACAGAAAGTTTTTTGGTCATGACGGTTTCCTTTCTTTTTCTTGTAACCTTATTATACATATTTCCCTGGACAAATCAATAGAGGGGGGAAGTCCTGTTGGTTTTTTCTTGCATCCTGCCGCCGGGAGTGGTAGGATAAAGAAAAGGAGGAATGGAAATGAAAATCCATACAGGAGGGGGCGGCGTCCGCCACTGGTACTTTTATGTGGGAATTGGTCTGGCAGTCCTCATTGGTCTGGCTCTTTTGATGCTGCTGGGGCTTCTCATCTATCTGACGGTGACGGAGTACAAGCCCCAGGCGGAGGAACCGGCCTGGCAGCTGGAGCAGGGAAATCCTGAGGCTTATGAAGGGGAGGTCTTGAAGGGACTCACCTGGAACACAGGCTATGCAGGCCTGGGTGCGGAGGCGGATTTTATTCTGGACGGCGGCACCCAGGGAACCCCGGAAAGTGAATCCCTGGTGAGCAAAAATGAGGAAGGCATTGCCCAAGTGCTGGAGGAAGTGCAGGCGGATATTTACCTTTTGCAGGAGGTGGACCGGGACTCGGGACGTACCTACCACCACAACCAATGGGAGCGCTATGGGGATACTTTGGCGGACTACCAGTCCTGCTTCGCCCTGAATTATGAATGTGGCTTCGTCCCCTTCCCGGTGACGGACCCCATCGGAAAGGTCAGCTCCGGCCTTGCCACCTACAGCCGCTACACCCTGGCGGATTCGGTGCGCCAGAGCCTGCCGGTGCCCTTTTCCTGGCCGGTGCGGGCAGCCAATCTGAAGCGATGCCTGCTGATCTCCCGGATTCCCGTGGAGGGAACGGACAAGGAACTGGTGATCATCAACCTGCACCTGGAGGCCTATGATGATGGAGAGGGAAAGACGGCCCAGACCCAGCAGCTGACAAACCTTTTGCTTGAAGAATATGAAAAGGGAAACTATGTGATTGCCGGTGGAGATTTCAATCAGTTTTTCACAGGCCTTGACCCCGTGATCAAACCCACCAGCCAGTGGGTGCCGGGTTACCTGGATGCCCTGCCGGAGGGATGGGACTACCTGTACGATGACACCACACCCACCTGCCGCCTGCTGAATCAACCCTATGACCCGGAAAGTGATTTGACCCAGTACTATGTGATTGACGGCTTTATCGTCTCTCCCAATCTGCATGTGCTGTCGGTGGAGACCCTGGACGAGGGCTTTACCTACAGCGACCACAATCCGGTACTTTTGCAGGTAAAACCCCAATAAAAAGAACCAGCAGAACAGAAAAATCTGTTCTGCTGCAGACTGTCAATAAAGTCCCAAACCGGCAAAAGCAAAAGGAAATGGGCTTTCATCCCCTTTTGGAGGATTGGTAGAAAAACCAGGTGCAGTTCCTCCAACAAAAGCCCGGAAATTGTTGCTGCGCAACGCTTTTGCCTTACTGCGCAAACGCCGCCCTACCGTACCCTATGTACGCCTACGGGCGGCGTTTGCTTGTCTTTGTGCCTTTCTTGACAGTCTGGCAGCGTGTCAAAAAGGTTTTTTGACACGCTGCAGCAGAACAGAAAAATCTGTTCTGCTGGATTTTTTATCCTTCTCCCCGGAAATACTCCAGGTATTTTCGGAAGATTTCTATGTGGGCTTCCTCCTCCTGGATGATTTGCTCCAGCACAGCCTGAATGTACCGGTCCTGAATCTGACGAATCCGCTGGCGGTAATTTGCAATGGCGGCTTTTTCTCCCTGAATATTCTCTTCCAGGAATTCGGTGACTTCCCGGGTGGGAGAGATGCAGCAACCCTCCCAGTAGCAGCACCCACCCATGGGACAGGTGCGCAGCAGGGGATTCCCTCCCAACAGTACAATCAGCTTCCCCAGCCGCTCCATGTGGCGCATCTCAGCGATGGAGATGTGCTCCAGATCTTCCGACAGCCGGGGGTGGCTCTGGTGGGTGATGAAGGCTTGATAAATGTATTGGGTAGAGGCGGTAAATTCTCCTGCTTTTCCTGCATAGTCAGCCAACAGGAGCCTGGCGTATTCCGGGTTTTTCCGCTCAATGCGGATAGGTGGCAGAGGGGGTTCCGGGGGGCGACAGCGGTATTCCATAATATGCCTCCTAAAAAGGAATGGATATCCAGGAGTATATGCGTCCCCCAAAAAGAATAGAACTGCCCGGTATCCTTTTGGGGGATACCGGGCAGATAATCAGGCAACCATGGTAAAGTCCTGGGTGGTAATAAAGCCGCCGTTGAAGTAAATGGACAGCTTGTAGTCTCCGGCTGCGGAGGGCAGCTGAGGCACATCCAGGCAGGCGTAGTACATATCCCACAAATCATTCCAGGTGGTGTTCTGGGTGTCCACGGTGAGGATTTTTCCCTCGGCATCGGTAACCACATAGGTAACCGCTACCGGGTCATCGGAAAGCCCGTACACCTTTTTCAGGTTCAGCACGAAGGAGGCCTTCTCACCCACGGCAAACTCTGTGGTGTAGTCGGACTTCTTCACGTTATTCTGATTCCAGCCTTCCGCGGAGGGGGTCTTGCACATCTGGATGGTCATATCCTGAGCGGTTACAGTGAAGTTGTCATAGCTGCAGGAGAAAACCTCTGCCGCCGGGGTGTTTACCACCAGGGTTCCTCCCAGCACATTGCCTTCTTCCCTGGTGACCTGGAAGGTATAGGCCACGTTGGGCACCAGACCGGTGATGGTGATGGTGTTCTCCCCGGTGGTCACCTGCTGAGGCTGGTCGAAGCCTTCGATTTGGTAATTGACAATCCATTGCTCCGGCTGCTGGGTGGCGTCCCAGGTGAGGGTAACGGTACCGGGAACGGAAGTGTCCGCTGCCAGATTGGACAAGGTGATGGGATTGGGCTCCAGGGTAACCCGCTCGCTGACACTCATCCCTTCCGCTACCACCTCAACCATATAGCCCTGGGCCGGGTCGATACCTTCAAAGGTGACGGTGGGCTCCTGGACGGTTTGGGTGGTCACATAGGTGCCGTCTGCCAGATAGCAGTGGGCAGTCCAGCTGGCGACCTGGGTATCGGCAGGAGCCTCCCAGGTGGCGGTCATCTTGCCGTCCACGCAGCTGATAATCTGAAGATTCTTGGGATAAATCAGCTTCTGGGGCACAAAGGTCAAAATGGTGGTGCCGGTGATGGTTTCATTGTTCTGGGGCAGAATCTGGAAGGTGTACTCCTTGCCCAGGGTCAAACCGGTGATGGTGGCGGTGTTTCCGGTGCAGGAAATGGTCTTTTCCTCCTCGCCTTCGGCGTAGTAGGAGATATTCCAGCTGCCGGTCTGGGCCGAGTTGCCGCCCTCTGTGGTGAAGGTGAGGATGGCGCTGCCCTCCTCCGTGCCGGTGACGGCGTCAAATTTGGAAATGTTAATCAGGGTGGGGGTGGTGTAGGTCTGGGAGGCATTGCCCTGAACTGTCCGGAAGCCTCTGGCCTGTACCTGCACCGTATAGTAGGTGTTGGGGGTCAGATTGGAGAAAAGGGCCTTGCCGTCCTGAATTTCTGCGGTGTAGCGGTTGCCGTAGTCATCGGTACAGGTGACATAGAGGTTGGCGGGGTCTGCCTGGGTGTCCACCGTGACCGTCAGGGCGGTGTGGTCGCCGCTTACGGTAATACCGTCAACAGTCTGTACGTAATAATATTTGTAGAAGCAGAAACCGCCTGCTGCCAGGGCAGCAACCAGAAGCAGGGTGATGGTCCAGACCAGGATGACCTTCTTTCTGTGCTTCCTTTTCTGAAGGGTTTCCTCATCCTCCGGGAGGATTTCTTCTTCCGCTTCTTCTTCCGGCTCCTCAGCATCTTCCTCCCCGTCCTGGGGCTCGTCCTGCGCCTCTTCCTGGGATTCCTCCTGGGAATCTGCCTGGTCAGGGGTTTCTTCCTCTGTCTCGATGGGCAGGGGGTCGGGAATGGGAACGTCGATGGCCTCCGGTGCCACCACCGGGTCCGGAACCGGATGGGCGGCGATGTCGTCTACCTGAGACATCATCTCCGATACCTCGGCGGAGACCTCCTCATAGGAGATATCCTGGGCATCCTCTGCGGTGGGCATATCCTCCTGAGACAGGGCGTCTTCCAGGAAGCTGAGATTCCCCAGCTCGTCCTGGTAGTATTCCGTCTCCTCCTCCGGCTGGGCTTCTGCCTCATCCTCGGGCTGGGGTTCCGGTGCTTCCCCGGCTTCCGGGGTTTCAGTTTCTCCAGCTTCCTGGACGGGAGTTTCTTCCTCCGGCTCCTGGGTGGGAACCTCCTCCGAAGCAACCGGCTGGCTGTCCACAGGGGCAATGATGGGGGTGTCGTTGGCACCGTTGCGCTGCATATAGGTCACCAAAGCCTGGCCCATCTGGGAGGGGTTCTGCCACCGGTCCTTGGGGTCGGGGGCGCAGGCCTTGAGGATGATCTCCGCCATCTCATAGTCTGCAAACTCCGGGGGCGGGAAGGCCTCTCCGGGAGCGGTCTGCTCCTGGGAGGGCAGCTGACCGTTGTTGTATGCCTGGTACAGAATCAGACCCAAGGCATAAATATCCATGGTCTCGTTGAGGCTGGACATGGCATCGGTGATTTCCGGGGGGGTGTAGGGGCTGTGGTATGTATCCGGCAGGGAGGCGTACTTCAAAGAGGAAAGACGCACAAAGCCCAGATCACCGATTTTGAATTGATTTTTCTCGGTGATATACACATTCTCCGGCTTCAGATCCACATACAGGTATCCGGCCTGCCGGCACACGCTGAGGGCAGCGCACAGATCCAGGCCCAGATTGACCGCCTGCAGATGGGTCAGAGGGTCCCGGCGGAACTGCCGCTCCAGGGAGCGGCGGTACTCTCCCAGCAAATACACATCGTAGCCCACCTGATCGTCCATGGGACGAATCTGCCAGTTTTCATAAGGCAGGAATCCTTCCAGCTGGGACAGCTTGGTAAGCACCTTGGCCTCCTGCACCACACCGTCTGCCAAACCCTCAAAATACTTTCCGGCCTGCTCCGGGGTGGAATAGGCACCGGTAAGCAGCAGGGCTTCCAGCTTGGCAGGAGACTGGGGGATGGAAATGATTTTGACAATATATCGTTTATTGGAACGCTCGTCAATGGCAGGGCAGCACCGCACACCGTTGTGCTCACTGATGGGCTCACCCATGGCAAAGCTGTCCAGCAGAGGGGAAATCAATTTCGGCTCTGACAAGCATATCGCCTCCTTTTTTGTATCAATACATATCATAAAATAAAATCCCCAAAAAAGCAACAGGTTTGTAGTTGTTTTATTGCGCAGTTGGTGATATAATACCGGAAGATAGAATATACAGGTGCTGACAGCGGCACCCAACAGGAGGTTTTCCATGAGCAAGATCATCTGTGATGTCTGCGGCACATCCTACCCCGAGACGGCTTCCCAGTGTCCCATTTGCGGAAGCGCCCGGTCCGGCGATGTTCAGGTTGTTGCCGATTCCAAGCCCGGCAGCGATGAGGCTGCGCCCCGGGGCTATCAATATGTAAAAGGCGGCCGTTTCTCCAACAAAAACGTCCATAAGCGTAACAGCGGCAAGAAGCCCGAATCCCCTGTGGAGAAGTCGGAGGCCCCACGCAAGCCCAAGCAGAAGTCCAATAAGCCCCTGATCATTGTGGCGGTGGTGCTTTTGCTGTGTGTTGTGGCAACGGCGGGCTATATCGCCATCCGCTTCTTTGCACCGGCGGATCTGCTTCCCTTTGGGGGAAATACCACCCAGCCTGCGGCGACCACCGTGCCCTGCATGAGCCTGCAGGTGTCCCAGCCGGTGGTGGAGCTGACGGAAAAGGGCGCCACTTACCAGATTGCCGTGACGGCTCAGCCCCAGAACACCACCGATACCCTTACATACCAGAGCAGCGATCCGGCGGTTGCCACGGTTGACGGCAACGGTCTTATCACCGCAGTGGCACCGGGACAGACGGTGATTACCGTTTTCTGCGGCAATGTCCAGACCCAGTGCGCTGTCCGCTGCACCTTCCAGGAGGAGACGGAGCCTTCTTCCGAGGCAACTGAGCCTTCCTCTGAGGCCACCGAGCCCTCCACCGAAGCCACGGAGCCCTCCTCTGAGGCCACGGAACCCACCACTGAGGCCTCCGAGCCCCAGGGCACCTACGTCATCCGCACCCAGTTCGGCGTGAACCAGTACAACGATGTGACCATTGCCGTGGGCGACACCCTGGACTTCCAGCTGACGGATTCCTCCGGCAACCAGGTGGACGCCACCTTTACCGTGAAGGAGGGCAGCTGCTGCACCTTCACCGGCAACCGCCTGACGGCTGTCAGCAGCGGCATTGTAACCGTTGCCACCACCTACGGCGGTCAGGAATACACCTTTATCGTCCGGGTAAGCTGAAAGTAAACACATGCAAAGCGGCGGCAGTCCTTTTGGGCTGCCGCCGTCAGCGTGTCAAAAAACCTTTTTGACACGCTGGCAGACTGTCAAGAAAGGCACAAAGACAAGCAAACGCCGCCCGTCGGCGTACATAGAGTACGGTAGGGCGGCGTTTGCGCAGTAAGGCAAAAGCGGTTGCGCAGCAACAACTTATTGGCATTCATAGGGAAAATCAAACCCGGTTTCCCTGTCAATCCGCCCAAAAGGGAATAAAAGCCAATTTCCTCTTGCTTTTGCCGGTTTGGGACTTTATTGACAGTTTGAGGCTGCTTTTTGGAAAAACAGCCTCATAAGTTATGCCTTTTTCCTGGTCAGAGCCATCAGCAGTAAGCTTAAAAGCCCCATCACCAGCCCAACGCTGACCCAGCCGAAGCTGAGGGAGTAGAAGGGAAGATAAGAAAGCAGGGTGCTGACAAACCCCAGAGGCACCTTGCAGGTTTCCAGGGCGTACAGGACGCTCACAAGCCCCACACCCCCAATGACACAGGGATAGATGTAAGGATTTCTGGAAATCCACCGGTGGCACAGCCCCAAAAGAATCAGGGCAATGCACATGGGGTAGATGGCCTCCAGCACCGGCACGGAAATGCTGAGAATGGTGTTTAAGCCCTGGTTGCAGACGAGGAAGGAGAAAATGGTGGTGACAATAACCAGCGCCTTGTAGGACAGCTTGGGATACATTTCCGAAAAATACTCAGACAATGAGGTAATCAGCCCCACACAGGTGGTAAGGCAGGCCAGGGTGAAAATAGATGCCAGGAGAATGGCACCGGCCTCCCCAAAGAGTTGAGCCACTATGCACCGAAGGGTCCAGGCACCGTTGTCCTGCAGCGGATAAACCCCGGAGCTGCCGTAACCCATATAAGCCAGCATGATGTAAACCACCGCCAGAAGTCCTCCGGCCAGAGCGCCGGTTTTCAGGGTGTAGGAAATAATGGAGCGGTTGCTGGAAATGCCGTAGCTGCGTAAGGTGGCGGCAATCACCACGCCGAAGTTCAGGGCGGCAATGGTATCCATGGTCAGATACCCCTCCCGGAATCCCGTGAGGAAGGGGGAATTGGCGTAAGCACCCTGGGCAGGCGCCGCCTGGTTTTTGCCTCCAATCAGAAAGGCGGCAAAGAGAACCACCATCAAAAGCAGCAGAATGGGGGTCAGAACGCTCCCCATCCGCTCCACCAGCTTGTTGGGATTCAGGGACAGCCAGGCCGCCAGAAGGAAGAAAATCAGGGAATACCCCAGCATAAACAGTTTGAGATTGCTGCCCTCCGGCAAATAGGGAGCAACCGCCATCTCAAAAGGCACGGAGGCGGCTCTGGGAATGGCCAGCCCGGGGCCGATGGAGAGAAAAATCAGCAGGGTAAAAATCGTGGTAAAAGTCTTGCCCACCCGGTCTGTGAGCTTGTTCAGCCCATCTGCCTGGGAGATGACCACCACCCCCAGCACCGGCAGCACCACACCGGTGGACAGGAAGCCCAGCAGGGCAGGGAGAGTCTGGGTGCCGGCATTCTGCCCCAAAAACGGGGGAAAAATCAGGTTTCCGGCGCCAAAAAACATGGAAAACAGCATAAAGCTGATAAAAAGCACATTTCTCTTATTCAGTTTCATAGGGAACGCTCCTTCTCTTATCTGATTTGGACGTCCCAGGCACCATGGTGGGGAATGTATTGAAACTCCGTCAAGTCATCCCGGTCAAAAACAGAGAGCAGCTCCTGAAAATCCGCCACGGTTGGAAGTTCAGGAATTTGAGCGCGCTCCACCCAAACCATCTGCCCCTCGGCAGAGGAACGGAGCTGACCCTCAAAATCCTGCGTTTTGAACAGAAATACCAGATAGCGGCCCCGGTCAATGGGAAACTGCTTCAGGCCACAGAGCCTGGGGTGAAAAATCCTCAACCCGGTTTCTTCCTGCATTTCTCGAATGACCGCATCCACAATGGACTCTCCCGCTTCCACATGCCCGCCGGGAAGGGCGTACCCCTGCCAATCAGGCTTCACACGCTTTTGAAGAAGAACCTGGCTGCCCCTGTAAACCAGACACAGAACGGTCAATTCGACAGATTCCCTACGCTCCACACGAAACACCACCACCTGAAAAAGTGTAATTGCTGAGATTGTAACATACATTAAAGCATTTGACAATACAAAAAAGAAAAAATGTTTTTCCATAGAGGAAAAATGTTTTTTGGACAGGTATGGGGACAGAAAAACCCGGCAGCCGAAGCTGCCGGGAGTGTGATGAAAATGGCAAGGACAGTTATATTTTAGGCGCTCCATCTTTCCGACAACGATGCGAAGAAAGCAGGTAAGTGAATAGGGAATAGGGAAAAAGTAAGAACCCCGAACGCTGTTGCGTTCGGGATTCTTGGCAGGGGCACTAGGACTTGAACCCAGAGCCTACGGTTTTGGAGATGTTGACCCGTTGCGTTAGGTGATGTTATCGTGTGGTTTTTGGTGCTATTTACTGCTTTTTAGTAAAGAAAACATCCCATAATAATTCGGCTTTGTTACACCGCAACGGTAATCCATCGGCAAAAAATTAGATAATCTGTTAGACAGCTACAGCTAATCATATCCAATAAAAAACTTAGTAAGTCGCTTTGATAGCAGGGCGTTTTCCTGTTATGAAAGGGGCTGGACTTCCAAAAGATAAATGCAGGGCTTTTGAATTATTCTATTCAAACGGATTTCTTCACCTGTCTTTTTTCATTATGATGCAGTAATTCTGGGCAATAATCATATAGTCTCCTTTGTGGCGGGTGTCGCCCTCTTTGAGGGGTGTAGCACCCTTTGCGGTTATTGTTGAACGGATAAAATCAAGAAAGATTGAAGTGTTGGCCCTCCATTTTTGAAGTGTGCAAATAAAAGTGGGTGATATATAATAGCTATAACGGACGGACATGGAACGCCAAACACACCGCTACCAAAAAATGACCACCCCTCAGCTTTCAACTAGCTTGTGGCGGTGGTCACTTTTTATTATGTTCTGGGGATTCTTCCATGTTTGCCAGGGCAAACAGAATCATTTGGTTAATAAGCTCGTTTCGGCTGATTCCGATGGATGCGGCTTTATCGTCCAGAATTTGCAATGTATCGGTAGAGATACGCATAGAAATCACTTCTTTCTCCGGCTTACGAGCAACAAACTTCGCCAAACAAATCACCCTCCCTCTTGCACATTGTATCCGAAATTGATATAATATAAAATATTCTAATTACAATATCTAAATTAGAATACGACAGACAATAGACTAAAAAAGAAAGGTGAAGGTAGAATGAAAAAGACTATTTCGATTGTGCTGATTGTAGTTATGCTACTTGGATTATGCGGTTGTGGCGGAAACAAAAAATGCAAGGTATGCAACGGCAGCGGTTATTACCAAAAAAAGACTTGTGTTTTCTGTGATGGGTCGGGCTATTCTGACTATGACCCGTACGAACATTACAAAAACATCGGGAAATAACAAACGAGCCGGATACTAAGGAGGTTTAGGTATGGCACTTAACTCAGTAATTGCAGGTGACTACAAAAAATACAATGTCCTTTATCAAGGCGGTTCGGTGTATCTTTCGGAATTTAATTCTTGGAACCCAAAGACCATTTACCTCGATAAAGATACCGTCCGAGAGTATAATGTGGTCAACGAAAACTATAAAAAGACGGTCGGAGGTGTGGTAGGTCGTGCTGCTGTTGGTGCCGCTATACTTGGACCTATTGGCCTGCTTGCAGGTGCAACCGCCAAAAACAAAGGGACTTATGTTGTTGCCATCACTTTTAGGGACGGGAAGCAAAGCCTTCTTGAGATTGACGAAAAAAGATACAAAGCCCTTGTAACTAGCTGCTTTTAACATAAGCACATAGGGAGTATAGAATTATGAAAAGAAAGATAATTTACACTTTTTTGCTCGTATTGGTGATGGTACTAATGGTCGGCTGTGGAGCGCAGGACGATACTCAACCACCGCAGACAGACGCCACCATTTCCACAGAAGCGAAAGATTCACCTACGCAAGAAACAACCGCACCCGATGTCCAGTATGAAATAAGGCTTGGGTATGCGGAAGCGGCAAGATTATTCGATAAAGAATTTGAAAATTTTGAAATACTGATTGACGAGGTTGGATATACAATCAGTTATTATAGTGATTGCTCTTTTGCAACCATTGATGAGATTAAGACCTATGAATCCATGTGGCAAGATTTATCCAACGATGCAAACGCAATTAGTTCTTCCCTAACAGCAAAATTGCCGCCAAAAGAGTACGAGGAGATATGGAATGCATATGTAAGCTGCATAAATCAACTTGCCACCCTTTTTGCTAAAGGTAACGATTTGGATGTTAATCACGACGGAACATATACAGGAGATGAACTTCAAAATGTCACTCTTGAAATTGGCTACGATTTTGTTGACATTTCGAACGAAGCAGTTGAATTGACCAAGGAGCTAAAAACCTTATCCGAAACAATAGCCGCTTCTTCGCAAGCTCCTACGGATAATGACGAAAAAACGGACAGCGATAATAACAACGCAAGCACTCCTTTTACAAATAAATACGGAACACCAACCACCAAATGCGCACACACGGGATGCTACAACTACATAGCCAATTCCGGCGATACGAATTGCTGTAAAGAACATTCAAATAGATGCCTTGATTGCAATAAGTATATTGACGAGGACGCATATTGGTGCGTTTCGTGCATAGCAGCAGCGGCAACACCCACTTGCGAAGCCTGTAGCAAAGATGCCACCCATACAATCACAGGAATAACCGGGCAGACTGAATACTATTGCACAGAGCATTATAACGAAATGAAAGAACTTCTGGAATGGATGGAGAACAACTGATATTGTTTGCAGAAACGGCGGGGAGCAAATCCCCGCCGTTTTCTATACATCCAGACACAAATGTTTTTCAATCGCCGTTTCGATTTCCTGCTGCTGGATACCGATATACCGTTGTGTGACTGCTGCGCTGCTGTGCTGTAACAGGTGCTGCACCAGGGCAATATTATACCCGTTGTTTCTGTAAATCTCCGTTGCGTAGTACTTGCGGAAGCTGTGAGTGCTGATTCCAGGAATATCCAGGTAGTCACACACGATTTTAAGCTGCCGCTGTACTGACCGCTCAGTAACCGGAAAAATGGTGTCTGTGGCGGCTATGCCATTGTCCAGGCAATAGCACCGGATAAATTGATACAGAGGAAACGGGACAGTAAACACACGGGCTTTCCCGGTTTTCTGTTCAACGATGGACAGGCGGTAGCGGTCACCATCCCGGACAATATCGGTAAGTCGCAGCTTGAGAATATCGGAAATGCGTATGCCCAGGTTGGCTTCCAACATGAGAGCGGTTGCTATGCGCTCATTTGGCCTGCACCCACAAAAGCCACGCTTCATGGTCTGGATGATTTCCTTGTACTGTTCGGTGGTCAACGCCACAGTCTTTTTATTCATGGTTTTGCCTCCAAAATACGAAGTATGAAATGTGCAAATAACGACAAGTGACCCCAAAAACGAAAAACACATTGATAATCAAGTGTTTTGACAGTCGTATTTGTATGAGAATACGCCGAATTGGGCGGTTGCTGCTTAATATAGGGGGGTATACCTCCTAAGCGGTATACGGCACAACCTTTGCGAACTACGCTGGGTTACACCCTTGCGGTTATGGCTGTCGCACCCTTTGTGGTTATAGCCAAGGGGGATTTCTCCCCCCGGCCTTATTTACATTTGTCCAGAATAAACAGCATAACAAACGCCAGCGGCGGGCAAGTAAGCGCAAGAACACACACGAAGAAATGAGCCCAAAATTCTCCCATTTTGATTTTATCCTTTCATTTTTTAGTGGGTGGCGGGGGATGTTACCGCCGATAGGTCACCGGAGCGGATAGCCAGAACGAAACGGGCTAACCGGGTCGATAGTATCCCCGTCTACATTGTGGAGGGTTACAGTTTGCACCCCGTCCAGATGGATTTTAATTACAGCTTCTTCTAAAAACTTAAACTTTCTTTCCGAGTGGTACTCTGCCGGATAGCAAATGTACAGCATATTCCCTTGGATAAATCTTGTTACGCAGCAATCGGTTTTGTTTGCGGCGGGTGCTTTGCAATCAATAAACTGTGTGTCGGTGTGCCCGTCTGAATATTTGGTGATAAGAGCATATACCATGTCAATTTCCTTTTCTCCCCGTATGCCCGGTAGGACAGGCGTTTATTTAGGTCATAGGCTGCAAGCAATCACCGCAGATAAGGCGGACAGGTTTGCCGGAGCGGGCGATTGCATGACAGCAGGGACATTGATAGCGGAAATTGTGCTGCCTGGTGGTGGCGGTGGGGATGTACCCTGTGCCGCCGCTTGCGGTGCTGTTGCCGCCTACGATGCACACGCCGTGGGGGTCGTGGCGGGTCAGCTTGATTTCTTGAATGTCATTGTCCAGTATCCATTGGAGTAGTGCGTCTGAAAGGATGGCGGAGGTATTCGACCATCCGTATTTCTCCGTCCGGGTGCAGATAAGGCCGTGGGATTCTGCAATCCGCTTAAACTCCTTATTGTGGTATGTACCGCCCCGACTACAGTCCTGGATGTTCTCAACCTCCTGGGCGAATTGGTGGGCCATCTCGTGCAAGACCGTGGCAACGGTGTACTCAATGGGGCGGTCAAGCGTACCCGCTCCTATGTTTAGCTCTTTGCGCCCCTCACCCTTCACACTCCATGCGTCGTAGAGGGTAAAGTGACCAAAGGCTCTAGGGGTCGACTGGATGGTGATAACGGGTCGGTCAAGCTGTCCATCAAAGAAATGGTCGTTCAGCTTGTCATACAGCTTCTCAAGGTAGCCTGCCAGGCGGCTGTATTTGCTCAGTTCTTTCATATCATTTCGCTCCTTTGTTTCAACTGATTTTGAAGTTGACATTTAGGGGAGCGGGCATTTATAATTGGTATGCCCGCCACCCCTTGTGTTGGTCGTGGGTGGAAGTCTCTTGCCTGTTTGCTTTGGTCGGCTGTTAGGCAAGGGGCTTTCTTTATGCGCTGATGGTAAAGCGGCGGCTGCTGACCTGTTTTGTGTAGGCCTTATAGACCTCCGGCATAACCTTCTTGAACGCCGTGCTGTCAAATCTCTGGCTTAGGACGGAAGTCCACCGAACGATGAAGCCGCCAGCGGTCAGTTCTTCGGTGTTCCGCTTGGCCATTTCTGCTTTGACCTCGTCCCGGATGGCTTCGGCTTCTGCTCTGGCTTCTTCGGCAAGGGCTTCCCATTCCTGCATCTTGCGGATTTTTGCTTCCAATTCAATTGTTGACATTTGTGTTATCTCCTTTTTTCGTTACTTGCCGTCTTTCCGTGCTGCCACCATTCTTTTGTGTTTGTTCTAGGGCTTACAACAGATGGTGTTGAAATTGGGTTGCCCTTGCGTTGTGTCTACATGATAGCATATGTGTACACATATTTCAAGGAGGCATGATACACAAATGTGTACACATATATTTGTTAATTTTGTATGTGTACGCAGACGGGTGTTTGTGCTATACTATAATCTAAGATGGTATATTCAAGATACCGACAATCCAAACACAGAAAAGAGGGACAGCCATGGCATACAATGAATCGTCATATAAAGCAGCTAACGCATACAAAAAGCAGAACATTAAAAGAGTACCCCTAGATATGCAGATTTCGGATTATGAACAACTGAAAGCCGCCGCTGATGCTTGCGGGGAAAAAGTGAACGAGTATATAAAGAACGCAATCCGGGAGCGCATGGGGCGGAGCAACCTGGTGTGGGGGCGTGGTTCTGGTATTGTCACCCCCGGCGATTCCGATAAATGAATAAAGTCGTTTGGTCTAACTGTCATCAACAAAATTTATAGTCACATTTCACAAACTTTTTTAGAGATATTTCGCCCTTTCGACTTTATAATTCATATTTTGGACGGGGAAAAAGGTTGCGTAGCAACGGAAAAACGGAAAATGCAGAATATACAAGTGCCGATTTTAAGGAAGCTTGACTTTCTCTATCGTTTTTGCTATCATAATCATGCTAAAAATATTAACTGCATATGAGCGCCGCAGCCGATTGGCGAAAGAAGTCGCACTACTATGGTAGAGTTAATCACTCTGCCCGGTAGTGCGTTTTTGTTTTCCCCGGATGTGTCGGTCAGCGCAGTGTGTACCTTGAAAATTGAATACAGAAACAGAACACTCCCACAAAGCTGCGAGAGCAGCTACATCCAACGAAAGGAATGATTATGATACGAAAGACGAGTTTTATATGCCCGGTGTGCGGTCAAGCTGACGGGCTACCGCCGTCCGTGCTAATCATGCAAGGCAATTACGGGAGCCGGGAACATGACACGGAACGGGCTACTGTTAATCTGTGTGGCAGTTGCTTTGATAGGCTATACGCCGTTATCCAGAGCAATCTGCCGGACAGAGCAATAGAAACGGAATTTATATTATGATTGGAGGTGAGACATGACACGCACAATTTCAGCAACCGGATATGAGTACTTCACAAACGAAGATGGCAGTGCAATGGCTGTTAATCTTAAAACGGGAGAGGTCACGGAAGCCAGACAGGCCATTTTGCCCGTAGGGTCTTGGATTATGACCCCGGAAGATATTGCCGCCCATAACAAACGCAAACGCCAACAGCGGGAGTTTTTCTTGCAGAAGCAAACAGCCGGACAACTAGGTACATTTTGCTTTTTAGCAATCAACAACGGCTTTCACGGGCTGCATCCGTCCACAGCGGCTAGATTGATATATCTGAGTACTTTTCTCCGGTATGGTACTGATTCCCTGTACATCACAAAACGGACACCGATGAAGATTGCAGACCTACAGAAAGTAACGGGGCTGTCTAATGCAACAATCCGTAGATTCTTGGATGAAGTTTGCCCGTCCTATTTAACGATAGACGATTGCGGTGATATGCATATCAACACATCGGTTTTTCGGCGGGGTACATTGCCCAAAAAGGACGGGCTGGGTGCATACCAAAAGGTATATATTGAAGCTGTTAGAAACTTGTACCGAGCGACCCCTATCAGCAATCATAAGCAGCTAGGATATATTTTCCTTATGCTCCCTTATATCAATATCCAGTACAATGTACTATGCAAGAATCCGTACGAGCCGGACATTGCAAGCATTGAGCCGTTGACAGTACGGGAGTTTTGCGAACTGATAGGGCATAGTTACTCTACTGTGGCAAGATTGCGGGAAGCATATTCCAGAATCCGCTTTGCCGTTAATGGACAACAGGAGCTTTTCTGTGCCTTTGTGTACGATGGTAACAGCTTGGATGATGCCCGGATTTTTGTGAATCCCCATATTTTCTACAGCGGGACAGACCCGGAGCGGGTGGAAGTCTTAGGACATTTTTGTAAATCCCATAGCAAAGCCTGTTTGCAATTTTGAAATGGCAAAAATGCCGGGATTTGCTTTCCTAAATCCCATAACTATGCGGGTTATCGTATGATTTCACGAATAAACCCACTTCGACAATTTTGAAATTTACAGATTTGCTGTTTCCCTTACTGCCGCAACGGAAAAACGGCTTTTAGGTGGCGGCGAATCCATCTAAGAAGTAGTCTAGTTTTAGAACTAGACAGCAACGCAGAATTGAATAATTTTTAGAAAGGTTGTTGTAATGAACAATAATACATCCAATGAGAATAGACAGATTTTCCGTTACATAGGTCAACACCCGGAGTACGGAAAGCATGGATGCTGCCATGTGTGCGGTACAGATAGTGACATTTCTGGAACGATTGTCTTTGAGGGACAACAAAGTACTGTCTGGGCAGGAGAGCATTTTACTTTCCCTATTTGTGCTACTTGCTTTTATGAGGCACTGGGTACACTTATGGAGCGAATGGATGAGGTAATGCTCCATCGAGAAATAGAGCGAGAAAAAGAACGGGAAAAGTATTGGGAAGAGTACGACCCACTCTATTGATTACGGCTTAGTAAAGCCCCTTTTGTTCCTGTAATTGGACAAAAGATATTCGCAACTAAAATTGTCAACTATATTTCCAAGAGGCAGTGCAAACCTCTTGACAAATACTGATTTTTGTGTTATGCAAGCCCACTTTTTGTTGTTGGATTAACGCAAAATCGAAACAATTTATAGGTAAATACATACGCAAACCTCGGTGGTTATGCGGTTTGCAGCGGGGGCGGGATGCCCTAAACGCAATCATAATCAACCGAAAGCCCATAACCATGCCGGTTATCGTTGAAATTATACCTTTCAAAATATTTCAGACCATTGGACATATTCCGCCGCCAGGTGCGGCGCATACCTCCGCTGTTAGCGAGGGTGGTCATCCTAAATCAAAGGAGACTACATACATATATGAGCAATATCCATAATGAGCATTCAGAAATGTTCAAAGACTATCCAGACATTATTACGATTATTGACCTACAAGCCATGCTCCACATTGGACGGAACGCAGCTTATAAGCTACTGCAAGATAATTCAATCGTTAGCATCCGTGTGGGTAAGAAATACATCATCCCAAAATCAAGTGTCGCCAATTTCATAACAGAGGGAGTGAAAAAATGAAGTTTCAATTTTCAGCCGCAGATGTTACAATGTTATCGGATATGATTGGCTGTAGCAAAGGAAGGAGAGCATAATTTGGCTACAGTCGTTGATAGAAACAAAAAATGGTATGCGGTTATCAATGTTCTGGACGAACATGGCAACCGCAAACAAAAGTGGATTTGTACCGATTTGCCGAGCAAAAACGGCAAGGCAAACAAGACAGCCGCAAAGAAGATTGCCAATCAGCTACAGGAAGAATACGACAAAAAGAAAACGCCCTGCATCAGTATTACGGTGGCGGCGTACTTCACAGAGTGGTTAAAGCAAACGGCGGCAGAGGTGCGCCCCAAAACATATAGTGCCTACCGGGGCAACATGGAGAATCATATAATCCCCTACTTTGAAGAAAAGAGAATCCTGTTGCAAGACCTAAAGACGGTAGACCTTGAGGACTATTACCGGGGCAAGCTACAGCCGGACAGCCGCCTTGATGCCAACGGGGCGTTGTCAGCTACCACAATCAAGCACCATCACCAAAACATTAGCAAGGCGTTAAATGATGCCGTGCGGCGTGGATTGATACTTGCTAACCCGGCTGCTGTTGCACGAACACCGAAAGCACCCCAATACCGCCCCAGGTACTTAAACCCGGAAGAAGTGTCGGAGGCATTGAATTTGTTTGTTGGGCACACCGCAGAATTGCCCGTAGTATTGTGTGCGCTGTATGGCTTACGCCGTAGTGAAGCAATCGGCCTGCAATGGAAAAACATAGATTTCCGTCAAAAGACAATTACCATTTCGGTTACGATGCAGCAGGGTGGCGGGCATTGTTATCTTGCAGAAACTAAGACCGAGAGCAGCTACAGAACACTTCCAATGATAGACCGGGTATATAAACTCCTGTCTGAGCAAAAGGAACACCAGAGCCGCAACAGAGCCATTCTCGGGCAAGCCTATATTGAAAGCGATTTTGTTTGCACCTGGGATGATGGGCGATTGATTCAGCCGGATTATGTTACACGGGCATTTAACAAGGTTATCAAAAAAAGTAAGCTGCCCGCTGTTCGTCTGCATGATTTACGGCACTCCGTAGCAAGCAACCTGTTAAATAGCGGTCATTCTCCTACCGATGTTTCATCGTGGCTTGGACACAGCACCCCGGTCACAACTTTCGGTTATTACGCCCATGCAAGCAAGGCATCCAAAGAGCATATTTCTAATGCCGTACAAGGATGGTTTGGCACAACGGATTGACACAAAATTGTTAGATATTCGTTAGATGTACAAAAACGGCAAAAATAAAGTTGCGCAAAAAATAAGAAAAACACCCTAAAACTGACTAAAAAGCCATGTTTTAAGGTGTTAATCTGGCAGGGGCACAAGGACTTGAACCCTGAGCCTACGGTTTTGGAGACCGCCGCTCTACCAATTGAGCTATACCCCTATATGTATTTGAAAAGGTGAGGACCTTTAGAAAACTGGTGGGCCCTCAGGGATTCGAACCCGGGACTATCCGGTTATGAGCCGGAGGCTCTGACCAACTGAGCTAAGGGCCCATAAAATAACTGCCAAAGCGCTGTTACTTGGGTATTATAGCATTGTATGGCAGTTCTGTCAAGCAGAAAATCCCGGTATGGAAGCAGAAATTTCCCATACCGGGATACTTTGTCTTATTCGGGATTTTCAGCCAAACGGCTGCGGCGGCGACGGCGGGAACCGGGGCGCTTTCCCTCCGGTTCGGCCTTTTCCACCCGCCGGGCGTAGGCCTGGGCTGCCTCTGAGGTGGCCTCATAGGTGAGACGGCTTACCCGCACCAGCCCTTCCGGCTGCTCCGACAGCCGCACCCGGATGAGGAATTTTCCGTGCTCCGGACAGGTGGCCAGGTCCATATACCGATGACCCGGCTGGGCGAACCACCGGGAGCCCAGCATCTGCCGGCTGCAAACCGGGCACTTGTTTTCACTGCCGGCCATGGCGGAGAGGGCAGCCCGCTTGTCCTTATAGTCGTAAAACACCTTCCGGCTGAGACAGCCCGGCAGCTCTGCCCCGTGGAAGCCCTCTACATGGCTTTGCAGGGCCTGGGTATATTCCCGGGTGCCCTTTTCCAAATCCAGCCTGGCGCAAATCAGGGCGGTGTGGTAGGCATCTCCCAAAGCGTCGTGGGCAGGGCGGGAGGCTTCGATGCCAAAGGCTTCCATGGCGGATTTCAGGGATTTCTGGGAGGTGGAGCCGTCGGTCTGGGCATTGAAAATCATCTGGGCGTTGAACCAGCGGTTCACCCAGCTCTCATCCAGGCCGTAAAGCCGCAGATTCTCCCGGAGAATGGTAATATCGTCAAAACCCCAGGTGAGGAAGGTCACATCCTCGCCGCACCAGTTGCGGAACCGCTCCATGGCCTCCACCATGGGGAGTCCCTCTTTCCGGAGCTGGGCCTCCTTGATGCCGGTGAGCTTGCTGACCCGGCGGTTCAGGCGGCGGTAATACTTGGGGCGGATCAGTACCTGAAATTCGTCTGCAACCTGCTGCTCCGGGGTAATCCGCACGGCACCAATCTGAAGAATTTCTCCCCGAATCTGTACCGGCAGCACCTTCCGGGCAGAGGGAGAGCCGGGCCAGGGCTGATTCCACTCCATATCCAAAACGATATAATCCATCTTTATAACCTCAGCTTTTCATACTGCACATTATCATACCATACATACCGGGACTTGTAAACCCAAAGCTATGGCAGGTAAATCTTACCGGACGGCGGTAGCCATCTGGCTTTCCCGGTAGGCGGCACCGTCCTTGCACATCCGATCCACAATCACCTGGGCGCTGTTGATGCAGAAGTCCTTTTGCAGAACCTCCGACATCTGCTGTCGCTTCCGGGGATCGGCGGCCAGCTGGACAGCCAGGGCTACTACTTCTTCCGGCTTGCTGCTGCCCAGGGCATAGCCCCGGGAGAGGAAATAGTCAAAATTTCTGGTTTCGCAGGCACCGATGGTATTGAGAAACACCATGGGCAGGGCTTTGTTGGCGGCTTCCGTGGAGCTGAGGCCGCCGGGCTTGGTGACAATCAGATCGGCGGCGTCCATATATTCCGGGATATTTTTGGTGTATCCCAAAACCCGGAGCCGGGGATTCTGAATCTGGGACATGGCGTGATACAGCTTCTGGTTGCTGCCGCAAACCGCCACCACCATGGCATCTTTGGGAAGCTTCTCTGCCAGGGCCTGGGCAACCCCTTCAATGGGGCCGCAGCCCATGCTGCCGCACATCAAAAGCACAACATTTCCGGCCTGGGGCAGCCCCAGTCGCTGGCGCACCAGGCTTTGGTCCTCCCTGTGATAAAAGGCCTGCCGCACAGGAATCCCGGTGGGAATCAGCTGGAGCCGGGAGTGCCCTGCCCGGATGAAAGCAGCTGCCTGAGCTTTGGAGGGGAGAAAATAATAGTCCACATCGCACTGCTCGCTGGTAGGCCAGCAGGTGTAGTCGGTGGTGAGCAGGTATGTAGGAATTTTCAGCCCCCAGCGCCGGCGAATTTTGGTCATCATCATGGCAGAGAAGGAGTGTACGCACAAAATGGCGTCAAAATCCCCCTGCAAAATGGCCTTGTAGAGCTTGGCGGTGCCCAGGGAGAGAAATTCGTAAATTGGGCTGTATTCCTCCGGGTCCATATCCTTTTCCATTCTCCGATAGGTAATGTCAAAGAGCTTGCTGCAATAGCGGTAAATGGTCACATGTCCGCCGGCAATGAGCTTGGAGATTCCCTTGTTGAGATAAGCCAGCGTGTCCTCCATTTGGCAGTCCACACCCTGTTGGGCAAAGACTTCCATAAGGGCTTTGGCAGTGGAATTGTGTCCTTCCCCGGTATTTGCGGAAAGAATTAAAATACGCAAAGGGGTATCCTCCTGACTTTTCCCGATTTTTCTGTATTATACAGCATTTTTTCGGGAAATTCAATAGGGGGGTGGAATTTCCAACCCTAAACTGGCCTTTTAATCTAATGCAGAATTGGCACTTTTTTTATTGCCAGATAGTGCTATAATGTGCCCATAAACCCAATGGGAGGGATTGAAATGAAAAACAGAAATTGGACAGTGACAGGGGTGGGTGCGGTTGCCCTCATTGGAGGCGTGTGCCTAGCTGTGATATACCAGGGGGCAGCGGTGGCAACCGGAGCAGAACTTTCCACCATGCTTCCCTTTGCTGCCGGACTGATTCTGGCACTGGTGGGTGTTGTCATGGTGTTTTCCGGCTTGGCACCTGCCCATAAAAAGACCAGCGTGCACACTATGGCCATGGGAGCGCTGTTTGCGGCCCTGTGCTATGTGGGCTTCCAGTATTTCCGCATTGACATTCCTGTGGGAGATTCCTCCACGGCTTTCCACCTGGGCAACGTGTTATGCGTTCTGGCGGCGCTGCTTCTGGGTGGCGTGTGGGGCGGGATGGCCGGCTCCGTGGGCATGACCATCGCAGACCTGATGATTCCCGTGTATGTGATTTCTGCTCCCAAGACCTTTCTACTGAAGCTGGGCATCGGCCTGATTACCGGACTGGTGGCCCACGGTGTATTCAAGCTCAGCCGGGATAAGGAGCGGAAGATTCCCCTGGTGTGGGCAACGGCCCTGAGCTGCACCGCCGGTATGGCCTTCAATGTGGTTGCAGACCCGGTGGTGGGTTATTTCTATAAGATGTATATCCTGGGTGTACCGCAATCTGCAGCCCAGGTGTGGATGAACTTCAACTTCCTGACTACCGGAGTCAATGCAGTGGTGGCGATTGTGGTGTCCACGGTGCTTTACCTGGCCCTCCGCCCGGCTCTGAAGCGGGCAAACCTTCTTCCCCAGGTGTGAGAACCGGATTCGACATAGGTTTCCATAAAAAGACCAAAAATAGGTATTGACTTTCCTGTAAGCCTGTGATAGAATATTGGAGCAATCAAGGATTGCCCCATATCGCGGAGTAGAGCAGTTGGAAGCTCGTCGGGCTCATAACCCGGAGGTCGTAGGTTCGAGTCCTGCCTCCGCAACCATAAAAAACCACCGTTTTCGCTACGAAAACGGTGGTTTTTCTAACTTTTTGAGCAATTTTCAAAAGCTCAAAAAACCAATCTGTGTTTATTTCTGTGTTTATTGCCAAAATGCGGTTTTTGAAAAACCGAGAAAACCGAACTTTTTGGGTGTTTTATAGGCGGTAATTCTGGCTATCTCATGCTCTCCGCACATTCGCCAGAAAAGATCTTTTTTGCTAAAATGAACCCAGCAAAGGAGGTTTTTACTATGAAATCATTATTTGAGCAAATGGGCGGGACATATACACAGTGTGGAGATTACCTGCTTCCGGATTTCGAACTGCCGCCACAGGAGGAACGGCCCATTGGCATCTGGGGGCAGCGGCACAGGGAGTTTCTCAAAAGCCACCACCGAGTACAGTACTACAATCTTCGGATGAAGGGTATGCTGCACACGCATCTTGCTGACATCAACGAGCAGGCTGAACAGATGCAAGAAACCCTAACGGCGCAGTTTGCTAAGCAGGAAGGCATCACCGAACGACTCAAGGCAGACGATATGATGGCGTGGGTTGGGGCTATGAACAACATTTCTGAAAGAGTCCGGGAAATCATCTATACCGAACTGATCTGCAGTTAGGAGGCGGGCTATATGATTCTGGAAGCCTTTTGCAGTGGGAATTACTCTCCGCCAGACTTGAGCACTCCCTCAGATGCAGCTTACTGGGAGGCAAATCATCAGGTGAGTCAGATGCTGGATTGCCTGAAATCACAGCTTAGCAAACCACACTACAAGCTTGTGGAGCAGCTGGTGGACAAGATTTACTCAGCCCAGTGCTTTGAGGTCGAATCCTATTTTAAGTTAGGGTTTGCCTCCGGCATGGTGCTTGAACGAGAAGTTCAAGAAGAACTCCAACAGACAATTCAATCTCCCTGAATGATTGAAAGCGGTGGGCATATGCTCGCCGCTTTTTTTACACAACAGAACTGCTTGTGAGCTGATCCTCTTCCCCGAAATATTTCCATGGCTGTAATGCTTCCCGGAGTTTCTGGATGGCTCTGTCGTAGACCTGGCTGGCGGCTTTCGGTGTGAGGCCGTAGGGGATTGCCAGATCTTCAAAGTATTCACGCTGACGGTAACTGCCGTCAGCATTTTTTGTACTCAGGCACTTGGGGCAGAAGCCCAGGTGGGATGCCACGATATCCTGCTCCCGGTAACTCAGGCTTTCAAAAGCCCCGAAGAGCGCCTCCTGCCGCGCTGTTCGCATGGCAAGCCGGGTAGGATCGGCAGAATAATCCGGCGCGGGAATATAACTGGGTTCTTCCTCTTCATCCCCATTCTGCCGCATTTCCATAGGGACAAGGGACAGATTCCGCATACCTGCCCGCAGATACTCCTCCACCCGTTTTTCTGAGATTCCGGTTTCCTCCGCAATTTTCTTGATGGGCTCGGCATCTGCATCCCTCAGATCCTGATACATCCACATGACCTTCCGCAGGGTGTCGTATTCGTCCTTGCTCTGCACCGTGAAACCAGGCCGTGCCAGCCGAATAAAATCGTGAATTGCTTCCGGGATATGGTATTGCCGGGCATACCACCAAAAGGGGGTTCCTTTATCCGGGGCGTAAGCCTGAAGTGCCTTCAGAATTCCTTCCACGCAGGCCTGCTTCAAGTCCGGAAAGAAACCATACATGGCGTAATGCTGTACCATTGCAGATGCCGTCTGGTTCAGCATCGGCTCTACAGTATGGAGAAACCAACGAAGATAGCGTTCATCCCCGGATTCCAGATAGTTGAGAATATATGCCTGTAAGGTCATTTTGGGAGGTGGCGGGGAGAGTTGATACCGCTTAAGTTCCGTTTCCCAATCCTTCATTCCCGGCACCCCCTTTTTACATCCGCATACAGCTTGTCCCGCTCCAGATCCTCAGCGTATTGAGTCATGGCATAGTCCGGGGAGGCGATTGCTTTGTAGTACCGTGCTTCTGCCAGGGATTTTGCCTGATTTGCAAATTCCTCTGTAATTTTACCTTTGGATTTTTCACTCCGAATGCAGGCACAGCGGCGGCTATAACGATTCTTGATGGGGTTTTCTGAGGCGTATTCTTTCAGCCGCAGGTATTCGCCGTACTGCCTGCAGCTGACCCGTCTGCCACGGACAAGCTTTCCAGACCATCCGTCGCAGTAATACTGCCACCGGGCGGATTTCATCAGGAAATACTTTTTACAGATTTCACATCGCCGTGGGTAAAAACCCCTATGTAAGCCCTCGAAAAAATCCGTAAGGATAAAACTCTTGTAGCTGTCAAACACCATCTGACGGCCTACCGACGGCTGGTCACTGTTCTGCTTGGGAACCTCCATATATTGCACCGATACCGGAAGTTCCGGCATTCCAAACAGCTTCATGGCAACGGGCAGGAGATGGGCTTCGTCCAGCCGCTGGGCATCTTCTTCCTGGGCAACAAATCGTCGGAGTCGGTCAAAGCAAAACTGCATATCGGTTCCAATGGAATGGTACAGCTTATCTGCCTGTCGAATTTGCTGTATCAGTTTTTCTCCGGCGGAAAACAGCTCCGAATCATCCACAGGAAGAACACCCAGGACTGGATGCTCCGGATCGGCATTCTTCCCAAGGGCACGGAGATAGGTCTGTATGATTTTTCCATTCTCCTCTGTGAACAGCTTTTGCAACCGGATTCTTTCCGCTTCCAGATTCAGCAGGTCAAATGGCTTAAGCGTGGGGAGTGTTTTCAGAATTTGCTGATACTCCCAGCCGGCTTTCAGGAATAATTCCATATTCAAATAGCCGGTTTTCAGATTGGCAAGCAGCAAGTCGTTGCCGATACAGAACACGCTGAGCCTTGCAGCGGTGTCGTTCTCATAAAACTGATTGAGAAGATGGACGGCAAAGCTTCCGGCATCAAACCACTGTCCGTTCATTTTCACCTTGCCGTCCTGATAGATGGCTGTAAAGAATTTATTCTCTGACATCGCTGCACCTCCGTTCTCTTTTATTTTACATCGTATTCGAACATTTGTACAGTATTAACTTTTTGAGGATGATTTCAAAGTTATTTTACGTTTTTCACGGTAATTCTGTGGTTGCGCAGATTGATTTTAAGTCGTTGCGCATAAATTCCGGTTTTTTGGTTTTCCCCCTATTACATAGTTGGAAGGCAAAACACACCGCCGGTGTTGCCTCCAATCCAGAAAAAAGGAGGAAAACCAATGATGAAAATGAAGGAAGAAGAAGCCCCACAGGTGCAGAAAATTGTGTCCAACTGCTGCAACTGGGACAAGGGGATTTGCCTGTTGTTAGGCTTTCCATGTCCGCAGCAGCTGTCCCTGACGAGGATCAACTGCATCTTTTTTCGGGAAGTCGAGCTGCCTGATTTCCCGGAACTGTTTGAAGAAATGAAGAAACACAATTAAGGAGGAGACAAAATGAAAACATTCCATGAAACAAAGATTATTGGAATCGATCATGGCTATGGCAACATCAAAACAGCCAACTGTTGCTTCCCCACCGGCGTCACCGTCTACAACAAGGAGCCAATATTCAAAGAGAATCTGCTTGTTTGGAACGGCATGTACTATCTGATTGGCGCAGAGCACAAGGAGTTCTCCCCAGATAAAATGCTGGATGGGGATTACTATGTATTGACCCTTGCCGCCATCGCCAGGGAATTGCACATTGCAGGGCTGGATACAGCAGATGTCTTCATTGCCGCCGGACTGCCTTTGACTTGGGTCAGTGAACAGCGAGAGGATTTTAAGCAGTATTTACTGAAGCACGAAACCGTAAATTTCACTTTTCGTGGAAAAGACTACCATATCCGAATTGTGGGAGCAGACATTTATCCCCAAGGATTTGCCGCTATCGTCAATCATCTGAGTGATTTTTCAGGGGTCAATATGCTATGCGATATTGGAAACGGCACCATGAATCTGATGTTTGTAAATGACAAAAAGCCAGATCCTCGCCGATGCTTTACGGAGAAATTCGGCACCCAGCAGTGCATTCTCCAAATTCGTGAAAATCTGATGCGGATTCACCACGCAGACCCTCCGGAGGAAATGCTCACCCGTGTGTTGCGGTTCGGAACGGCGGATATTGATGATGGGTATTTAAAAACAATCACCGACACCGCAAAGGAATATGTGGCAGATATTTTCCGTAGGATTCGAGAACACGGCTATGACCCAAAGATGATGAAGCTCCATGTAGTTGGTGGCGGCAGCTGTTTGATCCGCAATTTTGCAGAATATGATGAACGTCGGGTCACCATCCATGGTGATATTTGCGCTACTGCTAAGGGGTATGAACGTATGCTGGAAATGAAGCTTCTGAAAAGCGGCGGAAAAATATGAGTATCAAGCGAATGAGCCTTCGGTTTAACTTAGCAAGGGAAGATGACCGCAAGGCGTGGGAGTATCTGCAAAGTCTTTCGTCGTCCAGAAACAAGGCAGTCATTGAAGCAATCAACCGATTGGAAGAAACGGACGAAGCGCTTGCCGGAGTAATTGAGACGACCATTCGGAATTGTTTCAAGGAAATATCGGTTGTGCAGACCAGGGAGGAAAATCAACCACAGACACTTTCGGAAGAAGAAAACAATCTTCTGGATTCCCTGGAGGATTTCTTTAGAGGATAGCGGCATCCATCCGATGCCGCTTTTTCTAATAAACCCAGAAGCGTTGGCATCACTTTGACATCAACCACTTACAGGAGGAATTTACTATGAGAGCATATTCTAAAAACCAGCTATATGAGAATGGTATTCACATTGACATTTATGTGACCGCTGAGCAAGAGGGGATTTTCAAGGCAACACTTGACTACAAGCGGTGGGGGCGAAACCGTAATGTTCTTGCGTATTTCACATTAGAGGACGGAAGAAAAATAATGGCTTCTGCATGGCAGGACACAGGCTATCTGGGAATCCCCGAAATTCCCATGGGAGCTACGGTCAGGCTCACCTTTCAGAAGGCCAAGAACGGTGTGGCATATCTGAGAAGTATTAAGTAAGAGAAGAGCGTGTCTCATGGTGTAACAAGCAGGGAACTTGTACGGCAAGTTCCAAGAAAGCAGAGGGTCCCGTGCCCTCTGCTGTTTTTGGGGAGCACCCCAATCCCACTTTACGATAGTATCCAATGATTGTCTTTTGGAAATGCTGTTGACAATATAACGGTACGCCGTTATAATAATAACAAAGGCAGGTGAAGTGTATGTTTTTACAGGAACTGATGGAAAAGAAACAGATAACCAAATACCGACTCTCAAAAAGCAGCGGCATTCCCTATATGACCCTCAATGATATTCTCAGCGGCAAGACCCGGCTGGAAAAGTGCAGCGCGGAAACCGTCTATAAGCTGTCCAAAGAATTGGATATTTCCATGGAGGAACTGCTTGCGCCCTACTTTGAGAAGCGGTGCAGCTTTGAATTGTTCAAAAGTAATGTGTGCCACCAGTTAAAGGAATTGGGGGATATTGACTTCATCATTCATACCTTGGAGAACGATGACATCCGCGCCTATTATAACCGCAGATGGTATCCGGAATGCTTCTACCTTCTGGCTATGCTGGACTATGTCAGCCGGATCAATGATGTTCCCCTGTGTGGGGAGTATCAGGACCTGCGGCAGCAATCTCTCAGTGAGGTGCTGTACCCCGCCAGTGTGGTGGCCGCCGCAACGGTTGCCGGGGATGAACGCTCCAAGGAGGATGCACTGCGCAGCGCCATTCCTGAATTCAAGCGTTTCAACATTATAGAAAACGAGGTGCGAAATGTCATCTGAACACATGAATGTTTTCACCAAAGAAAATTTGGATACCTTTTTGAAGGAGCTGGGAAAGGAATACCGCCGCTTAAACGGCAAGTCTATGCCTGCGGAGATTGTGCTGATCGGTGGCGCGGCGATCCTTATCAACTACGGTTTCCGGGATATGACCACGGATGTGGATGCTGTAATCCATGGGGTGTCCGCTATGAAAGATGCCATCAACATTGTAGGCGACCGACATCGGCTGCCCAATGGCTGGCTGAATGCGGACTTCATGAAAACCGGCTCCTATTCCCCCAAGCTGCTGCAATACTCCGTCCGTTACCGGGAGTTTTCCAATGTGCTGACCGTCCGCACTGTATCTGCAGAATATCTCATTGCCATGAAGCTGCGTGCCGGTAGAAAATACAAGAACGACCTTTCTGATGTAATTGGAATTCTTGCTGAGCATGCGCAGCGCGGCGACCCCATCACCATGGAGCGAATCGACACCGCTGTTTGCAATCTTTACGGCGGATGGGAGGAAATCCCGGCAGATTCCGTTTCATTTATCCGGGACACCATGGCCCACGGAGAATTTGAAAAAGCTTACGAATCGGTCCGGGCCGGGGAACGGCAGGCCAAGGAAATCCTGCTGCAATTCCAGGAGGACTATCCCGGTGTGACCAACACGGATAATGTGGATAACATTCTGACGCAACTAAAAAAACGAAAATCTCAGCAGGAAAGATAGTAACGCAATATGGCTTTAGAGCCGATGTGCAGTTTGCGCATCGGCTTTTTTACTGCCCATTTTTAATTAGGAGGACATATGAAGATGAAGAATTGTCGTGTTGAGCTGCGGCTCAGCGCAAAGGAAAAAGCAAAGATGGAGGACATTGCCCAAAAATGCGGACTGTCCTTATCGGAATATCTACGCAAGCGGGGCCTGGGTTTTGCACCCGGGCCTTTCTTGGATGATCGGTTTTTTGAAGCCTATATCAAGCTGTGTCAGATCAGTAATCTGCCGCTGAAACCGGAAACCGAGGCTGCCCTGACAGCAATTTTCCAGGAGGTGGAGAAAAACCTGTTTGTTCCTTGCAAGCAGACGCAGCAAGAAATTATAGAGGAGATAATCGGGGACCCCGCAAAGCCTCCTTTGTGGGGAAAGGAAGATCCCCGGAGTGCTGAACTTTTGCCGCTTGCTGCGAAAGAGAAGGACGGAGGGTGATCTCAAGTGGCAACTACCGGATTCTGGCCGGTAAAGGGCAGCTTAAAATATGTTATTGATTATGCGGAAAACCCGGGCAAAACCACAGATGCCAAGTATCTGGACGATGATCTTGCCCGGGCCCTGGCCTATGTGGGGAACGATGCCAAGACGGACAGGAAGATGTATGCCAGTACCATCAACTGCCCCAAGCATGACCCTTATGGTGCAATGATGGCCACCAAGCGGCAGTTTGGCAAGCTGGGCGGCAATGTTGCTTACCACGGTTACCAAAGCTTCAAGCCCGGTGAGGTGACTCCGGAGGAGGCCCATGCCATCGGCATGGAAACAGCCAAGAGGATGTGGGGTGAGGAATATCAAATTGTCGTCACCACCCATTTGAACACGGATTCCCTGCACAACCACTTCGTGATCAATTCCGTATCCTTCAGGAATGGCAGAAAGTTTCAGAACCATGTATCGGATCATTACCGGCTGAGAGAAATATCGGATGCCATCTGCCGGGAGCGAGGGAAGTCCGTGGTGAAAGGAGCCGCCTTCTACGGCGGTGAGAAGAAGGGGTATTGGGTAAGGCAAAACGGCGGCATGACCCACCGGGATATGTTACGCAGGGATATGAACGAAGCGCTGTCCGCAACTGCCAGCTATGCCTCCTTCTGCCGGTATCTGGAGGCGTTGGGTTATGTGTTCACAAGAGACCGGAACAGCCGGCACCCATCTGTAATTGCCCCCGGCTGGCAGAGGGCAGTGCGGTTGGACAGACTGGGAGAGAAGTATACCATAGATGCCATTTATGACCGGCTGATTGACAATCAGCGGCTTCCGGAACTGTATGTGACCCATTACCCGGTCAGGGGAAGAACGCCCCTGATGGAACTGGAATGGGAGATGAAGCGGCTGAACCGGATGGACGGAATCCGGCTGCTGTTTGAACTGTTTGTAGCCATGCTGAGGCTTTGCACCGGTGATACCCTTCTGGAGAACAAGTCCCTGCCCCTTTCTCCCATGCTGAGAGAAGAGGTCAGAAAACTGGAACAATATGATAAAGATCTGCAGCTCCTTTGCAGGTATCACATCGATACCCCAGAGGAGCTTTCTGCGTTCCGGGAGAAAACCATTGGGAAGATCCACGCCCTGACCCAGGAGCGGAATGGTATCTACAACAAGATCCGCAGAGCAGAAGAGCCGGTGAAGTCAGAACTGAAGGAACAGGCGAAGATAATCAGTCAGAGAATCGCCCCGCTGCGGAAAGAGCTGCGATGCGCTGACCGGATTTGGGAACGGTCCTTACCCGCCGTTCAGAACCTTTTGGAGCAAGAACGCAGATTGGAAAAGGAAGTAGTAAGAAACAAGGAAAGGAGCCAGGTACGATGAAAGAAACAAGACAGGCAGAGCATCTGCCAATCTCACAATTACACCCCTTTGCGGGACATCCCTTTCAGGTGCGGGACAATGAGGAAATGGACGCTCTGGTGGAGAGTATCCAGGCAGGCGGGATTCTCACACCGCTGATGGTACGCCCCTTGGAGGGAAAGGAAAATGCATACGAGGTAATCAGCGGTCATCGCCGGTTACACGCAGCGATCAAGGCAGGGATGGAAACCGTCCCTGCTTTTATTACGCCCATGAACCGGGATGCGGCAGCGATTGCTTTGGTGGACAGCAACCTTCACAGGGAACATATCTTGCCCAGTGAGAAAGCCTTTGCCTACAAGCTGAAATTAGAAGCGCTGAATCACCAAGGTAAAACTTCTGGCCAAGTTGGCCAGAAGTGGAGTAGAGACGGAATGGCAGAGTCAAGCGATGACAGTTCCAGGCAGATTCAACGCTATATCCGCCTGACTAATTTAATTCCTGAAATTCTCCAAAAGGTAGATGACGGGCGGATCGCTTTAACGCCTGCTGTGGAGCTGTCCTATCTCACCCAGCAGGAACAGCAGGATCTGCTGGAAACCATGGAGTGTGAGGTCTGCACTCCGTCATTATCTCAGGCCGTGCAGCTCAAGAAGCTCAGTCAGGCTGGGACTCTGGATGTGGACACCATTGTCACCCTCATGTCCCAGCCAAAAGCCAACCAAGCCGAGAAAATCAGCTTTCGGGTAAATGATCTTCGTAAGTTCTTCCCCAAAAGCTATGACACCGCCCAAATTCAGGAAGCCATCCTGAAATTACTGAACGATTACCAGAAACGCCGCCAGCGGGAACAGTCCCGCTGATGGGAAAATGAAAGGAGCATGAAATATGAATCTGGATATTATGAACATGAAAGAAGCCGTGCAGCGAGCAGCCCAAAACGGCATCCATCTGAGCGAATACACCCTTCGCAGAGCCATCCGCTCCGGGCAGCTGCCTTGCCGAATCGTGGGAAGAACCTACCTGATTTCCTGGGACAATCTGGTGCGATGGCTTAACTGCGTTGACGGCGGCGATAGCTACGAAGCAATGCACAAAACTTAATCCGTACATTTGTCAAATAATCTCCCATGCCCTACCATAAGCATGGGAGATTCTCTTTTGGAAAGGAGTGTGCCCTATGGCATATATTGAACCACAATATGATAACAGTGGGAACATTACCCATTATCGCTTGTTTGCCTCCAACGGCTATAACTATCAGGGAAAGCAGATCCGCAAAACAACAATGTGGTGGCCGCCTGAGAAAAATATGCCGAAACGCAAAATGAAGCAGCAGGCGATGATGGCCGCATATGAATTTGAACAGAAATTAGAGCAAGGCTATCAGGTAGATGACAACCAAACCTTTGCTGACTATGCCCAGTATGTGATGGAACTAAAACAGCGCTCCGGCCTTGCAGCGACAACACTGGAACGGTATCAAGGACTTCTAAGAAGAATCAATCCTGCCATTGGGCATATGAAGCTGAAGGATATTCGTCCCCAACACCTGAATGAATTATACAAGGAGCTCGCAGAGCATGGTATCCGGGAAGATACCCACCGGGCTGTTCCCAGAAAGGTTCTGGCTAAGAAAATAAAGGCTCTGGATATTCCCAAATATCAGATTGCAGAGAAATGTGGAGTATCCCAAACAACGTTAAATGCAGCCATTCGCGGGGATTCCATTCGAACAGAGAATGCCATGGGGATTGCAAATGCTTTGGGATATGATTTCTCGGAACTGTTTACGGAAAAGTTCAATACCACCCCTCTGTCTGATAAAACCATATTGGAGCACCACCGATTGATTTCCACCATTTTCAGTCAGGCGGATAAAGAACTTCTGATTCCCTATAATCCTGCGGCAAAGGCAACACCTCCCAAGGTAAAGAAACACAAGGTAGAAAGCTTTCAGCCGGAGGATATGGAGGATATTATCACCACGCTGCAGAATGCACCCATCAAGTGGAAAACCATGACCTATATTCTGATCGATACCGGCTGCCGCCGTGGCGAGCTGATGGGCCTGCAATGGAAGCACATCGACTTTGACAAGGGAACCATGATGATTGAGCAGGCCCTGCTTTACACCAAGGATAAGGGTGTTTATGTAGGCCCTCCAAAAAACGGACAGCCTCGTGCTATGTGCCTTGCACCCGAAAGCCTGGATATGCTCAAACAGTGGAAGAAAGAGCAGCTACGAATCCGCATGAAAAACGGCCTGATCTGGCAGGACACCGGTTTTATCTTCACCAAAGATGATGGCACAGTCATGCACCCGGACAGCATCACAGATTGGCTGGGCAAATTCAGCAAGGAAGAGGATCTTCCCCATATCCATCCCCACCTGTTCCGCCATACCGCCGCATCTACGCTGATTGCTAACGGCATTGACCTGGTAACCACAGCTGCTGAGATGGGCCATACCGATGCAACTACCACCGCAAAGATCTACGCCCACCAGATAGCCAAAGCCCGCGCCGCAGCCGCCGGCGTCCGGGCAGGTGTGTTTGCAACACTCAGGAAAGCAGAATAGATAGCAAGCGTCCCTGTGAGAATGATTTGAATCATTCTTACAGGGACGCTTTTTTGTTTGTCTGTAAAAAAATATCTGGGATACATCACACTTGACAGATAAGACATATGAGATAGCCCTGGGTATCTGCACACGGTGTCCCACAATGAACTGGGACCTATACCGGCGAAGCCGTCACTGCAGAGCTACTTTATACAGAAGTTTATATTCTGGCTGATACTCCCATAATAGGCGAATCCTTCCAGGTGTGGAACCTGGACCATGCGGAGCGGAAACTGTGGAAACAGCCCCCCAGACTCGGTACTGGAAGCGGTGGCAAAGCTGGTTTCCCCCGAGTGTCGGGAATGGGTTGGTCCTCCGCCTGAACTGGCTGAAGCCATCCAAACGGGAGGCCCTCACCAAGTACATGAATGTCAAGCCCGGCAGACTGCTGGAAGAGTACCATGTGGGCTATGAAAACAAGGCCAGACACTCCGGCTGTAAATGCTACTCTAATACTTGACCACAGTGACACTGAAAAAGTTTACCACTAA
>OVXI01000046.1_pt1 | contig 34832 bp, 28 predicted proteins | sample 1732031 | NCBI WGS metagenome assembly OVXI01 (sample SAMEA4545821, study PRJEB24839) | metagenome | biome: chicken; feature: ceca content | place: Italy | collected 2013-05 | reverse complement strand
CTATCAAGTATCCGACAACCGGATATTAAGATTTACCCGAGCGGACACGTGTCCGCTTTTTTAAAAAAATAATCTCATTTCTGAAAACGGACGCTATTTCAAACCAGCGTCCGTTTTTCAGAATGAGGAAGGGGAATCTGCTGCACAGGTTCCTTTTCCTCATTCTGAAAAGTGTAAGGAGGTGAAGAAAAATGCAAAGACATATTGATGGGCTTGGACGGATTGTTATTCCCAAGGAACTAAGAGATGAACTGCACATTAACCTGCACGATGACCTGGAAATCGCAAAACGCGGTAACGAACTGGTATTGAGCAAGCTTAACAGCAGCTGCATCTTCTGCGGCAGCACGGAAGGTTTGATTTCCCATGGGGCATACAGCATCTGTGATCAGTGCAGAAATGCTATTGTTTCCAAAGAAGAGAAAGAAACGCAGAAGATAAGGATATCGTGATAAAGGAGGAGATAGAGTGACGCGAATAGAGCAAATCTTTGAACTAAGTATCCAGGCTCAGAAGGAACTGTCTGCCTCCAGCAAGAATTGGATGAAGTTTCTGGAAACCGCTTCCCGAATGTATAAATACGGATTTCCAGATCAACTTCTGATTTTCATGCAGCGTCCGGACGCAACAGCTTGTGCCGATTTTCAGACATGGAACAAACAACTGTACCGTTCCATTCGCAAAGGGGCAAAGGGCATTGGACTGCTTGCAATTCAAAACGACCGTGCTGATGTGCATTATGTATTTGATATTGCGGATACAGTTCCTCGTACAAACTCGCCAAACGTAAATTTATGGACGCTGGAAAACCAGCATATGGATGCCGTGCTAAAAGCTTTCGAGCAATATTCAGATGCTCCGGAACTGTTTTCACGCATCGTTGCGGCAACGCAGCACACAGTTGCCAGCTATTGGGATAACAACAAGGAAGAAATACTGAATTCAGTTGAAGATTCTTTCCTGGAGGAGTATGATGAAATTACTCTGAAAGGTCATTTTTGTAATCTTGCAGCCGTAAGCGTCCAATATGCAGTATTGTCCAGATGTGATTTACAGCCCGAAAGATACTTTTCAAGCGAGGATTTTCCGGTTTATGAGTGGAATACTCCTAACGCAATCAGCATCCTTGGTACAGCTACTGCATTTTGTGCAGGCAGCCTGTTAAGGCAGATTGAGCGAACAATAAAGAACTATGAACGTGAAAATGAAAGGAGCAATCACAATGTCATTAGAGGAAATCAGAAACAATATCCAATACGTTCAGCAGGGGGATTATCTCGTGCCGGATCTGAAGGTTCCTCCTCAGCCAGAGAGATCACTGGGCAAATACGGCTTGATGAGACGGAGGTATCTCGAGGAACATCGCCAGATTACATACAACAATCTGCTGCTTACAGGGGAACTGACAGCACATCTCCACGAAGTGGACGAAGCAGCGAACAACCGGCTGGAGCAGCTAATGCCGGATCTGGCAAAAGCGGCGGGCGCGACGGAGCATCTGAAGGCCGAGGACATGATGAAGTGGGTCGGACTGATGAACAACTGCAAGGCACAGGCGGAGGAGATCATCTTCGAGGAACTGATTTACAACTGAGTCTGTTCCCCACTGAAGGGGAACAAATCCAAATGATAGAGAAAGCGGAGAATGTGAAAGCATCCTCCGCTTTTTCGTTTGCTCAGACTGATATTGATCATGTGCTGCGGCTGGGAGGCAATGCTGAGCGGCAGAGAGAGTGCATTGTGGCTGCTTTTGAGAAGCAGAAGTCCAATGCCGAAATTGCGGCCTATCTGCAAACACTCTGTACCGGAGGCAGCGGTGTGGGCTATCTCACTGCCTGGTATGCCGAAGATGGTATCCATCTTTCCCTTAACCGAGCGGCCCGCTATGACAAATTTGCACAGGTCATTTCCTGGGAGAGTGCCGCCGAGCGCATTGGTCAGCTTTTGAAAGAAGGTCAGTTTGCCAGCAATGTGGAGCTGGCCGAGGCCGAAGGCTATGAACGTACCCGCTTGGCAGAAAAGTTGTGGAATCTCTACCACGATTTCAGCGGCAAGGCCAGAGAGGATGGGTATCTTACCTGCCTGTCGAGTATCCGGGGAAACAGCTTCCCACAGGAAACGGAATGGCTTGCAGAGCAGCTGAAAAGCCCGGCGTTTCGCCAGACCTTTACAGAAGAATATACCACCTTCTGGACGGCCTATCAGCAGGATCGGGAGTTACTGCGGTTCCACCACCACAATCTGCAAAAGCTTTTGGAAAACCTGCAAGACCTGTCCCTGCCCCGCATCACCTTTTCCTCTCAGATGACGGAAGTTCCCGTGGTGAAGCAATTTATCACCGAGGACGAGATCGACGCAGCCATGGCCAGAGGCAGCAGCATTGAGGGCGGCAAGGGCCGCATTTTCACCTTTTTCCAGCAATCTCACACCGATCAGGAAAAGGCAGAATTTCTCAAACATGAATACGGCATGGGAGGTCGTTCTCACGCCCTGTCTGGTGCCATGAAAAGCGATGAACAGTACGACGCAAACGGTCTGTGCTACAAGAAAGCGGACTGCCCGGATGTGCATTTCACCTGGGAGAAGGCCGCGAAACGGATCACCGGTCTGATTCAGAATGGCCGCTATCTCACGGAGCAGGAACAGGCTGAGTATGAAAAAATTCAGGAAGAAAAAGCCCTGGCAGACGCGGACGCAATGGAAGCCCAGCAGCCGAACCCGGAAGACAACGTTGACCCCATCGCCATCCGCGAGGCTCTGGCGGAGCGCGGCATTGTAAACGGTCAGCTGGTGGACCCGGAGAAGCTGGACAATGACCCCTTTGTTCAGCAGGTTATGGCCGACGCGGAACAGATTGCGGCCAAGGAAGCCGCAGAACCGGAGCCGGAGCAGAAACAGCCCCAGCAACCCGCGCCTGAAAATTTCCGCATCACAGATGACAGCCTTGGAACAGGCGGTCCGAAGGAAAAGTTCTGGCGCAACACAAAGGCCATTGCTGCACTGAAACAGATTGAGCGGGAGAACCGCCGCGCCACTCCGGAGGAGCAGCACATCCTTTCACAGTATGTTGGATGGGGCGGACTTCCAGATGCCTTTGATCCAGACAAACCGTCATGGGCGGCGGAATATTCCGAGTTGAAAAATCTGCTTACCGAATCGGAATACGCTTCCGCCAGAAGCTCCACACTCAACGCCCACTACACCAGCCCCACTGTCATCAAGGCAATCTATGATGCAGTTGGAACCATGGGATTTCAGACAGGAAATATTCTGGAACCGGCTTGCGGTGTGGGCAACTTCTTCGGTATGCTGCCGGAGAGCATGGCCGGAAGCCGGTTGTATGGCGTTGAGCTGGATTCCATCAGCGGACGAATTGCCAGGCAGCTTTATCCCAAAGCCGACATCACCATATCCGGATTTGAAACGACGGATCGGCGGGATTTCTTCAATCTTGCCATTGGCAATGTCCCCTTCGGCAACTATCAGGTCAACGACAAAGCCTACAACAAGCTGGGATTTTCCATTCACAATTATTTCTTTGCCAAATCGCTTGACCAGGTGCGTCCCGGCGGAATCGTGGCGTTTGTCACCAGCCGGTATACGATGGACGCCAAAGACTCCACCGTGCGCCGGTATCTTGCCCAGCGCGCTGAGCTGCTGGGAGCTATCCGCCTGCCGAACAACGCTTTCCGGGCAACCGCCGGAACCGACGTCGTTTCCGACATTATCTTTCTGCAAAAGCGCGACCGCCGGATTGATATTGCGCCGGAATGGACGCAGACCGGTCAGACTCCGGAAGGCTTCACCGTCAATCAGTATTTTATAGATCACCCGGAGATGGTGCTGGGACAGCCCACGGCGACGAGTACACAATACGGAAAGCAGGACTACACCATTGTCCCCATAGAAGGTTTAAATCTGGCCGAACAGCTTCAGGAAGCTGTTCGGCATATTCATGGGACATACCAGGCTGTGGAACTGGATGAGCAGGAGAGAATAGCGGAAACCGTGATTCCTGCTGACCCGGACACAAGAAACTATTCATTCGCTTTGGTGAACGGAGAAATCTATTTCCGCGAAAACAGCGTCATGATACGAAAAGACGTTGACGCTAAAACAAAAGACCGGATTTGCGGCCTGATAGCGCTGCGCACCTGCGATAGAGAACTTATCGACCTGATGATGGATTACTCTGCTGATGACGCAGCAGTGCAATCCAAGCAGGCGGAATTATCGAAGCTCTACGACAGTTTTGTGGAGCAATACGGACGTATCAATTCCCGCGCAAACGCACAGGCGTTTTCAGCGGACAGCTCTTACTATCTGCTTTGCGGACTGGAAGTGCTGGACGATGACAGAGAATTTGAACGTAAGGCAGATATCTTTACCAAGCGCACCATCCGTCCTCATCAGCCTGTTACATCGGTTGATACCGCGATGGAAGCGCTTACCGTTTCCATCGCGGAAAAAGCCTGCGTGGATATGGATTACATGGCACAGCTCTCCCGAAAGACGCCGGAAGAGTTGGAAAATGAGCTGTCCGGCGTCATTTACCGTGATATCCAGTGTGCGGAGACACCGGAGGACATTCCCCGCGATCTTACGGATCTCTCGCGCTTCCCTCTGGTCACAGCAGACGAATATCTCTCCGGCAATGTGCGCCGCAAGCTGCGTATGGCACAAGCGCTGGCCGATGCTCTCCCTCCCTCTACTCAGAAGAACATAGCGGAAGCCAACGTCAGAGCTTTGCAGGCTGTCCAGCCCAGGGATTTGGATGCTTCTGAAATCGAGGTACGCCTGGGTGCTACCTGGATCGACAAGGAGTACATCCAGCAATTCATGATGGAAACGCTCTCTCCGCCTTCTTATCTCCATAGAACGATCAAAGTATCCTATTCCCCTCACACGGCAGAATGGAACATCTCCGCAAAAACCAGCATCCCCTATAACGATACGGCCGCTTACGTCACCTATGGAACCCAACGTGCCAGCGCCTACCGGCTGTTGGAGGAGGCTCTGAATTTACGGGATATCCGCATTTATGATACCGTGGAGGATGCAAACGGGAAGGAAACCCGCGTTCTCAATGTAAAGGAAACCACACTGGCGGCGCAAAAGCAGGATGCTATCCGGGAAGCCTTCAAAAGCTGGATCTGGAAGGATCCGGAGCGCCGTCGGACTCTGGTACGCCAATATAATGAGCTGATGAATTCCACCCGCCCCCGGGAATACGACGGCAGCAAGATTGTTTTTGCCGGGATGAACCCGGAAATTGAACTCAAAGAGCATCAAAGAAACGCGATTGCCAGAATGCTGTATGGCGGGAATACGTTACTGGCTCATGTGGTGGGAGCAGGCAAAACATTTGAAATGGTAGCCGCCGCCATGGAATCCAAACGTCTGGGACTGTGCCAGAAATCTCTCTTTGCCGTCCCCAACCATTTAACGGAACAATGGAAGGATGAATTCCTGAAATTGTATCCTGCCGCCAATATCCTTGTCACTACCAAGCAGGATTTTGAGCCGGAAAACCGGAAAAAATTCTGCGCCCGAATCGCTACCGGCGACTACGATGCTGTTATCATCGGCCATTCGCAGTTTGAAAAAATTCCCATCAGCCGAGAACGGCAGGAACGCCTGCTCCATGAGCAGATCGACGAGATTACTGAGGGGATTGCTGAGGTACAGGCCAACGGCGGCGAGCATTTCACGGTAAAGCAGCTCGAGCGCACCAGAAAATCCCTGGAAACACGGCTGGAAAAGCTTCAGGCCGAGGGCCGCAAAGATAATGTGGTAACTTTTGAGCAGCTTGGCGTGGATCGGCTGTTTGTGGACGAGGCGCATTCGTTCAAGAATTTGTTCCTCTACACAAAAATGCGGAATGTGGCGGGCCTTTCCACCAGCGACGCCCAAAAGTCCAGCGATATGTTTGCGAAGTGTCGCTATATGGATGAACTGACCGGAAACCGTGGTGTGATTTTCGCCACCGGCACCCCCGTATCGAACAGCATGACCGAACTTTACACCATGCAGCGGTATCTCCAGTATGAGCGCCTGCAAGAACTGGGCATGACTCACTTCGATTGCTGGGCGTCGCGCTTTGGCGAGACAGTAACGGCCCTGGAGCTGGCACCGGAAGGAACCGGATACCGGGCGCGCACCCGCTTCTCCAAGTTTTTCAATTTGCCCGAACTCATGAATTTGTTCAAAGAGGTGGCGGACATCAAGACCGCCGATCAGCTGGATCTGCCTACCCCGGAGGTGGAATACCACACTATTGTGTCTCAGCCTACCGAACAGCAGAAAGAAATCGTACAGATGCTCTCGGAACGTGCATCTAAAGTGCACAGCGGTACGATTGACCCATCTGAGGACAATATGCTCAAAATCACTTCGGATGGCCGCAAGCTGGGACTGGACCAGCGCATTCTCAATCCTTTGCTGCCGGACGAACCCGGCACCAAGGTCAATCAGTGTGTAGACGATATCGTACAGATCTGGCAGAACGGCGCGGCCGACAAGCTGACCCAGCTTGTCTTTTGTGATATCTCCACACCCCAGGCGTCATCGAAAAGAGACGCAGCTGCCTCTGCTACGGATACACCTGTTTTCTCAACCGTCTACGAGGATATCCGGCAAAAACTGATCGCTCAGGGAATTCCTAACGATCAAATTGCTTTTATCCATGACGCCAACTCAGAAGTGAAAAAGAAAGCGTTGTTCCGCAAAGTCCGGGAAGGAAAAGTACGCATCCTGATGGGCAGCACCGCCAAAATGGGAGCCGGAACCAACGTGCAGGATCGATTGATTGCCCTGCACGATCTGGATTGTCCCTGGCGTCCCAGCGATCTGGAACAGCGCAAAGGGCGCATCGAGCGTCAGGGCAATCAAAACAAAAAAGTCCACGTCTATCGGTATGTCACGGAAGGAACTTTTGACGCCTACTTGTGGCAGACGGTGGAAAACAAACAGAAATTCATCAGCCAGATTATGACTTCCAAATCACCGGTCAGAAGCTTTGACGATGTGGACGAAACAGCGCTCAGTTTTGCCGAGATTAAAGCGTTGTGTGCCGGAGACCCCCGTATCAAGGAGCGCATGGATCTGGATGTGGATGTAGCACGGCTAAAGCTGATGAAAGCTGACCACCAGAGCAAACACTATCAGATGGAAGATCGACTCCATATCGTTCTTCCAAAAGAGGAAGCCGAAACCAACCAGACCATTGAAGGATTGAAGCAGGACATTGCCGCACGAGATCAAAGCGATGTGTTTTCCATGCGAATCGGCAAGGCTCTTTATACGGATAAAAAAGCTGCCGGTGAAGCCCTTCTGGAAGCATTGAAAGGCACTTATGCCGACCCTAAAACCATCGGAATGTTCGGCGGCTTTACCATGAAATCCTTTCTGTCATTTGGCAGTACCGTGATGGTTTCCCTGAACGGAAAACTCCACTATAACGTGGAAATGGGCGTGGACGCGAGAGGAAATATCACCAGAATGGAGAACGCTTTGAGGGAGCTGGACACGAAGCTGGAACGAAATCAGGAGCATCTCACCTATTTGCAGCAGGAAAGAATTTCTCTTCAAAGCGAGCTTGAAAAACCGTTCCCCAAAGAAGATGAGTTGAATCGAAAACAAGCGCGCTTGAATCAGCTGACTCTGGAGACAGATATGAAAAATATGCAGCGCTCACAGAGTCAAAAGAAAGAAGATCAATGCCTATGAGAAAAACAGAATCCCCGGTTGAAATAAGAGCACAGCTTTGTGCGATTATTCAAAAAATAGTTGCCGAGGGAAAAACAAAAGAGTATTTTAATTTTATCGCTCGTTTCTACAAATTTTCTGTTTCCAATACTTTGCTGTTGTTTGCACAGGCTCCCCATGCAAGTATGGTGGCCAGCTACGAAGCATGGAAATCCAAAGGCCGTCAGGTTAAAGCAGAGGAAAAAGGAGTTCCGTTTTATTCCCTGGCCAAGTATGCGTCCAGAGTGGAAATCCCCAGGAAGGACAACAATGGGAATCCCGTTCTTGATAAAAACGGAATTCCTGTGATGCAGAAAGTGCGAAAAGAAAAGATCTCCCGTCATATCAGCCATGTTTTTGATATTTCACAAACAGAAGGGAGAGAGCTGCCAGAGCAAACGCATCGGGAAATCAAATTCCAAAATTATGATTCTGCGCTGAATTGTCTGCGCACCATCAGTCCCTGTTCCATTTACATTGAGCCGATTGTCAACAGTCCTGGCATCAATGGATATTGCAGTTTCCACGACCATGCGATTATCATTCAATCGGGGCTTTCGGAAATGCAAACCATAAAAACTGCTCTGCATGAACTTGCAAAGTTTTTGCTTTATCGCTCAGGTGTGGACACCAGATCGGAAATTGAAATTCAGAGTGCTGCCAGCATCCTGGCAAATGCTATCGGTATCAATGTGCAATTTGAATTTCCTAATATGTCCCCTCTTTCCTGGGGAAAATCTCCGGATGAGCTGCTTCGTATTTTTTCTCACATTGGTTCGGCTGTGAAGCAGCCGCTCTATGAGTTGGAAAAATATCAGCTGCAATTTCTGGATGAAATTCGCGCTGTTCCACCACCTGCTGTTCAGGAGGAAGAACAGCTGGAAAAGCTGAACCAACTGTTTCACCATGAAGAAAAGAAGGAGGAAATTACCCTGTGAAAAATTCTTTTGTGGCTCGTTCTCCCCCTATCCCTTGTCTGTGCAAAAACAAAATAGAGGAGTGAAAATATGGAGATGTTTTACAGCGACGAAGAAAAGCGAGTGTTCGAGTTGTTTCCCAATAAATCCAAGGAGGAGCTGATTCCTATTCTGGAAGAAAGCATTGCGGAAGGCGACTTTTATGAGGAAGAGGTTTGCGGTTCTGTGCTGAGAAAAATTAAGATGGAGCTGGCCGGGGAATAACGGGAACACGCAGGCGGGAATGTGCGGAAAGCACACCCGCCTTTTGTTTTCCCCCTGTCAGGTTTCGCGCGCAGCTCCCGATTTTCTCATGAACAAATTATGAACATGCGCGGCGAAGAATATGAACGCTTTATGAATTTGAATAGAGGAAAAAATGAAAAATGTGGGTATTCCCTCCGGGTTATACCGAAAGTTGGATTATCCCGAAACCTTATTTTTCAGCCTGTTTCCATGCTGATTTCGTTCAAAAAATTCGGGATAACTTTTTCTCCCTTTTGAGCTGGTTTCAATACTTTTTCATCAGAAGCTTCCCAACATTCGGGATAATCTTATAGCTTCCCATACATCCATCCTTGATAATAGTTTACAGCAGGAAGTTTACCTGACTATATCAAGGAGGCTGTGCTTATGAAAACACAAAAGCAAACCATTAACGAGATGATCGCCCAGATAATTGCTGAGGCAAGAAAGCTGGGCTACAGCGAAGCAACCATTTGGAGAAATATCACGCCCAAATTTCAGACTGTTGCCGTTTATTATGAAAAAAGAGGCGTATGTTTCTATGACCCGGCAATCACCAGGGAGCTTGTGGATCTTCAGAAAGAACGTCTGGATCGGGAAGAAATCTCCATCCACTACTACAAACGGGTAAAATCGGCGGCAAACCGCTTGGACGAGTTCTATCTGACGGGAACCTTGCATTTAAATATGCCAAAGCATGGGACAAAGTATCCGATCTCGGAGGATAGCGAGAAGCTCATCGACCTTTTCCTGGATTATAAAGGCTATGGCCCGAATACCAGGGACGATGTGGTGTGGGTAGTCCGCAGATACCTGCATTACTTCGAATCTTTAGGGTATGCTTCCCTGGAATGGGTGACGGTAGAACAGGTCCGGGAATTTATCCTGAAAACGGCGGCGGAAGTAAAAACCTCCAGCCTGCATAACATCCTGCTCTATCTGAAACATTTCCACATATTTCTGAAAGAAAGCAGCCTCCCGGCCCCGGATTGTGTTGAGCTTTTCTCCTACCGGGTATATCGGGATATGCCAATCCAAAGCTATGTAACGGATGAGGAGCTGGACCAGATCCTACGGGTGATTGATACAGACAGCGAGATGGGAAAACGGGACCGCGCCATCATCCTCCTTGCGGCAACAACAGGCCTACGGGCCGGAGACCTGATCCGGATAAAGTTGACAGACATTGACTGGCGGAAGGGCGAAATCCGATTTACCCAGAGAAAAACAGGGCGTGTAAGCTATACCCCGCTGGTTAAGGAGGCGGGAGAAGCCTTGCAGGATTATATCCTGAATGCAAGGCCGCGCTCTGAGAGCCCGGAAGTATTTTTGCGCCTGATTGCCCCCAGGACAGGGCTGGCGGATGCGGTCAGCATTGGATGTATGTTTCAGCAATACCAAAGGAAAGCCGGGATTTACCGCCATGCCTTTGATGGGAAAGGGTTCCATGGACTCCGGCGGCGGCTGGCAAAAAAGCTTTTGGTGACGGGAACGCCGCTTACAACCATCACACAGATCCTGGGGCATGACGATCCAAAGTCTGCAAGGCAGTACCTTTCCCTGGATACCCGCAACTTAAAAGAATGCGCCCTTGATTTTAAAGGCATCCCCCTGGAAAGGGGGCTGGAGGGATGAGTGATAAGTTTGCCAGTGGATTTGCACACGATCTGGAAAGTATGATCGCATTGAAACGCGCCCTCGGTTATTCCGAAAACACTTACCTGGAAAGGGCCAAAAGTTTTGACCGCCATTGCTTTGAAGTATATCCTGGCCAGCAGGAGCTTACCCAGGCCATTGTGCTGAACTGGCTGAAGCCAGAACAGGGAAAATCCCCGCAGACCATCCACGGAAAGGCAGCTTTCGTCAGGGCGTTGGGGAAATATCAGAAATCCATAGGGAAAACTTCATATATCCTACCAGACCGGTTTACCGCCGGAGGCACGGTATTCATTCCTTATCTGTTTGGGGATGATGAGCTGGCAGCGCTGTTCCATGAAATCGACTGTTACCGGTATCCACGCGACCCATTCCACCCGCTTCTGCTCCGTACATACTTCCGGATGACTTATACCTGCGGTCTGCGGCCCAACGAAGGACGGAACCTGAAACGGAACGAGGTTGACCTAAACAGCGGAGAAGTGCGGATTATTGAAACAAAATGGCGTAAAAGCAGAACCGTCGTAATGTCTGAGGACATGCTTTCCCTTGCAAGGTCTTATGCCGGCATCCGGGATGCCGCGTTTCCGGGAAGCGCATATTTCTTTCCCGCGCCGGATGGCGGCCCTTATTCGGCCCAGAAGATACAGGGGAAATTTAAGTGGTTCTTTGCCCGCACAAAACCGGGAATCCCAAAAGACCTTCTTCCTGCCGTCCGGGTATATGACCTCCGCCACCGGTTCGCAACAGCTGTCCTGAACCGCTGGCTGGATGAAAAGAAAGAACTTTCCTCACGGCTCCCTTATCTGCAGACATACATGGGCCATAAGGATTGGGAGGCAACCGCGTACTATATCCATCTGCTTCCGGAAAAACTGGTGAAATCAGCCGGGATTGACTGGGAAGCCATGAACCATCTGATTCCGAGGGTAGAGCTATGGGAAAAGTAAAAGACGAGCAGCTGTTCAGCCTGCTGAGGGATTTTCTCCTGATCTACCTGCCAAACCAGCGGCACGCCAGCAGCAATACCGTAAAAGCATACCGCACTGCGTGGAACCAGCTTTTGAAATATATAGCGGGACAGAAAAAGATTCCCATGATGTCGGTTACATTTGGGATGATCCGTTATGAAATGGTAGTGGCATACCTGGACTGGCTTTCAGAAGAAAAAGGCGTAGGCCCTGCTACCCGGAATAACAGACTGGCCGCCATACGAGCATTTATTACTTACGCTTCTGCCTGCAAGCCGGAGTATATCAGTTTGTCCAGTGAACTGGCAGCGATTAAGATTCAGAAAAAGGAGCGTTTCCGGGAGGTGGACTATATGTCCGAAGCTGCGGTCAAGGCTCTGTTTGCGGCACCTGATACTCGCACAAAAATGGGACTGCGGGATCAATTCCTGATGATCTTTCTTTATGACACAGGCGCAAGGATTCAGGAGGCCCTGGATGTGAAAATCTGTGACCTGCGGATTGATAAAACCCCGACTGTGACGCTTCATGGAAAGGGCGGCAAGATCCGGGTAGTCCCCTTGATGAAGGATACGGTACAACATCTGGATAACTACATGGGTGTATTTCATAAAGGAGAAAGTGTCTTTTCAACGGAATGGCTTTTTTATGTAGAGCGAAAAGGTTCCCGCAGCGCAATGTGTGATGATACGGCAAGGCTCCGCATCCAAAAGTATGCGGAACTGGCAAGGGAAACCTGCCCCGATGTGCCGGAACGGGTTCACCCTCATTTGTGGAGACATACCAGGGCAATGCACTTATACCAGCATGGAATGGATCTGACAATGATTTCCCAGTGGCTGGGGCACAAGCAGGTTGAAACAACGTTAATCTACGCTTATGCGGATACGGAAGCCAAGCGGAAAGCGATTGAAAAAGCCATGGGTACAGGCCTTGCCGGTACGGAATCAGTGAATTACACGGTTAGCGATGAAGATATGCTAAGACGGCTCTACGGTCTGTGATGCAGGAAAAAAGATTATCCCGAATTTTAGGAATATATCGTTCCAATCCCAGCGGAAGTGTCTTAAAAGTATGGAAAAGTTATCCCGAATCTTTTTATAAAAAGCTGGTGAATAAGCGGTTTTTTCTGAAGATTCGGGATAATCCAACTTTCGGTATAACCAATCTGTGAAAATAATAAAGTTGAGGAAAAATGAAAAGGTACGTTAGCGTAGTATGCTGACGTACCTTTTTTGTATGATCATATTTTCAATTATCTCTTTTGCAAATCGCACAGAGCCAACCTTTCTCATTTTGCTCTACTTGAATTTTTGAAAATCCAGCATTTTTCAATGCTTTCTCAATCTGCTCGGAAGTATAAATTGTCATGCCGTGGATTATATCTGTCCATTTTTCGTCCTTTGTATTTTTCCCATTGGATTCATTGCATATCAGGAAAGTTCCTCCATTTTTAAGCACACGATATACTTGCTGAAAAGCAACTTGAATACCGGGCCAAAAGTAGATTGTTTCAAAGGCAGTTACCAAGTGAAAAGTGTTTTCTGAAAACGGCAGATTCATAACATTGCCTTGCAAAACTTCGCATCGGCCTTCCTGAATTGCTGCCCGATTAAGTTTTTTCGACTTCTGAACACTAACTTCGGAGTAGTCAACGCCAGTTATGTGTCCATTTGAACTTTTTCCCAAAAGGCGTTTGAGGTTAGCCCCTCCACCGCAGCCAATATCCAGACAGAAATCATCGTCGCGGATTTTTATGTGCGTCAAGCCCCATTCTGCAAGTGCGGCATGGCCGGTGTTCATCATATTGACCATGATCTTCCCGGCGAATCCTTTTGGTTTGCAGGTGTTTTGAAAGAAAGACATATTTTTTCTCCTAATTTAACATGATGCGAAAGATTGGCAAGTGCCGATTCTCCGAAGTTTTCCCGCAGAGTAGGAACTTAAATTTCTCCGGGCGTAACGCCATATCTTTTTTTAAAAGCGTCGATAAAATGGCTTGCGTTGGTATATCCTACCATCCATACCACGTCTTTTACCTTGTACTTTCCGCTTTGCAGCAGGCGGTAGGCCATCTCCATTCGTTTTTCCACGATGTATTCATAAACCGTGCAATTAAAACAGATTTTGAACCCCTGTTTCAATTTGGTTTCGCTCAAAAAACATTGTTCGGCAATCTGTGCGATTGTCAAAGGATGGAGGAAATGATTGTCGATAATTTCCCTCGCTTTCATCAAGCATCGGTAATCTTCTCTGGAAATATCTTTGGTATTTTTCTGCTTGCCAATCGCTTCATCACAAAACAAAGACAGCAGTTCTAAAACCTTTCCTTCCAGATACAACTTGCGCAGCTTCCGCTCGGGCGGGCAGTCCAACAACTGCTGTAAAACAAGGCGTATCTCCGGTGTGGTGGAAAATACATGGGTACAAATCTTATCATCCCGCCGAATTAAATGCGCTGCTTCCAAATCTTCTGACAGTGAGGGAAAACGCTCCTGCTCTAATGAAATACTCAATGTACGGTAAGGCTGCTCGGAACTGAAATGGCTTACACATTTGGAAAATGTGCCGCATTGCAAGCTGCACTGTGTTGGGGAAAGCTGATAATGCTCGCCGCGCTTTTCCTGATAATCCCATTCGCAGATCCCATTCATACAGAAGGAAAGCTGAAAGAGGCTCCGCTTTGAATATTCTTCACACAATTCCGTTTCCTGCTTAAAGTCCATTTCAGACTGCACCAAAAACAGCCCTTTGGATAACTCCTGCATCCCCACAAAACCATCGGCAACCTGTTTTGTGAGATCAAAGCAGTTGCCGGTTTGCTTATGCCCTACGGTACCCGAAAGGCCGGAAACCTGAAAAGAGTGAGGCATGTATTCGGGTGCGGACCATTGTAAAAGCATAATGCCGTACTCCTTTCTTAAAACTATCAGTTAGCTAAAGCTAACCATATAATATCACATTTATCTGCTGAAATCAAGTTATCCATAAAACAGATTTGCCGGATTGGGGTATAAAACTGCCGGATTCGGTCACAAAAGCGCAAATAGTTTTGCTACACTAAACTGTGTTTGGAAAACAACACGGAAAGGCGGGTAAATGTATATGCGAAAAGAAAATGGCAAGAGAGAGTCCCCCTATAAAGGAATCCTCAAATTTGCCGACGAAAAGAAACCGCAGCTATCATTTGCCGTTGTCCTGTCTGTTTTATCTTCTGCTTTTGGTATTGTTCCATATATCGCTGTGGCGGTTTTACTACAAAAGGCACTGGAAAACAGTCTGACAACGGGTTGGGCAATCCTCTTGCCGGTCATCGCTCTGTGCGGGTATCTTTTGAAGCATACCCTTTATGCGAAATCAACGCTTTGCTCCCATAAGGTAGCTTACGAAATCATCAAAAATATTCGTACTACAATCATGAAGAAAATGTCCAAGGTATCTATGGGAACGATTCAAGGCAAATCTTCCGGTGAGTTTAAGCAGCTTGTGATCGACGATGCGGAAAGGCTGGAAGGACCGCTGGCTCATGCTATCCCCGAGATGACCGCGAGCATACTTGTCCCGATTTTTGTCATCTTATATTTGCTGGTGATTGACTGGCGTATGGCATTGGCCGCTTTGGTTTCAGCTATTTTGGGAAACCTGATCTATTATGGCATGATGTTTGGCCGTGGCGAAGTGATGAAGGAATACATGATGTCCAATGCCAATATGAACGCAACCATTGTGGAATATGTCAATGGTATGGAGGTCATCAAAGCATTTAATCAGACTGCTTCCTCAATGGGGCGGTTCCAGTCGGCGGTCTTAAAGGTGCGAGACATCACGACAAAGTGGTATAAACACTGTTGGCCGTTTATGAGTATCAGCCAAGCGATTCTGCCTTCCTCTATCGCCTTTGTTTTGCCTGTCGGAATGGCTCTTATTTCAGGCGGTGCAGTTAGTCTTGCCGAACTGATTGTTTGTATTCTTCTCTCTATGGCAATCGTTGGTTCCCTGCAAAACTTTACCGAGTTTTGGGAAAGTTTTGCCGTTATCTCCGAAGTGCAGCCCCGTATTCAGGCGCTTCTTGATATGGAAGAATTGTCGGAACCGGCACAGCCGAAGCGCACGGACAAAGCCGACGTGCAGATGAAGGATGTTCATTTCGGCTATGGCGACAGCGAGATCATTCACGGTATTTCTTTCACAGCAAAGGCCGGAAGCGTAACTGCCTTTGTGGGGCCTTCCGGTTCGGGTAAATCAACCTTAGCCAAACTGATCGCCCGGTTTTGGGATGTCGATGCAGGCGCAGTTTTAGTAGGCGGGATTGATATTCGGGAGATGTCCCTTACCGACTTAACAGAGAAGATCAGCTATGTATCGCAGGACAACTTTCTGTTCAATATGAGTCTGCGCGATAATATCCGCATTGGTAAACCGGAGGCTACTGATAAGGAAGTGGAATGGGCGGCAGCACAGGCCGGGTGCGATGAATTTATTTCACGTTTCCCCCAAGGGTACGATACCAATGCCGGTGACGCCGGGGCAAGGCTTTCCGGTGGCGAGCGCCAGCGCCTTGCCATAGCGCGGGCAATCCTCAAAAATGCGCCTATCGTGATTTTAGATGAAGCCACCGCCTTCACAGACCCGGAGAATGAAGATAAATTGCAGCGTTCCATTGATAAGCTGACAAAGGGGAAAACTCTGATTGTCATTGCGCACCGGCTCTCTACCATTATGTATGCCGACCAGATTTTAGTGTTGGAAAACGGACAGATTACCGCACAGGGAACCCATGAGCAGCTTCTAACCCATTCCGAAACCTATCTGGATATGTGGAAAGCTCATATCAGCGCAATGGACTGGAGTATGAATCAGGAGGTGAGTGAATTATGCTGAAAATCATCCGGCGCGTACTGCGTTTAAGCGGAAACTTATCGAAACGGATTTGGGGCAGCTTTATCTGTGGCTTTCTGGAATCCATGTTCGGCCTGCTGCCAATCGCCGCCGTCTTTCTTGTCCTGATAGAATTGCAGAACGGTCAACCGATTACAGGACAAACATGGGGTATTGTTATCGGCTTGATTGCAGGAGGTTTAATCCTGCGCATGATTTTCAAATATCTGGTTTACCGGCTGCAAAGTACGGCAGGCTTTGAGTTTGTAGCCAGAGAACGGATTGCATTGGGCGACCGGCTGCGGAATGTGCCGATGGGCTTTTTCCATGATAACAGTGTCGGAGACATTACGGCGACTGTTACAACGGATTTGAACTTTCTCGAGAACTACTCTATGCACATTCTTGATAAGGTTACAACCGGCGTTTTGAGTATGATTGTCATGGCGGGTTGTATTTTAGCCTTTGACTGGCGTATCGGTTTGATTTTCGTGGCAGGCATCCTTCTTTCCTTCCCAATCTACAGCCACATGCAGAAAAAAGGAAAGGCGCTCTCTGCAAAGCGGCAGAAAATCCAATCCGAAGCAGTTGCGGCCACATTGGAATACGTGCAAGGTATTTCCGTTGTAAAATCCTTCAATATGTGCGACAAAAATCTGAGCGATATTGAGGATGCCTATGAGAGCAATGCGGCTGCCTCTTATGGGGTGGAGCGTGTATTTACCCCGCTCAATATGACCTATTCGATGGTGTTCCGTATTTCGGCCTGCATGATTATGCTGTGCGCGGGAATCCTCGCTGTTGGCGGCGACCTGTCTTTCGCTAATCTCGCCGTTATTCTGATCGCTTCCTTTACCATCTTCAATCCGATTGAGGTTATGGGCCAGATGACGACAATGATTCGGACAATGGACGCTGCCCTTGACCGGGTAGAGCGTATCAAACAGGCAAAAAAAATTGATGAAAACGGTAGGGACATCCCTTTGGATTCCTTTGACATTGGCTTCGAGCATGTGTCCTTTGCTTATGAGAATGGCAATCCAATTTTGAAGGATGTGAGTTTTTCCATTCCACAGGGCAGCATGACTGCGATTGTCGGTCCCTCTGGAGGCGGCAAAACCACCATTACAAGGCTGATCGCCCGGTTTTGGGATGTGCAGGAAGGCAGCATTACCATAGGCGGCCACGATGTCAAAGAGTTTACCTGTGACAGCCTCTTGAAGAATATGAGCATGGTATTTCAAAATGTGTATCTGTTCCACGATACTATTGAGAACAATATTAAGTTTGGCTGCCCGGACGCAACCCATGAGCAAGTGGTAGAAGCGGCAAAGAAAGCCTGCTGCCACGATTTTATCTCTGCTCTGCCACAAGGATATGACACGGTAATTGGCGAAGGCGGCTCCACCCTGTCCGGTGGAGAAAAGCAGCGGATCTCCATCGCCCGCGCCATGCTCAAGGACGCGCCGATTATCCTGCTTGACGAGGCAACCGCCAGCGTTGACCCGGAAAACGAGGTGCATTTGCAACAGGCCATCAGCGCTTTGGTAAAAAATAAGACGCTGATTGTCATTGCGCACCGGCTGTCCACGATTCGGGATGCCGATCAGATTTTGGTGGTGAATAACGGAAAAATTGTAGAAAAAGGCGTTCACGCTGAACTGATACAACAAAAAGGAATCTATCAAAAATTCTGGAATATCCGGCAGAAAGCGCGGAACTGGAAACTTGCACAGTAATTTATGCACTGCGGCGGGCGATATGCCGCCTGCCGCAGTTACTTCGACACAATGGTTAGCTTTGATTAACCGGAAAGGAGGGAAACGGTGAAATCTCATTGGATAAAACGAATCGTGCGGCTGCTGGTTCTGCTCTTTGGCGTAAGCATCCTGTGCTTTATCCTGACTGCATTATCCAGTACAGACCCAGCCACTTATCTTGTGCGCCGTGGAAATCTCTCTCCTACACCGGAAGTGATTGAACAGGTACGCGCGGAACTTGGTTTGGATCAGCCGCTTCCGATTCGGTATTTGAACTGGATCGGCGGTGTCTTTCGCGGCGACTTTGGGGAATCTATTTTTTCAACAAACGAGGTGGCTGCGGATTTGGCAGCCTACTTCCCGCAAACGCTGCAATTAGTTTTTCTGTCGTTAGCTGAAATTATCGTGTTTTCAATTCTGCTTGGCGTTTTATGCGCGGCCAAAAAGAACAAGCTGACGGACCATATCATGCGGATTGTTTCGCTGTTTGGAATTTGTGTTCCTCCGTTCTGGCTCGGTTTTTTGCTGTTGATTGGCTTCGCTGTGGAAATCCCGATTTTCAGCGTAACGCCTGCATCGGGGATTATGGGATTGATATTGCCATCCATTACCTTATCTTTTCCTGTGATTTGCTCGACTGTACGGGTATTTCGCGCTTCACTGCTGGAAGAAATGCACCGTGATTATGTGAGCTTTGCCCGTGCCAACGGGATGACGGTAAACAGGATCCTCTGGAAGAAGGTATTCCGCAATGCCCTGCCGCCCGTCATCACCCTGTTCTGCCAGTATGTAAGCTATCTGATTGCTGGAAGCGCCGTGGTGGAAAAGGTCTTTTCTATCAAAGGTGTGGGCAACTACCTGATGAACTGTATTGTGGCCGCTGATGCCAATGCGATTGGCGCTTGTATGCTGATTATCGCCGCGCTGTATCTTCTGGCCGAACTGTTTGGCGAAATACTCAACCACTTGCTATGCCCGTGGAGAAAGGAGGAAAGCGATGCTGCGTAAAATATGGAGAAATCCGCAGGCGGTCATCGGGCTTGGCCTGATTGTGCTGATCTGCGCCGTTGCAATTCTCGCACCGCTTTTGGCTCCCCATGCGCCGGACGAGGTGAATCCACTGATGAAATATCAAGCGCCGAGCGCCGATTATCCCCTTGGAACCGATCAGCTTGGGCGGTGTGAATTATCCCGCTTGCTTTATGGTGCAAGAGCATCCCTTGGGCTGGCGCTTCCCATTTTGATTCTGTTGGGAGGGATTGGTTTAATCCTTGGAATGATGACAGCGTGTATCGGCGGCTGGTTTGACCGTGTTGTGACAGGAATCAGCCAGGTATTTATCGCTTTCCCCACGCTCATTATCGCAGTGGCGATTATCGGCGTTTTGGGAAATGGCCTGCAAAATATTATTTGGGCGGTTGTCATCTCCATGTGGGCGCGGTTTATGCAGCTTATTCGCACCTATGCCAAAACGGAACTTGGGCGGGATTACATTGTCGCCGCGAGGGTGTCCGGCTGTGGAATGTGGCAGCTTATTGTTCACCATTTAATTCCCAATATCCTTCCGCAGTTTTTGGTGTATTTTTCAACGGGCGTAGCTTCGGCCATCCTCACGGTTTCCAGCTTTTCGTTTCTCGGCCTTGGTCTGCCCAGCGGAACGGCTGAATGGGGCGCAATGCTGGAGGAAGCGCAGATGGCGTTGTATTCCCACCCGGAACTGCTCATTTACCCCGGTATCTGCATTTTCATTGCCGCCGCAGGCTTCAATCTGTTTGGCGAGGCGCTTAGGGACATTCTTCAGCCGCAGGAGGATGTGCTATGAGCAAAAAGCTGTTACAGGTAGAACATCTTAGCATTGCGCTTAAAAATCCATATCAGGATTTGGTGAAGGACATCAGTTTTTCGTTGGAGGAAGCGGGTGCAGTTATCCTTTTAGGCCAATCAGGAAGCGGAAAAACGATGACCTGCCGGGCAATTTTGGGGCTGCTTAACAGCAGCGCCTTCCAAGTGAATGGCGAAATCTTTTTTGATAACAGATCGCTTTTACAGCTAAAGGAAAAAGAACGGGCGCTGTACTATGGCAGCCAGATTGCCTTTGTGCCGCAAAATCCGATGACTGCGCTGGATCCATCACGGAAAATTGGCGTTCAAATGGCCGAATTTCTTAGCCTCCATCGAGACTTGAAGAAAAAGGAAGCCCTTTCTCTTTACGAACAGGCGATGGCTCGGGCAGGGCTTAGTGATACAAAAAGGATTTTAAGCAGCAGGCCGTATCAGCTTTCGGGCGGTATGCTCCAGCGCTGCCTCATTGCCCTTGTGATTGCCGGTAACGCAAAGCTGGTGATTGCCGATGAACCGACTACCGCTTTAGACGCGATTCACAGGGACAAAGCAGTTGAGCAATTTTTGCATCTACAGGAGCAAGGCTGCGCCCTTTTGATTGTGACCCATGATTTTGACGTTGCCCGGCATATCGGCGGCCATGTCCTGATTATGAAGGAAGGCCGGAGGGTGGAACAGGGCAGCGCCATAGAGGTTTTGCAGAATCCGAAAGCCGGTTATACGAGAGAACTGATTGAAGCAATCCACTTGGGATGGGGGTGAGTATATGCTGGAGGTGAAAAATGTAAGCAAACAGTATAGAGGCGAAGATAAGCTGCTGTTTGACGCGGTTTCCGATGTGAGTCTGTCTATGGAAGATCACTGCATCTATGCTTTGGTGGGAGAAAGCGGCTGTGGAAAGAGTACCTTGTCGCGGTTGATTTTAGGGTTGGAATCTTCTTCATCCGGTCAAATTCTACTGGATGGAAAACCAATTTCCCGCAAAGGGGCAAGGCGGCGAAAAGAAACGGCAAAAGCGATCCAACTTGTTTTACAGGATGGAAAAAGCGCTCTTGACCCCCATTTTACGGTTTATCAGGCGATTGCCGAGCCAATCCGAAATCTGCTGGACTTGTCGAAGGATAAAGAGCAGGCCAGAGTTTATGAACTGCTTGACCGCATGGGCCTGCCCAAAGAAGCGGCAAAAAAGAAAACGGGCGAACTTTCCGGCGGGCAGCAAAAGCGCGTAGGGATTGCCCGTGCTCTGGCTGTTTCCCCACGCTATATCGTCTTTGACGAATCCATCAGTGGTTTGGATGTCATTCTGCGTAAAAATATTTTAGAATTGCTAAAAAAAGTTCAGGAGGAAGAACAATGCAGTTATCTTTTCATTACCCATGAGATCGATGCGGCGCTTTATCTCGCGGACGAAATTCATGTGATGCAAAACGGGGAACTGATTGAAAGCTGCCGGTGGAATGGGAATCTGGATGTATTCAAAAATTCCTATACCAAACAGCTTTTACAGGCTTCCCACTTGATTTGAAACAGGTATATGCACCCTTTAGGGTGTGATATATACAAAAAAACGAAAGGACGGTTTATTTTATGAAACTAAAGTCATTTGCTGCGCTGATGATGGCTGGCGTTATGGCGCTCGGCCTTTGCGCCTGCAACAGTGAGGCACCCGATACTTCCGGTTCTGATACTACTCCGGTAAGCATCTCAACAACAGAAAGCTGGGATTTTTCCACCGGCTTCTATCCGGCGATGTCTCCCGCCACTTCCAACGGTACTTACGGATTCACCTACTATGCCCGTAACTGCTATGATACGCTCGTTGTTCGGGAAGGCGGTGAATTTAAGGCAGGGTTGGCCGAAACGTGGGACATCAGTGATGATGGACTGACCTATACTTTCCACCTGAAAGAAGGCGTAAAGTTTTCGGATGGTGCTGACCTCAATGCGGAAGCAGTAAAAACCAGCTTAGAGGCGGCATTCTCCAATTTGGGAGCATATATTGCATCTTTTGGCAAGATTGGAACACTCACGGAGTCGATTGAAGTGGTGGACGAACATACCGTGGCAATTCACCTTACCACTCCTTATTATGGTGTTTTGAACGACCTCGCCATGTGCAACCCAATGGGAATCGTATCGCCCAATGCGTTTAATGAGGATTTGACAACTAAAGAAGAACTGCTGACCCAGACAATGGGGACTGGCCCCTATATGTATGCCGGGGACGGTGACGGAACCTCTTATACTTTCGTCCGCAATCCCAATTATTGGGGAGAACAGCCTGATGTGGACGAATTTACCGTAAAAGTGATCGCGGATCCCGATGCTGCAATTCTCGCTCTGCGCAATGGCGAAGTGGATCTGCTTGCGGGTACATCCCGTTTGAGCTTTGCTGGTTATACCGAACTTTCCTCTGCGGATGGAATTGGCACCGTATTGGATGACAGCATTTCCAACAGCCGTTTTATCGGCTTCAATACACAGGAGGCTCCGTTTAACGATGCCGCTGTCCGGCAGGCGGTGGCCTATGCGATTGATAAGGAAACGATCAGCGACAGTGTATTCTCCGGTCTTGAAACAGCTTCGGAACAGTTGCTGGATACCTCTCTACCGTATTGCGATGTAGAAGCCACTACATACAGCTACAATGCAGATAAAGCAAAAGAATTGCTGGAAAGCGCCGGTTGGGTAGACAGTGATGGCGATGGCATCCGCGAAAAAGATGGCGCAAAATTGAGTGTTACGCTGGATTATATCACCAATCAGGGAACAATGGACGATGCGGCGCTTGTAATTGCTCAGGAATTGGGTGAAGTAGGGTTTGAAGTAACGCCTCGCGGTTCGGATAATATGACGTGGTTTACGCAGGTTTCTACCGATTTTGATTTCTCGCTCCACACAACCTACGGCGGTTACTATGACCCGTTCCTCACCATGACGAATATGAACCCGGAAATGATGTCCGACCCGATTTTGTGGCAGGTTGCCCTTACTATGGAAAATGGCACGGACACCATTAAAGAGCTGGACAGCACCGCTGATTTGGACCGTGTGCAGGAAATCTATAGCGAGGTGCTTACCTTTGCGGCAGATCAAGCCGTACTGGTTCCGTTTACCTCTGCGCATCAGTATGCCGCCTTTAACAGCGACAAGATTGATTCGTTCAGCTTTGGCAGCGACCAGTTGTTCATTGAAATCGCCAATGTAAAGGCGAAATAACGGTAGTGAACACGAAGAATGTTCTGGAAGGGAGGTGTGCCAATGGCTTTGACACCAGCGATGGAGGATTATCTGGAGGCTATCTTAATGATAAAACAGCAGCACGGTTATGTTCGATGCGTAGATGTCGCAGAGCAGTTGGGGGTAAAAAAGCCTTCCGTAAGCCGGGCAGTCAAGGAACTCATAAAATCCGGCCATCTTGTTAAAAATGCTGACGGTACACTTTCCCTAACGGAACTAGGATTGCAGATTGCCGAACAGATTTACGAAAAGCACCTGTTTTTCACAAAGCAACTTATATTGGCTGGCGTGGATCCCGAAACCGCAGAGCAGGATGCTTGCGGCATTGAACACGCAGTTAGTTCAGAATCGTTTCAAAAATTAAAGAAAGCATTTGATGACGGTTAGGTGGTGGTGATATGGGAAATTAGCCGTGTTGGATTTAGAGGATTCTGGCAGACAAATAGGCAAAAAACTGCTTTCCCTGCTTTCCCCGAATCAAAAGAAGGAGTTGGCTCAATTTGTTCGTGACTATGAGGCTGGCGATATTCCGGCTGATCTTCCATATACAACGCACTTTCGAGGCCAGTATTTTACTCCATTACAGGTGGATCAGCCATTAACAGAAATCCGGGAAGGTGATTTATATTTCTGTTTAGAGCAACGCCTTGTGATGGTGCAAGGCAATGTGATTCCTCTGACAGTCAAAGAATTTGAAATCTTCTCCTTGCTTATCTTAAATCCAAAACGAGTATTCACCTATGAAATGCTTATGGATCTGGTATGGAAAGAAGATTATACTTACTATTCACGGAAAGCGGTAAACAACCATGTAAGCAATCTACGGAGAAAATTGAGGGTTTCCCCTGATCTGCCGGACTATGTAAAAAGCGTCTACGGTATCGGCTATAAGTTTGAAGAAAAATAGAAAGGTGAGGAAGTGTATAAACGCTGCCTCACCTTGTTTTATCTCTAATGTCTCTGAAATGCTTCTATGGGTAATTTCCCTCTTGACAGAACCCGCCTCTCGAGATAAAATATAACAGTGATATATAACAGCGTTATAAGGAGACGAAGAAAATAGACGGCAATCTGACAACCTTAGAACGTATCCACCAGGCCGCAAAAGCAGAGTTTTTAGAAAAAGGGTACAAAGACGCTTCCTTGCGGAATATTGTGAAATCCGTGGGAATGACTACCGGAGCCTTTTATGGCTATTACAAAAGCAAAGAAGAATTGTTCGAGGCTTTGGTAGGCGAGCATTATGCGTACCTGCTTGGCTGTTTTCAAAAAGCGCAGAAGGAATTTGCCGATCTCCCCCACGAGCAACAGCCGGAGGTTATGGGAGACATTTCCGGCGCTTGCATGTTTGATATGCTCCACTACGCTTATGAACATCTTGAGGAATGTAAGCTCATCCTCTGCTGCTCGGAAGGGACAAAATTTTCCGGCCTTATTGATGAAATGGTGGAAATTGAGGCAGCGGCAACCCATGCCTATCAAGAAGTCTTGCAGGAGCTTGGGCGGCCTTCTCCCCAGATTGACCCCGCGCTGGAGCATATCCTGATTACCGGCATGTTCCACACCTTTTTTGAATTGGTGATTCACGAGATGCCGCTTCAAAACGCAGAAAATTATGTGAAGGAAATGCGGGCTTTCTATACAGCCGGATGGATGAAAATTATGGGGCAGTAATGCCCTGTAATTTTTGCTCATAGGTTAGCGATAACTAACTTATACGGATATAAGAAGGACGCGCTTGTGTTCTCTTTATCATAGATGAAATAAAGAAAAGGAGGAATCTTCTTTGAAAAAACAATCCAATCTGTCACGCCTGCTACAGATTGCAGGCAACCACAAATACCTGACTTACGCTTCCTGGGTGCTTTCGGCCATCAGCGCCCTCATAGCGTTAGTGCCTTTCTACTATATCTGGAAGGTCATGCAGGAAGTGTTGGCAGTTGCGCCGGATTTCAGCCATGCGCAAAACCTGACCCGTAACGGCTGGATGGCGGTGCTGTTCGCAGTGATCGCGGTGTTGGTCTACATAGGCGCTCTGATGTGTTCCCACAAAGGGGCGTTCCGCATTGCCACCAACCTGCGCCTACAAACGATGGAGCATATTGTAAAGCTGCCGCTGGGGTTTGCAGAGCAATTCGGCAGCGGCAGGCTGCGCAAGATCGTCAATGAATCCAGCGCCGCCACCGAAACCTATCTGGCGCATCAGCTTCCCGACCGTGCCAATGCCATTGCGACGCCATGCGGCCTTTTGGTTCTGCTACTGGTGTTCGACTGGCGGCTGGGACTTTTGAGCCTTGTGCCGGTAGTGCTGGGCTTTCTGATTATGATGACGATGACCGGAAAGAAAATGCAGGAAAAAATGAAAGAATACCAAAACGCTCTCGATGATATGTCCAATGAAGCGGTAGAGTATGTACGGGGGATTCCCGTTGTAAAAACCTTCGGTCAGACCATATTCTCCTTCAAAAAATTCAAGGATTCCATCGATCGGTATAAAGTGTGGGTGATTGCCTATACCAAGCAGCTCCGAGCACCCATGATGTTCTATACGGCAGCCATCAACGGCGTCTTTGCCGCGCTGATTGCCGGTGCGCTGATTTTTACCCAAGGCGGCGTTACCAAGGATTTCCTGCTGGATTTAATGTTCTACATCATCATCACGCCCATCATCTCCGTCACCCTTACCCGTATCATGTTTCAGAGCGAAAATGCCATGATCGTAGACGATGCCCTGCATAGAATCGACAGCGTATTGAATTTGAACCCTCTTGCAGAAGCAGCACAGCCGGAACACCCAAACGGCGCTTCGGTACAGCTTAACCATGTTCATTTCAGTTATGATGGAAAAAACGAGGTCATCAAGGATATTTCCCTTTCCATTCCCGCAGGGCAGACGGTGGCCTTTGTGGGACCTTCCGGCGGTGGCAAGACCACGCTTGCCAATCTGATCTGCCGGTTCTTTGACCCGCAAGACGGGCAGGTGAAAATTGGCGGCGTGAATGTGAAGCACATCGCCAAAGAGGAACTAATGAATACAGTTTCTTTTGTATTCCAGAACAGCCGCCTAATCAAAGCCTCGATTTTGGAAAATGTGCGTATGGGCAAACCGGATGCTACCCGCGAAGAAATCATGGCTGCCCTCCACAATGCCCAGTGTGACGATATTCTGGAAAAGCTGCCCCAAGGCGCAGACACCGTGATCGGGACAAAAGGTGTGTACCTTTCCGGTGGCGAACAACAGCGGATTGCCATCGCCCGCGTGATGTTGAAAAATGCGCCTGTCGTAATTTTAGACGAGGCCACCGCCTTTGCCGACCCGGATAATGAATCCCGCGTACAGGCAGCCTTTTCCAAGCTGTCACAGGGGAAAACGGTGATTATGATCGCCCATCGTCTCTCTACCGTAGCTGGCGTAGACCAAATCTATGTCATTGAGGACGGGCAGATCACAGAGAGCGGCAAGAGCCGGGAGCTGCTGGAAAAAGGCGGCGTTTTCAGCCACATGTGGCAGGACTATCAAACTTCTGTTCAATGGAAAGTTGCAAAGGAGGTACAATAAAGTGATTAAAAGGCTTCAAAAGCGATATGCCCTTTCCGAGCAGGGGGCGAAAGATTTGGTGAAAGGCTGTCTGGCCTGCGTTCTTCAAAATCTTTCCTTTATGTTCCCGGTGGGCCTCTTGTATTTTTTAGTAGGCGATTTGATGAATGGCGGCGTACCCGGTGAAAAAATTATCTTTTATATCATCGGCTGCGTGGTGTGCATTGGCTTGATCTTGCTTACCACTTACTTTCAGTACAACGCCACCTATTTTGCCACCTATACGGAAAGCGGAGTGCGGAGGATTACGCTGGCCGAACGGCTGCGGAAAATTCCCTTGTCCTTCTTTGGAAAAAAGGATTTGGCGGATCTCACCAGCACCATCATGGCCGACTGCACCTTTTTGGAGCAGAGTTTTTCTCACTTTATACCGGAACTGGCAGGCTCCATCATCTCCACTGTCTTAATTTCCATTAGCCTTTTGGCGTTTGACTGGCGCATGGCATTAGCGGCGCTGTGGGTGTTGCCGGTTGCCTTTGCTATTGTAGGCTTCTCCGCAAAGGTGCAGGAACGGCTCAATCAGAAAGCGATGGATGTAAAGATGGCCTGCGCCGACGGGATTCAAGAGTGCATTGAAACTGTGCGCGACTTAAAAGCCAACAACGCCGAAGCAGAATATCTGAAAGGCTTGGAAAAGAAAATCCGCGCCGTGGAACATCGTTCCATTCTCAATGAGTTTGGGTTGGCGGCCTTTGTGGTATCCGCTTCACTCATATTAAAGCTGGGAATTGCCACCGTTGCGCTGGCAGGCTCGGTTCTGCTGATAGCAGGCAGTCTCGATGTGCTGACCTTCTTCCTGTTCCTGCTGGTTGTTTCACGGCTCTACGATCCGCTGCAAGGGGCGTTGCAAAATCTGGCGGCGGTTATCAGCACCCGCACTAATATCGCCCGCATGAATGAAATCCTCGATCATCCGATTCAGCAGGGAGAAAACAGACTTTCCAACAAAGGCTATGACATTACCTTCTACCATGTAGGCTTTGCCTATAACACAGGAGAAACCGTATTGAAAGATGTTTCCTTTACCGCAAAACAGGGCGAAGTCACGGCCTTGGTAGGGCCCTCTGGCGGCGGCAAAACAACGGTTTCCCGGTTGGCTGCAAGATTTTGGGATGTGAGCCGGGGAAAGATCACCGTGGGAGGCATGGATATTTCCAAAATTGACCCGGAGACGCTGCTTTCCCTGTTCTCCATTGTATTTCAGGACGTTACCCTGTTCGACAATACCATTCTGGAGAATATACGAATTGGGAATAAGGACGCAACCGATGAACAGGTTTTAGCCGCTGCAAAACTTGCCAATGTGGACGAATTTGCCGAAAAGCTGCCGGATGGCTGGCATACCAACATTGGAGAAAATGGCTGCGAGCTTTCCGGCGGCGAACGGCAGCGGATTTCCATTGCCCGAGCTTTCCTGAAAAACGCGCCGATTATTCTGTTGGATGAAGCCACCGCTTCGCTGGATGTGGAGAATGAAACCCTGATTCAAACTGCCCTCTCCCGTCTAATCGCGGATAAGACCGTACTGGTGATTGCTCACCGGATGCGCACCGTAGCCGGAGCAGACAAAATCGTGGTGCTTTCTGAAGGAACCGTGGCCGAAGAAGGCGCACCGGAAAAATTGTTAAAGCAAAACGGCTTGTATGCCCGAATGGTGAAGCTACAGACGGAAAGCCAAAGCTGGAAACTGGCGTAGAATTTTTGTTTCTTCCAGTTTCATTATCTGCCGCGTCGGCTATAAATTTGAAATCTGAGGAATGCCATCATGGCTTGAAACGGCCATGGTGGTATTTTTTTTGCGAAAACACCTATAAAAACACCCTTAAAAATGTCACGACTAATAGAGAGGTATTTTTAAATTTTTCTGCTGAACCCCCCGTAAAAATCCCCTCAAAATGAAATGACTATTAGAAGGGTATTTTTGTGTTTGTCCACGCAATAATTCCCTCGAAAATATACGGATATATGAGAGGGATTTTGAGCTATCTCAAATTTATTTTCAAAAGGGGGCGTCATTTTGCTGTCAAAATGTACGGATAAATAGAAGAGTGTGTTTTGACCGTCCAAAAGGAGGTGATAGAAATCAAAGAGAAAATCCCCGTGATGACCTACTCCCAATACCGCAGAGCTAGAAAGCTAGTCCATCAGTGCTGCAACTATGAGAGCGGGAACTGCCTTGCCCTTGACGATGGAGAAGAATGCGTTTGCGTGCAAAGCATTTCCTACTTTCTGCTGTGCAACTGGTTCCGTGCCGCTGTCCTGCCTTTGGATGAACCTCTGGTGACTGCTTTGCTTCATCGGAAAGAACATAAACGGTGCGCTGTCTGCGGACAATCCTTTCTTCCCGGTTCCAACCGGGCAAAATACTGCAAGTCCTGCGCCGCTATCGTTCACCGCAGGCAGAAAACAGCCAGTGACCGGAAAAGGCGGGCTGCCTGCGGACAATTAGAGACGAAAAAGGCTTGATTCTGCGGGCTTTGCAAGCACCGGTCAACGGGATAGAGGGATAAATCCTTATGCCCGCCCAGAACGAGCTTCTAATTGTCCGCACAGGCTCCTGACCTAAACGGGATTTCCCCAGACAGGCAGCAGGCTGAGTACATATAGGTTCCCGCTTCATTTTGTCTGCCTAAACGGGAATATCCAGGATTGGTTTTTCAGAACATGGCAAAGCTGACGCTCTGGAGCGCCCATATCCTGTTTTTCAGTCCGTGGCTTTCCCGCCTGTCAGACAGCCCGGATTTAGACGGTAGTTAATAAGAAAAGAGTTAAATACAAAATAGTCAATATCAATCTATCTATCATAGCGATGATGGATAGAAAGGAGAATTTATGATTCCATACAAAACAGATACCGATATTTCGTCTTATATCATTTTCCCACGATTCCTTATCCCCCTGGATTTATCCAATGACGCCAAGGTGCTGTACGCCCTGCTTTTAGACCGGGCGGGGATTTCCAGGAAGAAAGGATACATCGAAGCAGATGGGACTATCCGTCTGTACTTTACTGTGGAGGACGCCAAAGCGAAACTTCGCCGAAGCAGGCAGGTGGCAACACGGGTGTTTCATGAACTGGAATCCTGCGGTTTGATCTTCCGCCGGAAACAGGGGCTTGGCAGACCGGCTGTGATCACCCTGAATCTGCCAGCTAAAGAAAGGAGGAGCGCCAATGATTGATGACCAAAAGCTGTATGAGCTGCTGAAAGACTTTGACCCCGCAGTAGGGGAACGGATGGAAAAGCACTTCAAGGATGGGGCGTTTTATTTTGACCTTGGCGGCAGCAGCTATCCTTTCTTTGAGGGGAATACCGTCTATACGGTCATTCCCCACTTTGCGGAAAAAGGCTCGGAAGGGATCGTGAAGAAGCTGAAGCGGCTGATGGAAAAAGATTTGAAAGAGAAAGAACCGGAAAGATAGCTGCAAAAAGCCAATCGGAGCGTTATAATAAGGGCAACCGTTTACTTGGCTGCCTGAACAGAAAGGAGAAGCAAATGAACCAGCAGCCAGAAAAAATTACCGCATTATACTGCCGCTTGAGCCAGGACGACGCCCTGGACGGGGAAAGCAATTCCATTACCAATCAGAAAACCCTGTTGAGCAAATACGCTGCCGAACACGGGTTTCGGAATATCCAATTCTTTATAGATGACGGATATTCTGGAACCAGCTTCCAGAGGCCGGGGTTCCAGGAGATGATGCGATATGTGAAGGATTACAGCGTATCCGCTGTGATTGTCAAAGACCTGTCCCGGCTGGGAAGGGAGTATTCCTATATGGGGCGGCTACAGGATTTCATCTTCCCCGCTTATGACGTCCGCTTTATCGCTATCAACGACGATGTAGACAGCGCCAAGGGGGAAAATGATTTTGCGGTGTTCAAAAATGTATTCAACGACTATTATGCCAAGGATACCAGCAAGAAAATCCGGGCGGTGGTAAAAATGCGGGGCGAAGCCGGGGAGCATATCGCCAGCAACCCGCCTTATGGCTACATAAAAGACCCGCAGGACAAAAAGAAATGGATTGTGGATGAAGGAGCGGCAAAGGTGGTGCGGCGTATCTTCAACCTCTGCATTGCGGGGAAAGGTCCCATGCAGATCGCAAAAATCCTCACAGACGACAAGGTGCTGACCGTCACCGCCTATCACGCAAGGCAGAAAGGCTGGACCATGCCGGAGAATCTTTATCAGTGGTGCGCAAAATCTGTCGCCGGGATATTAGAGCGACGGGAGTACACGGGTTGTACCGTGAACTTCAAGACCTATACCAAGTCCCTGAAATTCAAAAAGCGGATGGAAAACCCGGTTGAGAACCAGAAAGTCTTTGAGGACACCCAGCCCGCCATCATTGAGAAGGGCCAGTGGGAACGGGTGCAGGAACTGCGGAAGAACAAACGCAGGCCGACAAAAACAGGAAGAACCAGCATGTTCTCCGGTCTGCTCTACTGCGCCGACTGCGGAGCAAAGCTATATTTCTGCACCTGCAACACTTACAAGGACAACAGCCAGAATCATTTCGTCTGCTCCAATTACAAGAGCAACACCGGCTCCTGCAAAATCCACTATATCCGGGAACAGGTGCTTTACCGGATCGTACTGGAGACTATCCAGCGGACATTGACTTACGTCCGTATGTTCCGGAAGGATTTCAAGTTGGAAATGCTGGCGCAGGACGAGGAAAGCCGTAAGGCGGAACTGGCGGAAAAGCAGAAAGCCCTCTCCGGAGCAAAAAAGCGGATGGAGGATTTGGACAGGATTATCCAGCACATCTATGAGGACAATGTGCTGGGCAAGCTGTCCGACAGCCGGTACTTAAAATTATCCCGCCAATATGAGAAGGAGCAGGCAGAGATTGAGCAGCTTGCCGCTGTGCTGGAACGGGAAATTGAAACACAGGCCGGGCAGGTTTCTGATGTAAACGAGTTTCTGAAGCTGGTGGACAAGTACCTGGATATTCCGGAGCTGGACGCCGCCATCCTCAATGAGCTTGTGAGCAGGATCGTGGTACACAGTCCGGTAAGGGAGAACGGAAGGAAGCAGGTGCAAATTGACCTGTATTTCACCTATGTGGGGCAAATCCGCATCCCTTTGAAGATTGGAAGGGAGTCCCTAAACGAATCGGAACCGGCGTGACCTGACACGCCGGTTCCTACCAAAATTCTTTTTACTTCCTTATGGGACGTTGCCTAAAGGGAGGCTTTCTTTTTATTCCCTGACTGCTCCTACCAGGAGCATCATGGGGCGGCGCATTTCGTCCCGCATACCGGGAAGGGACAGCATTTCCGCCGGGGGCTGGGGCTCCACCACGTGGGCCAGGCGAAAACCATTTTCCAGCAGGGTATTCAGGTAGGTGGTAAGGGTTCTGTGGTACTTTCCCACCTTTTCTCCCAGGAAAATGGCCTTCCGGTACCCTTCATAATAGTAGTTGTCCACGGGAAAATGGAGAATTTTCCCGTTTTCGTCATAATACCAGTCCTGACTTCCGTAGGCGGTGAACACCGGATGTTCCACAGAAAAGACAAAGCTGCCCCCTCCTGTCAGCCACCGGGCAATCCGGGAAACCATCTGGGGAAAGTCCCGGACATAGTGAAAGGCCAGGGAGCTGAGGACAATGTCAAAGGATTCCTCCGGGAAATCCAGATCCTCCATGGCTGCACACCGATAATCTATCCCCGGCCCGCCGTTCCGCCGCCGGGCAGCTTCCAGCATTTTCTCGGAAATGTCCGTACCCAGCACCCGGGCCACTCCGTGTTCTTGTGCATACTTGCAGTGCCAGCCGTAGCCGCAGCCCAGATCCAGCACCCGCCTCCCGGCAAAGTCCGGCAGGATTTTTTCCAGCTCCGACCACTCCCCGGCCCCTTCCAGCCCCTTTTGGGAACGAAGCATCTGGCTGTATTTTTCAAAAAACACCGGGTTGTCGTATTTGTTTTCTTTCATATGTTTATCCTCCCATGCAAATCAAATTTTCTGATGGCGACTTACATGGGTCTATGCAATCTTCCGGCAGAGGATGCCGCCTTCCATGGCCTTCACGCCTTTCTTTCTGGAATAAACCTATTATAGTCCCCGGGGAAAATTTTTCCACCGGAATTTGTGAATTTTTCTTCCCCACCCGATTGACAACCGCAGAGGATTTTCGTACACTGAGGGGAAATGAAAAGAAGGAGCGTATCCATGTATACCCTTTTGCTGTGTCTTGTGTATCTGGCCTTTGTGAGCCTGGGGCTGCCGGACTCTTTGCTGGGCTCCGGGTGGCCGGTGATGCACCTGGAGCTGGGTGTCCCGGTTTCCTTTATGGGCATTCTCTCCACCCTTGTCTCCCTGTGCACCATCCTGTCCAGCCTCTTTTCCAACCGCCTGACCCGCCGGTTCGGCACCGCCGGGGTGACGGTTGCCAGCGTGTTTCTCACCGCCGTAGCCCTTCTGGGCTACTCCGTCTCCCCCAATTTTACCATGCTCCTGCTTTTTGCCATTCCCTACGGCCTGGGGGCGGGAGCCATTGACGCCGCCCTCAACAACTTTGTGGCCCAGCACTACTCCTCCCGGCATATGAGCTGGCTCCACTGCTTCTGGGGGGTGGGCACCATCGTCAGCCCCTTTGTCATGAGCTATGCCCTGACCCTGGGTGCCTGGAGCCTGGGCTACCGGATTGTGGGCTTTTTGCAGCTGGGCATCGCCCTGGTGCTGCTTCTGACCCTGCCGGTGTGGAAGAAGGTTCCCCAGGTAGCGCAGCAAAGCCAGCGGTCGGTGGGGATTCTGGAAGCCCTGAAAATCCGGGGTGTTCCGGCCCTGCTGCTGGGCTTTTTCGCCTACTGCGCCATTGAGGCCACCGCCATGAACTGGGCCAGCACCTACTTCGTGTCCGCCCGGGCTATCTCACCGGAGCAGGCCGCCCGGTTTGCCTCCTTGTGCTACATCGGCATTACGGCAGGGCGGTTTCTGGGGGGCTTTGTAATGAACCGGCTGGGAGACCGGCGGATGATTCTGCTGGGGGCTTCCATTTTGTCCTGCGGCTGTATCCTCCTGCTGATTCCCGGAGGCACTGCCCTGGCCTTTGCCGGATTTCTCGTTATCGGCTTCGGCTGCGCCCCGGTGTACCCCTGCATCATCCACGCCACCCCATATAACTTCGGCCCGGAGAATGCCGCCGCCATCATCGGCATCCAGATGGTCTTTGCCTACCTGGGCTCCACCATCATGCCCCTGGTGTTCGGTGTCCTGGGCAGAATTGCAGGCTTCTGGATTTTGCCTTTGTACCTGCTGATTTTTGTGGTGCTGATGGTCTCCATGACGGAGCGAACCTTCCGAATCACCGCAAAAACCAAATAAAATACGGTGCAATCCCCCACAAGGATTGCACCGTTTTTATTGACGAAAATTTCCGGCCATAATCCCCCCAAGGCTTTGGCATCCTATGAACAAAAGGAGGGATTGGGATGGCGAAGTCCTTAAAAATGCTGATTTTAACCGCTTTGGCCCTGTTTCTTTGGGGCTGCTCCCCACCGGAAAGTGTCCAGCCGCCCCAGGTGGGGGTGCAGATTCTGGTGCAGGACGAAACGAACCGTGCCCTGCGCCGGTACACCCAGCCGGAAAAGCTCCAGAAGGTGCTGTGGAAGCTCCGCACCCTGGGCTTCACCGGCCTGCCGGAGACCGACCCGGAGAGGCTTGCCGGGGAGCGGCTTACCTTCCAGGTACGCCTGGCAGACGGCTCCCATGCCGTCTATCAGCTGCGCCAAGGGCTGTACTTCCACCGGGATGACCGCCCCTGGAAGAAAATCGACCCGGAGCAGGCGCTGGAACTGGAGAGCCTTTTGCAAAATCTTCCCGGGGATTAAGGAAGCTCTGAATAAATAGGCAAGAGCTGGCAGCGTGAGATTTTTCGTCAGACAAAAGAATGGAAAACAGGGGAATACTGTATGTATTTCCTGTTTTTCAT
>OVXI01000045.1_pt1 | contig 34863 bp, 31 predicted proteins | sample 1732031 | NCBI WGS metagenome assembly OVXI01 (sample SAMEA4545821, study PRJEB24839) | metagenome | biome: chicken; feature: ceca content | place: Italy | collected 2013-05 | reverse complement strand
AGACCCTGGCCTATGAGGTTGACCAGATGAAAACGGTTCTTCCCTATGAAACGGAAGATTTGCAGATTATCCCCGGGCAGGACTACTGCACCCTGGTGACCTGCACCCCCTTCGGGGTGAACACCCACCGCTTGCTTGTCCGGGGAACGAGAATTCCCTATGAGGAAGCGGTGGAAATTGCGGCAGAAACTGTGCCGGAGGAACATCCCGTTTCTACCTGGGAGCAGGAATATTGGAAGGGACTTTCTATCGGCCTGGGCGCTGTTGCGCTGATGGGTTTGGCTGCCCTTGGATTCTGGACTTACCGGAGGTGCCGTCGTGAGAGTTCTTAAAGGCATGATTGCATGCATGATGATTCTGCTGTTTGCCTGCGGCTTCTCCATCTTTGCCTACCCGTATATCCACAACTATATGGTGGAACGGGATATGCAGGGTCAGATCCACCATTTTCTGGAGCAAGTGGGAACCCAGCCAACGGAGGACAACCCGGAGCTTACAGATTCACCGGAACTGCCCAGAGAATACCAGGCGCTTTGGGATGCGATGGTATCCTATAATGATGCCATTTGGGAGGAAAAGCAGGCGGGGTTATGCGATCCCTGGGCCTACCAGCAGCCATCCTTTACTTTGGGAGAGTATGGTCTGGAAGAGGAAGTGTTTGGTGTGATTTCCATTCCTGCATTGAATCTGGAAATGCCGCTGTATCTGGGTGCTACTGCCTCTCACATGGCAGAAGGTGCCGCACACCTATCACAGACCAGCCTCCCCATTGGCGGCAGGAACACCAACTGTGTCATTGCCGGTCACAGGGGCTGGAACGGAGCAGATTACTTCCGCTATATCACGGATCTGCAGCCCGGCGATGAGGTCATGATCACAAATCTTTGGGAAACATTGACCTACAGGGTAACGGACACCAGGATCATCATGCCCAATGAAGTGGAGCAGATCTTAATTCAGGAAGGCCGGGATATGATCACGCTGCTGACCTGCCATCCCTATGCTTCCGGTGGAAAACAGCGATTCCTTATTTTCTGCGACCGAGTCATGGAAGACACTGAAACAAGGAGGTAATGTGATGTTTATTGACAACGATTTTGTAAAGCGCATGAAGGCACAGTACCCGCCCGGTACTCGCATCCGGCTTGATTCTATGGGGGATGATCCGCATCCGATTAAGCCCGGAACCAAGGGCACCGTAAAGCTGGTGGATGATATCGGAACCGTCCACTGCGATTTCGATAATGGTAGGCACCTGGGACTTGTGCCCGGCGTGGATTCCTTCCACGTCATTGCTGAGAGAAACAGAGCGGACAGGGATGGGAGGTGATCCGTATGGAAATGACGATACGCCCCATGACGGGCATGGAGCAAATGTATTGCTACACCCAGTCTCAGCAAATCATGGCTGTGACCGGGTGTATCGGTCACCTGCGGGGCGATTTGGACAGCACCAGCGAACAGTTCTTCTCTTCCTGGGATGACCACCAGGCACACCTCAAAACCCAGGAATTCAAAGATGAATTCGATGCAGTCATCCATATCCTTCGTACAGACAGGACCTATGGTGCATTTCTGGAAAGCCGCAGAGCGCTGTCTAACTACTGTTGGGCGCATTCGGAAGCTTTGATAACCGCGGGAAATCATGATTATGGTTTCAGGCTGGATACCGCAGATTACACCTATATGCTCAGGCTGAATCCTGACCCCGGTATGTATAACATCTACTGCTACTGTTATCAGCGGGATTGGCTGGATCCTCACCTGCAGAGGGCCTCCAAAGGGATTCGCTTCATTGATTGTCACTACAATGAGAAATTCCGGATTGCGGATGGAGAAAAGGTGCGCATTATTACGTCCGGCAACGATTATCGGGATGTTCGCGTCCGCTATATTGACGATTATCACATGGAGACTTCAGCGGAATGGGGAAGCACGCTCTACCATATCTGTGAGTTTGCAGAGCGTTTTGAGGCGCGGGGATGCCGGGATATCTTCCCCTTGCGTTCCTCTCTGCCGGACAAATGCTACAGCATCCTGGAATCCACCGGTGAAATGATTCTGATTACCAAAGGCAAAAAGGGGTATACCCCTACCGGCATTCCTGACGAAAACATTACGCCCCGGGAAGTAGCAAACGCTGCAAACAAGGCAGCTGGAGTCACCAAAGCGCAGGAAAAAGCAATGCTTGTGGGTGCCATGTCTGGCTGGGACAAGCCTGGCGCAGACCCCAAAAATTACAACGAGAACGGAGAGCCTATCCGTCCTCAGAAAAAAGATCGGGGGGATGCCAGATGAAGTATCGATTTGGAGGCCAAATCTTCCGAGGACACGCCAGACAGAAGCCGGCTGCACAATGGGCAATACGATTTCAAGGTGCAGAAAAGACGAGGTGCAAATCATGACCGCAGAAAACCATGTGATATGGTCCAACTACAATCTTGACCTGGATGACTGGCGGGATGATCTTTTAGAGGAATACCCGGACAAAAGTGAGGATGAATTGTATGCGCTGATGTATGAGCATAACGACATGCAACTGGATGATGAAAGAGTCAACCTGAACATCCAAATGCCGGGATCCATCCTGATGATTGCGGACATAGGCCGGTGGAATGGGCGCTTTCCCGGATACCTGGAAATCAAAAGCGGCAACATCAAAGATTGCCTGTACACCAATATGGATTACGCTACCTTTTATGTGGATAAGCTGGGAGATCTGCGCTGTGAGGCCATTCACCACGATGGTACCAACCATTATCTTTATCGGGTTTACAAGCGAGGGGTGACAGAATCCCAGATCGAGCGCCTGCAGGAGAAAATCCTGGAAGGCACAGCTACCAGAAGGGATATTACGCAGATAACGAACCGCTTGGGTGACGCAATCGGTAAAGTCTACGGCTGGAGATTTCCCAGAGAACACAAGGAGCACGAAAGATAAGGAGATGCCTATGGATAAGCAAACCGCAATTTGCGAATATCTGAAAAAACATCATACCGGGAAAGCCAAAGCTGTCTACAGTCGTGAACTGCAGCAGCTTTTTTGCATTGACGGAAGAAATCTTCGCCGTAAAATCAGCAACCTGCGCAAAGAAGGGGTTCCTATTTGCAGCGATGCGACCGGCTATTATTACGCTGACAACCAGAAAGAGATCAACGATACTGTTTGCCGCATGAATGAACTGGTCACGACCATTTCCAATGCACGAACCGGATTGCTGTTTGCTTCTGTGTTACCCGATCGTGGAGTGACGGTGGAAGTTACGATCAAACTGGACTAGGAGGTGCAAAATGCCCAGCAAATTGCAAATCATAAAAGAAATGGCGGCACAGGAGGCGCTGAGCATAACCTCCGATACCAAAAGGTATATGGCCTTCCTGCATACCGCCGCAAACAACTATAAGTACGATTTCCAGGAACAGCTGCTGATCCACGCACAGAAACCGGATGCAACCGCCTGTGCAGAGATCGACACATGGAACAAGCTTGGCAGATGGGTCAACAAAGGCACAAAAGGCATTGCCCTTTTGATCGACCGGGATGTTCCCTATAAGCTTCGGTATGTGTTCGATTTGTCCGATACCAACAGCAGAGCAGGCCGGGAAGTCAATCTATGGCAGCTGAAAGATTGGTATTTGGAAGAAGTGAAGGAAGCACTCAGTAACAGCTTTGGTGAAGTAGTGGATGCCGATGACTTCCAAGGTTTCCTTATGCAGATTGCAGAGCATGTGGTCAATGACAATCTGGACGATTATGCGGCTGACTTGACAGCGGTGAAGGCTGGCAGCCTTTTGGAAGAACTGGACGAGCTGAACACAAAGCAATGGCTTCGGCACACCCTTGTGAGCAGTGTAGGCTATATGCTGATGACCCGGTGCGGTTTGGATGCAAACGAACTGTATAGCTTTGAGAACTTTGCTCATGTGTTGGATTTCAATACCCACGATACCATTGGTGTCCTGGGTGTGGCAACCAGCGATATTTCTGAAATGGTACTGCGTGAGATCGAAGCTACAGTTCGTGCATTACTGCGGGAGGAAAAAGCCAACGCTCGTACATTTGCCAACCAGGAGCAAAACCGCTATCATGAAAGCAGAAATAAACAACCTGAAAGGAGAATCGACCATGAATCTGACCTATACAATGCAGGGCGACTATCTGCTTCCGAATCTGGAAGTTCCGGAGGCTCCGAAAGTGGGCAAGTTTGGAATGCTGCGGCGCAGCTTCCTGCGGAGCCACAGGAAAGCGCTGTACACCGGGATGATGTTGTCCGGCAAATTGAACCAGCACCTGCAGGAAGTGGATCAGCAAGCGAACACGATGCTGGAGAGCCTGCTGCAGAAGATGGCGCAGGAGCAGGGCGTGACAGAGGATCTGAAAGCGACAAACCAGATGATGTGGGTTCAGCTGATGAACAACCTCCGGCAGGCAGCCGAGGAGAGCGTTCTGGCGGAAGTGGTTTACAGCTAAGCGGTCGTAACGGGAACTTCGTCTGGGATGTTGAATATTTCTACCAGGACAAAGAGAAAAATGAGCTGCTTCGCACCTGTGAAAGGTTAAAAGATCATAGAAAAGAAATTGCCGCGTTCTTTGCGTCCCATCCGGACAAAGAAGAACGCGGTAATTTTGTAAAGGGCTTTTTCGACAACACCTTCTATGAGCATATCCTTGGCAGCGGACAGCGGGTAGGCTACCGCGCCTACGACGATGTGCTTCACCTTTGGCGCGGTGCCTATCTGAGTCGGGAACGGGAAGAATATATGCGGTGGAGGGCCGTTGAATCGCGCATTAACGGCATGATACTGATGGACACGTGGCTGGATGCCAGTGAAAAGCCTCTTCCCACCGTAGAAGAACAGCAACAGAGAATTTATCATGCCGATTCCAAGGACGGCCCTGGCTTTGATCTGCCCCAAGCGGCCATTGACTATGTTCTTGTCCGTGGCAGCGGCGTGTCTCAAGGGAAGCTTCGTATCTTTCAACAGTTCCAGAAAAACGAACCCAAAGAAGCAAACATCGCCTTCTTAAAGCAGGAATATGGCATGGGCGGCAGCAGCGATGCTATCCCAGGCAGCGGTATTTGGGAAGACCATGATGTCAATGGCATTCGACTTTACCGTTTTTCTCCCACAAACAAGGAAGAAAATGCAGAGTTCCTTGTGAAGTGGCCTATGGCAGAAAAGCGAATCCGGGAGTTGATCGAGGCCAACCGTTATCTCAGTCCCAAAGAAGCAGAAGCCTATCCGCAATTCCTGCGGGATACCGAAGTGCGACAGCAGCGACATGCTTTGGTAGAAGAGTTCCGTGCCATCATCTATGACTATAACGATTTTCGGGAGCAAGTTGGCGATAAGCAAAGGAAGTTCGACCAATATCAGATGGCTGGTATTTTGAATTCCTTTTCCACAGGTGAGAAAACGGCCCAGTTCTTTAATAAACAGGTTTTCGTACTCCCGGTCATGCGTGAGGCAATGGAGCGTATTATTGGGGAAAATACCCACCATGCAGATCGTGCCCGTGAGATGCTGGAGAAGCTCAGTGGGGAGATTGCGCGCCCCTTTGAACCGACCTATGATGAACGGAATCCCCCGCCCCCCATTCCCAGGGAGTACAAGCTATCTTTGGGCGACACCTTGTATATCGGTGCGCAGCAGTATGAACTGCTCTCTTTGGGTGACCAGGAAGTAACCTTATTCGATCCCGCATTCCCACTGTTTCACCAAGCCTATCCCCGGCAGGAATTCTTTGACCTACTGAAAGAGAATCCCCTGAATGATAAGTACCTCCAGGAAGTGGAAGTTGTACCGGAAGGGTCAGAACCTTCTATTTCAGCTGCACCGGATGTTCCGTCCAATGGTGCTGCGCCCCCCGATGAAGACGAACAATTCCTGAATGGAGTCCCCTCCTATGTGGAAGGCGACCATTTTATCCTGCATGACGATACTGAGGAGAAAGAAATCTTCATTGTCGGTCTGAGCAAACAGGTTATCTTCTATCAGCTTGCCGCTGATTCCACTCAAGATCTGAGGATAGATCGGGTTCAGTTCGAGCAGATGATTCGGGACGGTTTCATTTATGGGCAGCGCCAGGAAACCGAAATGGAGTACGCAAAACGGCTAATCGATAACTTCTGCCGAGTTGCGTATAACGCTCCGGCAGACTTCGAGAATATGCGAGAAATCGGTATCGGCCATACGACGATTACTGACGCAGAGATTCCCATCCAAATCAATGTCAACTTGATGGAATGTTCCTTGAATCGGTATATCGGGGGCGTTGTTGTAGATCAGCGCAAATATGATTCCTTGCAGGAACTAATCGAGAACGAACTGGAAGGCCTTGATTTTGATAGTCTCATCGACTTTTCGGATGAAGAGCTTGCGAAGGTATCCATCCACCACAGGGACAGCCTGATTGCCGACGCCTTTTATTCCGACGATGAACACATTGTAATCAAAAAGTATCCCAACGAAGCATTCTATATCCACTATGGCTATGACCCGAAAGCAGATACTGCAGCTTCCATTGCCGGGCCTTTTGCTACGGTGGAAGAGGCAGCAGAGATGCTCAAAAAGCATCGGCCTATGGCTCGTCGGGAAGATGAATCCCCTGTGGCAGAGGTCCTGCCGCCCCCTGCCCCCAAGCCGAAGGAACGAACTCCTGCGGCCATCATCCATCCCCAGATCCCCACTGGTCAGCGCCATAACTTCCGCATCATGGACGATGATCTGGGGGTAGGTACACCCGGTCAGCGGTATGCCAACAATGTGGCTGCTATCCGTCTGCTGAAACGGCTGGAAGCCGAGAGCAGACTGGCAACACCGGAAGAACAGGAAGTGCTTTCCAAATATGTTGGCTGGGGTGGTTTATCTGCCTGCTTTGAAGAAAAGCACAGCAAGTACCAGGAACTGAAAACCTTACTGACTGAAGAAGAGTACGCAGCCGCCAGGGAATCTTCCCTGACGGCGTTTTACACGCCTCCTGTCGTTATCCGTGCCATGTTTAAGGCTATGGAGAACATGGGATTCAAGCGGGGCAATGTACTGGAGCCGTCCTGCGGTGTGGGTAACTTCCTGGGTATGCTTCCTGACAGCATGCAGGAATCTCAGCTCTACGGCGTAGAACTGGACAGCATTTCCGGCCGTATTGCCCAGCAGCTGTATCAGAAGTCTTCCATTGCGGTACAGGGTTTCGAGAAAACGGAATTACCCGACAGCTTCTTCGATGCAGCTATCGGTAATGTTCCCTTCGGTCAGTTCAAAGTCCCCGACAAACAATATGACAAGCACAATTTCCTGATTCACGACTACTTCTTCGCCCGAACCTTGGACAAGGTTCGTCCCGGCGGCATTGTGGCCTTCATTACCTCCAAGGGCACCATGGACAAGGAAAATCCCGCCGTGCGGAAATACATTGCCCAACGAGCAGATCTGTTAGGCGCGATCCGCCTGCCCAACGATACCTTCAAGAGTGCCGCCGGCACAGAAGTCACCTCCGACATCCTCTTTCTGCAGAAGCGGGATCGAATGGTGGATATTGAGCCTGCATGGGTACATCTGAATATGGACGAGCATGGCAATAAGATGAACCAATACTTCGTGGATAATCCGGACATGATTCTGGGTGAGATGAAGGAAATCTCCGGCCCCTTTGGTCCGGAACTGGCCTGCTTCCCCTATGAGGGGCAATCCATTGAAGATCTGCTGTCCGATGCCATCCAAAACATCCATGCAGAAATCACCGAGTATGACCTGGATGATATGCTGGACGGCGAGGAAAATCTGTCTGTTCCCGCACTGCCCAATGTGCGAAACTTCAGCTATGCCGTTGCAGAGGGCAAGATCTATTACCGGGAAAACAGCCGCATGAATCCTGTAGATGTATCTGCTACAGCAGAGAGTCGTATCAAAGGTCTGATTGCCATCCGGGAAAGTGTCCGTCAGCTGATTGAATATCAGACAGAGGATTTCCCGGAACACTTCATCACCGCAGAACAGGCCAAGCTGAACAGCCTCTACGATGAGTTTTCCGGGAAGTACGGTCTTATCAATTCCAGAGCCAACACCGCTGTATTCCATGCAGACAGCTCCTACTGCCTTCTGGCTTCCCTGGAAATTCTGGACGATGAGGGCAACTTTGTCCGTAAGGCAGACATGTTCACCAAGCGTACCATCCGTCAGAAAGTGGTAGTCACCTCCGTAGACACCGCTTCGGAGGCGCTGGCTTTGTCACTGGCTGAAAAGGCAAAAATCGACATTCCCTACATGGAGCAGCTCACCGGCAAAACCGAGGAGCAGCTTTATCGTGATTTGAGAGGCGTCATTTTCCTGGATCCTGCCGCATCCTTTGGCAGTCCCAAATATCTGCCTGCAGACGAGTATCTTTCCGGTAATGTCCGTAAGAAGCTGGAGTTTGCAAGAAAGCTGCTGCCGGAATACCCGGAGTATCAGCCGAATGTGGACGCACTGGAAAAGGTACAGCCCCAGGATCTCTCTGCCAGCGAAATTTCCGTCCGGTTGGGTGCTACATGGCTTCCTCCCGATGTGGTGGAGCAGTTTATGTATGAGCTGTTCGGCACACCCCGGTATGCTCAATGGAAGGTCAAGGTCCGATACACACCGCTCACCGGTGAGTGGAGTGTGTCGGAGAAAAACTATGACCGTGGCAATGTAAAGGCAGCAAACACCTACGGTACAGATCGGATCAACGGCTATAAAATCATCGAAGAAACGCTGAACCTCAAGGATGTGCGAATCTTTGATTATGTCTATGATGGCAACGGCAAAAAGACTCCGGTGCTGAACAAAAAGGAAACCGCCATCGCACAGGGCAAGCAGGAGATGATCAAGCAGGCGTTCCAGGACTGGGTATGGAAAGATCCCCATCGCAGAGAGCGTCTATGCAAGCTCTACAATGAGAAGTTCAACTCCATCCGTCCCCGGGAGTATGACGGCTCCCATTTGACCTTCGTAGGTATGAACCCGGAGATCAAGCTTCGCCCCCACCAGGTAAATGCGATTGCCCATATCCTCTATGGCGGCAACACCTTGCTGGCCCACGTAGTAGGCGCAGGCAAGACCTTTGAAATGGTAGCCGCCGCTATGGAAAGCAAGCGGTTAGGGCTGTGTCAGAAGTCCTTGTTTGTGGTTCCCAACCACCTGACAGAGCAATGGGCCTCCGAGTTCCTGCAGCTATATCCTTCTGCCAATATCCTTGTGGCAACCAGGAAGGACTTTGAAGCCAAGAACCGAAAGAAATTCTGCGGCAGAATTGCCACCGGTGACTATGATGCCATTATCATCGGTCACAGCCAGTTTGAGAAGATTCCTATGTCTGTGGAACGGCAGAAAGCGATCCTGCAGCAGCAGATCGACGAGGTTATGACCGGCATTGCCCAAGCCAAGCGGGACCGGGCAGAGAATTTTACCGTCAAGCAGATGGAGAAAACCCGAAAATCGCTGCAAGTCAAACTGGAGAAGCTGAACGACCAGACCCGAAAGGATGACCTTGTCACCTTCGAGGAGTTGGGGGTTGACCGTATCTTTGTGGACGAGGCCCACTTCTATAAAAACCTCGCCGCATTTTCCAAAATGCGCAATGTGGGCGGCATTTCTCAGACGGAAGCACAAAAGTCCAGCGACCTTTATATGAAGTGCCGCTACCTGGACGAGATCACCGGCGGAAAAGGGATCATCTTTGCCACAGGCACCCCTATTTCCAACTCTATGGTGGAGATGTACACCATGCAAAAATATCTGCAGTACAACACACTGAAAGAGCACGATCTGCTCCACTTCGATGCCTGGGCTTCCAGCTTCGGAGAAACAGTCACCGCCATTGAGCTTGCCCCGGAGGGCTATAATTTTTGAGGATGATGAAATCGTACTTTTCTAAATGAAAAGAGACGGTCAAAGGCGGTTTCGAGGTTGCCGAAAATTTTTCAAAATTTTTTTGAAAACAGTTCCGCTTAGACCCCCTGTTTTCTCCTATTGGTGAAGGACGAGTAATCTCTATAATCTCAAATCATATTACATAAGGAAAGGAGGGCAAAGGATGCCGAAAACAGCAGGAAAAGCAAGAGTTACAGCACTCTATGAAAGGCTTTCGAGGGACGATGACCTTGTGGGCGAGTCGAACTCGATAATCAACCAAAAGAAATACTTGGAAGATTACGCCCACAAAAATGGCTTGATGAATATCCGCCACTATACGGACGATGGGTATTCGGGAGTGAATTTCAACAGACCGGGCGTTCAAGCCTTGATTACCGCCGTTGAAGCGGGAGAAATTGATACGATTTGTGTAAAAGACCTATCCCGTTTTGGCAGGAATTACCTGCAAGTTGGCTTTTATACGGAAGTCGTTTTCCCACAGAAGAATGTGCGTTTTATCGCTATCAACAACGGCATAGACAGCAATAACGCCACCGACAACGACTTTGCCCCTTTCCTCAATATCATGAACGAGTTTTACGCCAAAGACACCAGTAACAAGATCAAGGCTATCTTTGACACCCGTATGAGGGACGGCAAGCGTTGCTCCGGCAGTATTCCCTACGGCTACAACCGACTTCCCGGCGATAAGCAGACGCTTGTTGTTGACCCCGAAGCCGCCGAAGTGGTAAAGCGTATCTTCCTGCTTGCCAGCGAGGGCAAAAGTCCACGAGCGATAGCGGAACTGCTCACCGAGGAAAAGGTCTTGATTCCCGCCGCACACGCAGAAAGATACCACAAGGAGCAGTCCAATGGGAAGAAATACTCCGACCCGTATCTGTGGGGCGTGTCCACGGTAAGGAAGATACTGGACAGGCAGGAATATCTTGGTCATACCATTCTCCGTAAGTCCGTGGGTACAAACTTCAAGCTCCACAAGCGCAAGGAAACGAGCGCAGAGGAACAGTATGTATTCGAGAACACCCACGAAGCTATCATTTCACAGGAACTTTGGGACAGCGTTCAGCGCACGAGGAAACGAGCCGGGAGAAGCTCCCCGTGGGGCAGTCATTACCACCGTTTGAGCGGCTATCTCTACTGTGCCGACTGCGGCAGACGAATGACCCTGCAAACCCATTATAGCAGGAAAGACGGCTCTATTGAGTATTCTTTCCGTTGCGGCGGGTACGCCAGCAGAGTGGATTCCTGCACCGCACACGGTATCAGCGCAGACAGCGTGGAGGCGATACTCCTATCCGCCGTCCAGAGGATTTCAAGGCTTGTGATGAAGGACGAAAAGGCGTTTGCCGAGGAATTGCAAAGGCTGTGGCTTGAAAAGCGGAAAGAGAAGCCCCAACAGGCTGAAACAGAGTTAAAGCGTATGCAGAAACGATACGACGAGCTTTCCGAGCTTGTGCGTGGTCTGTATGAAAACCTTGTGTCCGGCTTGCTCCCCGAAAGGCAGTACAAACAGCTTATGAAGCAGTACGATGACGAGCAGGCGGAGCTTGAAGTCAAGATTGAAAAGCTCCAATCAGAGGTGGCGGACAACAAGGAAAAGCCGCTTGACATCGAGCATTTCATCGCTCTGATACGCAAAATCAAGTCCCCCGACGAGGTAAGCGATACGATGTTCCGAGAACTTGTGGACAAAATCGTTGTGTATGAGGCACAGGGCGTGGGCAATGCCCGCACACAGCAGGTTGACATCTATTTCAACTATGTCGGGCAGGTCAATATCGCATACAGCGGGGAAGAACTTGCCGAGATAAAGGCAAAAGAGGAACAGCTTGCGGCGGAGAAGTTAGCCCGACAGAGGGCGGCGGAGAAAGCCAGACGGGAACGGCGCAAGGCGAAGAAAATCGCTGAAAACGGCGGTGAAATCGTCCGCAAAAAGGTCTGTCCCCACTGTGGGAAAGAGTTTATCCCGACAAGCAACCGTCAAGTGTTCTGCTCCAAAGAGTGCCGCTATCAATCGGAACAGGCTGAAAAGAAAGCGGAACGAGAAGCCGAGCGTGGCGATCACTATTACCGCCAAAGAAAATGCGCTGTCTGCGGCAAACTGTTCTGGCCGAACAGCAGCGGTCAGACAGTTTGCTCCGAGGAATGCCGCAAGAAACATCATAACGAGTACAGTCTTGAATGGTGGCACAAAAAACAAGCCGACAAAGAGCTACGGGAGGTGGTGTGATTTGCTCTTTCATCGGCAAAAGCAAGAAGGCAAGAAGTTTTAGTGTCCCATCGTAGAGGTCATAATCACAAAGGAGAAAAACGCTATGGAAATCGAGTATAGGAAATCAGTCATTCATCAGACGGTGGGCGGCGAGGATATGGAAACCGAGGTATTTCTGCCGGACTTCGGGGACGGGCAGGAACAGCGTCCCATTGGGATATGGGGACAGCGACATCTGCGGTATATCCGAGAACACAGGATAGCTCTTTATTCCGAGCTTCTGACAAGCGGCAGGCTGAACGCCTACCTTGCCGATCTGAACGAGGAAGCCGAGGCTATGCTTTCCCGGCTGGTAAAACAGCTTGCCAAAAAGGAGTGCGTGACGGAAAAACTCAAAGCCGAGGACGGTATGAGGTGGGTGCAGGCTATGAACAATATCCGCAACCGAGCCGCAGAGGTCGTTTACAACGACTTGATTTACAACTGATACCCGCCCACAGGGAATTGCCGCTGTCAACCGATGGCGGCTTTTCCTTTTCAGCGGGTGTTCAAAAAGTCGGTGTTCAAAAAGTCATAAAGTCGGCAGTATAGTCGAAGGGAGTATTCTCACCGAGAAAATAGCTGCTTGAGGTAGATTTCTTCACAATTCGAGTGTATAATATTTGGTGTCGAGTGGGCGACTGTTCGACAAATCGGCAGTTGAAAAGAAGATTTCCTTACTGGTGTCGGGAGTAATCAAATGAAAGTGTTTTTTCGGGATAAATTAAAATCTTACTGTTTAGTGATTGCATTAGGTATACTCGCAGGGCTTTCCGTTGTACTTTTTATTGAACTTCCAGACAATAGCTTATGGTCATTTTATTATTGGAGTTCAAGTACATTCGGATTTTGGATGTTTTCAACCTCTTTGATTGTTTTATTTAGTGAAAACAGGAAGTGTGCGGCGTTCAATGCGGGAATATACATATTCCTAATGTTCTTTATCACAACTGCACATCAATCTCTTCAAATTTATCAAAGTGGAGTCACGCAATTTAACTCACTATCTGAACTGGCAGTAAACCATATTGGAGGTTGGTTGTTGTACAGTATTCCGCCCGCTTTGGTATGCGCTTTGTTGGGAATTGTTCTATGGTCCGGAAGAAAAAATTCTCTATGGGGAAAAACACTTCGATTACTGCCAGCAGTATTTATGCTGATAGAAACAGTTATTCTTTTCTATTGGGTATTTACTTGTAAGACAAAACTTTTTTCAGCGTTAAGTGACTTTGCCTGCCTTTTGGCTTATTTTCTTATTATTAGAAAACAAACGAACAGCAAATGACAAACTGGGATTTGTAGAGAGGAGTGTTGATATGGAAAATATAAAATTAAGCCATACATTAAAGTCTTATAGTATGGTGTTTTTAGTTGGTATATTTATAGGATGTATATGTAGATTGTTGGATTATTGCTCTTTAGACTCTTTGTGGGGATTTTCGTCAATTCAAACATTATTGGGATTTTGGATTATTACAAATACAATAATTGTTTTATTAAGCACTTCAAATAAATGTGCAGGTATTAGTTCATTCTTATATATGTTTGGAATGACATTGAGTTTCTACGGATTACAGGCAATATTAGGAATGTTTATCCCATTATTTTCAGGTGGATTCCGTAAATCTTTGTTTATACTATTTTCTTTGCTTTCTATTCCGTGTGCAATAGCAGCTTTTGTTTTATATTATTGGAATAAAGACAATGTTTTAAGTTCATTGTTGTATTCTTTACCAGTAGGTGCATTAGTAGCAGAAACAATAGCAATTTCATTTTATTTTTTGGAACATCACACATTCCTATTTCAGCTGTTAATGGATATTATAGGGGCTGTTGTGTTTAGTGTATTATTTTTCAAAAAAGTAAAACATAGAAAACTGTATATTATCGGAATTGTATTAAGCAGTTTAGTGTTCTATTTTATTTTTCCATGGTAGCGTATCTTCAAAAACTCCTATTTGTCGAGCAGATAACTACCAGCCCCACAACTAAAAACTTGGGCGCTGTTTTCTTCCCAAGACGCTCCACTTTGGCGTAAGTCTACAACTGAATACGAATACGAATACATAGCCCTTGCTTTCACAGGTGACGAAAACGGAGCATATGCCCCATAATCGCCCCGGAAATGTACTGAAAGCAAGGGCTTTTTCTGTGTCCCGGCAGTAACGGAAGGAGGCGGTGCCTATGCGCCGGGAATGGAATAAGCAGAAAATCTATCAAAACAAAAAGGAGAACAAAATGCAAAACGCAACCCAAACCAACAATGCCCGCCTTGAGCTTATCAAGGCGAGTGAAATCGAGCCGAAGAAAATCGAATGGCTGTGGTATCCGTTCATACCATACGGCAAGGTCACGCTGTTGCAGGGCGACCCCGGCGACGGGAAAAGCACCTTTATGCTGACAATCGCCGCCCTGCTCACAAGGGGCGAGCCGTTGCCATTTACGGAAACGGGAAAGCCGCCTACGCCGATCAGCGTCATCTATCAGACCACGGAGGACGATGCGGACGATACCATTGTCCCCCGCTTCATCAAGGCGAACGGGGACAGAGAACGCCTGTTGTTCATCAGCGAAAAGGAAAGCCCACTGACCTTTGACGATGGGCGTATCCTCTCCGCTATCCGGGAAACGGGCGCAAGGGTGCTGATCCTTGACCCGCTTTCCTCGTATATCGGGGACTGTCAAATCAACGCCGCCAACGAAGTCCGCCCACGCTTCAACTGCCTTATCCGCATAGCGAAAGAAACCGGGTGCGCTATCGTCATCATCAATCATCTAAACAAGATGTTCGGGACGAAAGCGATCTACCGTACTCCCGGCTCTATCGACATCGTGGGTGCGGTCAGGAGCGCACTTCTCATCGGCAGGAACGGGGACAACGAGGACGAGCGTATCCTCGTTCAGCAGAAAGCAAACCTCGCCCCCACGGGAATGGCAATCGTCTTTTCGGTCGGTGAGGACGGGATACGCTTCATCGAGCAGACGGAGAAAACGGCGGACGAGCTTTTATCTATGCTCCCGCAGAAAAGCGGCGGCAGACCAAATGTGAAAACGGACGCCGCCGTTCGTCTGCTCTCGGAGTTGCTGTCGGACGGCGAGGAACACGAAGCGTCCGAATGTGAATCGAAACTCAGTGAAGCGAACATCAGCGGCTCCACGGCAAAGAAGGCAAAAGCAATCCTCGGCGTGGTGTCAACCAAACGCCGGTTCGGTTGGTTTTGGTCTTTGCCGAAGTGCGACGACGAACTGTCTTTCTGAGCGCCGCCGGGGAACGGCGCACAGAAAGCAGAGAGGCGGGCGCACTAAGGGAGGTCAAGGGGGGAAAGCCCTTGCCCACGACATCTTTCAGCTTGCTGAAAGTGTCATAGTGGGTTACGCACTTTGAAAAAGTTGCGTAACCGTTCCCCCTGCCCTTTCCGCAGAATTGGAGGTGATGTGATTGGCGGAAGGAAGTTGGAGCGTTGCCCGTGTGGCAAAATTAACCGCAGCGGGTGTGCAGAAGAACGAGCGACACAACGAGCGCAAGAATGAAAGCTATGCGAATATGAATGTGGATTTGGAGCGTTCGCCGCTCAATGTTCACTTCAAAGACACGGGCGGTCTGACCTACAACGAGTATTTTCAGAAGCTCATTGACGAGGGCAAAATCTCCACAAGAGGACTGAGAGAAAACGCCACGCTCTTTAATGAGATGATTGTTGATGTGAACACGAAGTATTTTGAGGAACGGGGCGGCTATGAGTATGCGAGGACATTTTACGAAGAAGCATACCGTTTCGCCTGTGGGATTTACGGCGAGGAAAACATCATCTCGGCGGTCATGCACGCCGATGAAATCAACAAGGCGGTAACGGAGGAATTGGGAAAGCCGGTCTACCATTATCATCTTCATATCGTGGCGATACCCACCGTCCGAAAAGAAATCCGTTGGTCAAAAAGGTGCAAGGACGAAGCTCTCCGAGGTACGGTCAAGGAAGTCATCAATCAAGTCTCCCATTCAAAAAAGTGGGAAAGCAAAGTCCCCGAATTGGACGAGAACGGGCAAGTGGTACGCAACGAGAAAGGAAAAACCGTGTTCCGCAAGTCCTATTCCGTTCTGCAAGACAAGCTCTTTGAGCATTTGACGGCGGCAGGCTTTACGGGTTTTGAGCGTGGCGAATTGGGAAGTACGGCGGAGAATTTGAAAAGCCTGGACTTCCAGATTGAGAAAGACAAGGAACGCCTTGCCCAAACCGAGCAGAAGGTCAACAAAGCAAAAAAGGAGCTTGCGGAGATAAGGGGCGAGGTAAGAACAAAGCAGAAAGTGGCGGCAACCTACGGCGAGATAGACGCTCTCGGCAGCAAGGGCATTACGGGCAAGTACACTGTTACCAAACAGGAGCTTGACAGTCTAAAAGCCCTTGCGAAAGAGGGCGTTTCTTCACGCTCGGAGATCCACGACTTGAAGCGGAGCGTAAGCTACTACCAAAGGCAGGCGATGGATTTAAGCTCCCGTCTGTCGAATGTCAAGGAGCGTTTGAAAGAGGTCACGGAGAAATACGAAAGGCTTGTAGAGATTACAAAGCCCTATCTTATGGCTCTGCAACATTTCCCCGACAAGGTAAAGGAGTTTTTTGAAAGGCTGTTCCCGCAAAAGGAACGAGCCGAGGAAAGAGAAGCTCCGAAGCCGGCACGAAAACCGAAAATGAGAGACGATTGGGCAAGGTAAGCGTCCCCTTCGATGGGACACTAAAACTTCTTGCCCTCTTGCTTTTTCGGGAAGTGAAAGGCGGTTTTGAAGTTTGGGTTTTTCATTTAGAACCCGAACAGAGAAGCCGCCTTTTCTCTTTTCAGACAGTAAAAATCATTTTTGAAAGGAAAATGCGAATGGAAAACACGAATACAAGCTATGAATTACGACTTGGCAAAACAACTTATATCGTCTGTGTGAAACAGGCTGAAAAGGCGAAAAAACCGCTTGAAAAGGCGCTTTTTGACATCTGCAAGCGTGAGGTTTTGGGCGGTACTTCCACCGCCCAAAAATTTAATTTAGACAATCTCGCAAAAACCTCTTGACAAACCGTTCCCCGAGGGTTCCGGCTATCGGGCAAAGACCCGGTTCTCCCGGTTCTACAACCTTCCGGAACTGATGTCCATGTTCAAGGAAGTGGCAGATATCCAGACTGCGGATATGCTGAATCTGCCTGTTCCCAAGGCGAACTTCCACAATGTGGTTCTCAAGCCGTCTGAACAGCAAAAAGAAATGGTGAAAGCTTTGTCGGAGCGAGCAGAAAGGGTCCGGAATAAGATGGTGGATTCCTCTGTGGATAATATGCTGCTGATTACCAACGACGGCAGAAAACTGGCGTTGGATCAGCGGCTTATGAGTCCAATGTTAGGCGACAGCGAGACCAGCAAGGCCATCGCCTGCGCCGACACGGTCTATGACATTTGGCAAAAGCATTCCGATACCGCTTCCACACAGCTTATTTTCTGTGATCTGTCCACGCCCCACAATGATGGCAGCTTCAATGTCTATGACGATATACGCACGAAGCTGATTGCCAAAGGGATCCCGGAAGAACAGATTGCCTACATCCACTCTGCCAATACGGAAGCGCAGAAGAAGGAGCTGTTTGGCAAGGTTCGTTCTGGGCAAGTCCGTGTCCTTTTGGGTTCTACCCAGAAGATGGGCGCAGGCACCAATGTACAGCAGCGTCTGATTGCTTTGCACCATTTGGATTGTCCCTGGAGACCCAGTGATCTGCAGCAGCGGGAAGGCCGTATCGTGCGGCAAGGTAATATGCACGACGAGGTGGATATCTACACCTATGTCACCGAGAACACTTTCGACAGCTACTTGTATCAGCTGGTGGAGTCCAAGCAGAAGTTTATCGGTCAGATCATGACCTCCAAATCACCGGTGAGATCTGCAGAGGATATCGACGAAACCGCCCTTTCCTATGCAGAAATCAAGGCGCTTTGTACCGGCAATCCTTACATCAAGGAGAAGATGGACCTGGATATTGATGTGCAGAGGTTACGGCTTATGAAAGCCTCCCATCTGAGCCAAAGGTACGCATTGGAGGATCAGATCATCAAAAAGTTTCCCCAGGAAATTGCATCCTACGAACAGATCATGCAAGGCCTGGAGGCGGATATTACAGCAGCCAAGGAACATACCCGCCCCAACGAAGATGGCTTCTCTCCCATGGTAATTGAGGGTGTTGTCCACAGCAGTAAAAAAGCAGCCGGTTCCGCTATCCTGGAAGTCTGCCGCAATATGACCACCCCCGACCCTATTTCGCTGGGACAGTATCGGGGTTTTGCCATGCAGCTGCACTTCGACAGCATGAAGCGGGAGTATGTCATCACCTTGCATGGCCAGCTGAGCCATCCGGTCTCTTTGGGCACAGACATCTTTGGTAATATCCAGCGATTGGACAATGTGATCGAGAGCTTCCCGGAGCGAGTGGAGAACTGCAGAGCGCTGCTGGAGAATGTGCATCACCAGTTGGAAGCCGCAAAAACAGAGGCACAGGCACCGTTCCCCAGGGAGGACGAACTGAAAGCCAAATCCGCCCGTCTGGACGAGCTCAACATCCTTCTTAACCTGGATAAGAAGGAAAATGAGATCGTTGACGGAGAACGGGATGACAACGATGAGGAACGCCCCAGGCAGGACCGTGGAGCGAGATAACCGTCCGAGAAAGGAAGTATTATGACAAACGAAGAACTGAATACTGCGCTGTATCAAAAGATGTTTGCAGAACAGGAGCAGTACAAACAATGGCTGCTGACCCAACCCCCCGATGAGATCCTTCACCACTGTTATGAATTTGTGGTGCGGGAAGATATTGTGCTGGCGTTGGAGGAGCACGATCTTTCCAGCAAGCAATGCAAAGCACTTCTGCAGTCCAAGACCCCCCTTGCGGATGTTTTCAGAAAATGGGAAAGCTGGGAAACCGGCTATATGGACCATGTTCTTGAATGCATCGAAAGCCGCGCCAACGAGGTGCTTCGGGCGGATTTCGTAGCATTCCGAAGAGATGGCAGGTGATCCTATGCCCTATGCCACTGCTGAAGATATTGCAAAGGCAAGGAACATGGACCTTCTGACCTATCTGCAGAACTATGAGCCGGGAGAGCTGGTGAAGGTCGCCAACGGCACCTACTGCACCCGTGAGCATGACAGCTTAAAAATCAGTAACGGAAAATGGTTTTGGTTTTCCAGGCAAATTGGAGGAGCCTCTGCATTGGATTATTTGATTCGTGTGAAAGGTTATTCCTTACCAACTGCAGTGGAAACGATATTGGGACGGGCGGCGTCAAAACCGCCCGTTTCCTATAAGCAAAAGGATCGGACTCCTAAGCAGCTGTTATTACCTCCCCGAAGTTCTACCAATGTGAATGTGACCCGTTATCTGCGTGGCCGGGGAATACACCCGGCTATTATCGATTTCTGCTATCGCAATGACTTGCTTTATGAGAGCCAGGACTACAAGAATGCAGTATTCATTGGGTATGACGAAAAGCACATTCCCAAATATGCCGCACTCCGTGCAACCAGGAGCAAGTACAAAGGCGAAGCATCCGGAAGTGACAAGCAGTTTTCTTTTAATATCCCTGCTGCACAGGAAGATGCAGAGCTTCATGTGTTCGAGGCAGCAATCGATCTTCTCAGTTATGCCTCTTTGGAGTACCGGGCAGGCAGAGATTGGCGAAAAGGTCATCTTCTTTCCCTGGCCGGGGTTTTCAAGACAGAACGAAAGGACGTGGTTCCGGTTGCATTGCAGAGATTTCTCAGAGCACACCCCCAGGTAAAGAGCCTACACCTCCACCTGGACAATGACGAGATCGGTCGTGGAGCAGCCGTAGGAATTATGGCGGGTCTTGGTCAGCAGTATGAAATCGTTGATGAACCGCCCGAACACGGAAACGACATGAACGACGATCTGCTCTGGCAGATCGAACTTGCACAACGAAAGGAGCTTGATTCACGATAATGAAAATCAAAATATATCAGATCAATACCAATCGTGATAACTATGGCTGTGCTTTCATGGGCATGGAATGGTTGAAAAAGACAATGGGCACAGATACCCCGGATAGCACGATCTATGACAGAGTGTTTGAGGGGGAAATCCACGGAACCTCTCCGGAGGATGTATATGCCAGGTTTAACTGGAATCTTCCCTCCGGATACAGAGGAAGACCCCTCTCTGTATCCGATGTGGTAGAAATTGGCGAAGGTGCTGAAGTTGAGCCCGGTTTCTATTTCTGTGAGAGCATTGGATTCAAGAAGGTAGACTTTGATGCCAGCCTTGCCTCTGTGAGGGAAGACAAAATCACGGTTGTGTTTTTGGAGCCGGACAAGCTGGCTCGCATTGAACAAATCGACGCATCCCTGGAAGGTCTGCAAGGGGCCGTGGGCGGGTACATCGAGGCGATGTATCCTTTTGAGGAGCAGGTATGCGTCATTTGTAATGAGGAAGGCAAAATCAATGGGATGCCATTGAACCGGGCGATTCGGATGGACGGCCAGATTTTGGATGTGATTGCCGGCCCCTTCTTCATCTGCGATTGCAGGGGCGAGAACTTTGGCAGCCTTTCTGCAGAACAGCAGCGCAGATATCTAAAGCTGTTCAAATACCCGGAGCGTGTTATGAAAATCAACGGCGAGATTGCATCCATCCCATACAATCCTACGCCCAAAGGGAAGGAGCGATGAACTATGAGGTCCTTTTGTTGTTGGCCGCCCGTTCACCGCCTATGTGTTTAGGCCTATGACCAACAAGACCCCTACAAAAGAAGGCGCAAGGATGGATTATTCTGAACGAATCAAAAATCAGCGCCTGCTTGCTGACTATATCAAAACCTCCCTATGGGATGAACGAATGAACCGTGAGCGTGAGAAATGGCTGTGGGAACGCAGAGGGATGTGCGCTCAAAACACAAATTACTATAAATGACAAAGGAGATCACTGCTATGAAGAAGTTTGAAGTTGAAATGGATCTGTACTTTACCAAGACTGTCCATGTCCAGGCCCCTGACGAGGATGCCGCTATCCATCTGGCGGAAGCCATGGTGCTGTGCACAGACGCGCTGCCCCTGACGAACAAAGATATGATCGACCTGACCGCCACCGCCACGGAGCAGGACAACCAGGCTGATCCCGGGACGGCCGTCACTGATGCGGAGGATAACGAAGCGGAAGTTTTCTGCTGCGGCGATTGTACCCTTTGCGCCCTCTGTGATGAAGACGAGGACGAAGAGGAACGAATCGACGAACTGCTGCACAAGCTGTTGGAAGCCGTGAAAGATGCCACTGACGCAATGGACAGTGTCCTGAAAGTGGCAGATGCCTTGAAAGAACTTACCGGCGAAAACATCTTCAGCCAGATGATGGGGTGAGGTGAGACCGGCATTTCCCCTTTCAGTGAGTAGGAATCCCATCCACAGAAGAACCTGAAGCCAAGGGGCAGTATGCCCATGGCTTCGTCTTGGCAAGCACTGATTTCGGATATCCGAAATCGCTTGTCCGGGGCTTTGCGCCCCTGAAACCCCGCCGTGAGAAAGGATGTTGCAATGAGGAAAAGAAACAAAAGCATTTTGCTTCGGCTTACACAGGCAGAAATGGAAGTGCTTACCCGCAAAGCCAAAGAAGCAAAAATGCCCCGGGAAGCCTTCATTCGACGAGTGTTGAATGGGGCTAAAATTATCGCAAAACCACCTGCGGATTATTACAAACTGATCGTGGAGGTACGGAAAGTTGGAAGCAATCTGAATCAGCTGGTAAAACGGGCGCAGTCCCTTGACTTTATAGATATCCCTGCTTTGCAAAAAGTGTTGGCAGAAATCCACGAAACAGAAGGTATGCTCTGGGAGGCTTTTCAGAGCGATGGTTCCGGATAATGGCCGTTACTGCAATCTGGGATGTGAAAGGTCGGGTAGATAAACTTGTTTCCTATGCCACAAACCCAAGCAAAACAACAGATGGGGATTTGCAGTATGCTGCGGACTTCCATGCCATCAAATCGGTCGTGGAGTATTCTGCAGATGAAATGAAAACAGAGCGCTGCTGTTATGTGACCGGAATCAACTGTGCCCCAGCGGAGGCAGCCCACCAATTTACCATGACCAAAAAGCACTGGGATAAAGAAGGTGGGATCGTTGCTTTTCATGGGTATCAATCCTTCCGTGCCGGTGAGGTGGATGCGGATACCGCCCATCAAATCGGCGTCGCACTGGCAAAAGAGTTATGGGGAGATCGGTTTGAAGTCGTAGTCGCTACCCACTTGAACACAAATCACTATCATAACCATTTTGTAATAAACTCCGTTTCTCTTGTTGACGGATATCGTTACTACGATAACAAGAAGTCCTATCAAAGAATGCGTGATGTTTCTGACCGTCTTTGTAAGGAGCACCAGCTCTCTGTTATAAAAAATCCCGGTGGGAAAGGCATGAGCTATGGGGAGTGGTCAGCAAAAGAAAACGGCAAACCAACCTATCGGGATCTTGTCAAGGCAGACATCGACAGAGCGATCCTTGCTTCCACAACCATGCGTGACTTCTACCGGGTCATGGAGCAGATGGGGTATACCTTCAAACGCTACAGGGAAAACGGCCAGCCTTTGGTGCACCCTGTGGCTATGCCTCCCGGTGCAAAGAAAGGTGTTCGTATGGATCGCCTGGGAGAAGCGTACACCTTTGATGGCATCACGGAACGCATACTCCGCAATATGCGCAAGCGCATTCCATTCCCGGAAGCGGAAAAGCATCGTGTTGGCAGATATCGCTACCGGGGGAATTTCAGGAAGTCCAGGAAAGCGACCGGACTTCGGGCACTTTATTTCTACTACTGCTACCGGCTGAAAATCATAAAGAAGTATCCGGCATCCGTGAAAAGGGTGCCGGTTTCTTTGCGTGAGGATATCCTGAAGCTGGACAAGAGGATTGCAGAGACTCGCTTTCTTGGAAATTACAAGATCGAATCAGCGGCCGAACTGACTGAACGGAAGCAGTATGCAGCCAATCAAATCCAGATTCTCTGCGAACAGCGCAAGGATTTGCGGAATGCTCTGAAGCGCATCACCCGGCAAGGGGATGAGGCAGAGATCGCAGCCACCAAAGAAAACATCTCAACGCTGTCGGAAGAGCTGAAGCGGCTGCGGAAGGAGGTGAAATTATGTGATTCCATAGCGGAAAGGTCCAGACTTGTCAAGGAGGGTCTGGATACGGTCATCAGACAAGATATTTCTGAAAGAAAGGAGAAAACCCAAGATGAACACAGCAGGAGACGCAGCGGAACAAATCGTCAGAATGTCACTCAATGGCGTTGAAGTTGCCGCGAAGATCACCGGCACCGGCGCAAAAGAATTGGCTATGATGATCTACGCCATTCTCAAAGGCCAAAAGAAAACCAAAGGCAAAACCCGTTTGACCAGCATGCTGCGTAGTGAGAAGCCGCTGAAGGTGTTTGCGGTAAAGGACTCCGAACTGGGACTTTTCTGCAAAGAAGCGAAAAAGTACGGTGTGCTGTACTGTGTCCTTAAAGACAAAAATGCCAGGGATGGCCTTACGGACATTATTGTACGAACCGAGGATGCGCCCAAAATCAACCGTATTTTCGAACGCTTCAAGCTGGCCACCGTTGATGTGGGCGAGGTTAGAAGCGAAGTGGAACGGCAGCGGCAGGAACAGCAGGCCAAAAAGGACAGCGAGATACCTGCCCCCGAAAGAGTTCAGTCCGAAGAACGGGCCGAAGCATTTCTGGATCAACTCATGTCCCCTCCCCCCAATGCACAGGCGCAGCAAACGGAAAACCCCACCGAGGCACGGGTTGCGAAATCCCGTCAGTCCGGGCCTACCTCCGAAACCAGAGAAGGGATCGCCAGGGGTACTACTGATTCCCGTCCTTCTGTTCGCCAGGAGTTGAAAACGATTCGGGAAGAGCGTAGTCAGACAGCGGATCACTCTCCCAAGGACAAAACCAAAGTCCAAACTGCAAGCCCCCATCACCACGACCCCAGCATATCAAAGGGCAAACCCAAATCCAAAAATCATAAGGAGCGATAACACATGGAAAATTACGATTCTATCTTTTCCTCTGCTGAACCTGAGAATCAGGACAAGACCTTCTCCCCTATCGACAAGCAAGCTTGGGCCGAAAAGAAGCAGGCAGAGCGCCAACAGGTCTATGGCATGATCGACAAAACCGCAGAGGCAATGGCACAGGACGGAGATCTGTTCAAAACCGGCTTGGATGTCATGGCAAGATTCGACCGCTACTCTGTGGGCAATGTTCTGCTGATCACCGCCCAGATGCCCGAAGCCTCCAAGCTGGCTGACTTCGATACATGGAAGCAGAACCGCACCTATGTACGCAAGGGTGCAGACCATATCAAGATCCTGGAACCCGGCGAAGAGTTCCGGCGGGAAGATGGCAGCATGGGTGTCAACTACAATATCAAGCGAGTCTTTGATATTTCCCAAACCTCTTCCAAAACCAAGCCTGCGCAGGTGCAGCATGATATGCGCCTGCTGCTGAAAGCTATGCTGAACAATGCCCCCTATGCGGTAGAGATCTCCGGGAATGTTCCGGACGGCGTAGGTGCGATCTACGATTCCAATGCGCGCAAAATCCTTGTTCGTCAAGGTATGCCCGGTGCGGATATCTTCCGGTGCCTGGCCCAGGAAATGGCCCATGCGCATTTGGATAAGGGTGACTACCAGCGGAACATGCATGCCTTTACTGCTTACTGCACGGCCTATACGCTGTGTCAGCGGTATGGTGTGGAAAATAAAAGCTTCAACTTCCGGAGCATCCCGGAAACCATCGGTGCAATGGATGCACAGGCGATCCGGCAGGAGCTGGGCAAGATCCGCGACTGCGCCAATCAAATCTCTATGGATATGTCCAGGATCCTGGAGAATCGCCAGAAGGAGCGCAGCGACAACGCTCGCTGAGAGGTGATGCACATGGCAGAGGAAAAACGCGTTGTGGAACTGTCAGACTTTGAACACCGTCTTTTGGTAAGCGGTCTGGCAGATTTCCGCAATGACCTTATCCAGGAGGACAAGCCTACAGAGGATGTAAACGACCTGCTGATCAAGGTCATAGATGCCCCAAAGAAAAGACGCTTTGGCAGGAGCGATCATGAGGCAAGATAAGCTCTCCCGGCAGAACATCATCCTTTACCTCTGCGGCATTCTTCCTGTGGTATGGGTCGCCTTGCTCATTGCCCCGTATCTGGATGAAGGGCTGCCGGGATTGTTCTCCAACTTCAGCAGCATTATGAATCATCCTTTTCAGATTCAACTTTGTGCGGACACTCCCCGTGCTGTCCTCATTCTGTTACTTGCCTACGGTGTCGGCCTCGGTATCTTTATCTCCAACGACCGCAACTATCGGCGTCGGGAAGAGCATGGTTCTGCGTGTTGGGGCACAGCGCAGTCCGTCAACAGGAAATACGCAGACAAAGATTGGACGCACAATAAAGTCCTTACCCAAAATGTGTCGATTGGTCTGGACGGCAGAAAGCATCGCCGCAACTTGAATGTACTATGCTGCGGAGGTTCCGGTGCAGGTAAAACCCGCTTCTTCGCCAAGCCTTGCCTTATGAATACAGCCAGCAGCTATGTGGTGCTGGATCCCAAAGGCGAAATGCTCCGGGACTGTGGCTACCTTTTGAAAGAGCGGGGATACACCATCAAAGTACTGGATCTCATCAACATGGAGAAAAGCCATTGCTATAACCCCTTCGTGTATTTGCAATCCGATAACGATATCCAGCGGCTTGTGACCAATCTCTTTAAGAATACCACCCCCAAAGGGAGCCAATCCCAAGACCCGTTCTGGGATCAAGCAGCCTCTATGCTTCTGCTGGCACTGGTATTCTACCTACACTATGAGGCACCGGAGGACGAACAGAACTTCCCAATGGTCATGGAAATGATTCGTGCCGGTGAAGTCCGTGAGGACATGGAAGATTATCAATCTCCTTTGGACGAGTTGTTTGATCGCTTGGAAATGCGGGACCCTGAACACATCGCATTGAAGTATTACCGCAACTACAGATCCGGCAGCGGCAAGACTCTGAAATCCATTCAGATTACCCTGGTGGCAAGACTGGAGAAGTTCAATCTGGAATCCCTGGCAGGCATCACCCAAACGGATGAGCTCGACCTGTGGAGTATTGGCGAGAAAAAGACAGTCATTTTCGCAGTCATTCCGGACAATGACAGTTCCTTCAACTTCATTGTTGGTATGCTCTACACCCAGCTGTTCCAACAGCTTTACTACCAGGCGGATCAGGTGCATGGCGGCAGGCTTCCTGTTCATGTCCACTTCCTAATGGACGAGTTTGCCAATGTTGCGCTTCCTGATGAATTTGACAAGCTGTTGGCGACCATGCGAAGCAGGGAAATCTCCGTTTCCATCATCATTCAGAATATGGCGCAGCTGAAAGCCCTGTTTGAAAAGCAGTGGGAATCCATCGTTGGTAACTGCGATGAATTTCTCTACCTGGGCGGCAATGAGCAATCCAGTCATAAGTATGTCAGCGAATTGCTTGGAAAGGAAACCATCGACACAAACACCTACGGTCAGTCCCGTGGCCGTAACGGAAGCTACTCTACAAACTATCAGGTGTCCGGGCGTGAGCTTATGACACCGGATGAGGTGCGTATGCTGGACAACCAGTATGCGCTTCTTTTTATTCGTGGAGAGCGACCGATCAGGGACTTCAAGTATGACATCCTGAAGCACCCCAACATCCGCTACACCACAGACGGCGGCGCACCTGCCTACAAGCACGGAGAGGATAGCAGAAGCTTTGCTACCATTGCGATCTCTCCGGAACTGATTGCACAGGCTGCGGAATTGGAAGTGGAAGATCACAACTTCGTGCTTTTCTGTGAGGAAGAGCTGGAAGAATATTTTGAAAATCATGGAGGTAATTAACTATGAAAACCAAAAAGCATACCATTGTCCCCGTCAAGAAGAACGAGAATCTGGAAACCAAAGCCAGGCGTGGTTTCCGCCGCTATGTTGCAGCTGTAGTCTGTGTTATGATCATGGGTTCTCTGGCAACCACCGCCTTTGCCGCTGAAACCGGCGACCCTCTCACCGTTGTGAGCAACCTGTCCGATTTCATCTTTGGCCTTATCCGTGCTGTGGGTCTGATCCTCCTGGGCTGGGGTATTGTGCAGGTCGGTCTGTCTTTGCAGTCCCACGATCCCTCTCAGCGTTCCAATGGTTTCCTCACTCTGGCTGGCGGCATCGTCATCACCTTTGCAAAGGAAATCCTGGCTCTGATCACCGGTTGATCGCCAAGAAGTACAGTAAGTCCCCGGTGCCTCCCGTCACGGGAGGCACTACCCTTCCTAGGAGGTGTTTAAGTGTCTGATAACTGGGTAGTTCAAAATCTGGAAAATGCTCTGGCTACCTGGAATGAAAAGTTAGCAGAGATCTGGGCGCTTCTCACTCAGAGTCCAGAAGTATTCAGAGGCGGTGCACTCTGGACCATCGCCACAACCATTCACGGCACCTTGCAAGCCATCGGCTATGCGTTATTGGTGCTGTTTTTCGTTGTTGGTGTTGTAAAAACCTGTGGCAGCTTTGCGGATCTCAAACGACCGGAAGCCGCCCTGAAAGTATTCGTCCGTTTTGCTTTGGCAAAGGGATTGATCACACATGGCCTGGAATTGATGATGGCATTGCTGTCCATCGTGCAAGGTATTATCTCTCAAATTATGGGAGCAGCAGGTTTTGGATCGCCAGCGACTACAGTTCTCCCGGCAGAGATCATTACCGCAATTGAAAACTGCGGTTTCTTTGAATCCATCCCCTTGTGGGCAGTCACCTTGATTGGCGGCTTGTTTGTGTGGGTTTTGTCCTTTGTGATGATCCTCACCGTGTACGGACGATTCTTCAAGCTCTACATGTACACGGCGATTGCACCCATTCCCCTATCCTCCTTTGCCGGTGAGCCGTCCCAGACAGTTGGCATCAGCTTCCTGAAAAGCTTTGCTGCCGTCTGCCTGGAGGGAGCCATCATCGTATTGGCCTGCATCATCTTCTCCGTATTTGCGGCCACCCCGCCCAGCTTTGACCCGTCTACTGCGGCAATTACGATGGTTTGGGGATATGTGGGAGAACTGATTTTTGGCATGCTGGTATTGACCGGAAGCGTAAAAATGGCTGACCGTGTCGTGCATGAAATGCTTGGCGTATAAAGGGGGGATACATTTGGAAGTAAAAATCAACAGAGAAATCCGTAACTACAGCGAATCCGTATTCTTTGGCCTGTCCATGCGGCAGTGTATCTTCTCTGTTTTGGCAATCGCTGTAGCGGTAGGCTTGTACTTTGTTCTCAAGCCTTATCTTGGCGCAGAAACATTGTCCTGGGTGTGTATTCTGAGTGCAGCCCCTTTTGCTGCTTTGGGATTTATCACTTATCACGGCATGACTGCAGAGCGGTTCTTATGGGCATGGCTTCGCAGTGAACTGATCGAACCCCGTTTTTACCATTGCGGAACCAACAACATCTACTACGAACTGCTGAAAGACAGCATAGAATCCACAAAGAAGGAGGAATAAACCCATATATGCTGAAATCTATCAAGAAGCTGCTGGTACAGGAAAAGGAAGCGTACCGCATTCCCAGAAAGGTGCAGGATCTGATCCCCATCGACTGCATCTGGAAGGACGGCATTTTTCGTTCCGGCAACAAGTATTCCAAATCCTATCGTTTTACGGATATCAACTATCAGGTGGCATCTCCGGACGATAAAAAGCGGATGTTCTTTGACTACTCTGCGATCCTCAATGGTCTGGATGCCGGCGGCAGTACAAAAATCACCATCAACAACCATCGTATGAACCGCTGGGATTTTGAGGAATCCGTGCTGATGCCTATGAAGGGCGACGCGCAGGATGAATACCGTCAGGAGCACAACGATATGCTCCTGGATAAAACCGTTGGCAGCAACGGCATCATGCAGGAGAAATATGTCACCATCTCCGTGGTCAAGAAAAACATCCAGGAGGCAAGACTGTACTTCTCCCGAGTCGGCCCGGAGCTTAGCACCCGGTTTGCTGCCCTGGGTTCCCGATGCACGGAAGTGGATACGGATGAAAGGCTTCGTATCCTGCACAACTTCTTTCGCCCCGGCGAAAGCGATATCTTCCAATTCGATATGTCCGACGCCATGCGCCGCGGCCATGATTTCCGGGACTATATTTGCCCCGACTATATGGAGAAGCACGGCGACCATTTGAAGATTGGAGATCGCTATGCCAGAGTCCTCTACCTGAAGGATCTGGCATCTTTTATTAAGGACGATATGATCGACGAGCTGACCAGTCTGAATAAAGATATGATGCTCTCCATCGATATCGTCCCCATCCCCACGGACGAAGCCGTTCGTGAAGTGGAAAACCGCTTGCTGGGTGTGGAAACCAATATCACCAACTGGCAGCGCAGACAGAACAAGAACAACAACTTCTCCGCTGTCATCCCCTACGACATGGAACTGCAGCGCAAGGAAGCCAAGGAGTTCCTGGACGACCTGACGACCCGTGACCAGCGCATGATGCTTGCGGTCATCACCATGGTGATCACTGCGAAGAGCAAGGAAGAACTGGACAACGAGACTGAGGCTTTGAAGAACATCGCACAGAACCGGATGTGCCAAATCGCCACGCTGAACTACCAGCAGATGGATGCTTTGAAAACCGTTCTTCCCATCGGCCCCCGGAAGATCCAGGCATTCCGTACCCTTACTACCGAATCTTTGGCGGTATTCATGCCCTTTAAGGTGCAGGAGATCCAGGACAAAGGGGGTATGTACTATGGGCAGAATGCCATCTCCAACAACCTGATTCTGTGTAATAAGGCGAATCTGCTGAACCAGTCCTCCATTCTGCTGGGCGTACCCGGTGCCGGTAAGTCCTTCCTCACAAAACAGCAGATCACCAACCTGCTGCTGTCCACCGATGATGAGATCCTTATTTGTGACCCTGAAAATGAGTACGGCGCATTGGTCAAAGCTCTGTGCCCCGATGCTGCTATCATCTCTCTGGAAGCCGGAGGCAAGGACAGGCTGAATGCTATGTACATGGTTGACGGCTATGGCGAGAGCGATCCCATCGTGGTCAAATCCCAGTTCATTATGTCCCTGATCGAGCAGATCGACAAGAAGGGGGTCGGGCCCCAACACAAGTCCATTATCGACCGCTGCGTGGCATCCATCTACAAAGAAACCAAGGATATGGGGTATATGCCCACTCTTTCCACTCTGCGTTTGAAGCTGTTGGAACAGCCGGAAGCCCAGGCAAAGGAAATCGCCCTTGCTTTGGAACTGTTCACCACCGGTTCTCTGGACATCTTCGGTCATGGCAGCAATGTAAATCTGGAAAAGCGGGTAACTGTCTTTGATATCCGAGGTCTGGGTACGCAGCTGAAGCCTACCGGCCTGCTGGTTATCACGGATACAATGCTGAACCGCGTGACTCTGAACTGGAAGCGCGGGAAACGCACCCATGTGTTCATTGACGAGTTCCACGTGGTCTTTGAAAATGAGTTCTCCGCTGCCTTCTTCAACTCTGCCTGGCGGCAGTTCCGTAAGCGCAATGCCTACCCCACTGCCATCACCCAGAATGTGGAGTACCTGCTGGATTCTGTCCAGGCAAGCACCATGCTCAGCAACTCTGAGTTTGTGGTCATGCTGAACCAGGCGGCATCCGACCGGGAGAAGCTGGGCAAGCTTCTGAACATTTCCAGCGAGCAGATGAGCTTCATTACCAATGCAGAGGCAGGCTGCGGCCTAATCAAGTACGGTTCTGCGTTGGTTCCCTTCGTAAACCGCTTCCCAAAAACACGAAGCTGTACGAGCTGATGACTACCAAACCCGGCGAGGGCGTATTTGCAAAAGGGCAGGTTTCTTAACCTGCCCCCATTCTATGAAAGGAGGTATCCGTTACGAAAGACATTAAGTTGAAGGATGCTGATGCCAGGACAGTAAAAACCGTTGACCGGGCCGCAGACCTGGCGGAGCATATGAAAAAGGCGATCGTCCGTACTACAGATCAGGTACAGAACCTGACTGACGACTGGCAGGTAACGCCCTCCGAGTATGCTTCTGATAAGCTCCAGTATGGCATGGAGGACATAAGGACTGAGGCCAGACATGTGGTGGTGGATATGGGAAAGGGCGCATATCATACCGGTAAATCCGCCGTACAAAGGTTCCGGGAAAAGCGAAAGGCAGCACCCGAATCTCCCCTTGAGAAAGGACGGGAACCGACCTCCACAGGCGAGCCGGGAAGGAGTTGGGCACAACAGCGAAGCAAAAGCCCCTCCGGACGAAAGAACCCTTCGATCAAGGCGGTACAGAAAACCGAAAGGACGATCAAGCAGACCCAAAGAACTGCGGAACGATCTGCCAAGAAAATGGAACGCTCCGTAAAGGGCACGCAGCGGGCGGTGAAAACTGCTGAGCAATCTTCCAGGGTGGCGATCAAAACTGCCCAGGAGACCGGCTATGCCGTCCAGAAGTCCGCCCAAGCTGCGGCTAAAGCAGCACAGAAAGCAGAACAGATTGCCCGGGCAGCTGCCAAGGCCGCCTCGGAAGCTTCCAAGGCGGCAGCAAAGGCAGTTGCTGCGACCGTCAAAGCAATCATTGCCGGTGTGAAAGGTTTGGTCATGGCCATTGCTGCCGGTGGTGGGATTGCTGCACTGGTGATCGTCGTCATTATGCTTATAGCCTTAATCGTAGGCTCTTGCTTTGGCATCTTCTTTGCCGGCGAGGACACAGGTTCGCCCATGACCATGCGGAGTGTGGTGCAGGGAATCAACATGGATTACCAAGCCTCCCTGGATACGCTCCGAAACAACACAGGCCACAACAAACTGGAAATGTCCGGATCCCGTGCAGTATGGCCGGAGGTATTGGCTGTCTATGCGGTAAAAGTCAATACAGATCCCAATAATCCACAGGATGTGGCTTCTATGGACGACTCCAAGAAGGCCATACTGGAGGAAATCTTCTGGGCAATGAATACGGTCTCATCCTCGGTAGAAACAGCAGAGGAGACTGTCATTGTGGAAGAGGTGGATGAGGAGGGGAACATCGTCCCGGTGGAAACAACAGAAACGATAACGACCCTTTATATCTCGGTCGCCCATAAGACTGCCGAAACGATGGCCGATGAATACGGCTTCTCCGAAGAGCAGAAGCAGATGCTAAGGGAGCTCCTTCAGGACGAGAACGCAACCATGTGGTCTGCAGTTCTGTATGGCATCCATTCTCCGGACGAACAGATCGTCGCTGTAGCGGCCTCCCAAATCGGCAATGTGGGTGGACAGCCTTATTGGAGTTGGTATGGATTCAGCGAGAGAGTGGAATGGTGCGCTTGCTTTGTTTCCTGGTGTGCCAACGAATGTGGGTATATTGACACGGGCATCATCCCCAAATTTGCCGGCTGTGTCTGGGGCGTGGATTGGTTCCGGGAGCGCGGTCAATGGGCCGACGGCACCGCAACTCCGGTTCCCGGAATGCTGATTTTCTTCGACTGGCACTCCCCCAACGGCGAATCCGGGCCCCAGGATGGTCGTTCTGACCATGTAGGCATTGTCTCCAGAGTGGAAGATGGCCGTGTTTATACCATCGAGGGTAACATCGGCAACTCCTGCGTGGAGCGCGATTATCCTATCGGATATTTCCAAATTCTGGGCTACGGCATTCCCGCCTACTGATTCGCACATTTGCAGAAGTGATCCCTCCTGTGTATAATCCAGGTAAATCAACACGGGAGGGATTCATTATGAAAGCACCAAAAAGAGTTCTCACATTGACCTCCGCCGAGCATCGACTGATGATCCACGGATTACTTCAATGGAGAAACAAGCTGCTATCCCAATGCAGATATACGGATGCGGTGGACGAATTGATTATCAAACTGCAGAAACAAAAGCACCGGTAACAGCACAGAGATAGCTTTCCAGAAGGCCAATGAACCCCCTGATACCCTATCAGCGAATTTTTATGTAGAAATTGGCTGCAAAATTAACACTCTTTTAGGGAGATTATAGTTTATTTTGGGAAGTAAGTCTGTCATGTTGAACGACAATTTCTCCAGTAAATATGTTTTTCTTTTCTTTATAGAGCATGGTGTAGCGTGGCTGTCCCTCTGTGTAATCCTTCTTCTCTTTCGGAAAAAAAGAACGACAGAAATATTTCCCCGTGTTTTTGTGTTCCGCAACAAAAACATAAATATCACTGTTTTTAAAAGGGGTTGAAAGAAAATAGTCCGCTTCAATTAAAGAGAATTGACTCAATTTTGCATTGTATCGAAACACCAAACGATTATCGTCTAAGAGCCGTTCAATCAGTGCCAATGGCTCAAACCTATTCTCAATTTGAGCCAGACAAGAGCTTTTTGTTAGAGTCTCATAGGTGATGTTTCCGGTTATGATTTCATCAAACACAAACGCTCGATTTTGTTTTGCAATCCGCAAATCTTTCAATTTGCCAAGGCCCATCAAGTGATGAAAGTCCAGTTTGGAGAAACCAATGACTAATTCTGCCGTTTTTCCCCTTCGGCCAATCACAATCCGATATTGTATCTCCAACAATTTTTCAAATGCTTTTGCACACTTTTGCAATTTATCCATAAAACCTCTCTGTTCATAAAAAAGCCGCCCTGCAATGCAAGGCGGCTCTGAGCATTTTCTTTCGGCTTTGTAGCCTACTCCGGTTTGAGGTTACTGCACAACCCCTACTGAAAGCTCTGCATAACAAGGCATTCCGGTACGCTATTATGCTTCAACGCTTTGGCAGACACACGCCGTTGCCTACCTTGTACTATTATTATACGCAATTTTAGAAAATATGTCAATCCCTATATATAATCAAAAATATCTTCTCCGCTTATGAGAAAAGAGGCTCCCTGATATGACCTTAAAAGAACATAGTGAAAAATGTTGCATTTCTGTTCGATAGATAAATTATTACTGTGCGGCTAATCATATTCCGGACGCCATTAATATGGTGACAATCTAGCCGATTCCAAAAGATACCCAAAAGCCGGTAGATGGGAGCTGGAAGAGAAGTAGTGGTGAATGTGGAAAAATTGCATTACGTGACGATAAAGGAAAGTCCGTTGCCCTACACGAAAAATTGTAAAAGCTTGTTTACAAGAGCAATGCGTCGGCCATCCCATTAAGAAAATGTTATTATTCAGATAAACTTATAAAACAGTCCTTTTTAACATCAATGGATTCTTTCTGTGGGTAAGCGCACAATAATAATGTACGACACTTCTATTCTACACCATGCAGGAGATTTACGCAAGACTGAAATGGTCTCTTATTCCACCGCTCTTCCGGCCAAAAATGCGGCTTTCGCCTCCTCCAGCGTCATTTTGTTGGCGCCTCTTGCCATGGACGGATGGAGGGTCTGGATTGGATCGTTCTGCCAGTTGCACACCGGGCAGATTTCATACTCTTCTACGGATGCCTTGCCACAGCACGGGCACTTATCTTCGATCGAACTCATATTGTCAATACACCTCCTTATTTTCAGATTTCAAACTATTGGGAAGGTTTCAGCTTGCTTCAGGCCCATCATTACGCTTCCGGTCTCAAGCCGGTTTGATTTTGATTTCTCCAATCTGGTCTTGATGGACTTTTCGCTCTTACAACAAAAATTGATCCCATGGGGATCCCTT
>OVXI01000044.1_pt1 | contig 35126 bp, 30 predicted proteins | sample 1732031 | NCBI WGS metagenome assembly OVXI01 (sample SAMEA4545821, study PRJEB24839) | metagenome | biome: chicken; feature: ceca content | place: Italy | collected 2013-05 | reverse complement strand
CTACTATGCCATGCAGGTGTGGGTGATGCCCGACAAACTGGCCGACCTCGGTCTTACGGTGCAGGACTTGCAGTCGGCGCTCAAGGACCAGAACCGCGAGTCGGCGGCCGGCGTGCTGGGACAGGCGCCGATGAACGGCGTGGACGTAACGATCCCCATCACGGCGCAGGGACGCCTCTCGTCGGCGGGCGAATTCGAGGACATCGTCGTGAGGGCCAACCCCGACGGGTCGATCATCCGTCTGAAAGACGTGGCGCGCATCTCGCTCGAAGCCTCGTCGTACAGCACCGAGAGCGGCATCAACGGCGGAAATGCCGCCGTGCTGAATATCAACATGCTGCCCGGAGCCAACGCCATGGAGGTCGCCGAGTCGGTGAAAGAGGCGATGGACGAAATCAGCCGCAACTTCCCCGAGGGAATCACCTATGAGATTCCCTTCGACATGACTACCTACATCTCCGAGTCGATCCACCACGTCTATCGCACGCTCTTCGAGGCGCTGCTGCTGGTAATCATCGTGGTCTACCTCTCGCTGCAAAGCTGGCGCGCCACGATCATCCCGATCGTCGCGGTGCCGATCTCGCTGATCGGTACGTTCGGCGTGATGCTCATCTTCGGTTTCTCGCTCAACATGCTGACGCTGCTCGGACTGATTCTGGCCATCGGTATCGTCGTGGACGATGCGATCGTCGTGGTGGAGAACGTCGACCGCATCATGAACGAAGAAGGGCTCTCGCCCTACGAGGCGACCAAGAAGGCGATGCGCGGCCTCGGTGGCGCCCTCGTGGCCATGTCGCTCGTGCTCTGCGCCGTTTTCGTGCCCGTGAGCTTCCTCTCGGGCATCACGGGGCAGCTCTACCGTCAGTTTACCATCACGATCGCCGTGTCGGTCATCATCTCGACGGTGGTGGCGCTGACGCTCAGTCCGGTGATGTGTTCGCTCTTCCTGCGGCCCGACAGCGGAGCGAAGAAAAACCGTCTGTTCCGCCGCATCAACCTCGCGCTGGCGAAGAGCAACAACTTCTACGGCCGCATGATTCAGGGGGCGCTGGCGCATTCGCGGCGCATGTTCGTCGCATTCGGCATCGTGCTCGTGGGGATCTGGCTGATGAACCGTCTCGTGCCTCAGAGCTTCATGCCGCAGGAGGATCAGGGCTATTTCACGGTCGAACTGGAGCTGCCCGAAGGGGCTACGATCGAACGCACGCGCGAAGTAACCGACCGTGCGATGGCCTTTCTGATGGCCGATCCCGATGTGGAATACGTGCTCAACGTTACGGGATCGAGCCCGCGTGTGGGGACCAATCAGGCCCGCAGCCAGCTCACCGTGATCCTCAAGCCGTGGGACGAACGCGAATCGGAAGGTATCGACGAGGTGATGGCCCGCGTGCGCGCCGAACTGCGCCGCTACCCCGAGAGCGAAGTCTATCTTTCGACGCCCGCGGTCATCCCGGGGCTCGGCACCTCGGGCGGTTTCGAGATGGTGCTCGAAGCGCGCGGCGACATGGGATATGCCGACTTGCAGCGGGCGGTGGATACGCTGATGCTTTACGCTTCGAAACAGCCCGAGCTGACCGGTCTCGCCTCGTCGATGCAGGGCGATATTCCGCAGCTCTACTTCGACGTGGACCGCGACAAGGCCCGCATGCAGGGGGTTTCGATGTCCGACATTTTCTCGACGATGAAAGCCTTCACGGGGTCGATCTACGTCAACGACTTCAACATGTTCAACCGCATCTACCGCGTCTATATTCAGGCCGAGGCCCCCTACCGCGCCCGCCGCGACAACCTCAATCTCTTTTTCGTGCGCGGTACGGGCGGAACGATGATCCCCGTTACGTCGCTCGGCACGACCTACTATACGACCGGTGCCGGTACGATCAAACGCTTCAATATGTTCAACGCTGCGACCATCACGGGCGAGGCGGCCCACGGTTACAGTTCCGGACAGGCGATGGAGACGCTCGAACGGATCGTGCGCGAACGGCTGCCGTCGTCGGTGGGCGTCGAGTGGAGCGGCCTCTCCTATCAGGAGAAGCACGAGGGCGGGCAGACGGGCGTGGTGCTGGCGCTGGCTTTCCTGTTCGTATTCCTGTTCCTCGCGGCGCAGTACGAGAGCTGGAGCGTGCCCGTGGCGGTGATCCTCTCGCTGCCCGTGGCCGGCATCGGAGCCTATCTGGGCATCTGGCTCTGCGGGTTGGAAAACAACATCTACTTCCAGATCGGTCTGGTGATGCTCGTGGGTCTGGTGGCGAAAAACGCCATTCTGATCGTCGAATTCGCCAAGGAGGAGGTCGAGAAGGGGCGCGACGCCGTAGCGGCCGCGCTGACGGCCGCACGTCTGCGCTTCCGCCCCATCGTGATGACTTCGCTGGCCTTCATCCTCGGTCTGCTGCCGCTGGTCTTCGCCTCGGGTCCCGGTTCGGCGAGCCGTCAGGGCATCGGCACGGGCGTCTTCTTCGGCATGTTGGTGGCGATCACCTTCGGCATCGTCTTCGTGCCCTTCTTCTTCGTATGGATTTACCGGATCAAAGCTAAATTGAAACGATGAAACGTTTGATTATCCTGTTCCTGTCTGCGGCGGCTTTCGCTGCCTGCTCGCCCGTGCGGCATTGCAAGACGCCCGAGCTCGACCTGCCCGAACGGCTTGCGGGCGCCGACGGCGATTCGCTGACGGCGGCCGATCTGGGCTGGTGGCAGTTCTACGGCGATCCGGCCCTTCGCCGGATCATCGAACGCACGCTGGCCGAAAACAAGGATATGCTCGCCGCCGCAGCGCGCGTGGAACGCATGCGGCAGATGTACCGCATCGACAAGGCGGGCCGGCTGCCCGATTTCACGGCTGGCGTATCGGCCGATAACGAGACGAACGACTACTACGGCGAATCGTCGGTCCGCGATCCCGAATTGGGACTGAAGGCGTCGGTTTCGTGGGAACTCGATCTGTGGGGCAACCTGCGCTGGGCCAAGCGCAAAGGAGCGGCCGAATACCTCGCTTCGGTCGAGGACCGGCGTGCGATGCGCATGACGCTCGTGGCCGAGGCGGCCTCGGCCTATTTCCGGCTGATCGCGCTGGACAACGAACTTGCCATCGTGCGGCGCACGCTCGCCACCCGCAGCGAGGGGCTGGATCAGGCGCGGATTCGTTTCGAAGGGGGGCTTACGTCCGAAACCGTCTACCAGCAGGCTAAGGTGGAATATGCCGCGACGGCTTCGCTGATCCCCGATCTCGAACGGCGGATCGAAATCACGGAAAACGGGCTCGCGCTGCTCATGGGGGAGAATCCCGATCGGAGTGTGGAACGCGGTTCGCTGGACATCGAGGCCGAGCTGGCCGACAGCCTGCCCGTGGGGCTGCCGTCGGAACTCCTGCAGCGGCGGCCGGACGTGCGTTCGGCCGAGCAGCAGCTTCGTGCGGCGATGGCCGGTGTCGGAGTGGCTTATGCCGACCGTTTCCCCCGACTGATGTTCCGGCTGACCGGCGGTTGGGAGAACGATGAGCTCAGGGGTTTTTTCAGCTCTCCGTTCTCCTATGTCATCGGGGGGCTGGCTTCGCCCGTCTTCGGCTTCGGCCGCAAGCAGGCCAAATACCGTGCTGCGATGGCCGCCTACGACGAGGCGCGCTATGCCTATGAAAAGAAAGTGCTCGAAGTGCTGAAGGAGGCGGACGACGCCGTCGTTACCTACCGCAACAGACGGCGCACGGCAGCCTTGCAGGTCAATCTGCGCGATGCCGCACGCAAATACGTGGAGCTGGCCAACCTCCAGTACCGGAGCGGCAGCATCAACTACCTCGACGTGCTCGATGCCCAGCGACGCTATTTCGATGCGCAGATCGGCGTGAGCAACGCCGTGCGCGACGAACACCTCGCATTGGTGGAGTTATACAAAGCGCTGGGCGGCGGCTGGAGTCTGGAAGAGCCCGATGCGGAGGGGCGATGACGAGCCTGAAAAATGCAATCGGCCGGAAAGAGACATGCGCAGAGACGAAAAAAGACGCAGGCGCATTCTCTGCCAATCGAAGGTACGCCTTTTACCCAATCTCGACAAAGAAAAACGCCTACGCTTCGCGCAGACGTTTGACCTATTGTTTCTGAGATTGTAGGAAAAATTAGCGTTTTTCGATTCAAAACAATAGCAAACGCTATATATTATCGGAACGAAATTACGCATTGTCGACCGTAAAAACAACGGCGGGAGCCGAATTTGTTCTGTTTGCGTCATTTTATCTTGCGGCAGGGCCGAAAAACGCACTGCGGATGTTCCCTGCTTCGGTCTGCCCTGCCGGACCGCATGGCGGCCGCGGATTTGCACGGATCCTTTCGGGACGTTATCTTTGCGGGGGCCTGCCGCGTGTATGCCGACGGGGCGGTCCGGTTGCCGGCCGCGCCGCAGCGTCCTGCTGACAAATATGAAATTGCTGAAATTCACGACGATTATGAACGACGATAAACGAACCGTCCGCCTGCTCTACCCCCAGTGGCAGGGAGGTGTCGTGGCGCATTGGATGCCCGATATTCCTCCGGAGGACGCCGCGCGGGGATACTATTTGGGAGCGCATCTTCTGGCGATGCTCGCTCCCCCGACCGCCGACAGGATCGTGGAGGTTCCCGTCGCGCTCGACGGAGACGGCCGTGCCGCGGAGAACGGGATCAGCGGCTATCGGGCGATTCTGCGACAGACGGAAGCGGCGCTCGCTCTGATGCGGGAGTACGATCCCGACCGGATCGTTACGCTCGGCGGCGAATGCTCAGTGAGCGTGGTGCCGTTCACCTATCTGGCCTCGAAATACGGCGGGGATGTCGCCGTCGTCTGGATCGACGCACATCCCGACGTTACGCTGCCCTTCGACGGTTACGAGGGGTATCACGCGATGGCATTGACCGCCTGTCTGGGGCTGGGCGATCCGCAGCTCATGCGGCTGCTGCCCGCGAAATTCGACGCTTCGAAGGCTCTGATCGTCGGCGTGCGTTCTTGGGACGACGGGATGAAGCGGCGACAGGAGGAGCTGGGCGTCGCAGGGCTTGCTCCGGCCGAAGTCCGGGCGGATCGTTCGGCCGTTTCGGATTGGCTGAAACGTTCGGGGGCGTCGAAAGCGGTCGTACATTTCGATCTCGACGTATTGGATCCGGCCGAGATCGTTGCCGGCGTAGGCGTCGAGCCCGACGGATTGCGGATCGACGAGGCGGTGCGGATCATCCGCGATATTGCCGCCGAACACGAGCTGGTGGGGCTTACCGTCGCTGAACCCATGCCGCGCGTAGCGCTCAAGCTCCGGAACATGCTCGCGGAGCTGCCTCTGATGAAGTAGGCGGCCGCTCCGCATCGGATCGCTCCGGTCGGGAATCGTCCCCGACGGGAGCGATCCATACCCTACTCTTCGATTCCGTAACCGTCCCGTCGATCTGTCCGGCGGCCTTCCGTGCGCGAAACGGCACCGGACGGACGTCGGACCGTGCGGCGGTCTTGCGTTCGCGGCGGATCGCAGCGCATGCGGGATGGCGGCGGACGTTTAGCGGATTCCTTTCCCGGCTTCGTAGGCTTCGCGCATGGCCGGTTTGCCGGCTATCTCTCCCGCGTGCCAGACGCCTGTGCCGTAGACGACGCCTCCGACGGTCGGGCCGTCCAGACAGTCGAGAAAGCCCTGAAACGTGTCGACCGTGCGCAGCATCTTCCGGCGGTCGTCTTCGGCAGCCGTTACGATGAACCGGAACTCTTTGTTTTTCAGTTCGGTGTAACGTCCGCAACAGCGGTCGATGAGCGTCTTCATCTGGGCGCTCATCGTGTAGAAGTAGACGGGCGTGGCCATGACGATAACATCTGCCGCGACCATCTTTTCGACGATTTCGGCGGCATCGTCCTGCTGAGGACAGGGTTTTCCGTACAGACTGCATGTCCCGCATCCGGTGCAGTAGCCGATGTTCTTGTCGCGCAGGAAGATCTTTTCGGTGTCGTTTCCCGCATCGGCGGCTCCGCGCAGAAATTCGTCGCACAAAGTGTCCGAGTTGCCGCCCCTGCGGGGGCTCGAAGAGAGTATCAATACTTTTTTCGCCATAATACCATTTATTTAAGTTCGGAAACCGGGTCCGGTCGTCGCCGGCCGAGGGGCGGTTGCACGCCCGTTCCGCCACCGGGACTTCGGCTTCCGGTTTCACGGACAAAGATACGCACCCGCACCCGATGGCTTGTGATACGTATTACGGATAAAACTACCCGAAATCCTGTTTGCATCCGGATGCGTCTGTCCGACGCCGTTCTGCTCGGCGGAGAGGCCGTGCCGACAGAGCGCACTCCCGGCGGGCGCACGCGGCGTTCTCCGGTCCGGGAAAGAACCGGACCGGCGCCTTCGGCGACGGACCTCGGAGAGTCGTCCGCGTCTATTTCGGCTTTTTGTCGGACAGGGGCTTTTTGGCCATATCGGCCAACTCGCGCTCGGTCATACTCTCGGCGACGTGTTTTACTTCGGTGCTGGGATGTTTGTTCTCGCCTCGTTTATAGGCCAGAGCCGCGCCCATGAGCCTGCGTTGTTTTTCACTTTTGGCTGGCATGATGATACCGTTTGGTTTATACGCTCTGCCGACTCCAAATTCGAAGCCAAAATGAATAGCCCGGCGAGAGAGTGTGGAGGCGCAATCGTTTTCCCGCGGTTCGTATCCGCATGCCGCGGCCGGATGTCCGGGTCCGCGTTTTCGTAGGCCGTCCGTTGCGACGGCCTTCCCGCATATCGTTGCCATGCCCCGTATCTTCCTGCATCGCATGTTCCGGACGCGAGATCCGAATCCCTGAAACCTACGGTTGATTTTCCGTATTCGAGGCCCGATCGAGTTTATTGGGAAATTGGGCTGTCGGATTTTGGACGGGTTCTCTGTATTTAACGCAAAGTGCGATCCTTCGGTTGCGGAACACGGCGTTTTCTGTCTGGGGCGATGCGTCGCGTCCATTTCGGATGCGGCGGCGAATGCGGTTTCGCCACCGCTCACTTTCGAGCGATCGTTTCGAGTGCCGGTCCGATTCGCCGGTTTCATCCTGCGGAATGTCGTTTGTTTGCTCCTGAGCGATCCCCATGCCTGCATCGTGAAGCCGTCCATGATCGAAACGTATGTTTTGCAACGCGGCCACGGAACCCGATCCCATGAAATCGCATCCGGAGAGTGCTCCTAAACAGGGGCTTTCGTTGCGACCGCGGCGGTCTCGACGCACAGCGGCGATGCCGGCGCGATACCGATCTGCCGGTTTTCCGACCGTCCGTCCGGCGATGCGGCGGACGTATCCGGCAAACCGTCGGTTAACGGCCCCGTCGAGAAACCGTCGCATCCGAATCCGGCCCCTGCCGATCCGGCGACGGATCGCCGGGCCACGGTCCGTATCGCAGCCACGGATCGCACGGTTCCCGTCGGCCGGGGCGTTCCGTTATCCGTCGGCCGCCACGAACGAAAAATCCTCACGACAAGGTAATTGGCCTGCCGCAAGGATTCGGTCGTCTGTTCTAGAGCGGAAAACGGTGCGCATCCGTATTTTGAAGTCTCTGTATGTCAATCGTATTGCAAAATAGTGCTTCCGTTGTACCACGCTTGGGGCGTGTGTGAAGAACGTCGGATTGCTTGCCGTTGTCTCAGCTTCTCAATACAATACAAATAAGTATAAGTTTAATAGTATCGTCAAGGATTTGTAATGGTTATATACCGAAATCATTTCAAATGTCAATGAATCAGTCTGCTACACATTTTTTATAAAACAAAGCAATCGACGGGTTATTCATATCTTCTTCGGTTATCCCGGATTTTAGCCTATTTGCAATTAGCTCCTTACATTCAAACAATCGTAGAAATTCCAAATAGCTACTATCATCTTGTGTATTATCAATATGATAGGTAATAAATTTCACGATCGGGAAATTCGGATTTTCTACTGATTTCGTAATAAATGCAAGAAACTCTTTTGAGTCTTTCGCTTTCCATATCCCAAAAAACACCTCTTGAATGGCTTTGCTGTATTTAAAGATTTCAAGTTCATCGAGCTCTGTATACAATCGTTCTCGCAATATAGAAAACATCGATATTAAATTATCTTTTTGAGCCCACGCATGATTATGACGTATCTGATATAAAAATATCATACTGAACCGAATTGCGCTATTTTGCACTATATAGCGACAAGTCTCAAATATACAATCCTCGTCATATTTTCGGGAATGAAACATATCATCTGCTTGCGATAACATATACGCAGGCATCAAATCCATTGAAATAAAAATATCTAAGTTATATGGATTTATTAAATGATACTCACATTCGTTATTTATGCTCATCGTTGCTAAAGCTTTGCAGACTTTGGCAGCTCGTTTGGACTGAACCTTCAAATCTTTTTCAGATGGATTGATCCAATATATAGCAGCTCGTTTAACCTCTTCCAATGAATATTTATCGTATAATTCATTGAATAGTTGAGTAAGGTAGTCAATATCTTTACTCATTATGACGGGCAATTGTTCGTCGAGAAACGTATCAGGAATAATGTTTGACGGCACACTCTGCATAAAATATCTATCGAAATAAATATCGCTACAAAGTCTTTTATGTTCTGTCAAGTATTGGCTATTCGGAAGCAATTTACTATACAATAATTCGTGTTTGAGCATATATTCCAATGGAAGCCGTACTCGATCCGCAAGCCCAGCTCCAATATTTCGAATCAAGTCGTCCATTTTCCTGTCATCCTCTTTTTCTAATTCTTTATCGGGTGTTAGTGCCGATTCCAATGGGAAATGTTTGCGCAACACTATATTCCGATTTTCTTGAATAAGATTATAACCGTGAATATTAAATAATTTTACGGCTTCGAGCATGCACAAATCGACAATATTCACTTCCTTGTACAAGGATGGCAATACGAATGACAATTGATTTACATAACGATATACTTCCCGTAATGAACTAAATAACTTGCTGACTTTTTCTACTACTTCTTGTGGTGCCGATGCGGGGATATGAGAGGAAACAGCGGCAAATGAATCGGATAATTTCTGTAGGAGTATATTCCGCAGTTTGTGATTCTCTATTTGAGGCAGTACTATGGGAATTTGCACAATCTTATCCAGAAACCGTCGTCCGTCATCATAGGTGCCAGCCCCGAAGTATTGGGAAACGGATTTGGATACAATGTCCGCATCCATCGCTATTACATAGATAATATTTTCAAAATCGGCAACTTGTCTAACCAATTTGAGTAGTGCGTGAGTTTCCGTATTATCCAAACGATCCACATCATCTATCAAAACAAGAAGGTGTTTTTTCGATTGCGTTATGATCTTTGAAATATCAGACTTCCGCTTTTGTAGCGTTTGTTGAAAGGACGGCAATATATCGATAATGCTTTTTGTAATGTCGATGGCTGCTTTACCGCTTGTCGGAACAATCATATTGGAAATAGCTCCTACTCCTAACGAAATGGCCACTGCATATTCCTTTATTTTTCCAGCACTCTTCTTAAATATGGATTCTTTTACCAATATATTAAAGAACTCCAGCAGCATTGTTTCTTCATTCTTCAATAGCCACGGATTGAAAGTTGAAATCAAGATATTATCTCCTTCGTGCGTCAATAAATAGTTTTTCAACATATTTAGCACAGAAGTTTTGCCTTCGCCCCATTTCCCATATATGCCGATGGTATAACAACCATGATTATTTTGTGCTTTTGCTAAAATGGCATTAGCAATCATTTCAACGAGTGGGATCCTACCTAATAAGTCTTCTTCAATGGTCAGAATCGGCGATTCGTTATCGACCTGAATGTTCATATTTAATGTTATGAAATTTCTTCAACGAAAACAAATATACGAAAATTCCGCTTCAATATAACGAAAACAGACGAGCTAACTCGTCTGTTTAAATTCGTTGTTATCTCACATATTCTATCGGCTTGTAGTAGTTTTTCTCCAGGACCTCGTTTATTTTGGGTTCGGGGTAAAAAAGCGTACCACCGACGGAGGTATAGGGAACAATTCCCTTGTCTCGATAGTTCTGCAAAGCGTGGCGGCAGATGATGTGGAAGTGGGTCATTACCTGTTAGGTGGTCAGATAGCGTTCGCCCGGTAAAGACGGAGAGACCTCAGCAATCAGTTTGTCCGCCATCTGCGTGGCGAGGTGCATGGCGTCGACCAGCTCTTTGCATTCGACCGTATCGCGCGTGAGGGCGCTTGAGTCTCATTCATGGTTACTCGTATTCCCGTCAATGGAAGACATTCAATGGATAAACCGTTATAGGCCTGCCATTCATTTGATACAATTGTAGAACCGGGTTTAACCATTCCATATATGATTGGTTTCAACGTCCGACCTTTTGTATCGGGAACGACCATTGTATAAACTCTTTCGTAGGTTAATAATCCGAATGCGGCAACCTTTTGTTTTGTACTACGTCCTCGGTTGAATGTGAATCGGCCTTTATTGCGACCGCCGATATAGGTTTCATCGACTTGTACGGTACCCTCGAATTTATCGTATAAATAGGCTTCAGTTTCATTGAGGTTGTACCGTATCCTATTGAGCATAAACCATACGGTTTTTGGGCAACCCCGATGTCCCGTGATAATTGAAGACCACTACTTACTCCTTTCTTATTGGATAGGAATTTGTCAATCGCATAAAACCATTTGTCCAAAGAAACATTGCTGCTATCGAACATGGTTCCTGCCGTTACCGAGGACATTTTTTTACAGGCGGCCGACCGAAATTACCGGACGGCGAGAAACGCGACTGCTCCGTGAAGGCCTATTTCGACAAGGCGAACTATGCCAAATTAGTGCGCCGTAGCAGACGGACAGGACGGCCTCTTTCCGAGATTGTCTATGAACTGGCAACGTCTATGTCAAAGAAGCCGTGCCGCAAGATGTAGTGCATGCCCTCCGCGCACTGGCCGGTATGGCGAACAAACTGAACCAGCTGGCGCACTTCGCCCATATCCACGACCGCAGTACATCGCCGACGAAAACAGGAGGTTGTTCCGAGAGATAAGCGACCTTATAAGAGAATAAGATTGAACCTTCGGCAAGGATAAAAAGAAGGTGAACCGTCATCGGCTCAGGGGGAAAATGCGGTCAAGTACCGTATCCATGATACCGTCGATGGTGCGTTGAGAGGCTCGACTGGAAGGAGCTGAAAGCGTACCTGTCGGAAAAAGGTATCACAGTAGATTTTACCAGTAAAACCGATGGTAGAATCAAGGGGGGGGGATCTGCGATAATATCTCTTTCAGCGGTTGTCGGATTGACCGTTCCATGACCTACAAAAGCCTTGACTGAAGGCTGAATGCGGAAAGGGTCGGTATTTGCCGACAGTCCTATTGTATATCCGCACCACTGCCTGATTGGGGACGGCAAGGGACTGACGATGCAGACGGGTAGATTCACCGACAAGGGCCAACAAACGAATCTACAAGCGGCCTTATCGGAACGGACGGTTCATCGGACAGCGGATTTCTCCCTGTCCCAAATATCGGAGAAGCGGTTGAGGAACTGGTTATGCAACCGCATATTGTACCCGCATCCGGCGGTGGAGGTGGCGGAAGCGACAACGACCGGGGATGGAGGGATGATGATAAAGAAAAAGAACATATCCCTTATAAACGAAGAAGGTAAATTATATCTTTTATATAAATAGACACACTACCGTCCACAATTTTAGTGGACGGTAGAAAAACTATCCGTTAAATTAACGGTAGGATGTTTTTTCCAACAACTCGATAAGCCGTTGTGCATGTTTCTCCGATGCAATCTTCTGCTGTTCGATGAGTTCGGGCGAGGTCCGGTTGCCGTAGCTTACGCCGCCTGTATATACATATCCGGCGAACTCCATCTGGCAAAGCCGACAGGTAGCCTTGTAGCAAGGCAGGAAATTTTCGATATCATAGCCCATCGCCCCCTCGCGGCCGTACATCGTTTCGGGTGCTCCCGTCGTGAAGGACAAAACGAGTTTCTTGCCTTTCAGCTTGTCGCCCGTGCTGCCGTGCGAGAATCCGTGCCGGAAGGTCTCTTCCATCCAACGCTCCAACAGGGAAGGTGCAGAGTACCAGAAAAGGGGGTACTGCAACACGATGATGTCGGCACGGAGCAGGCGTTGCTGTTCGGCTTCCACATTGATTTTGAAGTCGGGATAGAGTTCGTCCAGCTTTACGATTTCGGCTTCCGGCAAGCGTCTGGCAAGCGTTTCGAGGATGGTCTTGTTGGCCACCGACGTTGCAAGGTCCGTGTGTCCGCTGATGATTAAAACATTGTTCATATTATATTCGGATTATCATTGTTTATTATGCACCTACACCGCCGTCCACTTTATAGTCGGCTCCGGTTACGAAACTGGCTTCGTCGCTTGTCAGAAAAGCGACGACAGCGGCAACCTCTTCGGGTTGTCCCATTCGACCGAGAGGCACGCTTTTCGTTACCATATCCTTGTGGGCTTTCGCGGCTTCGTCCGAAAGCTCGGTCTTGCCGTAGATAGGGGTTTCGATAGGCCCCACGCCGAGCGAATTGACACGCACGCCGTCGCGTGCCAGCTCTTTTGCCCATGCACGGGTCATGGTATATACGGCCGATTTCGAGGCGGCATAGTTCGCCATCGTTGCGATAGGATTGGTCGTCATCGTGGTGGTGATGTTCAGTATGTTTCCTTTCGCCGCCTTTATCATCGGCAGGCAGGCATGGGTAAGCATCACGACGGTACGCACGTTGATGGCGAATACCTTGTCGTATTCTTCGATCTTCATCTCGGCAAACGGCGTGACGGGCGCCCATCCGGCATTGTTGACGAGAATATCGAGGCGGCCGTACCGCTCGCCGACAGTCTGAACCACCGCCTGTATCCCGGCTTCCGATTCAAGGTCGGCAGCAAGAAAGGTTATCTTATCGCTATGGGATGCTGTTTCGGCGAGTGTCGCTTCCGTGCGTCCTACGATCAATACGTTAGCACCTTCATCGGCCAGACGTCGGGCGATGGCTCTTCCGATACCTGTTCCGGCTCCGGTTACGAGGGCGACTTTGTTATTTAAGGATTCGTACATAATTATTGTTTGATAATTGGTTTGCTTAATCATTCGTTCTCATCGCTCCGCCTTTGCTACTTTCTGCTGGCTTCCTTCGATAGTCCCCAACTTGGCGATATCCTCGTCTGTCCGGTTTCCGTGTATGGTGATATGCCCCAACGCCTCGTTCATGGCGGCGTACTCGGCATCGGTAAGCGCCACTTCCGCAGCACCCAGATTTTCGAGAATACGGGCATCGCTACGCATACCGGGTATAGGAACAATATGACCGGAATACATCGCCCAAGCCAAAGAGATTTGTGCGGCGGTGCAATGCTTCTCTTCCGCATAGCGGTTGATAAGGTCGAGCAAAGCAGCGTTGGCCTGCATGTTTTCCTCCGTGTAGCGGCTGATGACGCGGCGCACGTCGTCGCCCTCAAAGGCGGCATGGCGATACTTGCCGCTCAGGAAACCGCCTGCCATAGGCGAATAAGCGACAAAGCCGATGCCTTCAGCCTTGCAATAAGGAATGACGTCGGCCTCCCACTTGCGTTCCATCAGTGAGTATTCGCTCTGTACGGCTGTTAGAGGTGTAACGACATGGGCCGCTTTGAGCTGTTCGAGCGTGGGCTCGGACTGTCCCCATGCACGGATTTTGCCTTCCCGTATCAACTCGCCCATCCAATACGCAACCTCGGCCGGATCGCTCTCTTTCGGGACACGGTGTTCCGTATAAAGGTCGATGTAATCGGTCTGCAACCGCCGCAGCGATCCTTCCACCGCCTGCCGGATTCCTGCTCGGCTTAATTTGCCTTCCGGTCTTTCCTGTCCGGGCAGAGTTGCAGGGGTGAATTTGGTGGAAATTACCACCTTGTCGCGGAACGGTTTGAGTGCTTTTCCGACAAGTTCTTCGTTCTTGTAACAACTGTATATTTCAGCCGTATCGAAAAAGGTGCAGCCTTCGTCGTAGGCTTTCCGTATCAGCCGGATGGACTCCGTCTCGCTGGGACACGCGCCGTAGCCGTGCGTGAAGCCCATGCAGCCCAATCCGACTGCCGATACTTCTATATTTCCGAGTTTTCTTGTCTTCATGCTTTTCTTATTTATTGTTTCCTTACTAACCTGAATCCCCACTCCATATTCCCCGTAGCATTCAGGGCAGCGGGCCAGAACGCACCGAGCATTTCGGTGTAGCGCGACATGCTTATGTCGCCCAAATCAAGGGTATCCTCCCAACCGAAATCCTTTAATAGTGCCGCCGCTTCGGCTTTTGCGTCAGCATCGTTGCCGCAATAGAAGCCCGTAATGGCATCCGGCAGTTGTCCCGGATGAACCATCAGGTGATTGCAGAGATAGTTCAGCGTCTTCACGACTTTCGTGTCCGGCAAAAGGTTTTGCGTCTCTTCCCCCAAACTGGTCGTACCGCTCCACCTCGAATCGAGCGCGATATGTCCGTCTTTGTAGATGTACGGATTTGCCAAGTCGATCAACAGTTTTCCGTTCAGATTTTCTTTTCCGGCAGCGTGCAGGGCTTCGAGCGAGTGAATGCCCTGCACGCAGTTGAATATTCTTTCTCCGAATCGGGCCGCATCGGCAAAAGTGCCGTTAAAAGCCCGTTCGCCATTGCTCTTCGTCCAGCTTACAGCTTTTTCATTGGTAGCGCTGCGTGCTCCCATCATGACTTCATGACCGAGTTCGATCAATTTCGTAGCGATAGCATGAGCCACACCGCCCGTTCCTATGATTCCGTATTTCATTTCTTGTTATCCGGGTTAAACTGTTTGTCGTAATTCAACAGGAACTTCACCAATTCCGGGTTACGGTGCGACCAGCGGAAGTCGGCAGGCTTGTCCAGCGGACGGATGCTCTCCATTTCTTCCACTGTCAGGGCGAAGTCGAACACGTCCAAGTTCTGCTCCATGCGTTCGCGGTGCGTGCTTTTCGGAATGGCGATAATACCGCGCTGCACCAAGTAACGCAGGGCGACCTGCTGCACCGTTTTACCGTATTTTTCCGCAAGACCTGCCATCGCGGGACGAGTGGTCAGGTCGGGATCTCCCTGCGCCAGCGGCCCCCAAGCCATGATACGGGTCCCGTAAGGCTTCATCTCCGCTTCGGCATCCCACTGCTGGCTGAACACGTTCGTCTTCAGCTGGTTCACGGCAGGCTTGATTCCGGCATATTCGGCCATATCCACGAAGCGGTCGGGATAGAAATTCGATAGACCGATGGCGCGTACCTTCCCGTCGCGTACAGCCTGTTCCATTGCCCGCCATGTTCCCGGATAGTCGCCGAACGGCTGGTGGATAAGCAGCAGGTCGATGTAGTCGGTGCGCAGCTTGCGGAGCGATTCGTCGATGCTGCGGGCGGCCTTTTCCTCTCCGGCATTGGTAATCCAGACTTTCGTCGTGAGGAACAGTTCGTTGCGGGGTACATCGCATTTGGCGACCGCTGCGCCCACGCCCTCTTCGTTATAATAAGCCTGCGCTGTATCTATCAACCGATAACCTGCGCTGATGGCGTCGAGCACGCAACGCTCGCATTCTTCGGGCGATACCTGAAAGACACCATATCCTAAAACGGGCATCTCAATGCCGTTATTCAATTTTACTGTTTCCATACATTCTGTTTTAAGGGTTAATATTCTATTTGGGCGATATCGGCGCTCTGCATGTCGAATGCCTCTCCGGCTTTTTCCGCAATGTCGGTGTGTGTCCGGCTCCGGATCAATACGTCGAAAGCGGCCTTGTCTTTAAGGTCGATGACCATCATCACGGCATCGGGCCGTCCGAACAATCCGCGCGTGCGGCCTACCGTGATGCCTTCGATTACCGTTTCCTTCTCTTTCATGGCACGCATTTCGGCCATCTTTTGTTCTATCACGTCATCGGGAATCCCTTTTTTGACATTGATGATGAATACATGACGTAACATACTCCTCTGTTTTTCGGTTTCGTCTATTCGTGGATCTTATGCAGTCCTATCCCCTTCACGGTAGGCAGGTCCATGTCGTCGTAAATCGGGCTGCGGCCCGTCTCCAGCGTGGCTATGGCTGCCATTTCCGCATCCGACAGCGTGAAGTCGAGGATATGGAAATTCTCCGCCATCCGTTCCCTGCGCACGGTCTTGGGGATGACCACGATGTTGCGCTGGTTGAGCCAGCGGAGGATAACGGCCCCGACGCCCTTACCGTGCCGTGCGGCGATTTCTTTCAGTACCGGATGGTTGAAAATGTCGTTCTGCCCCTCGGCGAAAGGCGCCCATGCCTCGTGCTGGATGCCTTCCTGCTGCAAAAAAGTATTGGCCGCCTGCTGCTGGAAAAACGGATGCGTTTCAAGTTGATTTACGGCAGGCTTTATTTCGTTGTGCAGGAAAAGGTCTTGCAGACGTTCGTTAGAGAAACTCGTTACGCCGATCGCTCGGATGCGCCCCTCCATATAGAGCCGCTCCATCGCCCGCCATGCGGCATAGTAATTCCCGTAGGGTTTGTGCATCAGGTAGAGGTCGAGATAGTCCAGTCCGAGCTTCTTCATCGAAAGGTCGAACGCCCGCAGCGCATCGTCGTATTCATAGTCCTGCACCCACAGTTTGGTGGTGATGAAAAACTCCTCACGTTTCACTCCCGACCTGCGGATGGCATCGCCCACCTGTTCCTCGTTGAAGTAGGCGGCTGCCGTGTCTATCAGCCGGTAGCCCGTTTCGATGGCACCGGTTACGACCCGTTCCGTTTCGTTTTCGGGAATCTGAAACACGCCGAAGCCTATGGCTGGCATCCTCACCCCGTTGTTCAGTCTTACGTCTTTCATATCTCCTTGATTTGATTTTTCTGCCGCAAAGTTACCGCGCTCTTGTTGTCCCGCTGTTATGAAATTCGAGGAGGAATTTTCACTTTTCGTGGCTTCCAGTTATTTTTGCAGCAAAAGAAAGACAGTTATGGAGCAGACGGACTTCGATGGGATTGTTTTTGCCGACACGTTGCGGGATTTCAACGCCTTGCGCTATGCCGGACAGACCGTACACATTCTTTGCTGCTGCGGCAATATGGGGTTTACCTTTCGAGACACGCGCTACAATATCGCAGCGAGCGATTACGTCATCCTGCCCAATGCGGAATTCGGATCCGGATTCTCCGCATCCGACGATTTCGGAGGCGTTCTGATGAGCCTTTCGGAAGCGTTCGTCGCCTCGATCGCCATCCGCAGCAATTACGGTATCGTCGGGCATCTGTCGCTCCTGCAGAATCCTGTGATGAAACTCTCTGCCCGCGACTTCCGGATATGCGAAGCCGCCCTGCGGTATCTCCGTATGCGTATGGAAGAAAAGGAACATCTGTTCCGCGAGGAATTATTGGGCAGCCTGTTAACTGCGCATATCCTCGACCTTTACGACATACATGCCCGCAGCCGGAATGTGTTGCAGCCCTCTGAACATACCGCTTCGCAGTTGCGTAAATTCATCGAATTATTATACAACGGTGAATATATGCGAAACCGTGACCTTGATTTTTATGCTTCCCGTCTCTGTATTACCCCGCACTACCTGTCGGAAATATGCCGGAAGGTAAGCGGCCGTCCGGCTACTTATTGGATAGACCGCTTCACCATTCAGGAGATTACCCGCCTGCTTCGTCAAAAGGAATTGTCGCTGACTGCGATTGCCGAGCGTATGAATTTCTCTTCCGTTTCCTACTTCAGCCGCTATGTGCAGAAACGGATAGGAATGCCGCCGTCGGAGTACAGGAATAATCTTACATCAAAGCAATTCAAATTTTGACTTCAGTTTATCTTGTCGGGGTAATACACATCCTAATAAAGACAGAAAAATCACCTGTCAACAATCGATCAAATTTAGGAGTAAAACATACTATATCATACGGTGTATAGATACTGCATCGGAGTGTTTCTGCAAAATTAAAATCGCATTTTGGATTTGCAGGATTTTCATGAGCGGTGATAACTATCACGTAGCATATTCATTTCCGATTGCCGGAATTTTCTTTCAAACGTATCCTATTTTGAAAAAACAGGTTTTTGCCAATCTGTTTCCGCTTCGGGCGGCTGTATATCTCGATACAGGAATACGAACTGCTGGTGGCCGGGCTGCGGACGGAACTCGGGGCACGGACGGCGGGGGCAAGAACCTCATCGCCCGCAGCCCGTTCTGCGGCAAAGAGGGTAAGTTCGGGAGTTTTATCGAAGGGGAGACGGCCCGCAAGAAACCCTTCAGGGCGCATTGTTTCTCGTGCGGCTGTTCGACGACCATCTTGGAGAGGCTGCTCGAAAACCTCGGCCGGATGAACCTGCTGCCGACGGAAACCGCCTCGCTCCCCACACCGCTCGCCAACGTGTTGTTCCCGACGGAGGAAATGCGGGTCGAGGTAGACGACGAATGAAGGCAAAGTGGAATTTGGCCGCGGTAATTTTGGGACTTCATCGGAATATAACGGGAAATAGGGCGTAAGTTGTGATTCGGGCAAGAATGGCATATCGTTTGGCATTGTCCAGAAAGACTTAAATTCCCATGGTGTGCGCCCCGTCCTCGCCTTCTGACGGAAAACCCCGAAACCATACAGCCAAACGGCGGCCATCGGAAACATGGTCGCCGTTTTTTATGCAACGAAAACGAACCGAAGCATGAACGAACGCGAATCGATCCGAGCGTTTTCCAAAGAATTGGACGGGAACCTGCTCGCCTTGTATATGGGCGGGACATGATATATGGTTTCAGATAGACGCCTGCGCATGCAGCAGCTCGCGGCCGAAGGCGTCTTCACGGAAGACGAAGCCGCCGAGGTCGTATTTTCCGGTGCGGCGGTCGTATGCGTGCCCGATAAAACGGAGCGTAAAAAACGATCTATTTCCGGCCTGATTTATTCCGGTGCTCCAGTATTTCGTCGGCATTGGAAATCGCCCATCGGATAACCCCTTCCAGTGGTGGAATCAAACTTCTGCCCAGCGGCGTCAACGCATACTCCACCCGCGGTGGGATTTCGGGATATGCTTTTCGGCTCACCAATTTATCCGCTTCCAACGATTTCAGGGCAACGGACAACATCCGCTGGGATATGTTGGGCATGTGTTTGAATATCTCGTTGAACCGCATTGTCCCGTGAGTATGCAGGAGTATCAGAATGCGCAAGGACCATTTGTCCCCGAACCTGTCGATGATACTGCAAGCGGGACAGACTGCCTCCTCAAAATTATTTTCCATAAATTCTCATTTTTAGTGTCGTGGTATTCACCAAAACTAACATTGATGTAATTATATGACAATCATGTTAGTTCTTTTTTTATATCAGATTCCTGTTTACTTTTGCCTTCACAAAAGTAATTAAATATACGAACAGAACCATAATCTTTTCAAAGGTTTATACGGGTTCGGCAAACCATTAAATGAGAATTAGAATGGATATTGAAAAAATGCACTTTACGGGGCCGATATGGCGACCGCCGTATGAAGCCGGTTCGGTACTCCTGCAAGCAACCGTGGGATGCACCCACCACCGGTGCAAGTTTTGCAGTCTGTACCCGGGAATTGAGTTCCGGGTATCGCCCATGTCCGAGATCGTGTCGGACTTGGAGATTATCCGGCATTACCAGCCGCGGGCGAGGCGCGTGTTTCTAACCGGTGCCAACCCTTTCGCATTGAGTTTCGACAGGCTGAAAGAACTCGCCATGACCGTCCACGACTATCTTCCCCGTTGCCGAATCGGCACATTCTCCCGAATCTCCGACATAAAGCACAAGACCGTGGAGCAACTGAAAGAACTCCGCAGCTACGGGTTCAACGGCCTTTCCATCGGAACGGAGACGGGCGACGACATGACGTTGGCCGAAATGAATAAAGGGAATACGGCACAGGACACCTTCGAGCAGTGCAGGAAATTGGAAGAAGCGGGAATAGAATACTATATCGTTTACCTGACAGGACTTGCGGGGAAAGGGAACGGACGTAGGAACGCCTTGGCGAGCGCAAAATTATTCAGCCGGCTGAAACCGTACATCATATCCGTAGTGTCCTTGACCCTGTTTCCCGGATCGGAACTTTACGGGGACGTGGCAAACGGAAATTATACGGTATCTCCCGAGCACGAAAGACTGGAGGAGCTGATGACTTTCATCGGAAATCTCGAAAACAGGACGACGCTGCTCGCCGATACCGTATCCAATCCCGTTCCGATAAACGGGTTTTTGCCCGAAGACAAGAACAGAATCTTGGCCGAATTAAGGAAGATGAGGGAGAATATCGGTGAAGCGGAATTGCAAACATACAGACGAAACATTCGTTCATTATAAGATTTCGAAAATGGAAAACAGCGTCATTCAGTTCAAACGGCTGCTCAGATTCAGCGGAATATTCAATATTGTCGGGGCCTTCCTGTTTATCGTCCCCAAAGTATATGAATCGTACCTTTCTTTCTTCAACCGCCTGAATGCCTCTATGGGATTGGGTGGCAACGATATTTCGATGCCGTCCGATATATTTCACACGCTTTTTATCAACACCGCAGGCATAGATTTGGTGCTGATCGGGGCTATCGTGTTGGCGGTTTCGAGCGACCCGTTAAGCCGGACGAACAGGTTTATCATTCTTTGCAATGGCATCGGACGGAGTGTTTTCGCGGTGATTATCGGATATTATGCCGTCTGTCAGGGGTTGATCGGGGTGTTTGCAGTCATCGGCGGAATAGATTTCCTGATAACGCTGGGATTCATATATTATCTGCTGCGGACGAAAAGGCTGGCGAAGAACCGGTCTGCCTGTAAAACGATTCCTGCAAACTGAGGAAAAGGACGAGATTGCATCTGCCTGCACGGCGGTCGTAAGCGCGTGCCCGATAAGGATGAAACGGTAAACTAAAGAATAAGACGCAGTTTCCAGTATTGATAACTATATACTTGCATATACTCTATGCCGCCTTGCCATTATCAAAAACCGGAAACTGCGTATGTACGGATACATCGGCCTTTCGCCTATTGAACGGGGCTACTCGCTGTCTTTCACGGCCGCCATGAATGTCTTGGCCGGCTCGAATGCCGGAATGTTGTGCGCCGGAACGGTGATGGTCGTATTTTTCGAGATATTGCGTGCCGTCTTCTCTGCCCGGCGCTTGATGATGAAGCTGCCGAAGCCGCGCAGGAATACCTCGTCTCCGCCGACCATCGCGTCTTTTACATGCTCCATGAAAGCCTCAGTCACTTCAGATACAACCGCTTTCTCGATTCCTGTCTGCTTTGCAATTTCCGCAACAATGTCTGCTTTTGTCATAATTCCAGTATTTTTATAGATTCATATCGGTTTCAGCACCCCGCCTTCGTGGTAAGATGTAAAGAATCTCGGTCGAGTAATCTTCCGGGATAGACATTCAGAGGCGAACTATATGCTTAGGGTTGAATGGGTGCGGCTTCGGGGCGCGCTTTTTTTTGTATGTGTACCGAAACAAACGGCAGCAAAGCCACCAAGGTAATCGGCGGACGGGACGGGTCATACGCCCTTGCCCGCAGTCCCGTGACCGAATGCAGGGCCCCGTCGAAGCGGTTGTAAACAGCTGTGTCGTTGACCTCCACGAAGTCCCAGTTGTCGTACGGCAGGCGGTCTTTCGTCGCATGGTCGCTGATCTTGTTCAGCGCGGACTCGTAGGTCGGCCGGGAGGCGATGTCGGGATTGTCGCACACGGAGAACGGGACGCAGTCCCCCCCCCTCGCGGCAGGTTGCCCGCTCGCCGTTGTCGTTCTGTACGAAGCGGCTGCGAATCCAGTTCGTCGTGGGGTTGGGCGTAAGGAGCATCTTCGAGACCTTGAACGTCTCGTGCGTCTTCCAGCGCAGGCGTGAGAAGAGCACCACGACGGTTTTCTGGCTGACTTCGGACGCTTCGTCGCGGCAATGGTCGCCTCCGTCGAGCCGAACCGCCCGAAGTCGGGGGGCGGAGGGGCGATCGGTCAGGTCGAGCATGATAATCACGCTTGTCGTTCCGGAAGCGGAGCGTGCCCGCCACGTTGTTGATGTGGTAGTGCTCGTCTTTCACCCCCCCCCACTGCTTGATGACCGTGCGTATCGTGTTCCATGTCGACTCCTTCAGGCTCTTGAGCGTCTTGCGGGCCGCCGCGGCGCGAAGGTCGGGAAAGCGGTTGCAGCCGTTCACGAGCCAGACACTTGATGCAAAGAACCTCCCGCTGCCGGCCGCGCCGCCGCCCAGCACCAGTTGCGGGATGTTCCGGTTGTCGCACGGCGTATCGGGACTGCGGGCGGGCAACTCGCGCGCCTTGTTCTCGATGGTGTGTCGGAAAAAGCGGCCGTCGATATAGGGGTCGCCGATGGTATAGGTTTCCGCCTTGTACTTGCGTTTGAGAAACAGTTCCGTCCTTTGATGCTGTTTAAGTTACGTCAAAGAATAGCGGTTCGGGGAAGGCGGGCGGTTACGGAAGCTCCGGTGCGGAAGAAAAGAAAAAAGACCGGCTCCTTGAGCGGACGCGGTCTTGGAGGCGTCATCGCGGATTTTCAGCGGTCCGGTTCTTTGTATTTCCCCATCTCGTCGAACAGGTTGTTGTGCTTCAGGCCCCACTCGTCCATCATCCGGATGATCGGGATAATCGAGCGTCTTGTCTCCGAGAGTTCGTATTCGGTGCGGGGCGGTGTCTCCGGGTAGACCGTCCTGACGACTATTCCCATCCGTTCCATTTCGCTCAGCTGCTGCGCAAGCACTCGCTTGCTGACTCCCGGAATGACGCGCAGGAATTGGCTGGGGCGACGCAGGCCGCGGTTCATGCAGTTGATCAGATAGGGCTTCCATTTGCCGCCCGCCATGATCTGATAGATGCTCACGCCGCATCCGAGGTCGATGGGTATTTTCCGTTCGTATTTCATGTCCGACTCGTTCGCAATCTTATGCCCGCAAAGGTAACGAAACTTTGTCGGGTGATAAAACATTCACCCGATGATAAATTTACCACTTATTGCAGTTACACCGTCCCGCATCTAATTTTGCAGCGAAAACAAGGCAATGATTTTTTGCCGTGAAAATTGAACCCCAACATTAAAAATAAGAACAACATGAACCGGAATGACCTTTTAAGTTCGCTGAGCAAGGGGGAGCTCATCTCCCTGATCGAAGCCTACTCGAAGAACTGGCTCGCCATGGACGGCGTGTGGTTCCAATCCGTCGAGCGCAAATTCGGCATGGACGAGGCCATGTACCACGACTGCGAGGCATGGAAAGTATATACCGTGACGGAAGCCCGGCGCATCAAAGCGTTTCTCGGCCTGCCGGAGCGCCCCGGCCTCGAAGGGCTGGCGAAAGCCCTGCAACTGCGCTTCTACGCCCACATCAACAAGCAGGATTTCGTGTTCGGCGAAGACGGCAGGACGCTGACGTACCGCATGGTGGACTGCTTCGTGCAGACGGCCCGCAAGCGCAAGGGCATGGAGTTCCACCCGTGCAAGTCGGTCGGTGTCATCGAGTACAGCGGCTTCGCCCGGACGATAGACGACCGCATCGCCTGCCAGTGCATCAGCTGCTATCCGGAGATGACCGACGAGAGCTGCTGCTGCGCATGGAAGTTCACGTTGAACGAATAAGACTTTTCCGTGAGACCGTCGGCGACAGCTTGGGAAATACCGGAAATAGCCGGTATGCCCTTATTGAAAGAGTAAGAGGAGTTCGAGCGTACCGCCGGTGAAAATTACGAATTTTCTCAGTCTGGCTTCTTACGGGGGCACTTGGCTTTGCTGCGAGAACAGGGCTGTTGCGGAAATTCCCCGGCATTTTCTTGCCGGGGAAAGCGGTTCGTGCATTGTTCGCTTGCGATCCGTATTTCGACCTCAAGCATTCTGCGGTTCTATTGTACGGCCGCCTGTTGTCTCCGGCCGCCGTAGCGGGCGTTCATGCGCTGCCTCGGTTTCTCCTGCTTCGTGTTCTTGTAGTAGTGTTTCTCGATGGTCCGGGCACTGTTTCCGGCCATCTCTGCCACATGGAAGATGATGGTTCCGGCATTCAGCTCGCTGGAGATGAAAGTTCCCCGTGCCGTGTACCGCGTCATTTCCTCGTCGATGCCCCAAACCGTGCAGACCTTATCCGGCGTTTTGCTGACCTGCGAAGAGAAACCGCTGCGACGCCCTATTTTCTGTTTGTCTGTCTGGTGCCTCCTCGTGTAAACGGGGAAAACGTAGTCATCGATTCCCGTGCCTCGGTACTTGTCGATTATTTCTGCGAACCGGTCGATGAGCAGGGGCTTGGCCAGCTTCGGGAACTTCGTGCGCCCATAGACAATCGCGCCCTCCTTCTCGTTAATCATGTCCCACGTCGGGTTGATGACATCGACGTTCGCCATGCCGTCGGCTGTAAAAGCTGAAGAGGAAGAGGTCGATACACAGTTGCTCCTGTTCGGTGAAGAGGCTCCGGCCCATAAATTCCATGCGACGGATGATATTGGCATTGACTGCCTTCGCCTCGAATTATCCCCGTGCCATCTTTTCTGCCGCGGACTCGAAAATCGCAGGATTGGCCCCGTACATGTGAAGCTCGTCTGCGGCATGGTTCACAAGGGCGCGGAACATGCGGAGAAGCTGGCGAAGGCCGGCCTTATTCCCGTTCTCGATGCCCCGTTTCTCCAGAAAGACGACGTACTCCAGAAGACAGGTCTGAGTAATATCGGTGAAATAGTAGCGGGACAACTCCTTGCGGAACTTCGTTTGGACAAAGTTCGCGAGCGAATTGCGGAGCTGTTTGTACATCGAAGCGGTACCGACGCTTTTGACGAGCTTGCCGTTCTTGATTTTCTCGTGGTTCTCGAAATAATCGGGGCGGGCTTGAAGCAGTTGCGAGACGGTCAGCATCTTCGTCTTTTTTTCTCTTTCTCCTCGCCTTTGGGCTTGAAACAATCGGCCCACTGCAATATCGGGAAATTGCGCTCCTCGCGTTCCCTCTGCTCGGCAACGGATATGTATTTCCCTCCCCCTGATGTCGGGCAGCGGTTGGTTCTTCTCGACGTATTCGCTGCTGGAGGAGGTGAAACTCCGGGACTCGTTATCCCAGTTCTTGCAGGCCCCGGTAACATCGGCTACTCGCGGAATGTGGTTATAACCGGTCTTGTAAAAGACCATTTCCAACTTGACCATTTGGGGGGGCGGGGCTTGGGGACCTTTGAATGTGATTGAAAACATACCTCGTCGATTGATTTGGTGTCCCTTGCATTTCCGTATATCCCCATGCAAAACCCTACATGGACCCCTGCATAAGAATAGGAAAATCCGCCATCATCGGGTGGGAATTAAAATATTCCGCCGCCGAAATAATCACACGGTCAGACGGTGTTAGGTTGTCGTCTCCTGTTGCGACACAAAAACGAAACGATCCTGCATGTAATTGACATACAAAATCGTTTGCTTCATGCTGCGCAGCCTTGCCCACAACCTTATCCAACAAAAAAGGCCCTTCGTAAAGGACCTCGCGAGCGGAAAACGGGATTCGAACCCGCGACCCTCAGCTTGGGAAGCTGATGCTCTACCGACTGAGCTATTTCCGCAGAGCGCAACCGCCACCGGGCGAATTGCTTCGGCAAAGATAATCCCAATTCCGGATATTTGCAACCCTTAGCCCAAGAGTTTTTCGAGTGCGGCGATATTTTTTTCGCTTCGGAGCGCCTTGCCCTCGGGCGTATAGAGGTCGTCGAGACGTTCCCTGTAACGCTCCTCGACTTTGTTGCGGACGATTTTCATCGTACTGTTCACCAATCCGTTCCGTTCGCTGAACGGCTCGTCGACGATCGCCAGCGCCGAGGGGAGCCAGCGGTCCGGGAATTGGCCTGCGCAGACCCCGCCCTTGCGGTATTTGCCGATCTCGGCGCCGAGCAGGTCGGCCGCGGCCTCCGCACGTTCGCGGCCCGACAGCCCGCGCAATTCGCGCAGCAGCGCCTCGCGGTTGGGGACGACCAGCGCCGTGGTGTAGGGATTCTGGTTGTTGTGTACGACGATCTGGTCGATCAGCGGCGACTTGTCGACGATGGCCTCCTCCATTCCCTCGGGACTGTACTTCTCGCCGTCCGATGCGATCAGGAGGCTTTTGAACCGGCCCAGCACATAGAGAAAACCGTCTTCGGTGAGGTAGCCCATGTCGCCCGTGTGGAGCCATCCGCCGCGCAGCGTTTCGGCCGTGGCTCCGGGGTTCTTCCAGTAGCCCGCCATGACGTTTTCGCCGCGCACGACGATCTCGCCCTTCTGCCCGTGCGGCAGTTCGCGCCCCTCTTCGTCGAAGATGCGCACGTCCAGCGGAATCAGGATCCTGCCCGACGATCCGAAACGGTGCCCATGCTTCTTGGGCGAGTTGGTCGAGATGACGGGCGTCGCCTCCGAAAGGCCGTATCCCTGAAACATCGGGATGCCGATCGCATAGAAGAAGCGTTGCAGCTCGGAATCGAGCAGCGCGCCGCCGCCCACGAAGAATTTCAGCTCGCCGCCGAAAGCCTCGCGGACCTTGCGGAACAGCAGCAGGTCGAACAGCCCGACCGCCGGAGCCAGCGCGATCCGCCATCCGCGGCCCCGGTCGTATCCGTCGGCGTTGTAGGCGTAGGCCGTGCGCAGTCCGAACCGGAACAGCCGTTCGGCGAGTGCTCCCTTGGCGCGGACGGAGGCTTCGATGTTCTTGCGGAAGTTCTTGGCCAGCGCCGGCACCGAGAGCAGGAAGTGCGGTTTCACTTCGCGGATGTTCTGCGGGATGTTGCGCAGCGTCTCGGCGGGCGTTTGACCCACCTTGACCGTGGCGACCGTAGCGCCGCAGGCGATCATGATGTAGAATCCGACCACATGGGCGAAGCAATGGTCCAGCGGAAGGATGATGAGCGTGCGGTACCACGACGGGATGTCGATGCGCGTGAGCGACTGCTCGACGTTGGCCGTGTAATTGCGGTGCGTGAGCACCACGCCTTTCGGGTCGGCCGTGGTGCCGGACGTATAGGTGATCGTGGCGATATCCTCGTTGCGGATGGCGCGGCCCGTTTCGAGGAATTCCGTTTCGTGCGCCGCCAAGTGGCTGCGGCCCATGCGGCGGAGGGTGCCGAGCGCCGTCTCGCCGTGCTGCAATTCGATGTGCCCCAAGACGACGATGTGTTCTACCGCGGGCAGCTGCTCGCGGATGCGCCGGATCTTGGGAAGCTGCAGCTTGGAGACGAACAGCGCCCTCGCTTCGGCGTGGCGCAGACGGAACAGCAGGTCGTCGGACTCTTCGAGTTTGACCGAGAGCGGCACGCTGACGCCGCCGGCGTAGAAGATTCCCAGCTCCGACACGATCCAGTCGTTGCACCCCTCGGCGAGGATTGCGATCTTGTCCTTCGGACGGATGCCGAGCGCCGCGAGCCCCGCTCCCGTTTCGACGGCCCGGACCCGGGTTTCGGCATAGGTCAGCGGTTCGAACCGCTTGTCGTGTTTTTCGAGCAGAAAAGTCTTCGCGCCGTATTTCGCGACGGACGATTCGAAGAGGTCGATGAGGGTCTTTTTCATGGGTCAGTCCATTTTCAGCACGGCGAGGAAAGCCGACTGCGGAACCTCTACGTTGCCGATCTGCCGCATGCGCTTCTTGCCCTTCTTCTGCTTTTCGAGCAGCTTGCGCTTGCGCGAGATGTCGCCGCCGTAGCACTTGGCCGTTACGTCCTTGCGCACGGCCTTGACCGTCTCGCGGGCGATGATCTTGGCGCCGATGGCGGCCTGTATGGCGATGTCGAACTGCTGGCGCGGGATCAGCTCCTTGAGCTTTTCGCACATCTTGCGGCCGAAGTCGTAGGCGTGGTCGGCATAGATGAGCGACGAGAGGGCGTCGACCGGCTCGCCGTTGAGCAGGATGTCCAGTTTGACGAGTTTCGAGAGCTGGAATCCCGTGCGGTGGTAGTCGAACGAAGCATAGCCCTTGGAGATGCTTTTGAGCTTGTCGTAGAAGTCGAAGACGATCTCCGACAGCGGCATGTCGAAATTGACCTCCACGCGGTCCTGCGTGATGAAGGTCTGGTTCTTGAGCACGCCCCGCTTGTCGATGCAGAGTTTGATGACGTTGCCCAGAAACTCCGATTTGGTGATGATCTGCGCCAGAATATAGGGCTCCTCGATCCGGGCGATCTTCGTAACCTCGGGCAGCCCCGAGGGGTTGTGCACTTCGAGTACGGCGCCCTGCGTGGTCGTGATGCGGTAGGAGACGTTCGGCACGGTGGTGATCACGTCCATGTCGAATTCGCGGTAGAGACGCTCTTGGATGATCTCCATGTGCAGCAGTCCGAGGAACCCGCAGCGGAACCCGAAGCCGAGCGCCAGCGAACTCTCCGGCTCGAAGGTGAGCGAGGCGTCGTTGAGTTGCAGCTTTTCGAGCGAAGCGCGGAGGTCTTCGTACTGGTCGGCCTCGACGGGATAGACGCCCGCGAAGACCATCGGCTTCACGTCCTCGAAACCGGCGATGGCCTCGGCGGCCGGACGCTCCACCGAGGTGATCGTGTCGCCCACCTTGACGTCCGCCGAGCTTTTGATGCCCGAGCAGATGTAGCCCACGTCGCCTGCCCGGATCTCGTCGCGGGGCTGCATCTTGAGCTTGAGCACCCCCACCTCGTCCGCGTCGTAGCGGCTGCCGGTGTTGAAGAATTTCACGCGGTCGCCCTTGCGGAGCGTGCCGTTGAAGACGCGGAAGTAGGCGATGATGCCGCGGAAGGGGTTGAACACCGAGTCGAAGATCAGCGCTTGCAGCGGTGCGTCTTCGTCGCCCTTCGGAGCGGGAATGCGGTGCACGATGGCCTCCAGCACCTCTTCGATGCCCTGCCCCGTTTTGCCCGAGGCGAGCAGGATCTCCTCTTCCCGGCAGCCGATCAGGTCGATCACCTGATCCTTCACTTCGTCGATCATGGCCGACTCGACGTCGATCTTGTTGAGCACGGGGATGATCTCCAGATCGTGTCCCACGGCCAGATAGAGGTTCGAAATGGTCTGCGCCTGAATGCCCTGCGTGGCGTCCACCACGAGCAGTGCCCCCTCGCACGAAGCGATCGCGCGCGAGACTTCGTAGGAGAAGTCGACGTGGCCCGGGGTGTCGATCAGGTTCAGCGTGTAGCGCTGCCCGTCGCGGGCGGTGTATTCCATCTGTATGGCGTGGCTCTTGATGGTGATGCCCTTTTCGCGTTCGAGCTCCATGTCGTCGAGCACCTGCGCCTGCATTTCGCGCTGTCCCAGCGTATTGGTTTTCTCCAGCAGGCGGTCGGCCAGTGTCGATTTGCCGTGGTCGATGTGGGCGATGATGCAGAAGTTGCGTATGTTTTTCATCCTGTTTTACGGGGAAATTTTCCTCGCAAAGATAGTAAATGCCGCGGGCATATGCAAACGGAGCCGGAAAACAATTACGGAGCGCCGCGGATGCCTCCGGAGCCCTTTTCGGGCGCGGCCATACGGAAGACGAACGAAAGAACGGCGATTTTTGATCCGCCGAATACCGTTTCGGATTCCGGGAAAACCGCCTCTCCGTCTTTTTTCGAATCCGACGGGCGGACGCACGGAAGAGGCGGCGGATCCGGCCCGGCCCCGCGGCGCTAAACGATGAAAAGCATGCGGGTCCGGAAATTTTTCGTATATTTGTCCGCATTAACCGGCTATAACATATAGATCCAACGATATGAATATCTCTTACAACTGGCTGCGGCGCTATCTCGACACGACCCTTACGGCCGAACAAATCGCGGTGATACTGACCGACATCGGTCTCGAAGTCGAAAGTTTCGAAAAGGTCGAAACCGTCCGGGGCGGCTTGCAGGGCGTCGTGGTGGGCGAAGTACTCGCGTGCGAGGATCATCCCGATTCGGACCACCTGCATATCACGAAAGTCGATGTCGGGACGGGCGAACCGCTGCCGATCGTGTGCGGAGCCGCCAACTGCCGTGCGGGCCTCAAGGTGCTGTGCGCCACCGTCGGCGCGGTGCTCTACCCCGGCGGCGGCGACGAGCGGTTCAAGATCAAGCGCAGCAAGATCCGCGGCGTCGAGTCGCTCGGCATGCTTTGCGCCGAGGACGAGCTGGGCATCGGCACGTCGCACGAAGGCATCGTGGAGCTGCCTGCCGATGCGCGGGTCGGCATGCCGGCCCGGGAGTATCTCCGGATCGAGGACGACTATCTGATCGGCATCGGGCTGACGCCCAATCGGGTGGACGCCGCATCGCACATCGGCGTGGCCCGCGATCTGGCGGCCTACCTGACGGCCCACGGCACGCCGACCGAGGTGAAGTGGCCCGACGTGTCGGCCTTCCGGGTCGACAACCGCGATCTGCCGATCGAGATCGTCGTGGAGAATGCCGAGGCGGCGCCCCGCTATGCGGGTATCACGGTCAAGGGGTGCAAGATCGGCCCGTCGCCCGAGTGGATGCAGAACTGCCTGCGTGCCGCGGGCATTCATCCCAAGAACAATCTGGTGGATATCACCAACTTCGTGCTCTTCGAGCTGGGCCAGCCGCTCCATGCGTTCGACGCATCGAAGATCGAGGGACGCAAGATCGTGGTCCGGACCTGTGCGGAAGGGACGCCGTTCGTTACGCTCGACGGCGTGGAGCGCAGGCTGAGCGACCGGGATCTCATGATCTGCTCCGCCGAGCGCCCCATGTGCATCGCGGGCGTATACGGCGGTCTGGATTCGGGCATCTCCGACCGGACGACCGACGTATTCATCGAGAGTGCCTATTTCAACCCCGTGTGGGTGCGCAAAACGGCCAAGCGCTTCGGGCTCAATACCGACGCTTCGTTCCGCTACGAACGCGGCATCGACCCCCGCATGCAGGTCTATGCCGCCAAGCGCGCCGCCCTGCTCTTCCGGGAACTGGCCGGCGGCGAGATCGCGAGCGACCTCATCGACATCTGCCCCGAGCCCGCCGGGGATTTCGTATTCGACGTCTCGTTCGCGCGGATCGACGCCCTCGTGGGCAAACCCATCCCCGCCGAGACCGTCCGGACGATTCTCGGGGCGCTGGAGGTGCGGGTGCTCGCCGAAAAGGAGGGGGTGCTGACCGTGGCCGTCCCGCCCTACCGCGTGGACGTGCGGCGGGAGGCCGACCTCATCGAAGACATCCTCCGCATCTACGGTTACAACAACGTGGAGATTCCGGCACACGTGCATTCGACCCTCTCCTATGCGCCCAAACCGAATCGGGAGAAACTGGCGGATCGGGCGGCCGATTTTCTCACGGCGAACGGCTTCACGGAGATCATGTCCAACTCGCTGACGAAAGCCTCCTACTACGAGGGGCTGTCCGCTTATCCGGCCGAACGCTGCGTGCGCATCCTCAATCCGCTGAGCGCCGACCTCGGCGTGATGCGCCAGACGTTGCTGTTCGATACGCTGGAGGCCGTGCAGCTCAATGTCAACCGCCGCCATGCCGACCTGAAGCTCTACGAGTTCGGCAACTGTTATTTTTACGACGCGACGCGACGCAACGCCGACGACCGCCTCGCTCCCTACTGCGAGACCTTCCGCCTCGCGGCGGCCGTAACGGGCAACGCCGTCGTGCAGTCGTGGAACGAGCGCCCCGGGGCCGCGTCGTTCTTCACGCTGCGGGCCGTGGCCGAGAAGCTGCTGCGCCGTTTCGGGATCGACATCTATGCGCTGCGCACCGAACCGCTCGAAAGCGACCTCTTCGCCGAGGGGCTCTCGCTGTCGCTGGGTGGCAGGGAGCTGTTGCAGATCGGCGTGGTCAGCCCCCGGCTGTGCCGCCGTTTCGATCTGAAGCAGGAGGTTTATTTCATGGAGATGAATTTCGACGTGCTGGTGCACTCGACCGAAAAACATAGGATCGCCGTACAGGAGCTCTCGAAGTTCCCGGAGGTGCGGCGCGATCTGGCGCTGCTCGTGGATCGTTCGGTAACGTTCGCCGCACTGCGCGACGTGGCGTTCGCCGCGGAGCGCAAGCTGCTGCGGAGCGTTACGCTCTTCGATGTCTACGAGGGCGACAAGCTCCCCGAAGGCAAGAAATCCTATGCGCTGGGCTTCGTGCTCGAAGACCGCGAGCGCACGCTCGACGAGAAGACGATCGAGAAGGTCATGTCGAACCTCACGCGCCAGTTCGAGCACCGCTGCGGCGCCCGGGTGCGGGGGTAGCGGCCGCCGCGGGGCGAGGCTGAAGGGCTGTCCGCGACTTGTCGGACAGCCCTTTTTCATGGTACGGCCGCTCGAAAGCTTTTCCGAACGGGCAATTCCCGCAGGGTTGAAATAACTCGTCGGGCGCCCTTTCTCTTTTCCGTGTTCGTGCTCCCGCTTGAGACCGATTCGGAACGTACGATCCCCGGACGGCAGAATACCGCTCGGCCGCCCTCGTTTTTCCCGGCCGCAGGTCGTCGGGGGTCGAGGCCCCCGCCCGCACCGACGAATCGAGACCGTTGTCCGCGGTCGGTGCCGGGACCGGGGCATGACCGGAGGGGCCTCGACCGCCCGGGCGAGCATACCGGACACGGATCCGGCGAAGCCGCTCCGCCCGCAAATGCGGGGTGCGCCTTCATCGGGTCGTTTCTGGGAATGAAGGGAAGAGCGTCGGCAGCAGCGGCGCGAATCCGCGTGCGCGGATTCTCTGTTCCGCCGGAAGTTGCCGGTTCGTAACGGAGGGGCGCTTCCGTCGCGGGGCTGCGGGGACGCGGGAGCGATACAGTGAGTGCGGCGATGCACGGCTGCCCGCACTCGACGACGCGCGGGGGCGTCTGCTCGAATGCGGCGGCCCGCCGTGAGTACGGGTCGCCGGACGATTTAGCGACGGACGGGCATATGCGCGTATTCGGATACGGGTACCTGTTTCTCAGGCCGTTCTCGTCCTGCGCGAAGACCCCGATCGTCTGCCGCGTCTCTTGTCCGGCAGCTGCGGCGCTTCGGTTGCGGCGCGTGCTGTCGGTTCAGAGTACGGGTTTGATCCGCGGCGGCTGGATGGTTACGAATGCGCAGCCGTTGTCGTCGCACGTCGAGACGATCCGCACCGAGCGCAGCGGTCGCGCGGGATGCAGCGTAACGCTCCCCTTCTCCAGTTCGCCCGCCCGTTCGAAGTGCGTGCCGTCGTAGGAGATTTCGGCATAGCCGGTCGTTACGATCGTCTTGGGAACTTGCAGATGTCCCGTCTGTAGGAACACTTCGCGGCACCGCACGGGTTCGGCGAAGTCGTAGCGGATCCAGTCGCCCTGCCGGCAGGCGCGGGCGGTGCGGGCGACGCCCCGGTATTTTTCGACATTGGCATAGGGAATCCGCCGGCTCTCGCCCATGGAGGTGGCGAGTGTCAGCGCCGGTGCGATCGTGCGGTAGTAGGCCGCGGCGCCGACCTCGGCGCTGCGCCCCGTGCCCTGCCGCGCACGGAACAGGTAGCGGTGCGGTGCGTCCGTGCGGATCGGACGGGTGTAGCGGTGTTCGACGGTGTCGCCCTCCAACCTGTAATAGAGCTCGGCCTCCGTGTCCGGTGCGGTCGCCGTAAGTGCGCCTTCGCCGTACTGCACGACCGGCGGAAAGAGCCGGAAGCGGATGTCCATTGCCGTCAGACGGTCGTAGTGTTCCTCCCGAAGCGTCTCGCTGAATGCCTCCCAACCTTCCGCGTTGCCGTGCCAAGCCTGCTCGGCGAGGGCGCAGATGCGCGGATAACACATGAAATCGAGGTAGTCGGGCCGTTCGGGTTCGTGCGAGACGTAGGCTTCGGTCCAGAACGCACCCTGAAAGCCCAGAATCCGGCGCCGTTCGTCTGCCGTAAGTCCCTCCGGCAGAGTGTATTCGTAGGTCTCTTTCGCATCGAACACCGCGGCCCAGCTGTGGCCTTCCTCGTGCGGGGTCTGTCTCATGTCGAAGTAGAAGCTTTGCGCCGGCATGACGACCGTCGGATAGCCCGCAGCGAGGGATTCGCGCACGGCCTTCGTACTCTCCCAGCCGTGGACGCGGGTCGTGCGGGGCAGCGTGCCGGTGCGCACCGCCTCGTTCCACACGGCGGGCAGCTTCCCGTGGCGGGCCAGAATGGCGGCCGTGCGCTCCATGAAATACTCCTCCAGCCTGTGCGGATCGTCCGTCCCGAGGCGGCGCATCAGCGCCCGGCAGTCGGGGCAGCGCTTCCACTGCGACGCCTCGACTTCGTCGCCGCCGATGTGGATGTAGGGCGACGGGAACAACGCGCACACCTCGCCCAGAATGTCTTCGAGCAGCGCGTAGTTCTCCTCGCGGGCCACGCACCATGCCGAACGCTCGTCGTAGCCGTTCGACGCGGAGGTGTCGGGCGTGTAGCGGCAGAGTATCTCGGGCCTCACGCGGGCGATGTTGCGGCTGTGGCCCGGCAGGTCGATTTCGGGGATGATCTCGATGTTGCGCAGGGCGGCATAGTCCGCCAGCTCGCGCAGCTCCTCCTGCGTGAAGTAACCGCCGTACTTCTCGTCCCACTTGCCGTAGACGGGCCGCACGGGCGAATCCCCGCCGCGGAAGCCGCCGACGGCGGCCAGTTCGGGGTGGGAGCGGATTTCGATCCGCCACCCTTCGTCGTCGGACAGATGGAGGTGCAGTTTGTTGATCTTGTGGCAGGCCAGTCCGTCGATGAAGCGCTTCACCGCTTCCGGTCCGATCCACGTGCGGGCCACGTCGAGGTGCATGCCCCGGTAGGCATAGCGCGGAGCGTCGGCGATCTCGCAGCAGCCGAGCCGCACGGGGTAGTCCGGCGTGCGGGCATAGACCTCGGGAGGCAGGAGTTGGAAGAGGCTCTGCATGCCGTTGAAGACGCCGCCCGTGTCGCCTGCCTCGATTTCGATGCGCGAGGGCAGGATGCGGAGCACGTAGGCTTCGGGGGCGTAGCCCTCGTCGAGCCGCAGCACGAGGGCCCGATCCGACGAGCGCGCGGCGTCGCACGGGAGCCCCAGCCGTTCGCCGAGGTAGGCGGCCAGCTGGCCGAGCCGCGGATCGAACGTGATCGTCGTCGCGCTGTCCAATACGAAAACGCCCTCTCGGTGCGTTATGTGCGAGGGCGTGGGCAGGATGTCTGCCGCTGCGATGCGTGCGGTCAGCAGCGTCGCCAGCAAAAGTCCGAGTTTCATGAGCTGTCGCGAAATCGTCGAATTTTTTTCTTCCATTTCCCGCCTCGGCAGGTGCCCGGACGAACGGTTCTGCATCGGGT
>OVXI01000043.1_pt1 | contig 35248 bp, 26 predicted proteins | sample 1732031 | NCBI WGS metagenome assembly OVXI01 (sample SAMEA4545821, study PRJEB24839) | metagenome | biome: chicken; feature: ceca content | place: Italy | collected 2013-05 | reverse complement strand
TCATGCCCGATTTTTCGTCCATTGCCCCCTCGTCGATGGTACGCGCACCCATCGCGCCGCTTTTGAGCTGCGAGATGAACGTCTGCTTGCAGTGCAGGAGGTTGAACTTGTAGCTGTCGAGCGACTTTTCAACGGCATAGATGATTACATTGACCTTGTTTCCGGCGAACAGCTTGGCTATCTCGTTGCCCTTACGCACGGCACGTCCGTCGCGCTGCGCAAGGTCGGAGGGTCGCCAAGGCGTATCGAGATGATGCACCGTAACGGCTCGTTTCTGCGCATTGACACCCGTTCCGAGCATGGAGGTCGAGCCGAAGATTACCCGCACCTTGCCGTCGTTCATGGCGGCGATTACGGCCTTACGCGCTTTCTCGGTTTTGCACTCCTGAATGAAACGAATCTCCGAGGCCGGTATGCCGTAATCCTCCACGAGTTTACGTTTGATTTCCGAATAGACGTTCCATTGTCCCGGCTGGAACGTCCCCAAATCCGAGAAGACGAACTGCGTACCTTTCTGCGCATCGTATTTGCGGTAATATTCCGCAATCGTCGCCGCGCAGTGGCTCGCCTTGTTGTCGGGATGGTCTTCGTACAGGTCGGGGTCGATAAGGCGCATATCGAGAGCCATTTTGCGAGCGTAGTCTGTTGCGATCAGCATCTTCGCCTTTTCTTCGGTCTCCGAGAGCTTGGCGCGTCCGAGTATCGTCGCGTCGCCCGTCTTGGCAAACTCCATCAGCCTGCCGATGAACTCCTCCTGCTGGGGCGTGGGCGGGATGTTGTGAAGTATCTCGTTCTTCTCCGGGCGATCCACCCCCACGTCTTCCGCTGTGCGGTAGTCGGTAATCTCGGAGTAGAACGCCGCCAGCTCCGGCACTTTGATGAAGTAGCGGAATCGCTCTTTCTGCACGATGTTGTTCGTTACCGAAAACTCGAAGTCCACACTCTTCTTGGCAAAAATCGCCGCCCATGCGTCAAACGAGTTGATGTTTTGCCGCTCTAATTCTTTCGGTCGCAGGTATTTGAACAGCAGGTATAGCTCCGTCAGCGAGTTGCTGGTGGTCGTTCCCGAAAGGAACGTCGCCCCTAAATCCTTTCCCGTCCGTTCCTGAATGGTGCGGATGGCGTAAAGCATATTGAGTGCCTTTTGGCTGCCGTCCTGATTGCCTAATCCCGCCACACGGTCGTGGCGCGTGTTGAACATCAAGTTTTTGAATTGGTGGCTCTCGTCCACGAAGATATGGTCGATACCCATTTGTTTGAAGTCCACCACGTCGTCCGTACGCGACTTGATGGCGTGGGCGATACTCTCCAACTTGACGGAGAGGTTGATTTTACGCTTCTCCAATCCCCGCAGCATTCCCCGCGAAATCTCCTTGCCCTGATTGCGCAACACCTCCAAATTCTCCTCCACCGTGTCTAACTCCGCCTGTAAAATCTGTTGCTGCAATTCGGGCGACTGCGGAATCTTGCCGAATTGGTCGTGCGACATGATGACGCAATCGTAGTCGTTGTTCTTGATGTTGTTGAAGAAGCGCACACGGTTTTCGGGCGAAAAGTCCTTTTCCGAGGCGTAGAGTATCTTCGCGTTCGGGTAGGCCGTGCGATAACACTCAGCAATCTCCGCGACATTGGCTTTCAGTCCGATAATCATCGGTTTGTGCGCCAGCCCCAGCCGCTTCATCTCGTGCGCCGCAATACACATAATCAGCGTCTTGCCCGTACCGACTTCGTGGTCGCAGATGCCACCGCCGTTTTGCTTCAACATCCAGATACAGTCCTTTTGGCTCTGATACACCTCCTTGATGCCGAACCGCCGTTCGAGGGCTTTCAGGTCGAGGTCGGGAAAGGTCTGGTGGCTGCCGTCGTATTGCGGCCTCACGAAACAATTGAACTTGCGGTTGTACATATCCGCCAGCCGCTTTTGAAACTCCGGCGACTGCTCTGCGAGCCACTCCGTGAATCCGTTCCGTATCTCGTCGATTTTGCTATTGGCGAGCTGTATGCCCTCGCTGTCGCGCACCTTGATTTCGTTGCCGTGTTCGTCCTTGCCGATACTCTTGGTCATGTCGGGTACGGTGTTCACGAGGGCGTGTTTCAACAGGGCGATACCGTCGTAGGTGCGGTAGTAGCCCTTGACGCAGAATTGGTCGAGAATCTTGGCGTTCCTTACGCCGCACTTGACGGAATAGTCGTCCATACTCTCCGAAAAACCGATCTTTACATCGGTATCGAACAGGTAGGAGGCGAATGCGGAATAGATGCCCGTCGGTATCCACCGCTCGCCGAGGTTGAAATCCAGCTCGTCGAATGAAATCGGTCGCGGTGCGGCCTCCTGCAAGGCGGCAAGAGCCTCCTTTTCGCGTTCGCCGTGCGGGTTCTCGGCCATCCATGCCTCGATGCGCTCCGCCTTATCGACCACATTGCCCGCGATGAAGCGGTCTTTGATCTCGTAGCCTCCGGCCAGCGGATTGTAAAAGATGCGCCCTTTCAGTTCGTCGATCAGCTCCTCGCGGCTGTTGTCCGACAAAGATTCCATATAGTCGAGATTCACGCCGCCATAGCGGTTGAGCGATGCCGAAAGAGCCTCTTCGGGCGTATCGACGTGCGTAATCCCGTTAAGCGAGAACGCCACCGGATGGTCGAAGATGTCGGCCTTGACGAACTGCCCGTCCTCCGCACGTTCCAGCGCGAGAATGTCGCGCCCCGAAGCGTCCATCATCAACAGCTTGACGTTCGCTTTGGCGTTCAGATTGCCGTAGCGTGCGACGAACGCATCGTAACGGGCATTGAGGTCTTTACGCATGGCGTCGCCCTCGTCGTGGTATTCGGCTTCGTAGGCATAGAGCCTTTCGTATGCGTCGCGCACGGGAATGTAGGCTGCAATCTTCTCCCGCTGCGCCTTGTCCAAATCGAGCGGGTGGAACGTCGCCCCGTAGCGGGTAACGTCTTTCAGATAGCCGATCTGATACCGTGCTTCGTCGATATTTACCTTGACGAACGACCCCTCGCGGTGATGCGGTTCCAACAGTTCCTTGAACGGTCGGGGTTGCATCTCCTCCTCGTGCTTGCGTTGCCGTTCCTCCGCTGTGAGTTTCGCATCCACCTCGCGGTTCTGTCGCTCTGCTTCCGACACCTGCCCGCGATGTTCGTTTGCGGCTGTATGAACGGTTTGCGCCGCTTTCGCCGTTGCTACGGCTTCGGTCGGCGTATCGAACAACGACGGCTGACGCGGCTGCGCCAACTTGGGACGGTTGCTTCTTCGGCGAGGCTTACCACCCGTCTGGGCAATTCGCCGCTCCTCTGCCGAGAAACCGAACAGGTCGTAGAGCGTCATGACCGGAGGCTCGATTTCGGGCTTCTCCTCTTTGGGCGGTGTGGCAGTCCGTTCCGCCTCCTGCCGAATCGTAGCGATCGGGTGTTGTACCGTCTCTTCGACAACGGTCGCCTCCTCGAAATCCTCTGCTTGCGGCGGTCGCTCCTCCCACAACCGTTGCTCTTTCTCTTTTGCCCATGCACCGAACTCGGCTAACTCCTCCGCCGACGGTTCCGTGTGCAGGGACGGGGCGGTCGTTTGGGCTTCGGCCTGCTGTTCTCGCAACCGCGCATCCCAAATACCGCCGGAGTAGAGCCGCATGACTAATCGCGCGTGCAGGTCTTGGTCGAGCTGTTGGCGCAAGTCGGCCGCTATGCCCTCAATGCCTCCCTCGTGCGTGTAAACCATTGCAGGCTTACCGTAAGGGTCGGTGTCCGTTTTCGCACTCGTATGGATAATCCGCTCCTCGTGTTCGATGAAGTAGCGGTTGGTGCTTACGCCGTTTTGTGTTCCCGTTTGGGTAAACAATTTTTCATCCTCCGTCAGTCCCTCTTTGCGGCTGTCTTTTTGCAGGACGATAAGATCGCTGCCAACCTCCGTTCCGGCGTGGTCGGTAAAGAGGTTGTTCGGCAGACGAATTGCCGATACGAGGTGCGCCTCTTTGAGCATTTCGAGCCGTACCGTTTCGTTGCGTGGGGAGTTCATTACGCCCTGCGACGTGATGAACGCCACGATGCCGCCGTCGCGGACGGCATCCAGCCCTTTGAGGAAAAAGTAGTTGTGAACAGTTTTGGAGGCCGTGCGGCGTCCGGCCGATTCGCTATTGGAGAACGCCGGGTCGAACACCGCCACGTCTCCGAACGGAATGTTGGAGACAGCCACGTCGAAATAACCGTTAAAGGGTTTCTCGATGCGTTCGAAACCCTCCGTCCGCACGCTCTTGTCGGGATGGAGGTGTGCGAGGATTTTACCCGTCAGCAAGTCCTTTTCAAAGGCCATGACCTCCGCATCGGGATTGCGCCGTGCGAATGCCTCGACAAATGCACCGTGTCCCGCCGAGGGTTCCAACAGGCGGTGCGGGCGCACGTTGTAGTCGTGCAGCACGTCGGCCAACGCCTCCGTAACGGCTTCCGGTGTGTAGAATGCCGTCAGCACGGAGCTTTTTAGGCTGTCGATATAGCGTTTGTACTCGTTGTCGTTCGCGCTGTGGTCGCGGATCAAACGGTGTAGCTCCACCGTCAGCGGGAATAGTTCGAGGTCGGATTTCGCCCACTGCACGACATCGGTCAGGTCGGAGGCGGGGTTGAGAATACATTTCAACCCGCCGAAACCGCAATAGCGGGCAAGCCGCTCCCGCTCTTGGGGAGTAGCCGCCCGCTGTGCGCCGTCCAACTCGAAAGCCGTGCGTATCGCCTCGATGTTGTCCCGCAGCTTGGCTTTACGGTTAAATGCCATTTTCTTCGAGACTGATTGAAACAGCTCCCGTAAGCTCCGTGTAGAGCTGCTCGTATTCGGGCGAGTAGGCGAAGTCGTCCGAGAGCGGGTATTGCGTGAAGATACCCTCCATGTAGGGCAAAAGCCGGAGCGCAACGGCAGGAGCGTCGCTTTGGGCTACCTCCTCCGCGAACTCGTTCCATAACACCTCGATGATCGTGTCGTACTTGGAGAAACGAAGCCCCTCCAATAGCGCGGCCATAGCTATCTCCTGCGCCCCTTCGGGCGGATAGCCCTCACGTCGTGCCTGCTCGAACATTTCGGCGGCACGGTCGGCTCGGCTTTCGACAAAGGCCGCATCGTGCGCCTTGTCGGGGTGGTTATCTTTGAGATAGGATAACAGGTAAAGCCCGTAATAGGACAATTCCGCAGGCTTGTTGTTCTGATTCATATTCTTGTGGATTTAGTGGGTTTATTGCTAATTTTGTATTCAAACTTAAAAAATAACAGTATGCTTGTTGGAGACAATACTATCGTAAAAGAAGTTCATGGCTTAGAGCCGAGCGAAATGCAGCGCATAAGAGATTTTTTACAAGGCGCGGTTTACTGCTGGTGTAAAAATCGCAAAGGAGAATGGTTTACCGCAAGAGATTTTCTCGGAGGAGACAACTTCTATTGGGAACATTATCCGTTAGGCGTATTGTATTTCCGTCACATAAATGCAGGTCAATCCCATGATTATGCGTTTGACCAAGCTGCTAAAGCTGCCGGACGTATATTGAAAAGCGTGTTAGCAGATGATGATCGAACATTTGAAACGGAGGGTGGATACGCGCGTCGTTATCGCTGGGTAGAAGAATAAGCGCAGAAAAAGGCACTCAACGTCCCCGTCGAGTGCCACCACTAAATCCACAGAGAATAAATCGGTATCGGCTATCGGGATAGCGGAACAATCTATTTCCGTGTATTCAGTGGCGAATATACGCATTATTTCTTTCTCTTGGCCTTACGACGCTCGTTTTTCACTTCGGGAAACTCGAAAACGGTGTTGAAATCCGCATCGAAAGCTACGACGGCGGAGAACGCCTTGCCCTGCTTGCTGTTGAAGCCCCGAATCACTCCGGTGCGCCCCTTTGTGAGCAGCTCGGTTATCTCCGCATCGGAGAGCGTCTTTCCCGCCTTGATGCGGAAAACGGGCAGCCCGCACGCGGCGTTGTCGCAGCGCACGACCTTACCGTAGAACTGCATCCGTCCCGTTTTGCACTTGGGGCAGGTGCAATCCGATTCCTTATGCGCAAAGAGCTTGTCCGAAGCAAGTAGCTCCGAGGTAATCTGTTTGGTGTAGATCTCGATGGCCTCGCGGAAAGTCTCGGCACGCATCTCTCCCCGCTCGATCTTGGCGAGCGCGGCCTCCCAATCGCCTGTCAGCTCCACGTTGGCGATACGCATATTTCGGACGACCGAGTAGAGTGCCAGCCCCTTTTCGGTCGGTACGAGCGATTTCTTTTGCCGTACCATGTACTCCCGTGAAAAGAGGGTTTCAATGGTCGCCGCGCGGGTCGCAGGCGTACCGATGCCGCACGTTTTGAGTGCCTGCCGCATTTCGTCGTCTTCGATTTCGCGGCCTGCCGTCTCCATAGCCGCCAAAAGCGTCGCTTCGGTGTGCAGCGGTTTGGGCTTGGTCTTGCCCTCGGTCATCGAACAGCCTCCGACGGGAAGCGTCATGCCCTCCGTCCATTTGGGCAACAGGGTATCTTCCGTCTCCTCTCCGTAGATGCCGCGCCAGCCCGCCTGCCGGACGGTTGTCCCTTTGGCGACGTACTCCACACCGTCGCATATGGCCACGACGGTCGTTACATCCTTGACGCACCGCTGGGCGAAGACTTCGAGCATACGCCCGACGATCATGTCGTAGAGGGTCTGCTCGTCGGCGGCGAGCAGTTTCGGCCTTACGTCCGTAGGTAATAATGCGTGGTGGTCGGTAACTTTGGTGTCGTCCACACAGCGGCGCGAGAGCGTATCGCCCACCAACGCGAGCCGTTTCGACCATGCGGGGTTGTTCTTCTGCGAGAGCAGCAGGGCGGGAATCTCCGCGAAGACATCTTCGGGAATATAACGGCTGCCCGTGCGGGGATAGGTAATCGCTTTGGCCTCGTAGAGCTTTTGAGCGATGGAAAGTGTCTTCTCCGCCGAGAATCCATGCTTGGTGTTGGCCTCCTTTTGAAGCGTCGTCAGGTCGTAAAGCAGGGGCGGTTCCTGCACGGTCTCCTTGCGTTCGACCGCCGTAACGGTTACCGCACGTTGCGTGATGAGTGCTTTGTAGGCGGCTTCGGCGGGGGCTTTCTCTTTCCACTTCTCGACGGAGGAGAACTTCACGACCGTATCGGCGTCGGTTCCGGGTGTGGCGAAATGCGCCTGCCATACGGGTTCGGGCGTGAAACGACGGTTTTCGAGGTAGCGGTCGCAGACCATCGCCAGCGTAGGCGTCTGCACACGACCGAGCGAATACGTGCCGCGTCCGGCGGCTATCGTAATGGCTTGCGTAGCGTTGATGCCCACCAGCCAATCGGCCTCGCTGCGGGCTTTGGCCGCATAGTAGAGGTTGTCGTACTTGTTGCCGCACTCGATACGTTCCAGTCCCTCGCGGATTGCCTTGTCCGTAAGCGAACTGATCCAGAGACGGTCGAACGGCGTGGCGCAGCCGACATACTCGTACAGGTATCGGAAGATCAGCTCGCCTTCGCGTCCCGCATCCGTCGCTACGATGATGCGCTCGCTCTCGCGGAACAGCCGCGCGATAATCTTGATTTGCGCCGCTACGTCGCTGTCCGGCTTATAGCCCTTGTCGGTCTTGACTTGACGCGGGACGAGTTGGAAGACGGGCGGGATGATCGGCAGGTTATCACGGTGGAAACCCTTGAAGCCGTAGCCGTCCGGCAGGGCGGGTTGCACCAAATGGCCGAAAGCCCATGTTACATTGTACTCCGCTCCGGCATAATAGCCGATTTCGCGCTTGTTCGTTTTCACGATGCGGGCGATTTCCCGCGCCACGCTCGGTTTTTCTGCGATGATAATTTTCATACTGAATGGATTTATTTAATGTGGATTTAGTGGTGTGCGGAGCTGATGCTATCTCCGCATTTTGGGTTTGTTCGCGTTCTGCTGTCTGCGCTGCTGCTCCTTGTTGGCCGGAGCGGTCTGTCCCCGTTGCAGCGGTTCCCCTACGTGCTTGGTCGCCTCATGTGTTTTGCCCTCCGAATTGACAGCCACCTGCGTATGGGAGGCGTTATCGGGTTTTATTTCGTGGATTTGCGACTGTTCCGGCCTCTTGCGGCTGAAATCGAACTTGACCTTTTCGTGGTTCGGGCGCACGTAAGCGTTGAACTTTTGCCCCTTTTTGTCGGTCATTCCTTCGATATAGACCCACTTGTTCTGCTCCCAGCCCGCCTTGTGTTCCGGTGTAATCTCCGCACCGAGGAGCGTTTTTCCGATACGCAAGCGACGGGGCTGTTGCACGTCGTCCGACGCTTGCGACTGCTCCTGCCGCTGCGCCCTGCGCTGTCCGCCGAAATGAAAGTCCAGCCCACGTTTGTCGGCATTGATCTGAATCGTAGCATCGAACGTCTTGCCGCTCTTGGCCGTCATGCCCTCCACGAACACACCCTCGCCGCGTAAGAGGGCGGCTTGCTGTGTCGGGTCGAGTTTTACGCCCTTGACCTCATCGGGGATGCGAATCGCCGAGACGGGCGTGGCAACCGTTTCGTGGGTCAGGCGGTCGATACTGATAAAGGAGGGGATAAGCTCGCCCGTAGCTGAATCGACGACCTCGGCCACACGTCCGAGATTGCTCGTCTTTTTCAGATTTTCCTGATCCTCCTGCGTGAACTTCACATTCTGGTATTCGTCAAGGTTCGGCTCCCGACGAATCGGATGCGGCACGAGCGAGACCGTACCGTCGGGATTCTCCCGCAGTGACAACCGCGCCTGCATCGAGACACGAACGCCGCCGAAATCGGGCGTGCATTCGATAAGCTGCGACTTGCCGTAGTGGCGCATCCGTTCCAGATCGCCCGACTGCTCCAACGCCGCGAGGTCGATGCCCCAGCGTTGTTCGACCTCTGAACGGTCGAGACGGTCGATGTCGATAGGCTTGTAACCTTGTTCGGCGGCAGGTGTCGCCTCCTGCTGTTGCGTTTGTTCGGGTTGTTGCGCCTCCTCGGCAGACGGTGTTTGTTTCGGTGCGGCGGTTTCCTGCGCCTGCTGCTGTGCGGCGGCCTGCTCGTACTTGGTCGTATCGACTTTGTGCGGCGACAGCACATCTTGGAAGCCTATGGGGTCTTTCAGCAGGTCTTTCATTACCGCTACGACTTTCTCCACGCCCTCCGCCGCGACGCGGTAGAACCCGAAGCGTTTCGGCTCCTTGCATTGGCGGTAGAAGTTGGCGAAGAAATTATCCAGCGCATTGCCATGACGGTCGAAGCGCAGAAAATCCTGCGCGTGTTCCGCTTGGGCGGGTTTCAGATTCGGCGTTCCGTCGCGCTTCAAGCCCGCGACCACCCCGATCTCGCCGTCTTCTCGTCCCGGACGATCAGGACATCTTGTTCTTTCTTTTTCTGTTCCATACTTTATTGTTGTTAATAGGTTTGCATCCGCTCGACGCCCTGCGAATTTAGGGATAGGAGCCGTGCGGGCGACCGTTACGCTCCGGCGTGGCAGCTTGTGGCGTCGGTTTGGCAGTGTTTGGCGTTCAACCGCCCGGCTTTTCCACTTTGCGGCAGCCCATGAACTCGTCGAAATGATTTTTCAGGAAGTCCTGCACGTCCGATTCCTTGTAGTAGATTTTATGCCACAGCATTTGGTAGCGCAACGTCCCCGAACTGCGGTAGCGTTGCAGCGACCGTTTGCTCGCTTGGAGCAGTTGGCACAAGTCCTGATTGTCCAACAGACGCTCGCCGTCCAGATATTTCACCTCCTTGACCTCCTTGCCCGCAAGCGAGGCGAGCAACCGCTCATGGCGGTCGAAGCGTTCCATGATCTTCTCCATCCACAGCTCGAATGTTTCGGTGTCGAGTATCATAAGGCAGGCGATTTATGGGTGAGATAGTAGTTCTTGCAAAACTCCTCCAATGTTTGCGGGGCACAGGTAACGATACGACGGGCGATACACTCCTCTACGTCGGAGAGGCGATAAAGGCATTTGCTACGCAACATCGTGTAGGGGATAACCCGCTCTTTGCGCATCCGTTGCAGGGTGCGGGTGCTTATTTTCAGCAGGTCGGCCAGTTCCTCGCTCGTGAGCCAGATTTCCGGTGTCTGCTGCGGTAACGTCTCTTTTTTGAAAACATAATCGGCTATCCGCTTGATTTTCTCACTTAAATCTTGGTAGACCTTGTGGTCGAATGTGATGATTTCCATGTCTGCTGCATTTTGTTCTTTTGCAGCAAAAATCCGATATTGCCGGACGGCGGATTCCATTGTCGGTAACGACACGGGAATGATTTTCCGCAGGAGGGTATAAATGAAAAACGGCGGAAGAATGAAATGTTCTTCCGCCGTCGGTCGGTTTGGTTAGCTCCAACCTATACGGGAGCCGATTTGTAGAATAATCTGTACAGTCGTTTTCGTTCTTAATGATTGGACGACTTGTTTGGTAATCCATCGCCGAAATGCTTTGCTCGGAGGAGTGTTAATCCGAAAACAGAGAGCGATAATCGCATTGAGATTATAGTATTCGACTATATACTGCTTTCCGCTGCGTATTATATTCTGCTTCGTTCGTACCTTGCGTTCGTCCAATTCGCCCTCTGCAAGTAGTTTTGCAATTCGTCTTTCGACGCTTGTCGCCGTAACATGGAAAATCGAAGCGATTTCTTCGACCGTCATCCGTACCGTCCCATCCGACGATAGAGTAACCGTAATGCGGTCGGGGTCTATGATAATGGTTCCTCGTCTCATAACTGTGCCTCCAATGCGATTTTTTCGATTTCTCCCAACTGTCCCGACAATACCTGCATATCCCGACCGATTTTGTCGTTGGTAATACGGGCATAAATTTGAGTAGTGATAATGTTCGTATGCCCCAACATTTTACTGACGGTCTCAATAGGTACGCCTTTGGCCAGTGTCATAGTCGTGGCGAACGTGTGCCGGGCGACGTGGAAGGTTATGTTTTTCGTAATACCGCACAAATCACCGATCTCTTTCAAATACGAGTTGAGTTTTTGATTGCTCAATACGGGCAACAGACGACCGTCGGGCTGTGTCCCTTCATATTTTTTCAGAATAGCCTGCGGCACTTTCAGCAGTGGCACGGTTACGGCGGTATCGGTTTTCTGACGAGCCGTCATAATCCATAACTTACCGTCGAACGAGGTCTGAATATTCTCTTTGGTCAAGTTCCGCACGTCGATATAGGCCAATCCCGTGAAGCATGCAAAGATGAATACATCGCACACCTGTTCCAACCGTTTGCAGGTAAATTGTTTTTTCAGAATCTTTGTGATTTCGGGCTCGGTCAGATAACCGCGATCGACCCGTTTCAATCGGATTTTATAGTTGATGAATGGGTCGGCGAAAATCCAGCCGTTGTTTTTCGCCATGATGATAATCATACGAAACGTCTGCATAAACTTGGCCGTCGTATTTTCGTTACATCCGCTCTCCGTGCGCAGGTAGGTCTCGAAATCCGTAATAAATACGTGCGAAATCTCTTTGAGCGCAATATCCTTAATCCGGTATTTCGCCTGCATAAACTCTTCCAGACGCCGCATACAACGGTCGTATTTGGCGTAAGTGGCTACGCTTTTACTGATCCCCACCAATTTTTGCACATCTTCGTTGTGTTTGCGGAATGTTCCCAATAGGGTCTGCTGCCTAATTGTTATCCCTAAAAACGCATTGCGTACTTTCTCTGCCGTTACATAGGCTTCGTGGGTTTCGATGTCATGAAAATGATTCTTCAACGACGTGCGCACATCGTCCAACAACGAATTGAACTGGCGTGCTTTCAAGGAACTGCCGCTCATTTTCTGGCCTTTCACATCCCATAATTCGGGTTCTACCTCTAACTTAGAACTGAATTGGGAAGTGTTGCCGTTGATGGTAAGACGAATCATGATGCTCGCCTTGCCCTCTTTGTTCACTTGATTCTTTCGTACATAGAAAAGAATCCTGAATGTACTTTTGCTCATATTACCTCCTTTTTTCTTCCCTTTGAATCCATACGGCAAAGGAACGGTTAATAATTGGGTTATGAGCAGACACTTTTTCGACAACAAGCGAAAAATCAAGGACTTATCCCGAAAATCGTTACTAAAATCATCATCCCATTTTCAGTAACGATTTAGTAACGAAACTCTGTCCGAACGGGGCTTTTTCGTGTCTTTCGGATGTCCGAGGGAGAAAAGAAAAAATCCCGTAAGACCTTGATCTTACAGGATTTGTCATTGTTTGACCTCATTTTGTCTCTGAGGTTCAGCGGAGGGAGAGGCTCTCGAACCTATACATTCAAGAAATATCATAAAATTGCAAATTACTGATAATCACACACAATTTGGAATACATAGTAAATCTAAATCTTTCTGAATATCTTTTGCTATTCCAAATATTGGGTGTATATTTGGGTGTAGAATTTCAAACGCACCCAATTATGAATATCAAACGAAACATCATTTTTGCATTGGAAAGCCGGAAAAAGAACGGTGTGCCAATTGTGGAGAATGTCCCCATCCGTATGCGCGTCATATACGCAAGCCAGCGCATTGAGTTTACAACGGGTTACCGCATCGATGTAGCCAAATGGGATTCCGACAAGCAGCGAGTAAAGAACGGGTGTACCAACAAATTAAAGCAAAGTGCATCTGAAATCAATGCCGATCTGCTGAAATACTATGCCGAAATTCAAAATGTGTTCAAGGAGTTTGAGGTACAGGAAACCATGCCAACTACCCAACAACTAAAGGATGCATTCAACCTGCGGATGAAGAATGCCAACGAAGAACAGCAGGAAGAAGCACAGATAAGTTTTTGGGAGGTGTTCGATGAATTTGTAAAAGAATGCGGCAATCAGAATAACTGGACTGAATCCACATACGAAAAGTTTGCAGCCGTTAAAAATCACCTCAAGGAGTTCAAGGAAGATTTAACCTTTGAATATTTCAATGAATTCGGACTGAACGAATATGTCAATTTCCTGCGCGACAAAAAGGATATGAGGAACAGTACCATCGGTAAACAAATGGGATTCCTCAAATGGTTCCTGCGATGGAGCTTCAAGAAAGACTATCACCAGAATATAGCATACGATACGTTCAAACTGAAACTGAAAACCACCTCGAAAAAAGTAATCTTCCTGACTTGGGATGAACTGAACAAGCTGAAAGACTACCAGATACCCAAGGATAAGCAATACCTGGAACGTGTCCGGGATGTTTTCCTGTTCTGTTGCTTTACCAGTCTGCGTTATTCAGATGTCCGCAACCTAAAGAGAAGTGATGTCAAGTCCGACCACATAGAAGTTACCACCGTTAAAACGGCAGACAGTCTGAGTATTGAGCTTAACAAGTACAGTAAAGCCATACTTGAAAAATACAAGGACATCCATTTTGAAAACCACATGGCATTGCCTGTTATCAGCAATCAGAAAATGAATGATTATCTGAAAGAACTGGGAGAACTGGCAGAAATTAACGAACCTATACGTGAAACCTACTACAAAGGAAATGAACGTATAGATGAAGTTACACCGAAATACGCATTACTCAGCACACATGCAGGAAGAAGGACATTCATCTGTAATGCACTGGCTCTCGGTATTCCTGCACAGGTTGTAATGAAATGGACAGGGCACAGTGATTATAAAGCCATGAAGCCTTACATTGACATAGCAGACGATATTAAGGCCAATGCAATGAACAAGTTTAACCAACTCTAAAAGTATCAGTCAGTTTCACAGATTATCCATTATTAGAGTTATCTTTGTTAAGTAATAGTTAGTGATATGGAAAATAACAACGAACATAATATAAAGAAAGGTCATTTTGATGCCTTTGTCCATGCTGTCGGTTCGGAAATAGAACAGGCACAAGTCCGACTCATTACCGCAGCCAATGCCCAGATGTTGTTCCATTACTGGAAAATGGGGAATTATATACTGTACCACCAACACCTACATGGGTGGGGTGGTAAAATTATCAAAAAATTGGCACAGGCAATCAGATTCAATTATCCTGAAAAGAAGGGATATTCGGAACGTAATCTTACTTATATGTGCCAGTTTGCCCGTTTATATCCGTTAAATGTACTTCGTAGTTTTATTGAAGCAGATTCAATACTGTCGGTCCCAAATATTCAAAACATTACTAATGAAGTCCTTAAACTCAACAGCGGGCAATTTACGCAGGAGCTTACTGCGCAAATACAATCAGCTGATAATCAATCTTTAGAAATTACGCAGGAGGTTCCTGCGCAATTTCAGAATGTAGAAAAAACAGTAGCAACCATCTATAAAATAAAAATAGAGGATATAGAAGATTTATTCTTGGCGTCACCGATTGCAAGAATAAATTGGGCAAGCCATATGGTCATACTCAATAATCCGCTACCATTGGGCGTAAGGTATTGGTATATGAAACAATCTGTAGAAATGGGTTGGAGCAGTAATGTGCTGAAAATGCAGATTGAAAGTAATCTGTATGACAGACAAATCAAAAGTAACAAGGTAAACAACTTCACAGCCACACTTCCGGCACCTCAAAGCGATCTTGCCAATTATCTGTTAAAAGACCCGTATATCTTTGACTTGGCAGGAGCAAAGGAAAAGGCTGACGAAAGGGATATAGAAGAACAGTTGGTAAAGCATGTAACCCGTTACTTGCTGGAAATGGGTAACGGCTTTGCTTTTGTTGCCAGACAGAAACATTTCCAGATTGGGGACAGTGACTTTTTCGCCGACCTGATTCTATATAATATCAAGCTTCACGCCTATGTTGTCGTGGAATTGAAAGCAACGCCATTCAAACCGGAATATGCAGGGCAGTTAAATTTCTATATCAATGTTGTAGATGATAAACTGAGGGGAGAAAATGATAACAAGACCATCGGTCTTTTGCTGTGCAGGGGTAAGGATGAGGTCGTGGCACAATATGCCTTGGCTGGATATGACCAGCCGATAGGTATCAGCGACTATCAATTGAGCAAGGCAGTACCCGAAAATCTGAAATCTGCCCTACCGAGTATAGAAGAAGTGGAAGAAGAACTGACCTTATTCCTTGACAAGGACAAGAACCCATAATATAAAGTATATGGCAGGAAAGATACAGACGATGATTCCCCAATATGGAGAACTCAACAGAATATACAGAGACTATATAGATAATTACGCTTTTTCTTTTGACAGGCAGAAATTCATATCGGATTTCTATCAGGAGTATAATGACATGAAATCCTTTGAAGCCGCTATCCTTGAACTGGTGCTTGACAAGCAAAAAGAGCAATACACCTTGATACTCAACAGCCTGAAAACTGAAATAGAAAAGAGCATACAGGCTTATGAGATACGCCCGTTAAGTGACAGAGCCATAGAACGTGCTTGCTATCAGCACATGGAAAGGTATTCTCAGGAAATTGAAGCCCAGCTGGATGTTACAAGAAGTCTGAGCAAGCCGCTGAATGAAGCCAACAACAGGTATGATTCCATTGGTTACAGGGAGCATACAGCCGAAGAGGAAAAACAGGCAGAGAAAGAATATGAACGCTGCAAGGCTGAATATGACAGGGAAAAAGCCAAACTGAACAAACTCTATGATCAGCAAAAGGCTGCAAGAACAGAGGCATTCCAATACATGAAGAACTGTTGTGCGGACATATACCGTCAAAGCTGCCTTTTTCTGGATATATTGAAGAAATACATTCCTGACGGAAAGCAAGAGAATAAATCAAGCGAGCCAATCAGTCAGCAGGAAACGACAGAAGAACAACAGGAATATTTCAGCATGAAATTACTTTCGCTCATTCATGAGGTGTGCATAGGAGAACAGTTCGAAGAAATTTCCGCACTGGATTTCTATGCCAATATGAATCTTCACCCCTGCAACTGTAAGCTGAAAATAAAACCGAGAGAGAAAATACGTGTATGCTATCTGATATTCCTGATGAGCGAGAAACTCTCCAAACAGGACAGGGACAAATGGAAAGACAGAATACTGAAACTGCTGGATATTGACGACAGCTACTACAAATCCAAGTACAAGGAGCCTGTTTCAGATTTCCCCAGTGACAGCAACCAAAATTTCGCCAAGGAAATGGAACATATATTCAGATAATCCGTAATATATCCTGATACTTTACGAAAGTTCCACTTTTACCACTCAAAATAATTTTTGAGTGGTATTTTTATTTTCTGATATTCAATAAGATACAATGATATTCAGTTTGTACCGTCCCCATCCTTACCACTCATAACCCTACCTAATTTTGCATCGTTCGAGAACAGAAATAACAGCCAGTGCGCAGGGCTGATTGTTTAACGACTAAATAGATTGGACGATGACAAATATCCAAGAATTATTATCAAAACCCGTCTGGCAGATGACAGGCGAAGAATTCATATTCCTGAGTAAGCACGCTTCAGGTCAGGCCGAAGCATTGCCGCAACCCGTTACAGACACGGAAAAGAAGTATGTGTACGGAATACTCGGTATAGCCAAACTGTTCGGGTGCAGTCTGCCCACTGCCAACCGCATAAAGAAAAGCGGTAAGATAGACAAGGCGATTACCCAGATAGGGCGCAAGATTATCGTAGATGCGGAATTGGCTCTTGAGCTTGCCGGGAAGAAAACAGGAGGACGGAAATAATGGGAGGTATGCTTATGGACTATATGAAAGAAATAAAGGAGATTTCGGCAGAACAGGCAATAATCCTTTGGCAAGCTTCACGCCTGAGTCTGTCGAAAATCTACGAAAAAGCACCTGAGATTCTAAAAGTGCAAGGTTCGGTCATTGGTACACTGGGCAATTTCAGTGCATCCATCGGCAAAGCCAAGAGTAAAAAGACTTTCAATGTATCGGCTATCGTAGCCGCCGCATTGAAAAACGGTACGGTACTGCGGTATGTTGCGGAACTACCGGAAGAAAAAAGGAAGATTCTTTATGTGGACACGGAACAAAGCCATTATCACTGTCTGAAAGTCATGAAACGTATTTTACGGCTTGCTGGTCTTCCTGATGACAGGGACAATGAACATCTGGAGTTTCTCGCTTTGAGGAAATACACGCCCGAACAGCGTATCAGGATTGTCGAACAGGCTATCTATAATACACCGGACATAGGGCTTGTAATCATAGACGGCATCCGTGATATGGTATATGACATCAACAGTCCGGGAGAATCGACACGCATTATATCCAAACTGATGCAGTGGACGGATGACAGGCAGATACACATCCATACGATACTCCACCAGAACAAAGGCGATGAAAACGCAAGAGGGCATATCGGTACGGAGCTGAACAACAAGGCGGAAACCGTTCTGCTGGTGGAAAAGGACAAGAGCAACGGGGATATAAGCAATGTTTCAGCCATGCACATCCGTGCAATGGATTTCGAGCCTTTCGCTTTCCGTATCAACGACAATGCATTGCCTGAACTCATAGAGGGGTACAGACCCGAAGCGAAGAAACCCGGAAGACCGGAAGAGGAAAAGTTTGACCCTTACAGACATATTAGCGAACAGCAGCACCGCATAGCACTGGAAGCGGCTTTCGGACTGAAAGAGGAATACGGCTACAAGGATCTGGAAACCTCCTTAATCAAGTCATATATGTCGGTAGGTGTAAAACTGAACCATCAAAAAGCGGTATCACTTATCACCATGCTCCGGAACAAACGGATGATAGTACAGGAGAACGGCAGGAAATACACGTTCAAGCCGGACTTTCACTATTAGACCGTATAACCTGTAATCACTTCACTTTATTCGGCAGGTCTATATATTAAGAATAAAGCGAAGCGGTTGTAGGGAATAGAAAAGCGCTTCACTTTATTACCGTATCCTATATATACGAAGATAAAGTGAAGTGATTATACAGACCGTACTTCATAAAAAAGTACGGGCGAAAAGAGAAATAAATATTCCAACCATTATTCAAACACTCATCTTATTATGGATATACAGACAGCAAAACAAATCAGGATAGCGGATTTTCTGTACAGTTTGGGATATTCTCCCGTCAAGCAGCAAGGTATTAACCTATGGTACAAATCCCCGTTACGGGAAGAGACAGAACCCTCGTTCAAAGTAAATACCGAGCGGAACCAATGGTATGATTTTGCACTCGGCAAGGGCGGCAACATCATCGCACTGGCTTCGCACCTCTATGCAACGGACAGTGTGCCGTATCTTTTGAAACGCATAGAGGAACAGGCACCGCACGTGCGCCCCGTTTCTTTCTCTTTTCGCAAGCAGTCCTTTACGGAGCCGAGTTTCCAACAGTTGGAAATCGTGCCGCTTTCTTCTCCTGCCTTGCTCGCTTACTTGCAGGAAAGGGGGATAAATCCGGCACTGGCGAAAAGAGAATGTAAGGAAGCTCGGTTTACGCACAACGACAAGCAGTACTTCGCCATTGCGTTTCCGAACATATCGGGCGGCTATGAGATACGCAACCGATATTTTAAGGGGTGTATCGCTCCGAAAGACATTACACACATACGGCAACAAGAACCGAAGAACACCTGTTTCGTTTTCGAGGGATTTATGGACTACCTTTCCTTTCTGACCCTACGGCTCGAAAGCTGCCCGCAATACCCCGATTTCGACAGGCAGGATTACATGGTGCTGAACTCCGTAGCCAATGTTTCCAAGGCACTCTACCCGTTGGGAAGCTATGAGCGCATCCACTGCTTTTTTGACAATGACCGCGCAGGAATGGAAGCCTTGCAGCAAATCCGAAAGGAATACGACAGCATCCGGCATATACGGGACGCTTCCCAAATCTACTGCGGATGCAAAGATCTGAACGAGTATTTGCAGAAGCGCATGTCTGATGGAAAAGAGCAAATGCAATCCGTCAGAAAGAGGAATGATACGTTATCCAAGAAACCGAAAGGCTTCCGGTTATAGCCCACTATAACTACACGCTTCGCTTGCGTAGTTGTGGGCTCTCCCGAGGGGCTTAGGACGCTGCCCTAAGAACCCGGCAAGGGCTTTCAGCCCTATGCAACCCGACCAAAGAGTGACCCTCTCTTTGGAAACTCCGCTTATGGGTTGCCCCTAAGAACCCCTTGCGGTTATGAGCGGAAAGCAGCAAACAAAATTAGTAATAACCGAATTAAAAATTGAAAAGATGGCAACAAAATCAAGCATACATATCAAGCCTTGCAACGTGACATCAAGCGAGGCTCATAACCGGAGGACTGCCGAATATATGCGCAACATCGGCAAGTCCAAAATCTACATCGTGCCCGAACTTACAGCTGATAATGAACAGTGGATAAATTCCGATTTCGGCAATCTCGAATTGCAGGCGCACTATGAGAACATCAAGCGCATGGTCAAGGAAAAGACAGGCCGTGCCATGCAGGAAAAGGAAAGGGAACGCAAGGGAAAGAATGGAAAGATTATCAAGGTGGCGGGATGCTCACCCATCCGTGAAGGAGTATTGCTTATCAGACCGGACACCACACTGGCTGATGTACGCAAATTCGGTGAAGAGTGCCAAAGACGCTGGGGCATCACTCCGCTACAGATTTTCCTGCATAAAGACGAAGGGCATTGGCTGAACGGTCAGCCGGAAGCAGAAGACAAGGAGAGCTTCCAAGTCGGTAACAGATGGTTCAAACCAAATTATCATGCTCATGTCGTATTCGACTGGATGAACCATGAAACTGGAAAGAGCCGAAAGCTCAATGACGAGGATATGGCAACCATGCAGACCCTTGCTTCCGATATTCTCCTGATGGAACGTGGACAGGCAAAAGCTGTCACAGGTAAAGAGCATCTGGAACGAAATGATTTCATCATTGAGAAGCAGAAAGCCGAACTGCAACGTATAGAGGAAACCAAGCGACACAAGGAACAACAAGTAAGCCTTGCCGAACAGGAACTCAAACAGGTAAAAGCAGAGATACGCACGGACAAACTAAAGAAAACAGCCACCAATGCTGCTACCGCCATAGCAAGCGGTGTAGGTTCTCTTTTCGGAAGCGGTAAGCTGAAAGAACTGGAACATCACATCGAGCAGCTACATCAGGAAATTACCAAACGGGACAAAGCTACTGATGAATTAAAAATTCAGATACAACAAATACAGGAACAGCATAGCAGACAAATTCGTAATCTTCAAAGAATACATAATCAAGAACTTGAAGCCAAAGACAAGGAAATATCACGATTGAGCACCTTGCTTGAAAAAGCCCACAAATGGTTTCCCATGTTCAAAGAGATGTTGAGAATGGAAAAATTATGCGCTGTTATCGGGTTTACCAAAGACATGATAGAAAACCTCTTGACAAAGAAAGAATCCATACAATGTAGTGGCAAAATTTATTCCGAAGAACACAGGTGGAAATTTGACATCAAGAATGATATTTTTAGGGTTGAGAAACATCCGATGGATAGTGGTAAGCTTATGCTGACCATAAACCGACAACCCATAGTACAATGGTTTAAGGAACAATGGGAAAAGTTACAGCAGAATCTACGTAACTCGGTGCAGAGAGAGCAAAAATCCAGAGGATTTAGAATATAGAATAGCCTATTATTAATAAAATCAAGTATCTATGCATCCAAACAGATTGTTTTTATTACAGAATCAAAATCCTAAGAATTTATAAAAAATGAAGCCTAAAGAAGTTTTGGAAAAATGGATAGATTGCTTTAACAAAGCAGATGCTTATCATATAGCAGAGCTGTATGCTACTAATGCAGTAAATCATCAAGTCGCAAACGAACCAATAATAGGTAAAGAATCAATCTACAAAATGTTTGTGAATGAATTTGCCACTGCTAAAATGGTTTGTATGGTGGAAAATATTTTTGAAGATGGCGAATGGGCTATCATGGAATGGAAAGACTCTCTTGGACTTCGTGGATGCGGATTTTTTCATGTAAAAGATAACAAAATCGTCTTTCAAAGAGGGTATTGGGATAAACTTTCATTCTTGAAGCAACACAATCTTCCAATTGAATAAGTACTATCAGAATACGGACTGGGAAATTGAAATACCCAGTCCGAGTTATATAATGAATTTTACTTGTTAAACTATTTAAAGTCAGTTGGATAACAAACCATACCTTTCACATTCTCAGTAGCTCCAGGTATTAATTCAGCCACCATGCAATATTCATGAGAGACTTCGAAAGGAAATTCAATTCCTAAATCGATAGCCTTGCGATAGCCAAATCGAGGATAATACTCTTTATGCCCCAATACGACTGCTGTGCCGTAACCCAAAAGTGCTGCCCTCTGATGGGCTTACTGAATCAACATCCCCCCCCCAATTCCCTTACGCTGGAATTCCGGCAAGACTGCCAATGGAGCTACACTCAGGGATGTGACAGACTGGGTGTCACTGTCTATCTTTACTTCTGTAAGTAAGATATACCAGACAATTTGTTTTTCTGTCATTTTCTTGTTCTTATCTAATTGTTAGGCTCATTGTTGTTATACATTGTTTAATTATAGATAAATCGTGAATATCCTTCTCTCTTAAATCGTAGCCCGAATGGAATACTTGTTGCCCTTTTGCAGAAATGCAAGGGATGCTTCTGCCTTCAAAGACTGCTGTTCCAAAATAGTCCGGTTGAAATTCATACCAGCCTCCATCCAAGTCGGCTTGTTTGGAAGTGCCGTCCGCATTCAAGACAAAAGGATGGATATCAATATAGCCTAATTCTTTGCTATACAGTTCCACACGGGTGGGCAACCAATTTGTTTCAATTTGATATCCTCTCTCCTGCAAAAGATCAAGGAGTTGGTCTGTATAATTGGCATCAAAATCAATGTCAATATCTCTATGCAAGCGGGTTTGCTGTCCGTACAAGACATCCACTCCCCAGCCTCCATCCAACCAAAACTGCATGTCCAGGCTTTCCAACAAGTCCAAAACTTGAAATAACTCTGTAATCGTAGTGTGTTCTTTCTTTGTCATATAATAATTCTTTAATAAATAATACTATGCGTAATTATCCAACTGCTTGATTGAAGAAATAAAATTTGCACCCACTCCAATCAGAAAGATAACCCATCCGCTGATCATAAAGACGGATGTGATACCCCATGCTTCCACCCAATATCCTGAAGCTACGATACCCAGCATTGATGGAAAGGTACTCAAACTAAAGATGAGAGAAAAAGTCCGTCCAAGCATGTCCGAAGCCAAGTTCTGCTGAATAATAGCGATGAAAAGCGCATGGTAAATGGAATAGGCTATGCCTCCTGTAAATGTTAGGCAAACAAAACCTATAAATGCGCTTGATGGTAAATAACTGGCGCTAATCAGATACAATCCCAATATCACATAAGCCGTATGCATCACTAATGTTTGCTTGCTTTTCAAAGCCTTACAGGCAAGTACTAAACCGCCCAACAATGCCCCTGAGCCCCAACCCATTTCCACAACTCCCATTTGCAAAATGTTTCCGTTGAAATGCAGAAGCGTCATAAAAGGAAATAACGTAAAAACAGGCATAAGGACAAAAGTCACCAGCGTAAAGCATACGAATAAAGGCAAAATGCCCATTGTACGCCGCAAGGTATGCCAACATTCCGTCAGTTCTTTTTTGAAATCTGGAAGAACTTTCGTTTTTTGAAGAGAAGGAATCTGGACACAAAGTAAGGTCAGACAAGCAGCAACAGCTCCGATCACATCTATGAGCAGAATATACTGTATGGGAAGCCAAACAACGAGGCTTGCCCCTACAACGGGAGCTATCACCTCACTGAAGGATTGAATGGAATGGTACAAACCTGATACCCTGACAAGATGGTGCTTGGGAACCAGTAGAGGGATGCTTGCCTGTAAAGCAGGTGCATGAAACGTACTGCCTATTGAACGACAAGCAGTCAATAGATAAAAAAAAGAAAGGTCTTTATAACCCTTGGTTATCACAATAAAAAGACATAGGGTACAGAACGCGATGAACAAGTCCGAATAAAACATCGTTTTCTTTCGATTCCATCTGTCAACATAGACCCCGGTAAACAAGCCTAATACAAATTGTGGTAAAAATCCAGCTAAAATAGCCAGAGATAAAGCTGTCGGGGATTTAAATTCGTTGCTAATCCAAAAAATAATGGAGAAGCCAACAATCGTACTTGTTAAAATAGATATGAGTTGGCCTATTCCTATCACGGCCAAAGTTGATTTCCAATGATTCATTGTGCTAATATTTCATGCGTTTATAGATAAGTACTTTCGTACATTAAGCAAAACGAAATTCTATCCACACAAAAAACTTGTATTATAATCCACTCCTGACGTTGGAATACAATAACAAATACTTTCAGGACGATGTAAAGTCCTGAAAAATCAAACTGAATGGATAGATAAATATTAGTCTTTTCTCATCGGATTCTTTTAATATCGCTACTCTTTTATTATGTAGTGGTTGTATTATCTTAAATAAAACAAAAACACCGACTTTACATTCTTGGGTGTAAAACTGGGTGTTTGTTTTGCAATCTGCTGATTTTCAGCGTTTGTTGCGGAGAGAGAGGGATTCGAACCCCCGGTACAGTTGCCCGTACACCGCATTTCGAGTGCGGCCCGATCGACCACTCCGGCATCTCTCCCTGAGTTTCGGGAGTGCAAATATAGACATATTTTTTCATTTTCACACGTTTCTGCCAAAAAAATGCGCGTGCGGCCCGCGATTTATTCCGATTGGCGACTTATCCGTATCTTCGACTTTGTTCCGGCAAATGCGGATTTATTTGTTTTGCTCCCGACTTATCCGTATCTTTGTTCTGAAAAGACAAACCGATTCCGTGCAGTGATCTTGCGCTGTGCCCGTTTATATAGCGGTGCGAATACGAAAAGAGGTACGGTTTTCGTTACTATGACAGGAACAGAACGGATGCAAAGATACATGCGCTATGAAAAAAATAAGAATCATCATCGGAATATCGGCTTTGGCATTGGGATTGTCCGGGTGTTCGTCCGCCTATTACCGTGCGGACAGCGGCACCTACGACGACCTTTATGCCGTGCATGACCGTGCCGCGATCGCCAAGCGGCAGCAGGCGGAAGCCGAAGCGCGCCGTGCGGCCGCCGAGGCGCGGCAGGCGGAGTGGGAAGCCCGGCTGGCCGAAGCACAGGCTGCGGCGGCGGAAGAGGCCTATTACGACGGTCTTTCCTACGACGGTATCGTCGCCGACGACTATGAAAGCGCCTATGCACGCCGTCTGAGGGGGTTTCAGTCGATGACCTACAATCTGCCGTCGAGCTATTTCGAACTCCGCTACAACAGCCCGACATGGAATTATGTCTCGGCCTACGATCCTGCGTTCTATAATGTGATCGTCATGGGCGACGAGGTGTGGGTAGAGCCCAAATACATTACTTCGATGTTCGGATCGTGGGGCAGTGTCTCGGTCTACAACTACGGCTGGTATTTCGGTTTCGGCTTCGGTCCGGCCTATTCGTGGTGGGGCTATCCGCACTATTCGTGGTGGGACTGGAACATGGCTTATTACAATCCGTGGTACAATCCGTGGTGGTACGGACCCGGATGGGGCTGGGCACCCGGTTATCCTCCCTATTATCCGGGCTGGGGCGGTCCGCATTGGAGCCATCATCACCGGCCCAATTACCGCTTGGCGGGCGGAGGCACCTCCTCGCGCTACCGTCCGGGCAACGTTTCGGGCAGCCGCTATCAGGCCGGGCAGTCAGGCGGTTACCGCAGCGGTACGACCACGCCTTCGCGCGGCAATGCGGGCGCGGGCCGGACCTACTATCAGTCTGGCGGGCGTAACAATGCGAACGACCGGAATGTATACAACAGCGGCTCGTCGGGCTCGAACCGCAATACCTATACGCCTAACCGCAATACGTACACGCCCGAACGGAATACTTATACACCGAGTAGGACCACCTACAACAGTACCCCTTCGCGCGGCGGCAGCGGTTTCAGCACCGGCTCGGCCGGTTCGCGCGGCGGCTCTGTGGGCGGTTCCGGCGGAGGGTCGCGGGGCGGCAGCACTTCGAGCGGCAGCCGCGGATTCGGCGGAAGGTAACGAAGGTACATTATACGATAAGGAGGGTGTTTTCGCCGATACGGGGGCGATTCGGGCCTGTACGAAGGCCGGCAGGAGGAAGCGGCTGTAAAAAGCCCCGTTTCGTTAAACCGGGTGCGGAGCCGAATGTCGTTCGGACGCAGCCGAGGCGGGAACCGGATGAACGAAATTCAACCATTTCGTTAAGCCGAGTGCAGAGCCGAACTCGTTCGAGCTATGCCGAGGCGAGAAATGGACGAAAGAAATTCAACCATTTCGTTAAGCCGAGGGCAATCCGGATTCGCTCGGAGATTGCCGAGGCGGGAAGACGATGGGAAACCTCCGCGTTTATCCGCGAACCTTCGTTGCAAAACGATTGGGGGTGTCGCCGGCGCGCAGGGTTCGGAATGAAGTTCGGACCGTTGTGCGGAGCAGCGGCGGACGGGAGGAGTGCCCCGTCGCAGTCGCCGGGTGCCCGTCGCCGGCTGCGGAACGGAATAGCGGACAAGCATAATACACGTACGTATGAGACGATTGATAAGAGTAATCGCGCTGGGCGCGATGTGCGCAGCGGCCTTTCCGGCACAGGCGCAGTTGAAATTCGGTGGCTCGGTGCTGGATCACGACGTGATGATGAGCGGCGATTTCGCCGATATGTCGCGGACGCATCCCTTCGGGACGTCGCGGGCGATGGCGCTCGGCGGAGCTTTCGCCTCGTTGGGCGGGGATATGACGGCGATGTTCGTCAATCCGGCCGGTCTGGGTATGTATCGCAGCAACGAAATCACGCTCACGCCGATGATGTCGTTCACTCATTCCGAAACGGCAGGTACGCTTCCGTACAAGGGCGATAACAAGAATCGTTTTTCGATGGCCGACGTCGGCATAGCCCTGAATGTCTATCAAAGTCCGTCGAAACCTCTTACGAGCCTTACGGTCGGATTCGGCCTCAACCGCGTCGCCGACTTCAACAAGCGTTACAGTTTCTCGTCGGAGTCGCGTTACGATCCGAATCGGCCGGACCGTCTGATGCCGACCATCGCCGATGTCTTCGGGCAGCAGCTCGGACAGAACGGCATCTTCCCCACGTCGGACGGCAGCCTCGGATACAACGGTGTGAATCCCTATTTCTGGCCGGCCGTACTCGGATACAACGCCTATATGATCAGTCCGTACACCGATGGCGAGGGCAACCCGCTCTGGGTGCCCGACTGCATCGGCAGCAACGCTTCGGTGCTCCATTCGAACGATGTCGTCAGCAGCGGTTCGATCAACGAGTTCGCCTTCTCCGTGGGGGCCAACTTCGGCAATATCGTCTACGTGGGCGCCACGCTCGGATTCCAGAGCGTGCACAGGGAGCAGAGCATCTATTATCAGGAGGAGTACGGCTATTTCGATGCCGCGGGCAATCCTACGGCGGCGGTGAACAGTTCGGGCGAATACATCCGTTCGCAACTCGACTATGCGGGGCTCTATCAGAAGACGGTCCTCGACGGCAGCGGCGTGAATTTCAAGATCGGCGTGATCGTGCGTCCGACGCCGAGTCTGCGTTTGGGCGTCGCGTTCCACACGCCGACGTTCTATTCGCTCGACCGCACCTACGAAGGCGATGTCGAATCGTCGCTCTATAACAACGAGACGAAGGAGACGAAGGTGAATGTCGACTGGACCCCCATCCTCAATGACGAAGGCGGCAACAGTTGGGACTTCGTGTCGCCGTCGCGCCTGATGTTCGGCGCTTCGTATACGTTCGGAACGTTCGCGCTCGTTACGGTGGACTACGAGCGCGACTGGTACAACGGCATCCGCGTGAAGAACGTGCCGGTATCCGACCCCGCCTTTATGATCTACCCCGAGAGCTACAAGACGGAGTTCAAGTCCAACTTCCGCGGCACGAATACGGTGCGTGCCGGCGTGGAGGTGAAGCCGCTCCCGATCCTCGCGCTGCGGGCGGGCGGCGGTTATACGGACTCGATGTTCAAGGACGGTTCGCTCTACTTCAATGCCCCTTATACCACCGAAAGCTATTATTTCTCGGCGGGTGTGGGCGTCAGTCTTTCGCGTGCGGTAACGCTCGATGTCGCCTACCAGAACCTCACGGAGAAGCAGACGGCCTATCAGCTCTTCTTCAGCCTCGATCAGCAGACGGGCGAGATGAAGACCTTCAGCGGGCTTTACGATACGAAATATACGCGCCATTTCGTCTCCATGACGCTCGGTTTTCGCTTCTGATGCCGTTCGCGCACAGGTTCCCCGCATTCGGCCTGCCGACGCGGGGGCGGCGAGCGGGGCTGTCTAAGATTTGTTGGACAGCCCTTTTTTATTCGTACTGCTCATCGGGAACTTTTTCCGAATACGCATTCCCAGAGGGTTGAAAAAACTTGTTGGACACCCCCCCCCAATTCCCCGGCGGCGGATTCTGAAATGTGGATTATATTTTATAATTTTGCGCCCTGTACCAAGGATACTAAAGAAAAAGGATATGGCAAAGGAGCTGAAAGACTTGACCAAGTCGGATGAGAACTATTCGCAATGGTATAACGATCTGGTGGTGAAAGCGGGCCTCGCAGAGAATTCGGCCGTCCGCGGCTGCATGGTCATCAAACCCTACGGCTATGCGATCTGGGAGAAGATGCACGACGCGCTGGACCGGATGTTCAAGGAGACGGGGCACCAGAACGCCTACTTCCCGCTTTTCATCCCCAAATCCTTCTTTTCGAAGGAGGCCCACCATGTCGAAGGCTTCGCCAAGGAGTGCGCCGTGGTTACGCACTACCGACTGAAGAACGATCCCGAAGGCAAGGGTGTCGTGGTCGATCCCGACGCCAGACTCGAAGAGGAGCTGATCGTGCGTCCCACGTCGGAGACGATCATCTGGAACACCTACAAGAATTGGATCCAGTCCTACCGCGACCTGCCTATTCTTTGCAACCAGTGGGCCAACGTCGTCCGTTGGGAGATGCGGACGCGCCTTTTCCTGCGCACGGCCGAGTTCCTCTGGCAGGAGGGCCACACGGCTCACGCCACGCGCGAGGAGGCTGTGGCCGAAGCCGAGAAGATGATCCACGTCTACCGGCGGTTCGCCGAGGAGTGGATGTCGCTGCCGGTCGTCGTGGGCCACAAATCGCCCAACGAACGTTTCGCCGGTGCGGAGGACACGCTTACGATCGAGGCCCTGATGCAGGACGGCAAGGCGCTCCAGAGCGGCACGTCGCACTTCCTCGGGCAGAATTTCGCCAAGGCGTTCGACGTGCAGTATGTCAACAGGGAGGGAAAACTCGAATATGTCTGGGCGACCTCGTGGGGTGTTTCGACCCGCCTGATGGGCGCCCTCATCATGGCTCACTCGGACAACAACGGCCTCGTGCTGCCGCCGAAGCTGGCGCCGATCCACGTCGTGATGGTGCCCATCTACAAAGGTCCCGAACAACTGGCGGACATCGTCGGAAGGTTCGAAGCGCTGGCCGGGGAGCTGCGTGCGAAGGGGCTCGCGGTCAAGATCGACGACCGCGACAACGTTCGCTCGGGCTTCAAGTTCGCCGAATACGAACTCAAGGGTGTGCCCGTGCGTCTGGCGATGGGACCGCGCGATCTGGAAAACGGTACGGTCGAACTGTTCCGCCGCGATACGCTCGAAAAGGAGACGCTGCCGCTCGACGGACTGGCCGTGCGGATCGAACGGCTGATGACCGAAATACAGGAGAACATCTACCGCAAGGCGCTCGCCTACCGCGATTCGATGATTACGCGGGTCGATACGTGGGAGGAATTCCGGCGCGTACTCGACGAGAAGGGCGGCTTCGTTTCGGCCCACTGGGACGGGACGGTCGAAACGGAGGTGGCCATCAAGGAGGCCACGAAGGCCACGATCCGCTGCATCCCGATCGACGCCGTCGACGAGGAGGGCGTCTGCGTCTACTCGGGAAGGCCTTCGCACCGCCGCGTGCTCTTCGCCAGAAGCTATTGATGCGGCAAGCGATGACGGGTGCGGCCGGACAGCGTAAACGGAAGATTTACCGCGTAACCCTCGTGGGGTTCGCGGTAAATCTCGTTTTGTCGGCTGCCAAGCTGGCGGCGGGCGTGCCGGGGGCGGCGGCGCCATGATCGCCGATGCCGTGCATTCGCTCTCGGACATCGCTACGGACGTGGCGGTCGTCGTCTTCGCGTGAATCTCGTCCAAGCTCAAGGATGCGCCCACGATTACGGAGACGGCAAGTACGAAACGCTCGCTACGATCTTCATTGCGCTGGCGCCCGCCGCTGTGGGTGCGGGGAGCCTCGTCCGCAGCATCGAGGCCGTGCGGAATTCGTTGTACGGAATCGTCCTGCCGCACCCGGGCGCCGTGGCGCTCATCGCCGCGGCCGTCTCCGCCGCAGCTGGGAAGGCGCGCTACCGGTACACCGTGAAGGCCGGCCGTTCGCTCGCCGGCCCGAGGGACGTCGCAGATGCATGCCCCCCCCCTGCGATGCCTTTTCGTCGCTCGCTGCGCTCGCCGGCATCGGCTGCGCCTGCTTTTTCGGCGATAAACGGCGCATCGCCGCCCCTATTGCCGCCATGGGGGTCGCCGTTTTATCTTCAAGGTGGCCTTCGATCTGCTGCGCAGCGGGGTCGACGAATTGCTCGAACGCTCTCTTCCCGCCGAAACGGAGGCCGGGACCATGCAGATCGTGCAGGCCGATCCTGCGGAGTACGATCCGTACAACCTGTGCACGCGCCGCATCGGAAATGCGGTCGCTGTCGAAGTCCGCATCCGTGGGGCCGGGGCCGCTGCGATGACCGTCGAACGTTCGCACCGTCTGACGATCGACATCGGATGCCGGCTCCGGGAGCGTTTCGGCGAAGGCACCTTCGTCGCCGTGCATGTCGAACCGCTGATGCAGAGGGCCGCTCCGTTCGCACGGCGTCCGCCTCTTACCGGTTTCCGCAGCTCTTTTTTTCGCTTCGGCGTTCTTCGCAAGTATGTTTCCGGCGGCGGAATCTTTGCCGCCGCCCTCTCTTCGGCGCGGATGTTCGGTGCGCACGCCCCGTGAGACGGAACGGCCTTGCTCCGCACCCGTTTCCCCGTGCGGATGCCCGGATGGGAGGGCCAAATCCGGATGCGCCGCCGTGCATCCTCCCCCGACCGCTGCCGCCCGGTGCGCCCGTGTCGGGCGATTGCGGAACGCGCAGGAGCGTTTCTTGTATGTATCCTTTGTCTCGTTCTTCCGAAGACCGCGACCGAAAAGGGGTGGAATCGGCTGCGGCAGGAGAGTTTTAACTGTTATTTTTTTCACATTGTGAAAAATGTTTGCTACCTTTGTGCCGTCGAAACCGCACCTTCGCTGTGCGGGGGCGACGGGTTGGGTTAAGGATTCGATGTTTAATTCATAATAAGACAACACTATGGACAAAATGGATTTGAAAAAGTACGGGATCACGGGCGTAACCGAGATCGTGTACAATCCCTCCTACGACGAGCTGTTCCGCGAAGAGACCAAGAAAGGGCTGCGCGGCTACGAGAAGGGCCAGCTGACCGACATGGGCGCCGTGAACGTGATGACGGGCGTCTACACGGGCCGTTCGCCCAAGGACAAGTTCTTCGTGATGGACGAGACGACCAAAGATACGATCTGGTGGACTTCGGACGAATATAAGAACGACAACAAGCCCGTTACGAAAGCTGCGTGGAAAGAACTGAAAAAGATCGCCACGAAGGAGCTTTCGGGCAAAAAACTCTATGTCGTGGACACCTTCTGCGGCGCCAACGAGAACACCCGTCTGAAGATCCGCTTCATCATGGAGGTCGCATGGCAGGCCCACTTCGTGAAGAACATGTTCATCCGTCCGACGGATGCCGAGCTGGAGCAGTACGGCGAGCCCGATTTCGTGGTGCTCAACGCTTCGAAAGCCAAGGTGAAGGATTACAAGAAACTCGGTCTGAACTCCGAAACGGCCGTCGTCTTCAACCTCACCGAGAAGATGCAGGTCATCATCAATACGTGGTACGGCGGCGAGATGAAGAAGGGCATGTTCTCCTACATGAACTACCTGCTGCCGCTCAAGGGTATCGCTTCGATGCACTGCTCGGCCAATACGAACGAAAAGGGCGAAACGGCCATCTTCTTCGGCCTGTCCGGTACGGGCAAGACGACGCTCTCGACCGATCCGAAGCGCCAGCTCATCGGCGACGACGAGCACGGCTGGGACGACGACGGCGTATTCAATTTCGAGGGCGGCTGCTACGCGAAGGTCATCAATCTCTCGAAGGAGAACGAACCCGACATCTGGAACGCCATCCGCCGCAACGCCCTGTTGGAGAACGTAACGGTGGACCGGAAGGGCAAGATCGACTTTACGGACAAGTCCGTAACGGAGAATACCCGCGTGTCGTATCCGATCTTCCACATCGACAACATCGTGAAGCCCGTGTCGAAGGCTCCGGCCGCCAAGAAGGTGATCTTCCTCTCGGCCGATGCGTTCGGCGTGCTGCCCCCCGTTTCGATCCTGACGCCCGAGCAGACGAAGTACTACTTCCTCTCCGGCTTCACCGCGAAGCTCGCCGGCACGGAGCGCGGCATCACGGAGCCCACGCCGACCTTCTCGGCCTGCTTCGGCGCCGCATTCCTCTCGCTGCACCCCACGAAGTACGGCGAGGAACTCGTGAAGCGCATGAAACAGTCGGGCGCTACGGCCTATCTCGTCAATACGGGCTGGAACGGCACGGGCAAGCGTATCTCGATCAAGGATACGCGCGGCATCATCGACGCCATCCTCGACGGTTCGATCGACAAGGCCAAGACCAAGACGCTGCCGATTTTCGACTTCAAGATTCCGACGGAGCTGCCCGGCGTGGATCCCAAGATCCTCGATCCCCGCGACACATACAAAGACGCGAAGGAGTGGGAGGTGAAGGCCGAGGATTTGGCCAATCGTTTCGTAAAGAACTTCACGAAGTTCACCGGCAACGCCGAGGGCAAGTCGCTCGTGGCTGCCGGACCGAAAGTGAAATAGTTCCGCGCTGCGGCGCATCATCCGAAGGGGCTGTCTAACACGTGTTAGACAGCCTTTTTTATGCGTACTGCTATTCGAGAACTTTTCCGGATACGCAATTCTCAGAGGGTTGAAAAAACTTGTTAAACGGTCTCTTGTGTTTAGGACGCGGCGGAGCCACGACGACTTCGATCCAGCTGCGACCCGACAGCGGCGCGGGTGCGTTCGTCGGACGATCGGGGAGCCGCTAAGGGGCGGAGCTGCCGCAGCGGCTCTCGGGCTCGGGTCCGGCTGAACCCGCAGTTCGCCGCCGGATGCCGGTGCCGCATCGGTTCAGGCCGGCATCTTTTCGGCCTTTCGCTTTCGTTGCGTGTTCTTTCCTGCTCTTCGGGCGTCCGTTCCTGTTGCGAGGTCGGTGCGGGGACCGCTTGCCGCGCCCGCCGATTTCCGGATGTACGCCCACCCTGCATCCAGTCCGTTTTGCGGCGCGGGGTTTGCAGGAACGGGACGATAAACGTAAAGCGATTTTATGGACAAGGTGATTCATCGCGCCGATACGCGCGGATATGCCGACCACGGCTGGCTCCGGACGTTTCATACGTTCAGTTTCGCGGGTTATTACGACCCGCACAGAATTCATTTCGGCGCTCTTCGCGTGCTGAACGACGATACGGTGGCCGGAGGAAAGGGCTTCGGGACGCATCCCCACGACAACATGGAGATCGTCTCCATTCCGCTGTCGGGGACGCTCATGCATCGCGACAGCATGGGACACGCCGAGACGCTCTCCGTCGGCGAGATACAGGTGATGTCGGCCGGAATGGGTATTACGCACAGCGAGTACAATGCCGATCCCGCGGTGCCGGTGCAGTTTCTGCAAATCTGGATCATGACCGACAGGCGGAATCATACGCCCCGCTACGAGACCGTGCGTCTCGATCCGCCGGAGAAAAACAGGCTGCGTTTGATCGTCGCACCCGAAGGATTCGGCGACAGCGGACACACGGGATGGCTGCATCAGACGACATGGTTCTATACGGCCGACATCGAGGCGGGACGCGAGGTCGAATACGTGCTCAACGGACGCGGCAACGGCGTCTATCTCTTCGTGCTGGAGGGGCGTGTCGAGGTCGGGGATGCGACGCTCGGCCGCCGCGACGGAATGGGGATCTGGAATACGGAGAGGTTCGCCGTCCGGGCTGCGGACGAGGCGCAGGTGCTCCTGATCGAAGTGCCGATGTGATGCCGTCTTCGTGCGTGCCGACGGACGGCACTCGTTTCTACGCGAAACGTGCGTGCGAAGTTTGCCGTGGTGAAGGGGCGCACGAGAGGGCGCGGAATACGCCGTTTCCGAAAATGAATCGTTATATTTGCTCCGTCATGACTTAATGAATGGAGCGTATGCGACTTTGGAGATGGAGCGGTGTGTTTCTCGCAGCCACGGGTTCGATTCACACCCTGTATGCCCTGATCGTTCAGGGGAAGATCTGGATCGCCGTTTTTCGGGACGGAGCGGTCGGTGCGATCGGCACGAATGCGGAGCGGAGTTATGCGTTGTGGTTTCTGGTATGCGGCATACTCGTCGTTCTGTGGGGCGCCACTCTGCATTGTTACATTCGGCAGACGCGAAGGCCGGCGCCGGCGTCGCTCGGCTGGGCTCTGTTGTCGGTGTCCGTTGCCGGATGTGTTTTCGAACCCTTGTCCGGCTTCTGGCTTTTTCTGCCTCAGGCCCTTCTGATGATCGCCGCCGGACGGAGAGCCGTTGTCCGGGAGGCGAAGTAGTTGTCGGGGGGCTGTGCGCGGCGCCGTCCGCTTCGGACCGCGGTGCGGGGCCGCGAAACCGTCGGATACCGCAATCGCCGGTGTTGTATGGCGGTCGGCTGCGCCGCAGCCGACCCTTTCGGCACTCGTTCCGAAGGCTGCGGAACGGAAACGACGCCCGTCCCTGCCGGACCCGTTTCGGCGGGGACGGGCGTCGTCGAATCGGAGGCGTCGGACGGCTCGGCATCGTGCGCTCCGGGCGGGCGGCGGATTCAGAACTCCGAGGTGAAGTGGAACCGGATCTTCTTGAAATTCTCCTGTGCCAGCGCCAGTCCGTAACTCGTGTCGGCGAGGAAGACGTCGCGCCCGTGTTTGTCGACGGCCATGTTGGTGTGTTTACGACGCTTGAAGTCGGCCAGCTGTGCGGCGTCGTCGCTCTCGATCCAGCAGGCTTTGTAGATCGAGATCGGCTCCCAGCGGCAGGCGGCGTTGTACTCGTGTTCGAGCCGGTACTGGATCACCTCGAACTGGAGCGCGCCGACCGTGCCGATGATCTTTCGGCCGTTGAGCGAGCTGGTGAAGAGCTGGGCCACTCCTTCGTCCATCAGTTGATCGATGCCTTTGGCGAGCTGCTTGAATTTCAGCGGATCGGCATTTTCGATGTAGCGGAACTGTTCGGGCGCGAAGGAGGGGATGCCCGTGAACTTGAGCTTTTCGCCCTCGGTGAAGGTGTCGCCGATCTTGAAGTTGCCCGTGTCGTGCAGGCCCACGATGTCGCCCGGGTAGGCGAGGTCGATCACCGACTTCTTTTCGGCCATGAAGGCCGTGGGCGACGAGAATTTCATCTGCTTGCCGCTGCGGACGTGCAGGTAGTTTTTGTTGCGTTCGAACGTGCCGGAACAGATCTTCAGAAAGGCGATGCGGTCGCGGTGGTTGGGGTCCATGTTGGCGTGGATCTTGAAGACGAAGCCCGTCATCTTCGGCTCCGACGGCTCCACGGTGCGCGTCTCGGTCGGTGCCGGACGGGGCGAGGGGGCGATCCGGACGAAGCACTCCAGCAGCTCGCGCACGCCGAAGTTGTTGACTGCCGATCCGAAGAAGACCGGTGCCAGTTCGCCCCGCAGGTAGGCGTCGCGCTCGAACGGGTCGTAGACGCCCTCCACCAGCTCAACGTCCGAGCGCAGCTGTGCGGCGAATTGCTCCCCGATCTGCGCGTCGAGCGCATCGGAGGCCAGATCGGCGATCTCGGCCGTCGAGGCCGAGGCCGTGAACTTCTCGTCGGAGGTGAAGAGCGAAAGGTTCTTTTCGTAGAGGTTGTAGACGCCTTTGAACGTCGGGCCGTTCGAGATCGGGAAGGCCAGCGGCCGCACGCGGATGCGCAGCTCGCGCTCGACTTCGTCCAACAGGTCGAACGGGTCTTTCGAGGGGCGGTCGAGCTTGTTGATGAAGACGATCACGGGCGTCGAACGCATCCGGCAGACCTCCATCAGCTTGCGTGTCTGCGACTCCACGCCCTTGGCACCGTCAATCACCATGACGGCGGAGTCCGCAGCCATGAGG
>OVXI01000041.1_pt1 | contig 35537 bp, 25 predicted proteins | sample 1732031 | NCBI WGS metagenome assembly OVXI01 (sample SAMEA4545821, study PRJEB24839) | metagenome | biome: chicken; feature: ceca content | place: Italy | collected 2013-05 | reverse complement strand
AACAGACAGGGAACCGGGTCCACAGGACCATCCAGGGCAATGAGTTTCTGCTTGGTGCCAGGATTGTATTTGTCCTGGTAGACGGTACAGGCTTTGGTTCCTTCTCCCAACTCATATCCACGGGACTGCACCACCAATTGATTCAGCTTCTTGGCAGCAGCTTCTGTAGCAGTTACCTTCAGGGTGTTTCCGCTCCGGGTAAAGGTCAGACCGGAGATGTTGGAGGTGAAATGGAAATTTGCCAACACGCCATTGCTGTCTGTTGCCGAGCCGGTGTAAAGCCCAGTTCCGGCATCCTTTTTCAGGGTGATGGTGCTGGCCACATTGACCAAAGAGGGTTGGGGAGCCGTAAAACTGGGAATCTTTCCGTGCTGTTTCAATTTTGCCAGAAGTTCATCATATTTGGCCTTTACAGCCTGGTCTGTCAATGCACCATAAAAGGGCGGCGTCCCATGGCCTCTTTCTGAGCCATCCACATTTCTGTACCCTGTGACCATATCCCAGACACACAGGGCGGTTGCCTTGATGCCTGCATCTGAGGTATCTCCGTTGTTGGGTGCCCCGTATGCCATGGCTAAGAAAATGGCCCGCTTGCTGGTTCTGTCAATCTGCCAGGAAAACCAGGTGCCGGTGGAGGACTTGTAAATGGCGTTGGGCCACCCGTCCGAATCGATGTGACTGCCTCCGGGCACCGTGGCCTCGTAGCTGCTGCCGCCCTGCATCATGGGCTGCAGGCAGAAACCTACCCGTCCGTCGGACAGCCGGAAGATGGAGCCGTAGGCTGTGTAGTAGGGGCCGTACCGGTAGGGCTGCAGGTCAGAGTGCCAGTAGAATTGGATAGAAGCGCCTCCTGCCGGGTAGTAGGGCTCCTTGCTGGCAATGGTGATTTCCGTTCCGCCCAGCAGTGTCATGGGCATGATTTGGCTGGCCCCTGTTGTGGTAGGGATGATAATGTCCCCAATGTCCAATTCAAAGTCCTGCTCCGTGGGCTCTGTAACTTCCGGGGGAGCATCCGTAACAGGAGGCTCCATCGGCTCCGTGGGCGGCGAGGTCTCCTCTGTAAGCGAAGGAGACTGCCCGGTGTCCTCCGTCCCGGTAACGGGCGGTTCCGTTTCCACAGGAATCTCCGGTGCTGCCGCAAAAGCGGTGGAAATGCTGCCCAAGAGCAGCACCATGGTCAGCACCAGGCAGACTGCCTGTATCCAGCGGTGTTTCATACAATCAGTCCTTTCTGATAAAATTTGCATATAAAAAGCCCCGACTTTTGCAGTCAGGGCAATATGCCAATATTTGATAAGCTTAGTAGAAGACATAGAACCAAAGCTGGTTGCCCTTGATTTCGCACCAGCATTTGATATGCCAGTTTTCAATGCTGTCGTACCCATAAAGCCGACGGCACTCAGCGAAAAGATCCACATTTCCCATCATTTCCGCTTCGATCACCTGCTGAAAAGTGCGCCCGGTTCGTTCTGCAGCCAATAGGATCTCCCCCTTGCTGAGGTTGATGGGCATATCGAATCCACCATCAAACCCCAGGCTGTTGTCAGGAATACAACCATACTTGCTTGCTGCATACCGGTTTCCGACAGCCATGGCCCGGTTCAAATCCAGGTCAGACCATTCCAGAGCAGGGGGTTCCAATTTGGGGATGGCCCGTCTTTCGACAGCACTACACCGCCAGCAGGAACGGCTCTCACTGCCTTCCTGCTGGGTAGTGGGCTGGGTGACTACCGTCCAGTCACCCCAGCTGTGCCCCAGTGCAGCCGTTTCATCCGAGGTGTAGGAGCTGCCGCAGCTGCACTTGTGGAGGGTGTATCCCTTGCTGGTACAGGTGGCTACTACCTTGTTGGAAGTATAGCTGTGGGTGTGAGGCGGCTCTGTAAGCTTGGTGGCAGGAGGCTGAGTTTCCATGCTTTCATTACTTGGCACTGTTTCGAGAGGAACGGTCGGTTCCTTTGCTGCTTCCGTTTCTTTGGGAGTATCCAACGCATTCGGCTTGCTTTCTGATTCAGCAGGAACCGTTGTACTCTCTGTCGCAGTAGCTGTAGTTGGTCTGCTTTCCAAGGGAGAAATGGTTGTAGAATATGCTTGATAAGAATTCTTGGTTGGGTCTGTCACATTGGTTGTAGGTCTGCATCCGGCAAATACCAAGGCGAGCAGCGATACAAGAGCAAATGCTTTTTTCATGTTTGACACCTCCGTACTGCCAATTCTATGGCATCAGCCTTCATTTTCCAAGTGTGCAAATCTCTTGATCCTTCTTTTCAGTAGGTCCAGGTGGTTATCTGAGGGGGAGAGTGTGAGAGGGGGAGAGCGGCAGAAATAACCGATGCCGTCGTCAAAAGGATAGACTACTCCCTTGGTGATAGTGTTATCGGTCACTTATCTGTCACCTCGGCCTTTCATTCGCTCCCTGTACCGCTGGTAGTATTCAAGCGCTTTCAAAATATACTCTTCGGTTTGCTTGGGATTGATGTTTTTGGGGAGATATGGTTTTAACTTTTCTGTATGGAAAGTGATTTTCTCTTTCTGATTTGGCTTTTGCTCACACATGATTGAAAGAATGACATCTGCGTTGAGCCTGCCCTCACGAGAAAATTCCTTCATCTTGGTTGCTTGAACCAGGGAAGGGGTTGCATCTTCGTACCCGATTGTTTCAATCAGATCCGCCTGTTCTTGTTCCGTAAGGTAAGAAAGCTCTACAGCGGGACGGAACGCAATCCGGCCTTCGTCCACCATGTCCAGAAGTGCCGGAGCAAGATATGTGAGGCGAATATACCGAGATATCTGTCTTCCGTTTTCGTCGGCCATATCGCCCAATGCATCTCTTGCCAACTTCTGGACCACTGGTCCAGAAGACAAATCTGTTCGCATTCCTTGTCGTTTGAGTGCTTCCAGTTCCATCTTATAAGAGAAAGCCTTTTCGCTTGGTAGTATTCTGGACCTCTGCCGATTGGAATGTGCCATAATGATGATTGCCTCATCTCTGGTCATTTCTCTGACTTCTGCTTTGATGGTGGGAAAGCCTGCCAGCTCTGCCGCTTTTCGACGCCTATGCCCAGAGGCACATTCATATCGGCCATCTTCCTTCTGCCGCAGGATGACCGGTGTGATGATACCATGATTCTTTACGCTCTCCACAAGTGCCTCCATATCCTCGTCCATACGGACTTTGTAAGGATGGTTAGGCATGTCGTCAATTTGGTCCAGCGGAATATCATGGATACGAGGCAGTTTGCTTTCTTTTCTGCCTTCATCGGTCATGAATAGTTCATCTAGCGCCGTCAGACCTAAATCTATTGGTTTCTTTTCCAAGCTGGCTCACCTCCTTTGTCAGTGCGGCATAGGCCTCGGCAACTCTGCCGTTCTTATCGTAGGCATAGATGCTTTTCCCTTCCTGGGCGGCCTCCGCTGCACGAACGGATCTGGGTATTTCTGTTCGAAACACCCGGACAGCATCTCCCATTGCGCCACGCATGGAAGAGATGATTGCCTTTGCGTTGTTCGTTCGACTGTCCACCATGGTGAAGAGGACCCCATCAATGCGAAGCTTTGGATTGATTTGCTTGCGGACTTTGGCAACGGACCTGAGAAGCAGGTTCAATCCCTTGGAAGACAGGTAGTTCGGCTGAGATGGGATGATGACACTATCTGCCGCAGCCAATGCGTTGATGGTCATAAGACCAAGAGAGGGCATACAATCAATAAGGATGTAGTCGTATTTAGACTTTACCTGCCCCAACACATTGCGCATGATGGTTTCACGGCTCATAGCATTGAACAGACTCATTTCAACACCAGACAGTTCGATGTTTGCCGGGAGAAGATCCGGTCCTTCTTTGTGCGGTATGATCGCGGATCCTGTGGGCAATTCCATATCGTGAATTTCTGCCAGCATTGCCGTTGCCAGGGTGTGAGAAAGACTGTCTGGATCCTGGATGCCCATGCTGATGGTCAAACTTCCCTGTGGATCGCTGTCCACAAGAAGTACCTTATAGCCTTGCTTTGCCAATCCTACGCCAAGGTTCACAGTGGAGGTGGTTTTTCCAACGCCGCCCTTCTGATTCACCATTGAAATGATCTTTGTGTCCATGTTTTCTCCTTTCCGATAAAAATTAACAGCCATCTTCAGGCAGACGAAGATGGCTGTTTTTGGATAACAGGAAAACTTGCTAAATTGTTTGCAAATTCTCGTGTTATGTAATTAAATTGGAAGAGACGCTGTGAAAAAATAGATTTTTGTTGTTTTTTGATTTTTGCTGAAGCTGGTGTTTAATATGTAGCTGTGACATCAAGGTCAGAGGCGGCCTGCATCTTGAACTTGTTCATGGCTTCCTTAGCCTGGGGCACGTTGATGCTGTTGTTGCTCTTCATAGTAGTTCTCTCCTGTTTCATAAATTCGGGAAGCAAAGCCGCTTCCCGAAAGAAGCACCTTTGTTCCGCAGACATAGCTTATCCCGAATCCAAAAACCTATCAGAGAAAAAACAGCCAGCTTATGAAAAATGTGGAAGCCCGAAGGCAACACAGGAAAAACCATTTCGAAATCAGATTGTGTCCTGACCCCATGAAAGAAAAACCCTCGCAACCTATCTATTTTTTCAAAAATATGCTACGATAGATGTAACATTCACACCCCGGAATTCTATTACATAGGTGAGGAGGGATGTATATGGATGATCCGACAATCGTAGGGCTTCTCTGGCAAAGGGCGGAAAGTGCTCTTGAGGCGCTTTCCAAAAGGTTCGGCAAAAGGCTGATGGGGATTGCGGTGAACATTCTTGGGGTTCGCCAGGATGCGGAAGAATCCGTCAACGATACTTACCTGGCAGTCTGGAATACCGTCCCGCCAAAAAAGCCGGACCCTTTGGCCGGGTATGTGTATGCCACCGGCCGGAATATATCCCTGGACCGGCTGAAATACAACACCGCCGGGAAACGGTATGGCAAATACGACTTGTCTTTGGACGAGCTGGAAAAGGCCATTCCCGGCCCGGCCCTGGAGGAAACTGTGGAGGCCAGAGAGCTGGGCCTTGCTATCAACCGCTTCCTTGCGGCCCAGAACGAGGACAACCGGGCCCTGTTTCTTCGCAGATACTGGTTCGGGGATTCCATTCGGGAGATTGCCGACGATTTTGACCTGCGGGAAAACACCGTATGTGTCCGCCTGGGCAGAATCCGAATGCGGCTGCGGGAGCACCTGATCAAGGAGGGGTATGTGGATGAATGAGAAACTTGCAGAGGCTTTGGGCTATGTGGACGAGAAGTATGTGTCCGCTGCGGCAAAGCGGAAAAAAAGAAAACACTATTGGATTGTGGCGGTGGCGGCGGTGCTTGCCCTGGTGCTGGTGCTGAATACCCCACGGATTCCCCTGATTATCAGCGCCAAGGCAGTGAGTGCCGCCTCCCACTCCCGGAAACCGGAGCGACCCCGGTCCGGTTCCGATTCCTTCCGGCAGTGGTATGAGGATTCCCAGAGGCGGGACGCCTTGGTGCAGGCTTCCATGGCTCCGATGGTCTCCTTCTCCACAGACTGTGCCCGGGAAATCCTCACCGGTGTGGATACCACCAACTGGGTGTGGTCGCCTGTGAATGCCTACATTGCCCTGGCAATCACCGCCGAGCTTACCGGGGGAGAAACCCGGCAGCAGGTGATGGAGGTGCTGGGGGTCAACAGCCTGGAGGAGCTTCGCTCAAGAATCAGCACCATCTGGGAGCAGGTATACCGGGACGACGGGAAGGAAATCAGCGTTTTGGCAAACTCTTTGTGGCTGGACAAGGACGTGGACTACCATCAGGATACCATGGATGCCCTGGCGTACCACTACTATACCTCCGTCTACCAGGGAGACCTGGGCTCTGAGCGGACGAACAAGGACATTGCCAACTGGCTGCGGAACCAGACCGGCGGTCTGTTCAGCAATCGTACCGGCAAGGTCGATATTGGGGAGGATGCCATGCTGGCCCTGGCCTCTACTGTGTATTTCCAGTCCCAGTGGAGCGATAAGTTCAGCAAAGACCAAAATACCCAGCAGCCCTTCCACACCGTGGAGGGGGATGTGACCTGCACCTTCCTGAACAAGGAGGGGGCCACCATGAATTACTACTGGGGAGAGACTTTCGGGGCTGTGGAGATGGAACTGGAAAACGAATCTTCCATGTGGTTTATTTTGCCGGATGCGGGAAAAACCGTGGACGATGTGCTGGGCAGTGAGGACTACATGGCCATGATTACAGGCAGTGACACATTCCCGGAGGAAAACCACAAGGCCATGAAGGTCAACCTGTCGGTTCCCAAATTCGATATTTCCTCCAGCGTGGATCTGGAGCCTGCCCTGGAGGAAATGGGGCTGACCGGTATTTTCCACCCTCTGGGAAATGATTTTTCTTCTTCTGTTGACAGCCAGACACCGGTGTACCTGGACAGCATCAACCAGGACACCCGGGTAACCATTGACGAGGACGGGGTGGTGGCCGCCAGCTACATGATTCTGGACTTCGGCGCCGGCGCAGCCCTGCCCCCGGATGAGATCATCGACTTTATTTTGGACAGACCCTTTGTATTTGCCATCACCACCGGCTCCGTGCCCATATTTGTGGGAACGGTCAATAACCCCTGAAACACAGCGCCGGATACCCGGCGCTTGTTTTTTGCCTGTATTGACGGGTTCTTAAAAATGAAAAGCCTGGGGGATATGCTGGGGCAGGGAGGGAAATCCTCCACTTTTTGAAAAATACAGGCTGGACATTTGGAGGGCGGTGTAGTATAACCATTAGCAACACAGCAGCCGGGGAATGGGGCTGCAGAAAAAGAGACGGAGGTACTTTCTATGGAGCGGTTTTCACTGAGCGGTGAATGCTGGCGGCTGAAGGGGGTTGCTCCAAATGTGCCGTTGCAGGGGAATATTATGGAAACCGGACGGCCTTTCCGGGGACTGACCCCCTGGATGGACTGCCGGGTTCCCGGGGGTGTGGCGCCGGCGCTGTACCGGGCCGGTTGGCTGGAGCACCCGTACTTCGGAATGAACAGCCTGAAGGCAGAGTGGGTGGAGCACCGGTGGTGGATGTTTGAAACCACATTGCCCCGTCCGGAACTTGGGGGGGAGCGGATTTTTCTTCGCTTTCTGGGGGTGGACTATGATGCCTTTATCTACCTGAACAATCAGCTCCTGGGAGAGCATGTGGGGATGTTTGAGGAATTTTCCTACGACATTACAGAGATTTTCCGCAGCAGCGATACCCTTACCCTCCGGGTACTTATCAAGGATGCTCCGGAGGAGGTGGCTCAGGTGGGGCGCACTTCCGACACCACCACCCAGAAAAGCCGCTTCGGCTATAAGTGGGACTTTGGCACCCGATTGGTGAATCTGGGCATCTGGCGGGATGTGCTGCTGGAGGCCCGGGAGCGGTATGCCCTCTCGGAGCCTTATGTAAGCGCCGACCTGGACGGGAATCTGGGGTTTATCCGGTGCTCCGGTAAGGTCGTTGCCTACTGCTCCGGCGGGGAAACTCTCCGGGTGGAGGCCACAGCGGAGCTGGACGGGATTGTGAAGGCCCGGGAGACTTTCCCGGTTGCAAATGGGGATTTTGCCGGGGTGCTGGAAATTCCTCAGCCTGCCCTGTGGTACCCCAACGGCCGGGGCAAGCAGCCGCTGTACCGGGTTCGCCTTACCTTGCTGGCAGGGGAGGAGAAGTTGGACAGCTGGCAGTGCAGCCAGGGCGTCCGCCGTCTGCGGTTTTTGCAGAATGAAAATGCCCCGGCAGGGGCGCTGCCCTATACCTATGAGGTGAACGGGGAGAAAATCTATATCAAGGGCGTAAACTTCACCCCGCTGGACCATATCTACGGGGATATTCCCGATGCCCAGTACCAGGCTTCTTTGGAGGCGGCTGCCGCCATGGGAGTGAACCTGATCCGGGTCTGGGGCGGCGGAATCATCGAGGATGAGCGGTTTTACGATCTGTGTGACCGGCTGGGCATCCTGGTGTGGCAGGAGTTTATCCAGTCCAGCTCCGGCATGGACAATGTGCCCTCCAAGCACCCGGAATTTCTGGAGCTGCTGGAAAAAACCGCCCGGTGTGCCTTGCTCCGATGCCGGAACCACACCAGTCTGGCGGCCTGGAGCGGCGGCAATGAGCTGATGGACGAGGAGGGGGTGCCTGCGGGATACGGCGACCGGAACATTGCCATGCTTGCCCGGCTGTGCCGGGAGCTGTGCCTGGACCGATTCTTCTACCCCACCTCTGCTTCCGGTCCCAACGAGCGCCAGTCCAAGGTGCCGGACACCAGCCACGATGTCCACGGGGACTGGGAATACGGCGGAAACCCCGGCCATTACCCTGCCCAGGCGGAGGCTGACCACCTGTTCAACAGCGAGTTCGGCTGTTCCGGCGTCACCTTTCCCAGAACCGCCCGGAAGGTGCTGCCTCCCCAGGAGTGGAAACCTGCCAATATGCGGGACAACGCCCTGTGGCGGTTCAAGGGAGACTGGTGGTGTACCTATGAGCGGGATTGGGAGATTTTCGGGCCTATGGAGACCTTCCCGGAGTTCTCCTCTGCCAGCCAGTGGATGCAGGCGGAGGCGGTTCGCTACACGGTGGAGGCCAACCGCCGCCGTGCCTTCCGCAACAGCGGCAGCATCATCTGGCAGTTCAATGAGCCCTGGCCCAATGTGGCCAACACCTGCCTGTTCACCTATTACCAGGAGCCCAAGATGGCCTACTTCTGGGCAAAGCATGCTTATGCGCCTTATCATGTGAGCCTGGATTACCGCCGGCTGGACTACCGCCGGGGAGAGCGCTTCCGGGGGGATGTGTGGCTGAGCCGGGAGGCCTTCCTCCAGGTGAAGCAGGCCCGGATTGCCGCCCGGGTGCTGGGGCTGGACGGACAAGTGCTTTACAGCCGGGAAGAGGATATGGTACTGGAGGATGGCCGGCATAGCAGCCTCTGTATGGCCCTGGACTTCCCGGTGCCGGATCGGCAGATTTTTGCGGTGCGGGTCAGCGCTGAAAGCCCGGGACACCGGGACGAAACCCTGTACTATTTCTCCACCTGCGGCCATGAGATTTACAGGCCTTACCGGCACCTGCCTCAGCCGGAGCTGGAGGTTTCCCTGGTGGAGAAGGAACCGGATCGGCTGGTTTATACCGTCGCCAACCGGGGAGAATGGGCTGCGCTGCACATTCATGCTCAGGAAAAGACGGATTGCGCCGTAATTTTGCCTGAGGAGGATTTCTTTACCCTTTTCCCGGGAGAGTCCGGAACTGTGACGCTCCATTTGCGCAGCCGGTTCAACTTTGGCTTTGACGAATACCCCCGGGCGCTTCCCTGTGAGCCGGAGATCGTATTCCGAAGCTTTCCCATGACTGAAATGGAGTAAAACCGGCGGCAATCCATACAAAGAACCCCATGGCGGGGCGTCCTATCCCGGACGCCCCGCTATTTGTACGGTTTTCTCTGGGCATATCCCATAAAAACCAAGCCTTGAATTTTACTTATTAAACAAAATTTAATAAAGGGATTGACAAATAAAAAGCTTTGCGTTATATTGAATTTGCACAACAGAACTGAGAGAAAACAAAGGAAAAAGAAAAATATCACACAACAAAGGAGAGGAAGCTTCATGTGGAGAGCAAAGAGATCCAGATATGCTTATCTGTATATCTTGCCATTTTTTATAGTTTTTTTAATTTTCAAACTATATCCCATCATTTACACATTTGTCCTTAGCCTGTGCGACATGGACCTGCTGTCCGGCGACCTGACCTACGTGGCCTGGGACAACTACAGCCGTCTGCTCCATTCGGAATTCTTCTACCGCTCCATCGGAAACACCCTCCTGATTTGGATTATGTCCATCATACCCCAGCTTACCCTGGCGTTTCTGCTGGCAATGCTTATGAGCAACAAGTGGCTGCGGGGCAGAGCGATTTTCCGGAATGTCTACTTCTTCCCCAATCTGGTGACCTCTGTTACCATCGGCCTGCTCTTCGGCACCATGTTCAGCTATCCCGGCGGCGCCATCAACAATGTGATGTCGGTGCTGGGCCTGGAGCCGGTGGACTTCCAGAATAACCCTATGCTGGCCCGGATGGTTATCGCCATCGCCATCTGCTGGAAGAACTTTGGCTTTAATATCATCTACTTCACTGCCGGCATCAACTCCATCTCCAACGAGGTTCTGGAAGCCGCCAGCATTGACGGTGCCGGCTGGTGGCAGAAGGTCACCAAGATTACGGTACCCCTTATGAAGCCCATTTTGATTTATGTGATGGTAACCTCCATCATCGGCGGCCTGCAGATGTTTGACGAGTCCAAGCTGGTGTTCCAGAGCGTGCCCGGCGATGCCACCACCACCATGATCAAGTATATGTACGATTCGGCGTTCGTCCGGTTCCAGTTCGGCTACGGTGCCGCCTGTGCCTATGTGGTGTTTCTGATTATCATGTTCTTCAGCGCCATTGCCATGTGGATTACCCGGGACCGGGATAAGGAGAAGCCGGTTAAGACCAGCCGGAGAAAGGATATGGTGAAGGCATGAATACAAAAACCAATGTCAACGGCCTGGTGTTTCGCCGGAAGCTGGTTCACGGCCTGCTGATTGCCTTCTGCTCTCTGGTGGCCATAACCGCCTTTTACCCCTTCTTCGTCATGATCGTCTCCAGTACCCATGACAACTTCAACATCGTATCCAAGATCAATCTTCTGCCCGGCAGTCACCTTCTGGAAAACTATGAGCGGCTGACCCGGAACATGAATATCCTGACGGGTATCAAGAACAGCATTATCCTCTCCGTATCCGTTACCGTGGTGGAGACCTACTTCACTGTTATGACCGCCTACGCTTTCGCCAAGTTCCGCTTCCGCGGCCGCAACCTTCTGTTCGGCGTGATTCTGGTGTTTATGATGCTGCCGGGCCAGCTGGGTATCATCGGTTTCTACAAGGAAATCCAGGCCCTGAAGATGATGAACTCCTACCTGACTCTGATCATCCCCACCATCGCCAACTGCTTTGCGGTGTTCTTCTACAAGCAGTACATGGACACCTCCCTGCCTTCGGAGCTGATTGAGGCCTGCATCATGGATGGCTGCAAGGAAATCCAGATTTTCCACAATATCGTCATTCCGCTGGTGAAGCCGGCTATGGTGACCCAGGCAGTGCTTACCTTCATCGGAACCTGGAACAGCTACCTGAATCCTTTGATTCTGCTCAATGACAAAGAAAAGTTTACCCTGACCCTGATGATTGCCACGGTGCGGGACGCCACCAACGCCGACTACGGCGCTCAGTACCTGGGCATGGTGATCTCCGTGATTCCCACGGTTATCATCTACTGCTTCGGCTCCAAGACCATTATGGAGAAGATTACCGTCGGCGCAGCCGTAAAGGGCTAAGGAAACTCTGAATAAATCGTCTGCGGCTGGACAGCGGATCTTTTTCGCCATCCACGCAGAATGAAAAACAGGAAATACATACAGTATTCCACTGTTTTCCATTCTTTTGCCTGACGAAAAATCTCACGCTGCCAGCTCTTGCCTATTTATTCAGAGCTTCCCTAAATTGGTTCACTGGGACTTAAGGTCCTTTTGAAAAAACAACCAAAGTGCAGGATGCTTTGGTAAAAAAGAAATTAGGAGGAACGAAAAATGAAAAAACTGCTTGCTCTGCTTTGCAGCCTGGTTATGGTAGTGGCCCTGTTTGCCGGCTGCGCCCCCAGCCAGGAAGGCGGCAACGACACCACCGCTGCCACCACCGAACCCAGCGGCGACAGCACCACTGCTGCCACCAACCCCGAGGATGTCACCGGCACCCTGACCTACTGGACCTACACCGACAACGCCTACCAGCTGACGGAGGAGTTTGCCAAGGTGTACCCCAATGTGACCATTGACGTGCAGGTCTTCGGCGGCGACGAGTACAAGACCAAGATCCTGACCGCCCTGCAGGACGGCACCAATGTGCCCGACATCTTCGACCTGGAAGAGGCCTATGTGTACGAGTTCCTGGACAGCAGCGTGATTGCCGACCTGTCCTACATCGACATCGAGTCCCTGACTGCCAACTACTATGATTACCAGCTGGCTTCCATGAAGGATTCCAACGGCAACTTCAAGTGCCTGACCTTCATGTCCAACCCTGTCTGCTTCTGGTACCTGCGGGATGCCTGCGAGCAGTGGCTGGGCACCTCCGATCCTGCTGAGATCTCTGCCATGATCACCTCCTGGGAGGATATGCTGGCTCTGCAGGAGAAGGTTTACAAGGAGTCCAACGGTGAGGTTTCCGTGTTCGGCACCATCTCCGAGATGCCCAAGGTTTCCGCTTTCTCCTTCGATCCCCTGGTTCAGAATGGCCAGCTGGTCATCAGCGATGACTGGATGGGCCTGATTGACGATATGCGTGCATTCTACGAGAGCGGCTATGACCCCGAGTACGGCTCCTGGAGCGGTGAATGGGCCACTGCCTGGAACGCCGGCAAGCTGCTGTTCCGCGCCATGCCCTCCTGGGACTACTTCACCGACTGGGAAACCAACACTGGCAATGTAGGCCTGGCAGTTCCCTTCCTGTCCTCCTTCGAGGGCCAGACCTGCCTGTGCGTGTACGACAAGTCCCCCAACAAGGACCTGGCCGGCCTGTTCCTGTCCTACGTGGCTTCTGACGAGTTCCAGATTGCCAACATGGAAGTGAACAACCAGGTGCCCGCCAGCAGAACCGCCATTGAGAAGATGGCTGAAGGCTACACCAATGAGGACTTCGGCGGCCAGAACCTGCTGGCTACCTACGGCGAGATTCTGGAGAATGTGGAGGCTATCACCCCCGACAAGTACACCAGAGCCGTCCAGAACCTGTTCCAGAAGTACGCTTCCAACGGAATCAAGGAAGGCCAGACCAACGATGAGATTGTTGCCAACTTCAAGGCTGCGCTGGCTGACCAGTACCCCGAGGTTGTAATCAACTGATGCCAAACCGCCGGTGTATCGGGGCCGACCCGATACACCGGCACCTGCATAATCCTCTGAAAGATTCTCCTGATACCGCCTGCTGGATTCCACCTGGGGCTTTGTCCGGCGGGGACGGATGAAAAGTTCCTCATTTTCTGCACAAATCGTATAGGTCCCAGGAAAATAGAGAATAAAAATTGTAAGATTAGCGGGAATTTCGTTGGTGTTACTGGAAAAATGTGGTATATTATACCCGTAATAACTACTGTCAGTACCTTGGACAGAAAAAACAACAGGGAGGCAATTACCATGGATGATCACCAGACCCAACTGAAAAATATCAATCGAAGAACCGTACTCAACTACATAAGAAAGCATACCCACGCCACCAAGGCAGGACTGGCTTCTGCTACGGGCTTTACCTTCGCAGCAGTAAAAAAGATTCTGGATGAGCTGGAAAACCAGGGGCTTGTCCGGTTTGCCTGCATCGAGAAGAAGGCGGTGGGGCGTAACTCTGCAATGTATGAAATCAATCCGGACTTCGGATACATGATTTCTTTATATATGAACCGCAAGGAGATCCACGTGGCGGTGGTGAACCTGGGGCGTAAAATTGTGGCACGCCGGCAGATTCCCATGGAAAACCGCTGCCTTTCCCAGAAGGAGCTGGTGGAGCAGCTGCTCAGCTCCGTACAGGAGGTTATGGAGGAGGCCGGGGCAGCCCGGGAGAAGTATATCGGAGTGGGCATCGGCGTTCCTGGTCCGATTGATATGGAACAGGGAATGGTTCTGACCCCGCCCAATATGCCCATGCTCCATTATTTGCCCCTGCGGGACATTTTGCAGTCCCGGCTGGGTCTGCCGGTGTATCTGCACAAGGACACCAATGTGATTGCCCTGGGGGAATTCTGGAACGAGGAAGGCCGGGGCAGCGAAAGCCTGTTTTACCTGGATGTGGATATGGGCATCGGCAGCGGCATGATAACCAACGGCAAAATCAACGCCGGCGCAGAAGGCAAGGCCGGAGAGTTCGGCCATGTGACCATCGACCTGAACGGGCCGGTATGTAAATGCGGCAACCGGGGCTGCCTGGAGGCCATGGCTTCGGGAATCGCAGTCCTGCGGGATTTTCGGACGGAGCTGGAAAAGCACCCGGAACATCCGTTGTATCCCCGGCGGGAATGTCTGGAAATCGATAATCTTGCCCAGGCGTACCGGGAAAAGGATATGATTGCAGTACCCATTATCAATCGGGCGGCATTTTATGTGGGGATAGGGGTTGCCAACGTGATTAACCTGCTGGACCCGGAAAAGGTGGTGCTGGGCGGCTTGTTCCTGCGGGACTTTGAAAGCAGCTACGAAATCATCACCAACGTGGCAGTCCAGCGAATGATGAAAAAAGGCAACGGCCGGAATATTGTGAAATCTCAGCTGGGCGCTGATGCTGGCGTCATCGGCTGTGCAGAAGTGGTGATTGACCGTTTCTTCCAGGAGGCGGTCAACGGAATCTGGGCAAAGAACTGATCCAAGGAGGCAAATGTTATGACAGAGAAAACAGGACTTGCGGCGCAGCATATGGAAAACTGTACGGTTACACCGGAGCAGGAGGAAGGTGTCTGGCTGTACCGGGTGCAGGTAACAAACGGCAGCGCCGTTCTGGGGAATGAAGCACTGGATGCCAGCCTGGATACGGATGCCAGCAGCCAAGTGGGACTGTTTTCTCTGCCCCTGCCGGAGGCCGGTGCCATGACGGCAGTCTATCAGCACAAGACCTGGTGGCTGCGGCCTGCTTTTGTTTCCGGGCCGGAGCAGGTTCCGGAGCGGACCCAGCTGCTGCTGTGGCAGCAGAAGGGGGAGTACTGGGCGGCAGTTACGGTGTGCGACGGTGTGCTCCGGGGGGACTTTTCCGGTGAAACGGGAGGTGTCACACTTTCCCTTTCTGCCAACGGCTGCCCGGCAGACAGCAACTCCCACATTGTGGCGGCGGTCCATCACGGCGCCGATCCCTATGTGTGCATAAAGGAAATGGTGGCAGCCGTATGCCGCCGGCTGGGAAAAACCCATATGCTCCGGGAAAACAAAACCTTCCCCCAGATGTTCCGCAGCCTGGGCTGGTGTACCTGGGATGCCTTCTACCACAAAGTCAACGAGGCGGACATCCTTAAAAAGCTTCAGCAGCTGAAGGACCAACAGGTGCCGGTGCGGTGGATGCTGATTGACGACGGCTGGTCCGATGCGGACTATCCCAACCGGAAGCTGAAGGACTGGACGGCAGACAAGGAGAAATTTCCCCAGGGCCTTTCTCATACGGTGAAGGTTGCCAAGGAGGCGTTTGGCCTGGAGCAGGTGGGTGTGTGGCACGCCCTTATGGGCTACTGGACCGGCCTGGCTCCCGATTCTCCCATCTTCCGGAAATGGCAGGACAAGCTGGTTCACCGGGGACAGGACGATGTGCTGGAACCCCGGGAGGAAACCTATTTTGACTTCTACAACGGCTGGCACAGCTACCTGGCAGACAAGTGCGGCATTGATTTTGTAAAGGTGGACGGCCAGGGCAGCGGTTCTCTGTATTATAAAGGTATGGCGGATTACAACCGGTCCGCCGGGGGATGCCTGCGGGCGCTGGAACGGTCCACGGATGCCCATTTTGGTGGGAATCTGGTAAACTGCATGGGCATGGCGCCGGAGAACCTCTGGCTCCGGGGACACTCCCCGGTAGCCCGCAGCAGCGATGACTTTGTGCCTCAGGTTCCCCGGGGCTTCCGGGAGCACGCCCTGCAAAACAGCTTCAACACCTTGCTTCACGGCCAGTTCTACTGGGGTGACTGGGACATGTTCTGGAGCAGCCACGTGGAGAGCCGCCAGAATTCCGTGCTTCGGGCAGTAAGCGGCGGCCCGGTTTACATCAGTGACCCCCTGGACGGTACCGATCCCATCAATATTATGCCCCTGGTTGGGAACAACGGCAGGCTTCTGCTCTGTGATGATGTGGGTGTGCCCACGGCGGACTGCCTGCTGACAGACCCCAGGAGCAGCAAAAAGCTTTTCAAGGTGTTCAACCGGTATGGGGACGGCTATGTGGTGGCGGTTTTCAACCTGGATGAGGAGAACGAAACCTGCTGCGGCACCCTGGCGGTGGAGGATATTCCCCAGCTGGGGGGCAAGCAGTGGCTGGTGTACCGGCACTTTGCCGGGAGCTGCACCCCTCTGGAGCCGGGACAGCCGGTGGAGCTGACTCTGGAAGCCCAGGATGCAGAGCTTTTGCTGGTGCTGCCCCGCAGACCCGGCGGCCAGATTCTGGGCGATCCGGCAAAGTACCTGTCTACCTGGGTGGTGCAGAGTCAGCAGGTGGAGGGAAATACCCTCACCGCTGCCCTGGCAGCCTGCGAGAGCTTCCTGTTTGTGGCAGAGAAGCCGGTGAGCCAGGTGCTGGTAAACGGACAGGCTGTGGAAGTAACGCCCCGGGCAGGCTGCTATCAGGTTCCCGGAGATACCGGGCCTATGGCCGTGGAAATTGCCTTTGGAGAATAAATCGCTATGGCAGTCATTGGAATGGATATCGGAACCACCTCCATTTGCGGCGTGCTGCTGGATGAATCCGGCAGCCGCCCCCTTCGGGTGGAAAAAATAAACCACTGGTTTCTGGATGGAAGGATTTACACCCAGGACCCGGCGGCCATCGCCGCCACCGTCCGCAGCCTGGTGGACAGATTGTGGCAGGAGAACGTGACAGATATTGGCATTTCCTGCCAGATGCACGGGATTCTGCTCTTGGACAGGGAAGGAAAAGCCTTGTCCCCCCTGTATACCTGGAAAAATCCCTTTGGAAATTATCCCCGGGGGCAGGAGACTTATGCCGAATACGTCCGGGGGATTACGGGAGGCAATGAGATTTCCGGAAGAGGTGTGGTGACCGCCCTGTACTTGCAGGAGCAGGGACAGATTCCGAAAGATACCGCTTGGGTGTGCACCATCGGCGACTATGCGGCTTTGCAGCTTACGAAGACCGCCTTGCCCCGGATGAATGTGACTATGGCTGAGAGCCTGGGGTGCTTTGATACGCAGGCGGGGGACTTCCGGCGGCAGACCTTGAAGGATTTGGGGCTGAGCCCGGATTGGTTTCCCCGGGTAAGCCGGGAGGACCAGGTCTTGGGTACCTACCGGGGGGCTGGGGTTCATAGTGCCCTGGGGGACAATCAGTGTAGTTTTTTGGGCAGCACATGGGATTTTACCGGAAGTGTGCTGCTCAATGTGGGTACAGGGCAGCAGGTTTCCTGCTATGCCCCCCGATACCTGCCGGCATCCGGTGTGGAGGTGCGCAGCTTCTTTGATCTGGGTTACCTGTATGTGGGGGTATCCCAGAACGGCGGAAAAAGCTACGAGCGTTTCGTCCGGCTGGTGGAGGACGTGGTGCGTCAATGCACAGGATTGGAAATTGACGGTTACGAAGCCCTGGACAGACTGTGGCAGCGGCACCGGAGGGGACATGGGCCTCTTCAGGTGATTCCGGCAATCTACGGAGAGCTGGAAGGTCTGAAGCCGGGAACCCTCCAGATTGGAGACATCCGGGAGGAGCAGGATTTCGGGGATTTGCTGGAAGGCTATGTCCGGGGAATGGCCCGGGAGCTGCACCGGCTGTACCTGGCCATCCCGGAGGAAATCCGCCGGGAAAAGACGAAATTTTATGGAGCCGGCAGTGGAATCGTGAAAAACCGGATTCTGCTGCAGCTGACCCAGGAGGCGTTTGGGATACGGCTTCTGGAAGAGGAAAGCCCTGAGGCGGCAGCTTCCGGTGCCGCCGGCTATGTGAGGATGATGAAGAAATGAAAATCATTGCAGGTATTGACATTGGCGGCACCAAATGTGCCATTACCTTTGCCCAGGTGGAGGAGAAGGGAACCTTCCGGTTTCTGGATAAGGTGAAGGAGCAGACCATCCGGGACAATCCCCAGAAGGCCATCGGACGCTTTGTGGAGATCATCGGGGATAAGTGCAGGGAGAACCCCCAGTGGAAGCTGGCGGCGATTGGTATTTCCTGCGGCGGACCCCTGGACTCCCGGAAAGGCTTGATTCTGGCACCTCCCAATCTGCCCCTGTGGGATCAGGTGGATATCTATACCCCCTTGCGGGAGGCCTTTGGGGTGCCGGTGGCCATGGAAAACGATGCCAATGCCTGCGCTTTGGCGGAATGGTATCAGGGTGCCGGCGTGGGGACGGAGAATATGGTGTTCCTCACCTTCGGCACAGGAATGGGAGCAGGCCTCATTCTGGGCGGCAAACTCTACTCCGGCACCAACGACATGGCCGGCGAGGTAGGGCACATCCGTCTGGCAGACGAAGGCCCCCTGGGCTATGGAAAGAACGGTTCCTTTGAGGGCTTTTGCAGCGGCGGCGGTATTGCCAACCAGGGCCGGGAAGAAGCTGTGGAGGCAATGCGCAGAGGCAAAAAGGTGGGCTTCTGCCGGGACATGGAGGATCTTCCCAATGTAACGGCAGAGCGGGTAGCCCAGGCACTGCAGGGGGGGGACCCCTATGCAGAGAAGATTTTTGCCCAGGTGGCCCGGCGGCTGGGACAGGGACTGTCCATTCTCATTGACATTCTCAATCCCCAGATGATTGTCATTGGCAGCATTTACGCCCGGCAGGAGACGGTGCTCCGGGACACCATGCTCAAAATCATCCGGCAGGAAGCCCTTTGCCAGAGTGCAAAGGTGTGCAAAATCTGCCCCCCGGCTCTGGGAGAGCGGATCGGAGACTACGCCGCCATCACGGTGGGGCTTATGCAGCTTCCCCGGGAAACCTGAGAGGTGAATACCATGAAACTGATGAAAAATGTTTATCAGGTGGCAGGCCCCAGCCTGTCCCACCCCTTCGATGCCACGGCTTATCTGGTGGCAGACGAAAAGGGCTTCTATATGATTGACTGCGGAACCCCGGAGGGCTTTGAGAGAATTCAGGAGAACATCCGCTCCCTGGGGCTGAACCCGGGGGATATCCACACCATCCTGGTGACCCATGGCCACTATGACCATGTGGGTGCCGGATATCTGTGGAAGGAAAAGTACGGCTGTAATATTTCCATTCACCATCTGGACAGAAAGCAGGTGGAAACCGGCGACCCGGAGATGACCTCCGCCGCTTTGCTCTACGGCAAGGTGCCGGTACCGGTGAGAATTGACGCAGAGTTGGAGGAGGGGATGACCTTCCCGGTTAAGGACGGAAGCCTTCAGGTGCTCCACACCCCGGGGCATTCCATGGGCTCCGTCAGCTTTGTGCTCCGCACCCAGGAGAGTGTCACCCTCTTTGCCGGAGATGCGGTCTGGGGCGGCTTCAGTGAGAAAATCGGCTCCAGCGAGGCCCAATGGAGAACCACGCTGGACAAGCTCACATCCCAACACTTTGATTACTATACCTTTGGACACATCGGACCCCAGCTGCTGGCAGATGCAGACCGGCGGCTGCTGGATGCAAAGCTTCAGTTTGCCAACTACTATAACCCTTGGTTCAAACGGTTCGATATACACTATCAGTTCTGAAAAAGAAAGGGCAGACAGCTATGAAAAATCACATCATGCTCATCACCTATCCCGACAGCTTCGGCAAGAACCTGAAGGAGCTGAATCATGTGCTGCATACCTATTTCCCCAAGGAAATCGGTGCTGTGCACATCCTGCCTTTCTACCCCTCCTCCGGGGACCGGGGCTTTGCCCCCATTGATTACCGCCGGGTTTCCCCGGAGTTTGGCACCTGGGAGGATATTGAGACGATTTCCCGGGACTATGAGATTATGGCGGATTTTATGATCAACCACCTGTCCAAGCGGTCGGAGGAATTCAGGGACTTTGTGGAAAAGCATGACGATTCGGAATATGCCCACCTGTTCATGCGCTTCAAGGATTTCTGGGAAAACGGCTTCCCCACGGAGGAGGAAATCGCCCTGCTGAACAAGCGCAAGCCCTGCGCTCCCTGCGTGGACATCGATTTTGCCGACGGCACAACGGAAAAAATCTGGTGTACCTTTGACGAGGAGCAGATGGATCTGGATTTGCGCAGCGAGGCGGCCTGGAAGTTCGTGGAGCGAACCCTCCGGGAGATTACCAGCCACGGCATTCCTCTAATCCGCCTGGACGCCCTGGCTTTTGCCACCAAGCGCCCCGGCACCACCTGCTTCTTCCTGGAGCCGGATTTCTGGCAGATCATTGACCGGGTGCGGGATATGCTGGAAGGCACCGGGGTGGAGCTGCTGCCGGAGATTCACGACCACTATACCAAGCAGCTGAGCATTGCCGATCATGGCTACTATGTCTATGACTTTGTGCTGCCGGTGATGGTGCTCCACACCCTCTACACCCACAGCAATACCCGGCTGCTCCACTGGCTGAATATCTGTCCCCGGAAGCAGTATACCACCCTGGACACCCACGACGGACTGGGCACGGTGGATGTGGTGGACTTGCTCACCAAAGAGGAGCTGGATTCCGTGATTCGCAAAACCGAAGACTACGGCGCCAACTTCAAGTGGGATTACAGCAAGGACTCCCAGGGAGCAAAGGTGGTTTACCAGATCAACTGCTCCTACTACTCTGCGGTGGGGGAGAATGACCAGGCGTACCTGCTGTCCCGGGCCATTCAGTTCTTCACCCCCGGCATTCCCCAGGTGTACTACATGGGTCTGCTGGCAGGTCCCAACGACTACGAGCTGATGGAGCGGACCCATTATGACCGGAATATCAGCCGTCACAACTATACCCTGGAGGAGATTGATGCCGCGGTTCAAAAGCCGGTGGTGCAGAAGCTGTGCAAGATGATGCGTTTCTATAATTCCCACCCGGCTTTCTCCGGGGAGATGACCCTGCCTTCCCAGGAGGAAGGAGAGCTGAAAATCCTCTGGGAAGGAAATGGGGACAAGGTTCTGCTGGAAGCGGACCTGAATACCTGTGACTTTACCATTTCCTACTGGGAAAAGGACGAGAAAAAGACCCTGGAGCTGTAACAGGAGGATTCCTATGAACACTGCGCAGCAGCTGCCCATTCTGGCAAATGTGGATAGGGTGATTTTGGGCAGTTCCCACCCGGCGGTGGCGGAGGCTCTGAGCCTGGCAGAAGCAGGATACAAGGTGGCTCTGGTCACTTCCCGGTCCTTCCTGGGGACGGAGGAACTGACCCTCCATACGCCCCCGGATACCCTGCCGGACCACCGGAAAAAGCAGCTGGAGGAAAGCTGCCGGCGTGCCGGAATTACCCTCCTTTACGGTGTATGGGTGGTGGACCGGACGCCCCGGGAGAAAGAGAAAATTCTGGTGCGGCTGGCAGGAAAATTCGGCTTGGCCGGAATCCTTACCCACCGGGTGGAGGACTTCCGGGAGGAATTGGGAGATATTACCTTCCGGGCCTGGCTGACAAACCGGGATGCACCGGAACAAATCCGGATTCTGGAAACAGAAAATCCGGCGGCGGCGGAGCCCTCTCTGGCCCGGCGGCTGCTGGGAGCCCGGATGGCCCTCCTTCACCGCTATCAGGCGGACGGACTGGAAGAAAAGTGGCGGCTGGGCCGCTTTGCCCTCCGGGGAGCGGGACAGAAAAAAGCCCCGTCCCGGGAGGAAAAGATTATGGAAACCCACCGGGTTCTGTCCCGGCAAGACCCCAGCCGGGAGGGGAAATACCCTGTTCTGACCGTGGACGGCACCATGGAAGGCTGTCCCCTTTCCTATGATGTGGTGGTAGCCGGCGGCGGAACTTCCGGATGTATGGCGGCCCTGGCGGCTGCCCGGGGTGGCTGCCGGGTGGCACTGGTGGAGCCAGGCTATGCCCTGGGGGGTACCGGCACCATAGGCGGCGTAAGCGCCTACTGGTTCGGAACCCGGTACCGGGATACAGACCAGGTGGACCAGCTGGTAAAGAACCTGACCCCCAAAAAAGATTGGAAGGACCTGCCCGGCCTCTGGGGGGCGGTGGACAGCTGGAACCCGGACATCAAAGCCACGGCACTACTGAAGCTTCTGGTGGAAGCCGGAGTGGAGGTACACCTGGGTACGGTGGTATTCGGTATCTGGGAGGGGGATAACCGCCCGGCCGGTGTGGCAGCGGCGGGAGAGGACGGCGTACGGTTCCTCCGGGGAACCTATCTTCTGGATGCCACAGGGGACGGAGATCTGGCGGTGTTTGCGGGAGCCGACTTCCAATACGGCAATGACCGGGACTGCCTGACCTATTGGGCCTCCCTGGCCCAGTATCCCCGGGCAGATACCTACCGGAACAATTTCAGCGCCATGATGTGCCTGGATGACCCGCTGGATTATACCCGATTTGTCCTGGAAGCCCGACACTTTGGGGAGGGCCTTTTCGACCATGGCAGCTGCGGTGTCGTCCGGGAGAGCCGGCACATCCGGGGCAAGACCTGGCTGACCCTGAAGGATTTGATTTGCCACACCCATTTTCCGGATACCTTATATACCTGCTATTCCAACTATGACCCCAAGGGCAAGGTAACGGCGGACATGGTCTACTGCGGCGCCCTGCCGCCCCAGACGAAAATGGAGATCCCCTTATCTGCCCTGACTCCGGTGACGCCGGAGGGAAACCGGATTCCGGGGCTGTACGTTCTGGGCAAGGCCATCAGCGCCTCCCATGATGTGTTCCCCAGCATTCGGATGCAAAAGGATCTGATGCACCAGGGAGCGGTGATGGGAAATCTCATTGCCCATTGCCGGAAGCTGGGGACGGCCCCGGAGGCGCTGCCCCCGGAACAGCTTTCCCGGCTGACGGAATCCTTCTCCGGTGACCCCTGCTATGCCCCGGCGGCGGGAAGCCGAAACCCGGAGGACTGGATAAAAGCCCTGTCGGGAAAGGTGCGTACCCACTGGGTGGATGCAGGCTTTACGGACTGCGAGAATGACCGGCAACCCTACCTGGAGCTGATGTGCGCAGAAAGGGAGAGGGCGCTGCCCCTTGTGGAGGCAGCCCTGGAATCCGGGGCGGAGGCAAAGGCCCGTCCCTTCCTGCTGCGGCTGTCCCTCTGGCACGGAAGCGAGACTTACTGCCAGGAGTTTGTAAAAGAATTGGAAAACAGACTGGCAGGGGACACCCTGCCGGAGCGTACCGGCCCCACCACCTGCGTCCAGCTTTTGCCGGACCACGGCGTGATGCCGGAGCCGGTATATGATTTGAACCTGCTGGCCTATGTGCCGCCCCAGTGGTGTGAAGGCCCATTTTCTATGGTTTTCTCCCGGATTACCCGGGAAAAACGGGATTATCAAAGCATTTCCCAGGGAATTTTCCCCTATTTGGAGAGCTTCGCCTTTGTGGCGGAGCGAAACGGAAGCGTTAAGCTTCTGGACTGGCTGGAGGCGCTTTCGGAGCTTCCTGAGCTGGCAAAGGCCCAGGAATTGCCCCGGGGGGATTTGCTGAAGGAGCGACTTCTGATGCTGCGCTACCTTATGTACCGGGCCCTGGCAGCCAACGGCAGAAGGAAAGGCTATGAAGGGCTGCTTGCCTGCCTGAACCTGCCCCAGCTGCCTCTGAGCCACAGCGCCCGGCAGAGTCTTGCGGCTCTCACGGGGGTAAAGACGGATTACGAAGCATGGCTTGCCCTGCAAAGCACCCTGCCCCAAAAGAGAATCACCACCAAAACCTTCTGACCCCAGGCCGGAAGCACCCACGGAGGGATACTATGAAAGACTTATACATGATTGGCAACTCCCACATCGACCCGGTGTGGTTCTGGACCTGGGAGGAGGGTATGCAGGAGGTCAAGGCCACCTTGTCCTCTGCCCTGGACCGGATGGAGGAATATCCGGAGTTCCGGTTCACCTGCTCCTCCACCGCATTTCTTGAGTGGATTGAGCGGATTGACCCGGAGCTGTTCTCCCGGCTGAAGGAGCGGATTCAGGAGGGGCGGATGGAGCTGGTAGGGGGCTGGTTCATCGAGCCGGACTGCCTGCTCCCCTGCGGCGAGGCCTTTGTCCGCCACGGACTTTACGGTCAGCACTATTTGCAGGAGAAGCTGGGGGTGCGCTGCCATATCGGCTTTAATATCGACAGCTTTGGACACAGCGGTGCCCTGCCCCAGATTCTCTCCAAGTCCGGCATGAACACATATGTGTTCATGCGCCCCCGGATTCAGCAGTCCCTGTTCTGCTGGGAGGGGCCGGACGGCAGCCGGGTGCAGGCCCTGTGCCTGCCGGGGGAGTACACCACCTGGTTCCACGACCCCACGGTGAAAAACATCCAGGATACCCTGGACCGGACACCCCAGTGGGACAAGATGGCGGTCTTTTACGGCGTGGGAGACCACGGCGGCGGCCCCACCAAGGCCAATATCGAGAGCATCCGCAGCCTGAAGGACAGCTTCCCGGATACCCGGCTCCACTTCGCCACCCTGGATACCTTCTTCCGGGAGGCAGATACGGAAAATCAGCCCACCCTTACCGGGCCCTTTGAAAAAATCAACCCCGGCTGCTACAGCATCGACGCCCCCTTCAAGCGTCTGTACCGCCAGACAGAGCAGCGGCTTATGGAGGCAGACCGGCTCATGGGCATGGTGCAGCTGGCAGGGGGCGGCTGGATGCCGGAGACGGCCCAGATGAAAAATCTCTGGAAGCTCCTTCTGTTCAATGAATTCCACGATACCTTTGGGGGCACCACCATCCGGGCGGGACGGGACGAGGCTATGATGCAGATGGCTTCCGTCAGCGCCCAGGCGGGGATTATCCGGGGAATTGCCATGCAGAAGCTGTGCCAGCAAATTCCCACGGGAGACTACGGCTTCCCTCTGTTTGTCTGCAATGCTTCCAGCCAGCCCTACCGGGGCCTGGCGGAGGCAGAGCTGGAATGGTTCTGCCAGGACAACCTGAAGCTGATGGACGACAAAGGGAACGAGGTTCCTTATCAGCGGATTCATACCGATGCCAAGGTGCGCCACACCACCCTGGGGGGACGGCGCAGATTCCTGTTCCAGGCAGAGGTTCCCGCCTACGGGGTGCAGGTGTTCTATGTGTCCCGGGATAAGGCCGCACTTTTGGAAAATGACCACTTTGAGATTCAGAACCCCCACTGCCTGACCCTGGACAACGGCATTATCCGGGCCTCCTTTGACCCGGCCACCGGCGGCCTTGCACGGCTGACCCAGCTGGAAACCGGGTATGAGAGCCTGTCCGCCCCCGTAAGGCTGTGCCTGTACCGGGATGAGCGGGATGCCTGGGGCGGCCTCCAGGGCCGGATTTATGAGGACCGGCAGGTGGCATTCACCCTGGATTCCATGGAGAAAATCGAAAGCGGTTCCCTCCGGGAGGTAATCCGGGTACGCAGCCACTTTGAGGAAACCCGGGCAGAGATGCACTATGTTCTGGAAAAAGGTGCAGATGCTTTGCAGGTGGAGCTGCTGCTGCGGTTCAACCATCCCTGGCACCTGATGAAGCTGGCCCTGCCCATGCCGGCCATTGCTTCCACCACCGCCGAAACCGCCTACGGTGTCCATCACCGTCCCTATGAGGCGGAGACGGAGTTCAATATGCACCGGTTCCTGGATGCAGCGGAGGAAAAGGGCTCCGGACTGACCATTGCCAACGACAGCAAGTATGCTTTCAACCTGGTGGGCAATGAGGTGCGGCTGACCCTTACCCGCAGCGCCATCTTTGCCCAGGGCAACAGCAAGGACTGGTATAACCAGGTGGAAACCTACGAGTACACCGACCTGGGGGAGCATCGGGTAAAGCTTTTGCTCCGGCCCCATAAGGCCCCGGCCTCCGGCAGTGACCTGTACGGTCTGGCGGAGCGGCTGACGGTAAAATGTCAGTACCTGATGGATTCGGTACACCGGAACCCCCAGAAGGGGGCAGACATCCGGGAGGGCTTTATCGGGACAGACAAGGCCAATGTGCGTCCTGTGCTGGTGAAGAAAGCGGAAACCGGGGACGGCATGATTCTTCGGCTGCTGGAGACCGACGGCCTGGACACGGAGGCCACCTTGCGAATCGGAGAAAACACTTTCCCCATCACCCTGGGGCACTATGCCATAGAAACCTTCCGGTTCGAAGCCGGAAAGCTCCAAAGGGTGAACCTTCTGGAGGAGCCTCAGGACTGAGGCGGAAAGGACACATATATGGAAAAGGCTAAGAAAATGCATATGATTGGAAACGCCCATATCGACCCGGTATGGCTGTGGCGCTGGCAGGAGGGCTTCCAGGAAATCAAGGCCACCTTCCGCTCCGCCCTGGGCCGGATGGAGGAGTTTGACGATTTTATCTTCACCTGCAGCGCCGGGGCCTACTACGCCTGGATTGAGGAGAACGACCCCCAGATGTTTGAGGAAATCCGCAAGCGGGTGGCAGAAGGCCGGTGGGTGCTGGCAGGCGGCTGGTGGATTCAGCCGGACTGCAACGCCCCGGATGGAGAGTCCTTTGTCCGCCAGGGCCTGTATGCCCAGCGGTACTTCCTGGAGAAATTCGGAAAAATGGCAGAGTTCGGCTACAATGTGGACAGCTTTGGCCACAATGCCATGCTGCCCCAGATACTGAAAAAGCAGGGAATGGACGGCTATGTGTTCATGCGTCCCGGCCGTCACGAAAAGCACCTGGAAGGGGAGACCTTTACCTGGGAAGCCCCCGACGGCTCCACGGTCATGGCTTACCGGATTCCCTTTGAATACTGCTCCTGGCCGGACCAGCTGGCAGGCCATGTGGAGCGCTGCGCCAACCTGATGAAAGAGGAAGGGGCGCAGATGATGAGCTTTTACGGCGTGGGGAACCACGGCGGCGCTCCCACAGTAAAAAATATCAAGAGCCTGCACGAGATGAATAAGCGGCAGGATCTGCCGGAGCTGGTGCTCTCCTCTCCCGACCGGTATTTCCGGGAGGTGCGGGAGAGCGGCAAGGCCCTTCCCAAGGTATACGGAGAGCTGCTGCACCATTCCAGCGGCTGTTACAGCGCAGAGATGCGGATCAAGGCCGCCAACCGCCGCACGGAGGAGAAGCTCCTGACAGCGGAAAAGCTGTCGGTTCTTGCCAATGCCCTCCGGGATTACCCCTATCCCATGGAGGAGCTGACCAAGGCCTGGAAAACGGTGCTGTTCAATCAGTTCCATGACATTATGGCCGGCACCAGCATCCGCTCTGCCTGTGAGGATGCCCTGCAGGAGTACGGCTATGCCGCCACCATCGCCGACCACGCAGCCAACGGCGCTTTGCAAAGGCTTACCTGGAGCATTGACATCCCCAAGGAAGAGGGCATGCGGCCCCTGGTGGTGTTTAACCCCAATGCCTTTGAAGGGAAGCTTCCGGTGGAGGTGGAGATGGTCACCCCCAAGCCCCACACGGTGCTGCTGGATGAAGAAAACCACCTGATTCCCTACCAGCTGGTCCAGTCTGAGGCAGCCTGCAACGGCAGAAGCCGGATGGTGTTTGTGGCACAGCTGCCTGCCCTGGGCTACCGGGTGTACCGGCTGGCCATCCGGGAAAATCTGGAGAATCCCCAGCAGGAGGCAGATACCGCCCTCGCCCTGGAAAATGCCTTTGTAAGCCTTGCCATGGACGAGACCACCGGCGGCATTGCCGCCCTGGAAAACAAGGCCGACGGCACCCAGTTCTTCAAGGCACCCGCAGCCATCCCGGTGGTGATAGACGACCAAAGCGATACCTGGTCCCACGGGGTGTATCAGTTTGACCGGGAGGCAGGCACCTTCGCCCTGGAGCGGATGTTCTGCCTGGAATCCGGTTCCGTGCGGAAAGTCATCCGTGCTATCTACCGGTACGGAAAGTCCACTTTGCAGCAGGACTTTATCCTCTACCGGTCCCTGCCCCAGGTCTATGTCCGGGTGCGGGTGGACTGGCAGGAGAAGATGAAGATGCTGAAGCTCCGGTTCCCCATGCAGCTGAATTACCTGCGCTGCTCCTACGAAATTCCCTACGGCGTGGTGGGCCGGGAGCCCAACGGCCAGGAATTTCCCATGGAGAAGTTCATGGATCTGGAGGGAACCAACCCGGGCATGGAAACCGCCATTGCCGGCCTTTCCATCCTGACGGATACCCGTTCGGCCTGCAGCACCCTGAACCAGGAGGCATACCTGACGGTGCTCCGCAGCCCCATTTTTGCCCACCATACCCCCTACGTGCCGGATGAGAACATCACCTATGACTATATCGACCAGGGGATGAGTGAGTTTACCTATGCCCTGTATCCCCATACGGGCAGCTGGGAGCAGTCCCAGACAGGGGAGCTTTCCCAGACCATGCTGACAAAGCCCATTGCCCTTTTTGAAACCTATCACCCGGGCAGCCTTCCCCAGAAGGCATCCTTCGCCTCTGTGTCCACCTCTCAGGTGCAGCTGACGGTTCTCAAAGCTGCCGAGGATGGGAAGGGCGTGGTGGTGCGGCTCCGGGAGACCACCGGACAGCCTGCCCAGGCGAAAGTGGCGCTGCCCTTCCTGTCTGCGGAAAAGACCCTGACCTTCACTCCCTGGGAGATCAAGACCCTCCGGGTGGATGCATACACCTGGACAGAGACCAACCTGTTGGAATTGGAGTGATTGGCATGCTGGAAGCGGAAAGAGAAGAATTGTCCCGGCTGTGCCGGAGGCTGTATGAATCCGGGATTCTTGCCGGCTCCGAGGGAAATGTAAGCATCCGGGGAGGGGATGACCGCCTGGTCATCACCCCCTCCTCCCGGCACAAAGGCAGCCTTGCACCGGAGGATATGCTGGTGACGGACATGACCGGAAGCCTTTTGGAGGGACAGGGGAGAGTGACCAAGGAATTTCCCCTCCACAAGATGATTTATGAAGCCCGGCCGGATGTGAAATGTATCATCCACGCCCACCCGGTGGCCTGCTGTGCCTATGCCATTGCCGGCAGACCCATCCCGGAGGACTACCTGCTGCAAATGAAGGAGATTGTGGGCAGTACCGCCCTGGCACCCTACGCGCCAGCAGGCTCCCGGGAGCTGGTGGAGGCGGTGCGCCCCTTTGCCGGGAGCTACAATACGATTTTGCTGCAAAACCACGGCCTTTTGTGCTGCGGAAAGAACCTGGAGGATGCCTTGTGCCGCTGTGAGACGGCGGAGCACATTGCCCAATCCTCCATTTGGGCGGAGCTGCTGGGCAACCCCCGGCTCATCCGGTAAAAAATATGGGAGGCAAGTAACATGAAAAGAAATGAGATTCTGGAAGCTTATGCCCGGGCCAACCGGAAGGGCTATGCCCTGGGCTCCTTCTCTCCCCGGAACACGGTGCTGATTTCTGCCGTTGTTCGGGCGGCGCAGAAGAAAAATGCTCCGGTGCTGGTGCAGATTTCTTCCAATGAGCTGAAATGGTTTTCCCTCACGGCAAAGGAGTTTGCCCAGGCCTTTTACCAGGCGGTGGAAGGGGTGACGGTGCCGGTGGTGCTCCACCTGGACCACACCTATGACCCGGAAACCGTGTTTGAAGCCATTGAGGCAGGCTTCCAGTCGGTGATGATTGACGGCTCCAAGCTGCCCTACGAGGAGAATATCGCCCTGACCCGGAAGGTGGTGGAATATGCCCACGACCGGGATGTGGCGGTGGAGGCAGAGCTGGGGAACATCGGCGGTGCCGACAAGCTGGAAACCGGCGGCGACGAAGCCCTGTACACCCTGCCGGAGCAGGTGCCGGACTTTTTGGCCCGTTCCGGATGCGACTCCCTGGCAGTGAGTATCGGCACCGCCCACGGTGTGTATCCCGTAAAGGACCCCAAGATTGACTTTGACCGGCTGAAGAAGATTCGTGCCTTGACCAATGCGCCCCTGGTGCTCCACGGCGGCTCCGGCCTGCCGGCACAGACGGTACACCGGGCCATTGCCCTGGACGGCATCGGCGGCATTGCCAAAATTAACATTGCAACGGATCTGGAGCTGGCCTTCCAGAAGGAGCTGGGGGTGACCAGAATGCCCAACGCAGAGCTGCTCCGCCTGCCCCGGGAGGAATTGGAGCGGGGCGCCGCAGCGGTGCAGGCTCTGGTGGAAGACCGAATTGAAAATTATCTTTTTGCCAGCAATCAGGCATAAAAGGGGCATTTACTATGAAAAAACTGGTAATTATCCATACAACCCCTGCCACCATCCCTTCTTTGGGACAGCTGGTGGGGAACCTCTCCCAGCCCTGGCAGGTTGCCAATCTTCTGGATGACAGCATTCTGCCGGAAATCAATCAGGCTGGGGCCATTACCCCGGGGGTGCGTGCCCGGCTGTATACCCAGCTGGCCATGGCCCAGACTTTGAAGCCCGATGCCATTTTGTGTGCCTGCTCCTCCATCGGCGGTGTCATTGAGGAGGGCAGCAGCTTCTGCTCCGTGCCGGTGCTGCGGATTGACGGCCCCATGGCAGAGGCGGCGGTGAATGCCGGCAGCCGGATTGCCGTGCTGGCAGCCCTGCCCTCCACACTGGGCCCTACCACAGATTTGATTCTGCGGAAAGCAAAAGCCGCAGGCAAGACCCTGGAGGTTACCTCTCACGTGGTAGAGGGGGCCGGAGCCCTGCTTCAGTCCGGGGACCTGGAGGGGTATGACCGGCTGGTGTCGGCGGAGATTCTCCGCCAGCTGGAAGAAAATGAAATTCTCCTGTTGGCCCAGGCCTCCATGGCCCGGTGTCTGCCTCTGCTGCCGGAGTCTGCCCGCCAGCGGGTGCTGACCAGTCCCGTCAGCGGCGTTGCCCAGCTGGAAAAGCTGTGAGCCATGGCTATGCAGACCTATATCGGTTTGGATTTTGGCACCACCCATGTGAAGGCGGGGCTGTTTGATGGGGATGGAACCCTCCTCCAGCTGGAGCGGGTTCCCACCCCCACCGAGACCGACCCCCTGGGCCCGGTGTACGCCCCCCGGGAGGTGGAGGCGCTTCTGGAAGAGCTGCTGGGACGGCTGCGGCTGCCCGGCACCCGACCCCGGGGCATTGTGGTCACAGGCATGGCGGAAGCGGGGCTGGCCCTGGAGAAAGCCTCCGGAAGTCCTTTAAGCCCCATCATCCCCTGGTACGACCGGCGGACCCTTTCCTATGCCCAGAGGCTTTCCCCGGAGGCGGACAGGGAGCGGTTTTGCACCACCGGCCTTCGGAACAGCTTCAAGTACGGCATTTACAAGTACCGCTGGGTGCTGGACCACGGAAACCACCGGGCAGAAGGAACGGTGTGGCTGTCGGCGGTGGACTATGTGGTGTATCTGCTCACCGGGCAGATGGTGACGGAGCCGACCTTTGCTGCCAGAACCTACGCCTATCATCTGGAAACCGGGGACTTTGACCTGGCTTTTCTGGAGAAATGGGGCTTGTCCCGGGAGAATTTTCCCCGGATCATCCCCTCCGGGGCCGCGGCGGGCAGCTGCTGCCTGCCGGGTTGGGAAGGGGTGCCGGTGTGTATCGGTGCCCATGACCATGTGTGCGCCGCCTTCGGCATGGCTCTGGCGGCGGGGCAGGGCATCTGCGACAGCTGCGGTACAGCGGAAACCTACCTGGGGCAGCTGGCGCAAAGGCCTCTGACCCAACAGGATTTTGATACCGGCTGCTGCTTCGGGCCTTTTCCCGGAGGCGGCCTGTTCTGGATGGGCAATATCAGCGCCTCCGGGCTGTCGGTGGAGTGGTACCGCACCAAGGGGAGCGGTCCGCTCTCCTATGAAACCCTCAATGCTTATCTGGAGGAAAACCGGGAGCCCACGGGAATTTTGTACTTCCCGGCCCTCACCGGCATGGGGACCCCCTGCTGCCGACAGACCTTTCCGGCGGCCTTTCTGGGACTGGAACCCCGCCACGATCACCGGGATATGCTCCGGGCGGTGGTGGAGGGACTGGGCTACCAGGGACGGCTGGTGCTGGAAGCTGCCGGGGCACCGGAGCTTCCGGTGCTGAGCGTGGGCGGAGCCACGGAAAGCCCCGGCTGGATGCAGCGGAAGGCAGACATTCTGGGACGGCAGGTGCTTACCCTGGCCCAGAAGGAGGCAACCCTTTCCGGCGCCGTAACCCTGATGGTATTTTGTCAGCAGGGAGGGCCTGAGGCCGGCCGATTTGCCCGGGGCATGACCCTGGGTGCCCGATACGCCCCGGACCCCCGGCGGCAGGCTCTCTATGAGGAGGGGTACCGCCGTTACTGTCACTGGTACCGGGTAATCCTGGGAGGACTGGAGAAGGAGTGAGAAGTTTGAAAACTTTGGTTGTGGCGGATGACATCACCGGTGCCAATGACATTGCGGTGATGTACGCCAAAAGCGGCCTGAAAACCGTCACCTACACCTGCGGAACCCGAAGATTGTTTCAGGCCGGGGAGTCGGTGTGCGTGGCGGATACAGACTCCCGGTTTCTGGAACCGGAGGAGGCCTACCGCCGGGTGTACAATGCGGTGAAGCTGGCCCCGGACTGCGACCGGTATTTTGACAAGCAATGCTCCGTGTTCCGGGGAAACATCGGCGCCGAGTTCGATGCTATGCTGGATGCTCTGGAAGAGGACTTTGCTGTGGTGGTTCCCGGCTACCCGGAAAACGGAAGAACCACCATCAACAGCATCCACTATGTCCATGGGGTAGAGCTTGCCCAGTCCCAGTTCCGGAACGACCCGGTGCATCCCATGAAAGAGTCGGATATGTGCCGGATTCTGGCAAGCCAGACCCGGCGCCGGGTAGGAGCCATTACGGTAGAGGATTTGGATAAAGGAGCCGAGCACCTGAAAAAGGCCCTGGAGCAGGCCCGGCAGATCTATCAGTATGTGATTTTTGACACCCGGGACGAAAAAGACCTGGCCCTCATTGCCCGGGTGATTGCCCGGGAGAAGGTGGTCTGCGGCAGTGCCCAGATCGGCTATTACCTGGGCCTGCAGGAGCAGATGGAGCGCCATGAGCCGGTGCTGGCGATGGCAGGCAGCCTGACGCCCCAGACCATAGCCCAGGTGGCATACCTGCGCCGGCAGGGATTTCCTGTGATAGAACTGGACACGGTGGCGGTAGCGGAAGGCGCCGATGTGCTGGAGGATTTGCTCTCCCGGGCGGAGGCCGGCTTTGACCGGCAGGACCTGGTGCTGATTCACACCACCCAGGAGCCGGAAAAAGTGGAAAAAACCAAGGGAAAAGCCCTTACACGAGGGATTTCCAATGTGGAAATCTCCGGAAATATCTCATCCATCATGGCCCGGGCAGCCCGGGAGCTGTGCCGCCGCCGGGGGATCCGCAAGTGTATTGTGCTGGGCGGGGACACCTCTGCCGCCTTCTGCCGCGCCATGGAGATTACCGGCATGGAAATCGGTGAGGAGATTGAGCCGGGAGTCCCCCTTCTGAAAAAAACCGGGGAAGACTTCCACTTTGTACTCAAATCCGGCAGCTTTGGCTCAGAGGCTTTTATTGAGAAGGCCTACTGTAAGCTGCTGCCTTTCTGAAAACGGGGAGGAATCCATATGGATATCATGGAGGAACTGACACAGCGCTACCCGGCCTTGTCCGGCTGCGCCCAGGCGGTGGCCCAGGCTTCGGAAGCTCTGGTGGAGGCTTACCGCAATGGAGGAAAGCTTCTGGTATGCGGCAATGGCGGCAGCGGCGCGGATGCCGAGCATATCGTAGGGGAGCTGATGAAGGAATTTTACATCCGGCGGCCTTTGAGCCGGGAGGAGCAGCAGCGTCTGGCGGCGGTGGATGAAGCCGGGACTCTGCTGGGACAGCATCTGCAAGGGGCGCTGCCTGCCATCCCCCTTACCGGCAGCATTGCCCTGTCCACCGCTTACAGCAACGATGCGGTGCCGGAGCTGGTGTTTGCTCAGCAGGTGTGGGGCCACGGAAAGGCCGGGGATGTGCTGCTGGCCATCTCCACTTCCGGCAGCTCCAAAAATGTATACTATGCCATCGTAGCCGCCAAGGCCAAGGGAATGCAGGTCATTGGTCTGACGGGCAGCCGTCAGGGAACAATGGATCACCTGTGTGATATTTGCATCAAGGCACCGGCGGAGGAAACCTATCAGGTGCAGGAATACCACCTGCCCATCTACCACGCCATCTGCCGTTATGTAGAAGAAAAAATGTTTGCCGGGAAATAACAGGAGGAAACCAATGGAAGAAAAAGCAAAATATCTGGACGAAAGCCTGAGCTTCCAGGAGCGTGCGGCGGACCTGGTCAGCCGTATGACCCTGGAGGAGTGCGCAGCCCAGCTGCTCCACGGAGCCAAGGGGGTACCCCACCTGGGGGTGAAGGACTACAACTGGTGGAATGAGGCCCTCCACGGTGTTGCCCGGTGCGGCATGGCCACGGTTTTCCCCCAGGCCATCGGTATGGCTGCCTCCTTTGACGAGGAGCTGATGGGTAAGGTGGCGGATGTGATCTCCACCGAGGGCAGAGCCAAGTACAACTCCTACCAGAAGTATCAGGATTACGGCATTTACAAGGGAATCACCTTCTGGTCCCCCAATGTAAACATCTTCCGGGACCCCCGTTGGGGCCGGGGTCAGGAGACCTACGGAGAGGACCCCTATCTTGCTGCCCGACTGGGTGTGCAGTTTGTTCACGGCCTGCAGGGCGACGACCCCCACTACATGAAGACCGCCGCCTGCGCCAAGCATTATGCCGTTCACAGCGGCCCGGAGAAGCTGCGCCATGAGTTTGACGCCCGGGCTACCAAGCAGGATATGGAGGAAACCTATCTTCCCGCCTTCCACGCCCTGGTGGACGCGGGGGTTGAGGGTGTGATGGGTGCCTATAACCGGGTAAACGGGGAGCCTGCCTGCGGCAGCAAGACCCTTTTGCAGGATATTCTCCTGAAAAAATGGGGCTTTGAGGGTTATATTACCTCCGACTGCTGGGCCATTGCGGACTTCCACCTCCACCACAAGGTAACGGAAAAGCCTGTGGAATCTGTGAAGCTGGCCCTGGACAACGGCTGCTACTTAAACTGCGGCTGTACCTATGAGCATGTGCTTCACGCCGTGGAGCTGGGGATGATTACGGAGGAGCAGGTGCGTTATGCAGCCACCAAGCTAATGACCACCCGGATGAAGCTGGGTATGTTCGATGCCCATACCCCCTTCGACCACCTGGATTTGCAGGATGTGGACACCCCCTACAACCGGGATGTAAATTACCGCATGGCCTGTGAGTCCCTGGTGCTGCTGAAAAACAACGGGATTCTCCCCCTGAATACGGAGAAGCTGGGCTGCGTCGCAGTGATAGGCCCCAACGCCAACTCCATCGTGGCCCTGGAGGGCAACTACCACGGCACCGCCAATCAGTACCACACGGTGCTGGAGTCCATCCGGGCCGCCCTGCCCCAGAGCCGGGTGCTCTACTCCGAGGGCAGCCACCTGTACGAGCAGAAGCTGGAGGACCCGGGCTACGACGGCGACCGGCTGGGAGAAGTGCGGGCCATGGCGGATATGGCAGACCTGGTGGTGGTTGTCACCGGCCTGGACGAAACCGTGGAAGGGGAAGAGCTGCTGGCCCAGGGCATGGAGGGCGACAAGCAGGATTTGCTGCTGCCTTACAGCCAGCGGCGGATGATCGAGGTGCTGTGCAACCAGGATACCCCCTTTGTGATTGTGAACCTCAGCGGCAGCGCGATCGACTTTGGCCCCGGCAATGAAAAGGCTGCGGCCATTATCCAGGCCTGGTATCCCGGCGCCATGGGCGGCAAGGCTGTGG